>Ga0209979_1000760_pt1 | contig 39891 bp, 52 predicted proteins | sample AnhtaG_FD_183114 | JGI IMG/M metagenome (GOLD analysis project Ga0209979, IMG submission 183114) | Deep subsurface microbial communities from Anholt, Denmark to uncover new lineages of life (NeLLi) - Anholt_01485 metaG (SPAdes) (version 2) | ecosystem: Environmental > Aquatic > Marine > Oceanic...
CTTTGGGGCCATAGGTGATAGGCGTAGCACGTCATCCCCAACTCCTATCTGCCGCCACGGACGTTAGCCGACACCTGTCCTCTTGACTTGGGCAAGCCTGAAAAGGACCGGCGTCAGTTTGCCTACAGGCGCTTGTATCCGGTAAACAAATACAACAAGTGATCATCTACACTCAAAGGGGTTGACTGTTCTGCAGGCGGGTGAAAGAGTTTATTTCACAACGTGGTGTGCCGTTCGTCGAGCGTGATGTGGCTCAGGACGGGACGGCGCTGATTGAGTTGGAGCAGTTGGGCGTGTTCACCACACCGGTAAAGGTGATTGACTGTGAGGTGGTGATCGGCTTCGATCAGACCAGGATGGAGGCGCTGTTGAGCGCAGAGACAGAGCACGACGAGAGGAGGTGAGACACATGGCGAAGGATCCAGTCTGCAGGATGGAAGTGGACCCCAAGACTGCCCCGGCCAAGAGCGAATACAAGGGCAAGACCTACTACTTCTGCGCGCCGGGCTGCAAGGCCGCATTCGACAGGGATCCAGAGAAGCACCTCAAGGGCGAGGGCGAACACGCGCACTGAGTGCATTGCGGCAGGGGGTGGCGGGTCATCGCGAGGCCTGCCATCCCCGACCTGGGCTGGAAACAGGATTGTTGAATGGAGGTCTTGCGGAATGACGAGAATCAATTGGACACAGGTACTGGCCTTTGGATTGGTAGTGCTGGTCGTCTTTCTCGTAGGCCTCAGCCTCTTGCCGATGCTCTTCGGCGGCGGCTACTTGGGGATGGGGCCGGGGATGATGGGGCGCGGCGGCATGATGGGCGGCTGGTGCCCCTGGTGCGGGGGGACGGGGCGATTCGATGGCGGCGGCCTGATGGGTGGCCCCTTCGGCCTGCTCTTTATGCTGCTAGGTCTACTGATCCCCATTGGACTGTTGAGTCTGTTGATCCTGGGAGGCGTATGGCTGGCGCGCGACATCGGTAGCACCACGGCCGTGGTTCCGTCGTCGCCGACGTGCCCCCACTGCGGACGCCCGGTTCAAGCTGACTGGCAGCACTGCCCCTACTGCGCCGAGGAGCTATGACATGAACGAGAAGAAAACGTCCTGGTGTCTCGTTGTCGGAGGCGGAGTGCTGGTCGGCCTGCTCCTGGTGGCCTGCCTGGGGCTGGCCTTGTGGAGACTGGCCCGTCCCTGGAGTCCGGGCACAACTATCCCAACAGTATACCGCTCCAATGGCGAGCAGATCTACTTCACTGCCACCAGCCAGCGAGGGACCCCCATCGCTTCAGACATGGGGATGGGGATGATGCGGGGCGGGATGATGCCCTGCGCAAACTGTCACGGCTCCGATGGCCGCGGCGGGCGGGTGCGGATGATGATGCGACTCTTTGAGGCTCCCGACATCCGCCATCGGACGTTGACGTCAGAGGAACACGGCGAGGAAGGAGAGCATGGGCACGAGCCTTACACTGATGAAGACATAAGGCGAGCCATCACAGAGGGGATCGAGCCGGATGGTGAGCCGCTGGACTGGCCCATGCCTCGGTGGACGATGAGCGACGAGGACCTGGATGAGCTGCTGGAGTTCCTGAAAACGCTGGACTGACTGTGGAAGACAAAGCCACAACCCGGACCAAGTCCCGTTACAATCGCATTGCCCCGGTTTACGACCTGATGGAGGTCTTCATCGAGCGCTTCGCTTTCCGTCCGTGGAGAGAGAGGCTCTGGTCTCAGGTCAATGGAAACCGGATCCTGGAAGTGGGGGTGGGTACAGGCAAGAATCTCCCACACTACCCCAGGGGAATCCAGATCACAGCAGTGGACCTGAGTGACAAGATGCTGAAGCGAGCACGGCGGCGAGTCCAGGAGTTGGACATCGAAGTTGACCTGTGTCTGATGGACGCCCAGAGGCTGGCGCTACCCGACGCAGCCCTCGATGCCGCCGTGGCCACCTTTGTCTTCTGCTCAGTGCCCGACCCGGTGTTGGGTCTGAAAGAGCTGGCCCGGGTGGTCAAGCCCGGCGGGCAGATCATCCTCCTGGAACACATGCGGGCCGGGCATCCCATCCTGGGCAGAATTATGGACTGGCTGAATCCGCTGGTGGTGCGCGTCATGGGAGCCAATATCAACCGCCGCACAGTGGAGAACGTGAGGAAAGCCGGGCTCCCGCCTCAGGAGGTGGAAGACCTGTCATCGGCCGGCATCGTGAAACTCATCGTCTCCGAGGCCCGGTAGTCCTGGCATGGCCGAGAAGGCCGTGCGATAGTTTAGTAGTCAGAAGGGAGAACGAATCATGTCAACCAGAACGATCACTTTGCCCGTACAGGGCATGACCTGCGCTTCATGCGTGGCCCACATGGAAAAGGCTCTGAAAGGAGTGGACGGAGTAGAAGATGTCAACGTCAACTTGGCCACGGAAAAGGCCAGCGTGTGGTTCAGCACCGACGCGGTCGGGATCGGGGACCTGGTGGAGGCTGTGCACGAGACCGGCTACGAGGTGCCCACCGAGACCGTCTTCCTGCCCATCGGCGCGATGACCTGTGCCTCCTGCGTGGCCCGTGTGGAGAAGGCCCTCAGCAAGGTGCCGGGGGTGGTGGAGGCCGGCGTCAACCTGGCTACCGAGAAGGCCACCGTGACCTTCGTCCCCGGCGTGGCCGGCCTGGCCGACTTCAAGCAGGCGGTGGCCGAGGCGGGCTACGAGGTGCTGGAGGTCCCTAAAGAAGGCGCCGTCGAGGAGGAGCAGGAAGACGAGGCAGAGCGCAAGATGCGCCGGAGCCGCTTCCGCATGCGCGTCGCCTGGGCCTTCACCGCACCCATCATCCTCTGGATGTTCGCCGAGATGTTCTTCGGCATCCTCTGGCCCAACGCTACGATCTTCAACCTGGGGATGATCCTCCTGGCCCTGCCGGTCCTCTTCTGGGTGGGCCGCCGCACCTACCGCAGCGGCCTGGCGGCGGTGCGTCACGGCTACGCCAACATGGACACCCTCATCGCCCTGGGCACGGGGGTCTCGCTGCTGAGCGGCCCGGCCTCCTTCTTCTTCCCCGTGGCCAACTACGCTGGCGTGTCGGCCATGATCATGGCCTTCCACCTGACCGGCCGCTACGTAGAGGAGACAGCCAAAGGCCGCGCTTCGCAGGCCATCCGCAAACTGCTGGAACTGGAGGCCAAGACGGCCCGGGTGTTGGTGGATGGACGCGAGGTCGAAGTACCCATCGAGAAGGTGACAGTGGGGGATATCATGGTAGTCCGCCCCGGTGAGAAAATCCCCACCGATGGGGTCGTCCTTGAAGGGGAAAGCGCCATAGATGAGTCCATGGCCACTGGCGAGTCCATGCCGGTCAGCAAGCGGGTGGGCGATGAGGTCATCGGTGCCACCGTCAATCAGGAAGGACTGCTCAAGGTCGAAGCTACCAAGGTGGGCAAAGATACCTTTCTCTCCGAGGTGATCAAGCTGGTGGAGGAGTGCCAGGGGTCGAAGGTGCCCATCCAGGAGTTCGCCGACCGGGTGACGGGGGTCTTCGTGCCGGTGGTAATTGGCATTGCCGTGCTCACCCTGCTGGCCTGGGCCCTCTTCCCCGAGGTCATGCGGCCGCTGGTACAGGCCGGCGCTTTCCTGCCCTGGGTGGATGCCAACCTGGGGGTGGTGACCCTGGCCATCGTGTCCACGGTAGCGGTGCTGGTCATCGCCTGCCCCTGCGCCCTGGGGTTGGCCACGCCGACGGCCCTTATGGTGGGCAGCGGCATAGGGGCCGAGAACGGCATCCTCATCCGCAGCGGCGAGGCCATCCAGACCCTGAAGGACGTGCACACCATCGTCTTCGACAAGACGGGCACCATCACCAAGGGGAAGCCGGAAGTGACCGACGTTGTGATTGCGGATTTCGGATTTCAGATATCGGATTTGTCTTCCCAATCCGCAATCCGCGATCCGCAATCCGCAATTCTTTGGTTGGCGGCGTCGGCCGAGCGGGGGAGCGAGCACCTCCTGGGGCGGGCCATCGTCGAGAAAGCGGAAGCCCAAAGGCTGGAGCTGGCGGAACCGCTGGAGTTCCATGCGGTGCGGGGCAAGGGGGTCATGGCCTCGGTGAACGGAGACCGGGTGCTGGTGGGCTCGCGGCGGCTTATGCGGGAGCACGAGATCGATCCGACACCGTTGGAGGCAGAGCTGGTGCGGTTGGAGGAGGAGGCCAAGACGGCCATGCTGGTGGCGGTGGATGGACGCCTGGCCGGGGTCGTTGCCGTGGCCGACACCCTCAAGGAGGACTCGGTGCAGGCCATCCGGGAGTTGGAGCAGTTGGGGCTGGAGACGGCCATCCTCACCGGCGACAACCAGCGCACGGCGGAGGCCATCGCTAAGAAGGTGGGCATCAGCCGCGTCCTGGCTGAGGTGCTGCCCGACGGCAAGGTGGAGGTCATCCAGGACTTGCAAGAGAAGGTGGGGCTGGTGGCCATGGTGGGCGACGGCATCAACGACGCCCCGGCCCTCACCCAGGCCAACGTGGGCATAGCCATCGGCACCGGCACCGACATCGCCATCGAGGCCAGCGACGTGACCCTGGTGCGGGGCGACCTGTCGGGGGTGGTGACAGCGGTGAAGCTCTCGCGGGCCACCTTCCGCAAGATCAAGCAGAACCTCTTCTGGGCCTTCTTCTACAATGTAGTGATGATCCCCCTGGCGGTGTTGGGGCTGATGCACCCCGTGCTGGCCGAGATCGCCATGGCCACCTCCTCGGTGACGGTGGTGACCAATGCCAATACCCTGCGACGAGTGGACGTCCAACCAAGTTACCAGACAAACTAAAGGAGGTAAAACGGATGGCTAAAGATCCTGTGTGCGGCATGATGGTGGACCCTCAGAAGGCCGCAGCCAAGAGTGAGTGCAAGGGTAAGACCTATTACTCCATCACAGTGATTTTGATAATACTCCTTCCTGCGGTAGACTATGGTTGAGTTTACCTTTTGCAGGAGGGAATCGATGCCGAGGAAAATCTATATTATCGATCTAACAGAAGAAGAGCGCACATCGTTGCTAGCCCTCATTAAGAGCGGCAAGCACTCATCGCGTAAGCTCAAGCGAGCCCGTATCCTGCTGCTGGCCGACGACGGAAAGTCAGACCGAGAGATCGCCGAGGCCTTACATACCAGCACGCCGACGGTCCAGCGCACCCGCCAGCGGTTTGTGGAGGGCGGTCTGGACAACGCCCTCCATGAGCGGCGGCGACCTGGGGCGCGCAAGAAGCTGGACGAAAAGGGGGAAGCCCTTCTGGAAACATTGGCCCGTAGCGAACCTCCCGCGGGCCGGAAACGCTGGACCCTACAACTCTTGGCCGACAGGCTGGGTGAAGAACAAATGGGTTATTCCCAGTGTCGGCGCCGAGTTTGTGTGGCGCATGGAAGACGTTTTGGATGTGTATGCCTTGCCCTACAACCCCAAACGACCACTGGTCTGCTTCGACGAGAAGATGGTCCAACTGATTGTCGAGACGCGCCGCCCGCTGCCGGCGAAGCCAGGACAGCTAGAGCGTTACGATTACGAATACAAACGCAATGGCACGCGGAATCTCTTTGTCTTCTTCCAGCCCTTGGCCGGGTGGCGTCACGCCCTGGTAACTGAACGCCGAACGAAGATTGACTATGCCCACGCTATGCGATACCTGGTGGATGATCTCTTCCCAGAGGCCGATGTTGTCGTCGTGGTGGAAGATAATCTGAATACTCACACGCCAGCCGCGCTATATGAGGCCTTTGAGCCGGCAGAGGCCAAGCGCATCCTGAACCGGTTGGAGTTTCACTACACACCCAAACACGGCAGTTGGCTGAACATGGCCGAGATTGAAATCGGTATCTTGTGCGAACAATGTCTTGATGATCGGATTCCGGACGAAGACACCTTGCGTAGCGAGATTGCAGCCTGGGAAGCACCACCCAACGAGCGGCGAGCCACTGTCAATTGGCGCTTCAGTACGTCGGATGCTCGTGTTAAACTCAAGAGGCTTTACCCGAATTTATCAGAATCATCCTGATGGAGTACCATTACTTCTGTTCTCCTGGCTGCAAGGCGACCTTCGACAAGGATCCCGAGAAGTACCTCGAGGGCGAGGGGGGACATCATCACCATGGGCACTGAGTCCCTCTCTCCCGCCGGGAGGGGTTCCCCGCCCGCTACCCGTCGGTGGGGAACCCCTCCTCATCCCCGCCGAATTGCGGGAATGGAAAGGGGCCAAATCTCACTTGTTATCAAGTGGCCGCGGTGGTACAATGTAGTAAATGTTGTGAGAAATGGGACAGTAGGAGGTGAAAGATGATGATGGGACTCGGTTTCTTGCGGATGCTTTTGTTCTGGGGTGCTCTGCTCGCCCTCCTCGTTGGAGGCATGGTCCTGGTACTTCGCCAGACGGCTGGTATCCGCCTGTCCGGCAGCCCACGCCAGCCGACCGCGCGCCAGCTCTTGGACGAGCGCTTCGCCCGGGGGGAGATCAGCCGGGAAGAGTACGATGCAATCCGCGCCCGGCTCGAGGGCTAGTTGAGGAGGTGTGAGATGGGATGGTGTTGCAACGGCTTCGGCTGGGGAGGCTGGCTGCCCTAGGGAGGGACCTGGGGCGGCCTGGGGCTCGTCGGCCTGATCCTCAACCTGGTGTTCTCCGTGGGCATGCTGGCCGTGCTGGGACTGGGGGCCGCCTGGCTGGCCCGGCAACTCAGCCCCCTGGAGATTGCCCGGTGGCGACTGGCGGTGGGGGAGATCACCACCGCCGAGTTCGAGGAGATCTGGAACCGGCTTCGGCGATGAAGCCGATCACGCAGTTGAAGGAGGTGAATAAATGCACCAAAGCGTGACACTGGCACTCAAGGAGTACGTAGGCCCTGACTGCCCCTGCAGTATCGAGGACCGCATCCGGGCGCTCCACGGCGTCCACGAGGCGCACATCAACCCGGTGGCCGACACGGTGCAACTGACCTACGACGCCGACATGGTGAGCATCGAGCACCTTAAGCATATGCTGGCCCAAATGGGCTGCACCTGCGAGGGCGAGCCTGAGCGTACAGCCCACGCCCACATGGAACACGAGCATGCCAAAGCCGAGGGCCACGATCACCACGCCATGATGGAGCAGGATTTCCGCCGTCGCTTCTGGGCCGTGTTGGCCCTCACCGTCCCTGTGCTGGTCCTCTCGCCCACCATTCAAAGGTGGTTCGGTTTCACGCTCACCTTCCCCGGTGCCCGTTACATTCTCTTTGCCATGGCGACCGTCATCACCCTCTACGGCACTTGGCCCTTCTACAAGAACGCCCGCAAGGCTCTGCGCAGCGGCATACTGGATATGAGCGTGCTGGTCAGCACTGCCGTCTCGGCCGGCTACCTCTTCAGCGTCGGCGCCACCTTCTTCTTCACTGCGGTGGACTTCTATTGGGAGATCAGCACCCTGGTGGCAGTGCTCCTCTTCGGCCACTGGCTGGAGATGCGGGCCGTGCGCGGCACGGCGGGGGCGCTGCGGGAACTGGTGAAACTGATCCCCCCCACTGCCAACCGCATCGTGGACGACCAGATAGAGGAAGTGCCCACCGCGGAGGTGCAGGTGGGTGACCTCTTGCTGGTGCGGCCCGGCGAGAAGGTGCCTATTGACGGCGAGGTGGTGGAAGGGCAGAGCAGCGTCAACGAGGCGATGATCACCGGCGAGTCGAAGCCGGTATCCAAAGAGGCAGGGGACACCGTCATCGGCGTCACGATCAACGGCCAGGGGGCGCTGCGTATCCGCGTCACTCGCACCGGCGAGGAGACCGCCCTGGCCCAGATCATCAATTTGGTGAAGGAGGCCCAGGCCTCCAAGTCCCCCATCCAGCGGCTGGCCGACCGGGCAGCCCACTGGCTGACCATCATCGCCATAACTGTGGGGCTGGCCACTTTCCTGTTCTGGCTTTTCCTCGCCGGCCAGTCGCTGGTCTTCGCTCTCACCCTGGCGGTGACAGTGCTGGTCATCGCCTGTCCCCATGCCCTGGGACTGGCCATCCCGGTGGTGACCACCATCTCCACGACGCTGGGGGCGCGCAATGGGATGCTGATCCGCAATGCGGAGGCCACCGAGACCGCCCGGCGGCTGGACGCGGTGATCTTCGATAAGACCGGCACCCTCACCCAGGGGGTGTTCGGCGTGACCGACGTGGTGACCCTGGCCGACTGGGACGAGGACACGTTACTGGGCCGTGTGGCGGCGGTGGAGGTCAACTCCGAGCACACTATCGCCCAGGGCATCGTACGCGCCGCCAAGGAGCGAGATCTGTCGTTGCCGCAGGCGACCGACTTCGAGGCTGTGCCCGGCAAGGGGGCAAAGGCTACTGTCGAAGGGAGGCATCTTTTCATCGGCAACCGAGCCCTGATGGAGCAGATCGGTGTAGCTGTGCCGAACGACCCGCGCCTGACTGAACTCGCCAGGCAGGGTAAGACGGTCATCTATGCGGCCGCTGACGGGCGAAAGTTCGTTGTTGTCGGGGCGCTGGCCCTGGCTGATCTGATCCGCGATCAGTCGCGGGAGGCGGTGCGGGCGCTGAAGGAGATTGGCCTGGAGGTAGCGATGCTCACCGGCGATAGCCAACCAGTGGCCGACTGGGTGGCCGGGGAGTTGGGGCTGGACATCGTCTTCGCCGAGGTGCGGCCAGAGCAGAAGGCCGACAAGGTCAAGTCACTGCAGGCGCAGGGCAAGGTGGTGGCCATGGTGGGTGACGGCATCAACGACGCCCCGGCGCTGGTGCAGGCGGACGTGGGCGTCGCCATCGGCGCGGGCACCGACGTGGCTATCGAGTCTGCCGACGTCGTGCTGGTGAAGAACGACCCCCGTGACGTGGTGGGGCTGATCCGCCTCAGCGAGGCCACGATGCGCAAGATCCGCCAGAACCTGGTCTGGGCCACGGCTTACAATGCCGTCGCCATTCCGGTAGCAGCGGGGCTCTTCCAGCCTTGGGGGATCACCCTGCGGCCGGAGTGGGGAGCGCTGATTATGTCGGCCAGCACCGTTATTGTGGCGGTTAATGCACTCCTGCTACGGCGGGTGGATATCCAGCCCGGATATGAGAGCTGACAAACGAGTGAGGTTATCTGTACATTCAAGAAAGGAGTAAGATCATGGAAAAGGTAAAGGATCTGGTTTGTGGGATGATGATTGATCCCAAGACAGCAGCGGCTACCTCAGAGTACAACGGGCAGAGCTACTACTTTTGTGCGCCGGGTTGCAAGGTTGCCTTTGACAAAGACCCGCAGAAGTACATCCAGGGTCAGAAAGAGGCTGAACACACGCATTGAGTCCGTCGCCCGGGGTGGCGAGCCCATCAGGTGGTTCGCCACCCCGTCCCTGGGGTTTCGCTGCGGCGGATGTGGAGGACAAAATGAACCAGAATGACACAACGACTGAGCGGGTGACCATCGTCTTGCACAGCGGCGACATGGACAAGGTCTACAGCACGCTGATCATCGCCAATGGGGCCCTGGCAATGGGGATGGAAGCCTCCATTTTCTTCACCTTCTGGGGGCTTCAGCGCCTCAAGAAAGGAGCATTGGAGAAAGGTCCGCTCTCCAAGATGAACCTGCTGGGTCTCGGCAAATGGATGGTGAAACGGCGGATGAAGAAAGCAAACGTGGCCTCCCTGGAAAAGCTGCTCCAGGATTTCAAAGAACTGGGTGGCAAGATCATGGCTTGCGACATGACCATGGAAATCATGGGTATCCGGCCCGAGGATCTGCGCCACGATTTCATAGATGAGTACTGTGCGGTGGGGTCCTACATCCAGGAGGCGCGGAACTCGACGATCACGCTCTTCATCTGATCATCTGCCGTCCTACCTTGAGCTTGGGTAGGGGCGTCATTCAATGACGCTCCTACAGGGAAGACTGTTATAGACCAGCGAGGAGGTACATATGCCAACGGCAACAGGCAGCGTGCCTGGCCCCCATAGCGAACACCACACCGTTCTTTACGCACTCTCCACCTGCATCTGGTGCCGGCGGACCCGGCAGTTTCTGGAGCGCCAGGGAGTGGCATTCGACTACATCTACGTGGACCTGCTTCAGGGAAAGGAGCGAGAGGATGCACTGGCCCAGGTCCGCCGGTGGAACCCCTCCATCTCCTTCCCCACCCTGGTGGCGGATGACTCCCGATGCGTGGTGGGGGCCAAACTGGAGGAGATCAAGGAGGTGCTGGAGTTGTGAGCGAGGATATGGCGATCCCCCCCGAGAAGGTGGACGCCCTCTACGAGCGCCTGGACCGAGAGGCAGAAGCGTCCGGTTATCACCTCAACCCCGACCGGGAGTTCACCCGGGAGCTGGCCGAAGGGCTGCTCATCAACGAAGGGCGCTACGGCTACTGGGCCTGCCCCTGCCGGCTGGCGACGGGGGACAAGCAGAGGGACCTGGACATCATCTGCCCCTGCGACTACCGCGACGCTGACCTGTTGGACTGGGAGAGCTGCTATTGCGCTCTCTACGTCTCTGAAGGACTTCTGAGGGGCGAACGGGAGGTACAGCCCATTCCAGAACAGCGTCCGCCGGAGGGGCAGCGTGCTCAGGATCTCCCCGCCCGTGCCCCGGACCGACCCGGTAGGGAGCATGCTCTTCCCGTCTGGCGCTGTAGGGTCTGCGGCTACCTCTGCGCCCGCGAGCGGCCACCCGCCGTCTGCCCCATCTGCAAGGCCAGAAGGGAACGCTTCGAGCACTTTTGGTAATATAAGCGTTCAGCTATCAGCGATTAGCATCTGTCCGACAGGAGAGGCGCACGAACGGCAGCTGATAGCCGATGGCTGACAGATGATGGAAGAAGAGCATCAAGCAAATGCCAACAAAGACATTTACCGTAGCAGGGTTGACTTCCGTAGATTGCGCTGAACGGGTCCAGGCGGCCGTCTGCCAGGTGGAGGGTGTGAGCGACTGCCAGGTTGATCACGCTACCGGCACGCTGACGGTTTCGCTGGCGACGCCAGAATTGCCCACAGAGCAGATCGCTAAGGCTGTGGAGTCAGCGGGCTATACCCTGGCTACTCAAACTCCCGACAGGGGAAGGCCCGGCCGCCGCTGGGAGAAGTGGCCCATCCTGGGCTTCGCCCGCTTTGTCCTTTCCAGGCGCGAGATGACCCTGACCGCCGTCCCTGGGCTGCTGACGCTGCTGGGGCTGACACTGACAGAGGTGTACTCCCCCCCAACATTGGGGGGGCTGGGGGGGGTAGCCCTCTTTGCGGCGGCCATCGTCGTGGGTGGGATTCCGGTGGCACGCAATACCTTTCAGGAGCTGTGGCTGGCCCGCAGCCTGGGCATCAACACGCTGATGGTGACCGCCGTCCTCAGGGCGCGGCCTTCATCGGCGAGTGGGCCCAGGCGGCCATTGTGGTGGGGCTCTTCTCCTTAGGAGAGGCTCTGGAGGGATACGCCGTGGAGGAGGCGCGGGGCTCGCTGGAGAGCCTGCTCGACCTGGCGCCGCCGGTGGCCCTGAAGCTCCTGCCCGCTGGCGAGACCCAGGAGGCGGCGGTGGATCAACTAGCCGTCGGCGATCGAGTGCCGGTGCGTCCCGGGGACCGGGTCAGTGTGGACGGCGTGGTGCGGGCCGGTCAGAGTGCGGTGGATCAGGCCCCCATCGCCGGAGAGAGGGTGCCGGTGGAGAAAAAGCCGGGTGACCCGGTCTTTGCTGGCACCATCAACACCACCGGCGCTCTGGAGGTGGAGGTGACCCGTCTGGCAGCGGACAACACATTGAGCCGCATGGTGGAGTTGGTGCAGGAGGCGCAGTCGCAGCAGGCGCCGGTGCAGCGGTTTATTGACCGCTTTGCCCAGGTCTACACGCCATCAGTGGCCGCGGTGGCCGCACTGGTGGCCGCAGTCCCACCGCTGTTCCTCGGGCAACCCTTCTGGGGAGACCAGGGCTGGCTGATGCGGGCATTGCAGATGCTGGTGATCGCCTGCCCCTGTGCCCTGGTGATCAGCACGCCGGTCAGCCTGGTAAGCGCCATGACCAACGCCGCCTCGCGCGGGGTGCTGATAAAAGGTGGCCGCTACCTGGCGGCCTTGAGCCAGATAAGACTGTTTGCCTTTGACAAGACTGGTACCCTGACCGAGCGGGGTCCTGTGACGACGGACGTCATAGGTGTCTGTGACTGCGGAGAGTGCCTCGAAGACTGTGGGCTACAACACGCTGCCGCGCTCGAAGTGCATTCATCCCACCCGCTGGCCCAGGCGCTGCTGGCGGAGGCGGAAGCGAGGCAGGTGGCAGTGTCACCCGCCCAGGACGTCGCCTTGCTGAGCGGCCCAGGGATAGAGGGCATCGTGAATCGCGCAAAGGTCACGGTCAGCAGGCACGCTCACTTTGACGAGCACTTTCCTCACCGCGAGTCCGTCTGCCGGCTGGCTGAGGAAATGTCCGCCCAGGGCAGGACGGTGATCATGGTTCGGCACGACGACGAGGTGCGCACGGTGTTCGGCGTGGCCGATGCTCCGCGCGCTAGCAGTCGCCAGGCGCTCGCTGGTCTGAAGGCCCACTGGCGCATCCACACCGTGATGCTGACCGGCGACAACCCAACCGTGGCGGCGGAGATCACTTGCCAGGCGGGGGCTGACGAGTTTCACGCCGGGCTGTTGCCAGAGGAAAAGGTAGATGCCATCACAAAGCTCACGAAGGAGTACCAGGCCGTGGCGATGGTAGGCGACGGCGTGAACGACGCCCCGGCCCTAGCGCAGGCGGAGGTGGGCATCGCCATGGGCGGCGCAGGCTCAGCCCAGGCGATGGAGACGGCTGACGTGGTTCTGATGGGGGGATCTGACTCAACTGCCCTTCATCGTGTGGCTCAGCCGCAAGACGAAAACCATTGTGACGTCCAATATCGCCTTTGCCCTAGCCGTCAAGGCGGTCATCTTCGCCCTGGCAGCAGCGGGCCTGGCTACGTCGTGGATGGCGATTGCAGCCGATGTCGGCGCGTCGGTAGCAGTTATCCTCAATGGTATGCGGCTGCGCCGCGTGGGAAAGCAAAGCTAGGCCACGGAGGGGCAAGACCCCCAAGGTACATCTGATTGAGGCCATGTTTGATATACGACACACGAAGAATAGATTGGGAGGAAAAATGTTAGAAAAAGGTGCAATAGCTCCAGATTTTGAGCTGACGACCGACGACGGTAAAGAGGTGAGTCTATCAGACATTCGGGGCAAGAAAGTGATACTCTACTTCTACCCTAAGGCCGATACCCCTGGCTGCACCAGGCAGGCGTGTGCCATCCGCGATGTCTATCCCAACATTGCGGCGGAGGACGCCGTAGTGATTGGCATCAGCCCCGACCCGCCCGAGGCCCTGGTCAAATTCCGGAAGAAGCATAGCCTGCCCTTTATCTTGCTCTCGGACCCGGATCATAAAGTGGCTGAAGCCTATGGCGCGTGGGGAGAAAAGTCCATGTTTGGCAAGACCACCACGGGCATCATCCGCAGCCACTTTGGGGTTGACGAGGAGGGCCGGCTGATGGAAGTTGAGCTCAAGGTCAAGCCCAAGGCGACCGCCGACCTGGCGCTCCGACTGATTCGCCTGTAGTGAATGTGCCTCTTCGCGGATCCGCACCCGTGAAAGGGTGGGTGCGCGAAAGGTGATGACCGACTACTAGGGGGGCTGACATGACACCTGACGTGGGGTTTGCATTGTTGCTTTCGGCCCTGGCTGGGCTATCCACGACCATCGGTAGCTTGCTGGCATTGTTCGTCCGCAAGCCTGGTTCACGCTTGATGACGCTGACCCTGGGTTTCTCCGGCGGGGTGATGATTCTGGTCTCGTTTGTCGAGCTATTGCCAGTCGGGATCGACGCCCTCGGATTCGCGCCGGCCAATCTGGTCTTTTTTGCTGGCATGATCGCGATGTTTTTGATTGACGCCTTGATTCCGCACGACTATATGGCCGAACATCATCACCCTGAGACGGAGAATGGCCGGGACGCGGCTGTGAAAAACCGCCTGCTCAAAACGGGGATGTTTGTGGCGCTCGGTCTGGGCATCCATAACTTTCCCGAGGGCATGGCCTCTTTTGCGACCGCGCTGAGCGACCCTCAACTGGGCATTGCTATCGCCATTGCCATCGCCATTCACAACATCCCGGAGGGGCTGGCTGTCTCAGCGCCCGTCTATGCGGCGACCGGAAGCCGGAGCAAAGCATTCTGGTGGTCGTTCCTCTCCGGCGTGGCCGAGCCAGTGGGGGCATTGCTGGCGGCAGTTGTCTTGCTGCCCTTCCTGAATGACGCCATGTTAGGGGGGCTGTTCTCAGCGGTAGCGGGGATTATGGTTTTTATCTCAATTGACGAATTGTTGCCCCTATCCCGCGCCTATGGGGAGGAGCATCTGAGTATCGTTGGCATCGTCCTGGGGATGGCGGTGATGTCACTTAGCCTGTGGGTGCTAAAGTAAGAGTGGAGAAGACATGCCCAATCACCTGGCGAATGTGACCAGCCCCTACCTGCTCCAGCGCGCCGACAACCCCGTCGACTGGTACCCCTGGGGTGAGGCAGCGTTGCAAAAAGCAAAGGCCGAAGACAAGCAGATCTTTCTCAGTGGACGATGTTGCTCGAAATGGCCGGATTCACCATCGCCCTCAAGATTGTGCCGCCAGCCGGTCCTAATGCCAAATCCATCCTCGCCTCCCTGGAATCACTGGCTGCGCTACCTTTCGATGGCTTCAGCGTGGCCATCAACACCGTGGCCAAACCGCGCATGAGCGCGCTGGCGTTGTGCGCACTCGTCCAGCAGCGGAGGGGGAGACCGGCCATCCTGCATTGCACCACCCGCGACCATAACCGCCTGAGCATCCAGGGGTTGCTGTGGGGGGCGTGGCCACTGGGCATTGAGGCGGTGCTGGTCGCCACCGGAGATTTCGTGCGCCTGGGCGACAGGGCGCGCACGACCACCGTGCGCGACGTGGACGTCTTTGACTTAGTGCGCCTGGGGTGAGAGGCCGGGCTGCATACCGGCGTGGCGCTGGACCCTCACCCAGACTCCAACGGACTCGAACGGGCAGTACGCTGGATGGAGCGCAAAGTCGAGGCCGGTGCCCAGTTCGCCGTCACCCAACCGGTCTACGATGAGGCGAGTGTCAGGGAGTTAGCCGATGCCGTCAGACACATGGGTATCCCCGTCGTTTTGGGCATCCTGCCCCTGCGCACGGCCCGCCATGCCGAGTTTCTGGACCAACAAGTGTCCGGCATTGCCGTCCCGGAGCACGTGCGAGAGCGAATGAGACGCACTGCCGATGCGACAGCCGAGGGCATCGTCCTGGCACAAGGGATGGTGACCGCAGCCCGGCAACTATTCGCTGGGCCTGCATCATGCCGCCTTTTGACCATTGTGAGTCTTGTTTGAGATCGTGGGGAGGTGTGGTATAATTGATAATTGACGAGAGGCCCCAGAAGCGGCCGTAGGTCGGATATTCAGTCCTCGCATCCCATCACCGGCTACTGCCTGACTTGCCACGTGCTGAGCATCTCCACCATCAAATCGAGGTGGTAGTCGGCCCCATCCAAACTTTCAACCAACAGGAGGCAAATGCCATGAGGGAGCTAAGCGAACGCATCCAGAGAGCGGACTGGAAGAAAGAGAAGCACGTGCCGGTCATCGAGGCCCCGGACCAGGTGAAGGCGGGCGAGTTCTTCGAGGTGAAGGTCAGCCTGGGAAAGGAGATTGCCCATCCCAACACCACCGAACACCACATCAGTTGGATCTCCCTCTACTTCCACTCGGAGGGGGAGAAGTTCACCTACCAGGTGGGCCACTTCGAGCTCTCCGCCCACGGCGAGTCTGTCGCCGGCCCAAATCAGGGTCCCGTCTACACCCACCACGAGGTGAGCACCTCGCTGAAGGTGAGCAAGCCCGGTACGTTGCACGCGCTGGCCCTGTGCAACATCCATGGGCTGTGGGAGAGCGGCAAAGAGATCGGCGTGAGCTGAAGCCGCGCAGTGCAGACCCTGGAGGTCAACGCGGATCTTCGGGGTCTGCACCGCAACATACTTGCCAAGGAGAGAAACAATGCACGAGATGACAGCGAGCAATCTGAGGAGTGCTTTCGCTGGCGAGAGCCAGGCGCACATGCGCTACCTGATCTACAGCGACAGGGCGGAGAGGGATGGATTTCCCAACGTCGCTCGTCTGTTCAGAGCCATCGCCTACGCCGAGCAGGTCCACGCCAGCAATCACTTCCAGCAGTTGCGGGATACCTGGGGCGCGGCACTGACGGTGGCCGGCGCCGGCTTCGGCCTGGGTCCCACCGCGGAGAATCTGGAGGTGGCCATTGAGGGCGAGGAGTTCGAGGTCGCCGAGATGTATCCGGTCTACAAAGCAGCAGCCGAGTTGCAGCAAGAGAAAGGGGCAGTGCGCAGCTTCGATTGGGCCTGGCAAGCCGAGCAGATCCATGCCGCCATGTACAAAGAGGCCAAAGCGGCGGTGGAGGCGGGCAAGGACTACGACATCGGACCGGCTTACATCTGCTCCGTCTGCGGCCACACTCTGGAGGGCGAGGCTCCCGACCGTTGCCCCGCGTGCAACGCCAAGCACGAGAAGTACCGGCAGTTTAGCTGAAATGGCCCCCAGATTCGTCATCATCGGCAACGGGGTGGCCGGCGCCACCGCCGCCCGCACCATCGCCCGGGCGCACCTGGGGGCCGAGATCGAGTTCTACTCCGCCGAGCCGCGCCACTACTACAGCCAGCCTGGTCTGTGGGAGTTCCTGGCTGGCGAGATCCAACAGGAAGCACTGTACTTCTATCCCCCGGCCTGGTACGAGAAGCGTGGGATCCAGGTCTACCTGGGGAGCCGGGTAGCTCGCATTGCTCCTGCGCAGAGGGAAATAACTCTGGCCGACGGCACCGTGGTGCCCTACGACCGGCTGCTCCTGGCTATGGGCAGCCAGCCTTTCGTGCCCCCCATCCAGGGCGTGAACCAGGAGGGAGTCTTTACCCTGCGCACCATAGAGGATGCGCAGGCGATGGAGATGTACGCCCAGGGGGCCAGATGGGCAGTAGCCATCGGAGGTGGCCTGCTTGGACTGGAGACTGCCCTCGCCTTGCGGCTGCTGGGGCTGGAGGTCACGGTGGTGGAGTTGCTCGCCGCCTCTTGCCCCGCCAGTTCGACGCGCAGGGCGCGGCCGTGCTGACCCGGTTGATCGAGGCCATGGGCCTCCAGGTGATCACTGGCGCTGCCACACAGGCTATTGTGGGCCATGGCCGGACCAGGGGAATGATCCTCAAGAGCGGTGAGACTATGCCAGGCGAGTTGATCCTGATCTCGGGCGGGGTGCGGTCTAACGTGAGCCTGGCTCAGAAGGCCGGCCTGACGGTGAACCAGGGGGTGGTCGTTGACCACTACCTGCACCCCAGCGCTGAGGAGGTGTACACCGCCGGCGACGTGGCTGAGTTCGAGGGCCGGGTCTACGGCATCATCCCGACTGCCATGGAGGAAACACGGGTGGCCGAGGCGCACATGGCCGGCGATGCCCCTGAGCCCTACCCAGGGGCCATCCCTCCTACACTATGAGGACGACCCTGACCTGAAAGCCTCCACCACGAGTCCCTCTCCCGCGGGCGGGGGAAGGGGGTCCTGAGAGAGCAGCGATCTATCGAAGTTAAGGAGACGACACCATGGAAAAATGGGAATGCCTGGCCTGCGGCTACATCTACGACCCGGAGAAAGGCGACCCCGACGGCGGTATCCCCCCGGGGACCCCCTTCGAGGATCTGCCCGACGGCTGGGTCTGCCCGGAGTGCGGGGTGGGCAAGGATATGTTTGAGAAGTTAGAGTGAGTGATCGAAGCCCTGGGTGGAGGGATCCTGGGTTTCGTGGTGATGATGCTTCTGGACAACCTGTTGGGCTGATCCAAGGGCCTAACGCGAGCGGCTAGCGACTCAAGTCGCGGCAACGGCCGCAAAGCCCGTGTACGCAGGCTGAAATCGGCCGGCACAGGCTGACTTTCCAGATGTTGGCCTGACTCCCCCGGCCTGTTCGGCCAGCCTGTCCTGGACATCTGTGTCTGCATCACAGGTGCAGGCGGCCAGTCCAGGGGACGGGCAACCGTCAGCAGGTGCTTGAGGCGAAAAGTTGGTGGCATGGAGTTCAGACCTGCGGAGGGGGTTAGAGAGAGGCTCACGGCCAAGATTCTGGTTGTGGAAGATGAAGGGCAGATCATAGGGGTGGTGCAAGCTTACCTGGAACGGCCTTGACACCTGGTGGTGACCGCCGGGGATGGCCACGTGGCCCTCCATCAGTTCCGCCATGAGCGGCCCTTCTCCCCTCAGCCACTTCCTGCTGCTTTGCTGCCTCTGACGGGGGAGCGCTGACTGGCCCTTTCCGTGGCCCACACCGGACCGGGTATCGCCTCTCACGACCTCCCCCATGTCTTCGAGCGGTTCTACCGGGGTGATAGGTCGCGCTCCCGCTCCGGTGGAGGCACGGGGCTGGGCCTGACCATCACCAGGCAACTGGTCGAGGCGCACGCGGGCAAGATTGCCGTGGTGAACGAGCCGCAGGGTGGCGCGCGTTTCACCTTCGTCCTGCCGGTGACCTGTCCCCGTCAGGCACATTTCGATCCAAGAGCCTAGCCTGCCCCGCAGGAGGCATGACTTTATGCCAGACTACAGGTAGCGATCACGTTACTAGGCTCATGCGAAGCTATGGGGTCACTGCCACCTGGACGAAAGTGTCGTTCTGCACCTGGAAGATGTAGATGGGCTGAGTCTGGAGCTCGCCCTCGGCTGTGTAGGCGATGGGAGCGGCGGGGGTGTCAAAATGGAGCTGACGGATGGCCTGAGCTACCTTCTCGGCGTCGAAGCTCTTGGCCTTCTTTGCTCCCTCGACCAGCACGGCCAGGGCGCTGTAGCCGTTTATGGAGTAGGTGTCGGGATTGCGGGACTCTATCTCCTGGTAGGCCCTGATCCACTCCTCACCCACCACCTGCGCCGGGCTGGGGGCGAAGCTGCTCACGTATATCCCCTCCGCCGCCCCGGCCGCCTCATCAATGGTGGCCGAGAGGAAAGCCCCGTCGGAGGCCAGGAAAGGCACCTCCACCTCGGCTTCCCTCAGTTCGGCCACCAGGTAGGGAGCCTCCACCTCGTAGCCGCCGTAAAAGATGGCCTCCGGTTGGGCATCTTTGATCTGCACCACCTCCTGGGCAAAGGTGGACTGTTCCACCGCCACCTGAAGGTTCAGCACCACCTCGCCCCCCAAGCGCGCCAGTTCCTGAGCCATCAGCCTCCCCAGGTCAATGCCATAGGGGTCGTCGTTGTAGATAACGGCCACCTGCCGAGCGCCCAGGACCTGCACCAGGTACTCAGCGTCCACTCGGGCCTGGGTGGCGTTGTTGGCGTTAACCCGAAAGAAGTTGGTGTAGCCCTGCTGGGCGAGCTCCATGGCGCTGGCAGTGGGGGTGATGACGATGAGCGGCAGGTCTTTGTATGTCCTCATGGCGGCGATGGTCTGGCCGGAGTTGTAGTGGCCAACGACCCCCAATACGCGCTTGCCCTCGGCGAGGGCAGCCTTCACCTCCTCTGCCACGGCCACGGCCACCTCTGAGTCGGACTGATCATCCAGGCCGAGCACCACTACTTTGTAGCCCAGCAGCCCTCCGGCTTTGTTGATCTCTTCCGCTTTCAAGCGGGCTCCGCCCAGCACCGTCTGACCGCCGTTGGCCTGGAAGCCCGACAGCGGCGCGGCGACGTAGATGATCACCTCGCCTTGGGGTTTTCCCGGCCCACAGGCGGCAGCCAACAACACCACGATCAACAGTGCCCCGCACAGTCTCTTTGTCATTGGTGCGTCCTCTACCTCCGGCTCTGTTCTTTGTACACCTCATCCATCGCCTCGATGGTGTCCTGCAGCGCCGCCACCTGATCGGCGATGTCCTCGCGCAGCCGCTGGGGGCGGCCGGAGTCCACGGCCCCGGCATCGAGCAGCAGGAGCTGGGAGTAGAGGGTGCCCAGGGCAGCCTGCGTCTCCTCCAGCCGGAACTCGGCGCGCTCCATGGTGTTCTCCAGGCGTTCCAGATTGGCCTGCTGCGCTTGCTTTTGTCGGATCGCCTCCCGCATCTGGTCCCGCACTGAAGGATCATCCTCCTGCTCCAGCCGGCGGCGGATGCGGGTGAGCTCCTGTGGAATGTCGCTCTTGTCGCGCGCCACGATGGGGTCTTGAGCGTAGCGATCCAGCCGCTGTGCCAGGTTGAAGATGTGGGCCAGCCAGTCATCAACGCGGGTCGTCGTCTCCCGCAGGTGGCCCTTGAGCACACCCTTGCGCCGCTGGCGGATTGCCCCCTCGATCTGGTCTCGATATTCCAGCGCTCGCTCCATCCATTCCCGCACCTGTGGCGTGCGTAAGGCGCGGGGATTGAACTGCTGGCGCAGCATCTCCGCCACCACCCGCCGTCCCGTCTCGGGGTCTGTCACACTGGTGTAGATAATGAGCCCCTCGGCCACGATCCCCAGGGCCAGCCACATCCACCACTGCCACCAGGGGAAGGGATGGGGAAAGAGAAATACGAGGATGATGGTGAGGGCGATGGAGAGTGCGCTCTCCAACCGGAAGAAAGCGTGGTAAAGGATAGCGCGGGTGGCCTGCTCTTGCAGCTTGGAGCTCATTGATCGTCTCCTAGCAGTCAGCAGTCAGTAGTCAGCCGATAGCTGACGGCTGATTTCAGAAGTACGTGGACAAGATCTTGTACAACTCCTCAATCGTCGTCGCGTCGCCGCTGCGCACCTGCCCGCCAGAGGCGTCGGCGATCGACTGCAGGTTGTTGAAGTCGGCGTCAGAGCCGTAGGCGATGCAGAAGATGATCACCGGCACGCCCTGCTGGTTGCCGGCGCGGATGCGCTCCACGAGTTCGCCCAGCTTGATGTGGGAGGCGTTCTCCAATCCATCGGTCATAGCCACGATGGCGTTGATGCGCTCCGGGTCCTCCATGACCTGGAGGCGCAGGTAGGCGGTGGCAATGGCGTCCAGCAGGGCGGTGTCACCTCGGGCTTCAAGACCAGCTATCGCTGATTCCAGCTCCTCTCGGTTGCTGCCCAATTCATCCAGAAAGATGTGTTGCTTGATCTGGTGGGAGAAGTCAATGAGCCCCACCCGCTCCTGGTCGCCCTGGATGGAGTTCAGAAAAGCTTCCAGCGCCGCCTGGACGTTGTCCAACTTCTCCCCCTGCATGGAGCCGGAGGTGTCCACCACCAGATAGACGTTGGTGTGGCGCTTGGTGTACCACCACACGTCGCGCACCACCTCGATCACCGAGGAGCTGGGAATCTGAAGGGTAGTTTGGGGCTGAGTTGGGTCCACACCGTTGGCTGATGTCAAGGGGGAATCGGGTGAATCCAGAGAGATGGAGAGATCGGCGGGGCGGTAGCCGGCAGCCAGTATGTGGCGCTGTGACTCTTCGGACAGAAGGAAATCGCGGAAGAGGCCGAAGGCCTGGCGAGCCTCAGGGCTCAGGTCCGGCAGTTCCAGCAGGGCCAGAGGGTGGTCCTCCCACAGTGTACCCTCGCGGGGGTAGATGGCCACCAGCTTGTCACCTGTGCCCTTTGGGGTAGAGGAACGCTGGTTGAAGTAGACCACCAACTGCTCCTGGCACACGAAGGCATCCAGGTAAGCGCGTCCCTCGGAAAGCGCCTGCTGCACCACGGCCCACTCGCCCTCGCCGTAGTAGCGCACCGTCTTCTCCAGTGCAGCGACGTAGTCCAGCGTTGGCTGGGCCTTGGCGTCCTCCTCGGTCAGCCCCCGCGTCTTCCCCACCCCGGCGTAGAACTCGGCCAGTGTGGCCAGCAGCCCACTGGCGGAGGAGGTGGAGGAATGGCTCCAGCGGAAATGGGGATCGCTTTGGGCCTTGGCCAGCAGGTCTTCCCAGCCGATGGCCCGGTCAGGATAGCCCATCTGGTGGGCCACATCCTCCCACATGGCCAGCACCACCGGGCTCACCGCGTAGCGAACCGTCTCGCCCACCAGCCCCACTTCCGTCTCCTGCTCCTCCATCCAGGCCCGGTCCAGCACATCCAGCCAGATGGAGGAGTCGGGGGAGATTCCGTGGAACTCGCCCCTTGCGGCGGCCTGGATCATCCTCTCCGGCGTCAGCTCCTGGGCCTCCACCCGGACGGGCCGCCCATCACTCGTCCGGGCCTGGCCCTCATTGAAGCCAGCCACCAACACTTTGAAGAGTTCTCCCTTCTCCGGCGAATAGGCCACCTGGAGCGTGACGGGCTCTCTCCCCACGGGCAGGCGCACGCCGCTCGTCTGCCGCACGGCCCAGTAGATCAGCCCGCAGGCAGAGCAGAGCACCACCAGGCCGATCAAAGTGGCGACGAGGATGGCTATCCGAACGGAGGAGCGTTTTCCGGTCATAGGCCTACCTCCCTCAGCGCTCAGCGATATTCAGGTCGAACCAGCGCAGCAGCGCCAGCAGCACGTCGCGGTCGGGCGGGCGCATGGCGGTGGTGCGGGGCACGACCGTCATTGCCCCCTGTGACTGCCACTTCACGAAGAGGCTGTCCTCTCCAGTGAGCGGCACCGCCAGGTTGGCTGGGCGCAGTCCCCGCTCCGCTGCCTTCTGCTGCACCCCAGGCGAGAGCAGGTACTTCTCGAACTCCAGGGCGGCGTTCTTCTCCAGCGCCGTCGTCTCCGGTCCCATCCACACCGTGAAGGGGAAGTCAAACCAGGTGAGGTACGTGGGGTAGACGATCACCAGCGGGTCCTCCCAGCGGGTCTGGATGCCGGCCATGTTGGTCAGCAGGTCGCTTTCCAGGAGCTGGCCACCGTCGCCCATGGAGTAGCCGAACAGGGCCAGGTTCTCCACGGAGTAGGCCCCCAGGCTGGAGAAATCGGTTACCGCGCCCATCAGCTCTCTGAGCCAGGCCTGGAAATCGGGGCCGGTCACATCAGCAGTGTCAATGCGTGGCTTCTGGTAGTATTCGCCCGCCGCGGCGACCATGGCCATGAGCCCTCCCACGTTCTTGTGGGGATTGGGGACCACCAGCTTGAAGTAGCCCCAGGCCGGGTCACCGCCCAGTTCCGGCCAGCCGCCCCTGGCCGTGGCCGCGTCGTGGATGGCCTGCCAATTGATGTCGCCGTATTCCTCACGCAGCACCTCGGCCCGGCTCTGGTAGATGCCCCAGGAGAAGAGGGAGAGGGCAATGGGCCGGGCGCGGTATTCGCCGTCGGTGAGGAACACGTCGCGCCCGCGCATCTCTTTCAGCGCGGCGTTGACCAGTTCGACCAGGTAGCGGCTGTCGGGGATCCAGGCCGTGGGCAGGGGGTTCATCTCCTCCCGCTCGTAGCGCCGCATGGCGGTGAGGCCATCCATGGGAATCACTGTCACCTGGATGGGGTGCCCCTCCAGCTTGTGCTTCTCCGTGTTGAACTCCTTGGCCGCCTCCCGCACCCAGGGCTCCACTGGCAGAGCGCAGACAATGCGCACCTCCAGCGTCTCCGGGGCGGGGCTGACGAGGGGCATTTCCCGCTGGCCCAGCCAGCGCACGCCCAGGGAGGCCACGACGATGATGAGGGCCAGACCCATAACCGCAAAGAAGATAACTCGAGTTCGATTCATAACCGTGCCTCACATCTGTCTATGGGAACACCCGGTAAATGTCCCGCCGATGGCTGTCTCCCGATCCACTGGCTTCTCCCCTTCTGTCTCCATTATCCGCTCAGCGAGGAATCTGCCCTCTACTTCTTCCAGTAAGGACAGAAGCTCCTGGGGAGGCATTTGGCCCAGAATGGATACGAGTTGTTCTCTCGTCAATTCCAGTGACACTGTACCCATCGAGCTTTCCCTTCATCTCTCACTCTCCCCCCTGCCCCCTTCTGTCTCGCACAAGAGAGGGGCAGGAGGGCAGGGCCAGGAGAGAGATCAACTTCGACTCCTGAGCACAGGTTTGTGGGACTATCTATTGATTCATTTTATCACGAAAGCCAGACCGACACAACCTCAGCCGATCTTTCCCGCTGTGCCGCTGGCGGAGACCATGAGCATCCCCTGGCGGATGACCTCGTAGTCAATGTCCACGCCCACGACGGCGTTGCCGCCTTTAGATGCTGCCTCAGAGGCTATCTCCTCCAGGGCGATGTCGCGGGCCTTGCGCACCTCCTCCTCGTACTCCTGTGAGCGCCCGCCGACGATGTCGGTGATGCTGGCCAGGATATCGCGGCCAATGTGCGCGCCCAAAATCGCCTCGCCAGTGACGATGCCCAGGTATTCCTCAATGGAATGGCCTTCGATAGTCGGTGTGGTGGTGATGATCATCGTTTCCCTCCTTCGATCATACGTAAGCCCTTCTCATCCACGGTTAGCTACCTCATATAGTCGCCGAACGCTACTGTCCCTCTCTCGCTCTCACTTCTAGCGGAAGGTCCGGGCTGACCACAGCTCCCCTCACCACCATCATGCTGCCCTCCACGACGATGTTACGACTCCATCGGATTGGACCATTTTAGGAGTGGGGCGTCCGATTCTACGACGAGGATCTCCTTGATGCCGCTGTTCCTCCCCCAGCCAGGATGCCGGCACCCAGAACGAAACCAACGTTGTACCAGCCCCCGTTGTTGTGCACTTCGTAGAAATGCACGCCCTTGGAGAAAAGCGAGATAATGAAGGTGATGGGGGAGATGATGCCATGCCACAGCCCCTGCCAGAAACCAGCAACCTTACCATCCTCGTTGGCGGTATCTTCTGCCAGGTTAGGGCCTGCGACACACGCCGTTAGCATCAGACTCAAGACGAATAACACGAGAATAATGTGGTTTCTGTTTTTCATCTCAGTTCTCCTCTTCGCGCAGATAGTGCAGGAGACAAAGCCGTAGCGATGGTCGCTTAACCTCTTCTCCCCCCCAACTCCCCTCTCCCGCTTGGCGGGAGAGGGGTAGGGGGTGAGGGCCTACTCCAATCCCAGCCGTGCTTTCCGCTCGGCCAGTTGGGCGTCTATCTCCCGCCGCTCCAGCACCTCCTCCATCTGCACCTCGAGGCGGCCGGCCAGCATCTCGGTTCGCGCCGCGGCCCTGTCCAGCCGCTCTCGGATGGACTCGGCGATGCGAGCCACGTCTGTATCTCCCACACCGGCCAGGTCATCCAGCGACTCGATAGCCCGCACGGTGATCTCCTTGGAGCGGGCCAGGTCCAGCAGCGCCTGCAACTCCTCCCGCTCCTGCTTCACCGTGGTCAGTTTCGCCTCCAGCTTCAGGCGCGCGTCCTGGAGGGAGTCGTACTCCTTCTCCTGGCGCGCCAGTTGCTCGGTATAGCTCTCCACCAGCCGCTGGGTGGAGTTGAGCTTGCTCTGGGCTGCGATGGCCAGCTCCTCCTTGCCCTCCCTCAGCAGGATGTCAATGTCGTGGTCCAGTTTCTGTGCCCTCTCGCTGAGCTCGGCGTGTTTGCGGCGCAGGGTCTTCACCTGGCCACCGACGGTGGCGATGGCATCCTCCAGATCCTCCAGGTTATCCTCGATCTGGCGGATGTACTGATCCACGACGGCGATGGAGTTGGCCTTCAGCGCGCTGTCCACCAGCGCGTGAAGGTTGGCGGCGATCAAAGTCTGTACTTTCTCCAGAAGTGAAGCCATCTTTCCTTTCCTTTCGCTTACAAAGTGATCTTGTCGCTTGCTGAAATGCGCCCTTATTGTAGCTCAAAGGGCCTCATCTTACTTGACAGCCACCCGACAGAAACCGGACGTGAAACCTCAAGGGCGCACCAACTGATAACCCCGCCCCCGGATGGTAATTAGATAGCGAGGTTCCTTCGGTTGGCGATCGATCTTCTGCCGCAGACGGCTTACCAGCTTGTCAATGCGCGCGTCGTCTACCGCCTCCATGTAATCAGTGCCCCACACCGCCTCGGCGATCTGATCTTTGGTGCAGATGTCGCCCAGCCGGCCGTAGAGCAGGAGCAACAGCCGGTACTCCAACTCGGTCAGCGGGGGGATGAGCTGGCCGTCAACCCATACGTGGCCGCTCTCCACATCCACCCGCACCCCCTCCCGCCGTGGTCGCTGGATCAGCCCCCGGCGGCGGGCAAACCCCTCGAACAGCTTGCTGAAGATGAGGCCCTCTTGTACAAGGCCGTGCGCTTCCAGGGAGCGGGGTACTTCCTCCATTCGTCCGCGCTCCAGCAGAATGAGTGCCCGCTGCTCCTCCCCTGAAAGCTGGTTCCACAGCTTGGCACACTCAGCACGCACCACCGGATCATTCTCTAACTGGGCGCGCACCACTCGATATTCCCGCAACCGCCAGAAGGGGTCATCAGGTCTGATCGCCTCGGCCATCACCCGGCACACTGCCTGCAACAGTCCGGGGTGCCCACCTGCCTGCTGCCAGATGAAAGCTTCATCCTCCGGGCTCAGCGAGGGCCCATCCTCCCCGGCGAACTGATGGAGCAGCCAGCTTGCTTCCTGTGGCGAGAGCAATGCCAGCACTCGCGTCCGGGGGGCGAACAGTTCGCAGAACTCACCCACCTCCGGCTCCTGTTGCAGTCCTCGCAACGGCCGGTCGGTGGCCACGACGTAGACCAGCCGCTCCCCGTGCTTGTCCCGTAACGCGCGCAGGTTGAGGAAAATGCGGGCCTCGAGCTTCTGAAAGGGGGCGTCGAACTCGTCCAACAGAAGCACCATCTGCCGCCCGGCGTCCTCGGCGAGGACAGCCAGAGCCTGGTTCAGGCTCAGGGGCACCATCAGGCTGCTGGGTGGGTTGACCGCTTGCTGGTACAGGGACCGGAGCCGATCCAGGACCTCTGGTTGGAGCTGCTGGCGACGGGCCTCGGCTAGCAGGCGGCGCAGGATCAACTCACAGAAACCCTGCTCCGTCATCTCGGCCATCAGGTTGCAATCCAGGTATGTGATCAGGGCCTGGGATCGCTCACGCAGGTAGCGCTGACGGGTTTCGGGCTGCACGAGTGTGCGCAGCAGAGTGGATTTTCCCACGTTGCTCAGCCCCACCAGGGCACAGCACTGGCCGGCGGCAATGCAGCGGGCAACATAGGTCAGGTCTTCGTGCCGTGGCAAGAATGTATCAGGGACATTGCCTGAATCCACAGAATCTTCTCCTCCCAAAGGACTCTGATCACGCCGACCCACGCTCTTGGCGGGCCAGTTCCGCAGCGAAGGCATCATAAGCCTGTTCCCCGTACAGGGCCAGCACGACCTCCTCCAGGGCCGTCTGCCTGGCCAGATGTCGTCGTATAGCCTCGATCATCACCTCCGCAGCCCGGCGGTAGGAGAAACCACCCACGCCAGAGCCCAGGGCGGGGAAGGCGACGCTCCTCAGCCCCAGTTCATCGGCTCGTTTGAGGCTGCTGACCGTCGCCGCGCGGATCTTCTCCGCGTCGGTGCGCAGGTCCTGGCCCATCGCTGCGGCGTGGATCACATAGCGCGCCTTCAGCCGGTCCGCCCCGGTGACCACCGCCTCGCCGATGGGAATGGGACCTTTGCTCACTGCCTCCCGTTCTATTTCAGCTCCGCCGGCCCGCTTGATCGCCCCGGCCACACCTCCACCCATCCACAGGTGGTTGTTGGCAGCGTTGACGATGGGCTCAGTGGCCAATTGTGTGATGTCCCCCTGATACAACGTGATCTTGGCCATCCCGTCTCCCTTTTGCCCTCCACTTTTCCCACCAGAAGTATAGCACAGTCGGGGAACTCTGTAAAGGAGCCACTAGCGCAACTCCTATGCAATTAATGGCCAAATCGTTCATGACGGCCAAGATTCGCAATACATGAAGAGCAGTAGGGAGCCCACCGGCGAAGCCTCATAGGATTCCTGACTTCCATCAATGCCAGTCAGAGCGCCTTCCCTTGCAAGTCATTCTGCCCCCAGTATGTGCCGCACCCCGCCCCTGCGATTGACAATTCCTGGGTTTGGATGTATAATCCTGCACCAAGGCTCGAGATAAGTGTGGCCAGTGGGTGCACTTTGGCCCGTCAAACCAGTGGTCACGGGACTGCTGCAGACATTTGGGTCTGCGGTTGAATCGGGCAATTCCTTGCCAATATTCAGTCATGCACAAGGAGGCGACTATGGCCAGGGAGAATTGGTTCGACCCGGAGTCGAACGAGCTAATGTTCTCCAAGTACATGGACCAGATGGAGAGCTGGCAGCAGGCTCTGGACGATGGGGTGGTCGAGCCGGAGGAGGTGCAACAGCAGGCGGAGCGAGTGGGCGACATGCTGCGAGCTCTGGAGCCCAAGCTCAGCGACGAACTACACGACGAACTCACCAGCGTCTTCTACGAGCTAGCGGTGCTCTATGGGATGGAGAGGCTGGCTGAGCTAGACAGACAGGAGAAGGGGGGGCAAATCTAAATGGCTGAAGAGAAGATCTATCATGCTCCTGATCTAGACCTCCAGCACCTGGGGCACGCCCTGGCGCGGTGGTTCCAGGGCCAGGGGTTTGAGACCCAGACACTGGAAGCGCCTGGAGGGGGCCTGGTGGTGCAGGCCCGCAAGGCAGAGACCTGGCGCTCGCTCGTCGGCATGTCCGCGGCCCTTAACGTGACAATGACTCAGCAGGATGAGCGCCTGGTGGTGCAGATGGGAGCGGCTCAGTGGGCGGATAAGGCCGTGCTAGGGGCAGTGGGGGCCTTGGTCTTTTGGCCGGCCCTCATCCCCGCTGCCTTCGGGGCCTGGAAACAGAAACAACTGCCCCAGCAGACTTTCCAGTTCATTGACCAGTACCTCGCCTTGGGGGGCGACGTATCAGAGGCCGCCTTGGCGGAAATCATGGGCCGCGCCGAGGCCGCAACCCTACGCGACCAAGCCGCAGCCGTGGCTCCGCCCAGCGAACAGATCCGCTGCCCATCCTGCGGACAACTGGTGCGGGAGGGGGCGAAGTTCTGCGGCAACTGCGGGGCATCGTTGCAACTCAATTGCCCCCAGTGCGGGCAAGCTCTTCGCCCTGGGGCCAAGTTCTGCGATAGCTGTGGAGCACGGGTGGAATCGGTAGCGACAGCCTGAACCAGAGGGAGAGAAGCCCTATGAAATCCCTCGGCGCGGCAGTGGGACGGGCAATGGTGCGCGGTGGCTGGAAGGGGTTTCGCCTCTTTTTGAGATACCCAGCCACCATCTCAATAGCTGTCCTGTCACTGCTCGCTCTCACTTCAGGTTACCGAATCTGGCGAAGGGGTTTCCCCGCCGCCCTGCGTATCGTGCCCAGCCTGGCCATTTGCCTGATTCTGATCATCGTTATCTTCCTCTCCAGGAAGAAGATCAGAGAATTGACGACTGGGGGCATCTCCAGAGGCAGGGGCTCGCTGCAGCGACAGATTGCGCAAGAGGTGATGGAGGAAGGCCTGAGCCGAGGGGAGGTAATACTGAAGAGAGGAGTCGAGGAGGCCAGAGGAGCAGTTTCCACCGTGGCTGAGGAAGTCAAGGCCGATTGGGAACAGCTTGTCAAGGGGAAGCCGACCTCCGGCCTGGTCACACTGCAGCGCGGGCGGCGCTGTCCATCCTGTGGACGAATTCTTAGAATGAGAGCCAGATTCTGCGACGGGTGTGGGACGCCTTTGCCCATTACCTGCCCGCGATGTGGTCGAACCTTGCGGCCCAAGGCCAAGTTCTGCAACGGCTGCGGAACCCCCTTGCCTCCCGTCGTCTGAGGGGATATGGGGAGCGAGCAAGAGACGAAGCGCTTTCGCGTGTTGGTGCGCCTGTGGCGTATGCTCTTCTCAATGGCTAGAGATTACATAGTCATTGTGAGAGGAAGAGCCGAGGGAGCAGGCTTTGCGACGCTAAGAAGTATCTCACGCGGCGGTCCCCTGAACTGGCTTGGCCTGGTTGTCCTGTTTATCAACGTCGTCAGCGCCGCCTACTTGGGTCTCCAGGGCCGGGGGTTCCCCATCGTAAGGGCCGAGATATGGGAGGGAGAGGAAGTGATGGCTCCCTTGTCCGCTCTTTACCTCTCCCTCCTCGTCGTCTCCTTCGGCTGGGCCTATCTGCTCGTCGGTGCCGCCACCTCGGGCCTAGGGATATACGTCCTCACCGCCGCCTATGCCGCCTACTACGGCCTCTACGTAGGACTTGGCCTGGGGGGCACCCCTTGGTTCGCCCTGATCCCTATCTGGTTGCTCGCTCTAGGCGGCTGGGTGGCTTCATCCCGGCGGACGCGCTGGCGACTGCCTCTCCTCCTCTTGGTCAGCCTGATGGTGGCCCTGCTCACGCGCAGTTCCCTGGGCCTGAAGACGATCCTGCCAGGCACGCGCGGCACGCTAGTCCTCGGAGGACTCTACTTTGCGCTGGTAGCCAACCCCTGGGCCATGAAAGAGCACCCTTTCAGGCCTTCCATGGCCTTCGCTGTGAGCCTCATCCTCTTTGCCTCTTTCTATGCCCTCAGCCTGCAGCAATCCCCGGCTGAAGAGGTCTTGGCGAACGCTTTTCTGGCCTTCCACGGCCTTCTGGGCCTGGTGGGCCTTTTCTGGTTCTGGCTGGGGTTGGACCTCTTCAACCGTGCTCAGGACCTGGCCGAGTGGCTGGTGGCGACGATCAAAGCCCTGGTGCCGCACCGAATCCTCGGGATAAGCATTTTCTCCCTATGGGCCCTCTGGTGCGCCTTGGCCTATCTCCTTGTCCATGGCCCTCCACCAGGTTTGGCGCGACTCCTCCTGAACTACAATTGGGGGCAGGCCCTAATGCGGGCTTATCTGTCCCTGGAACCCTCCGTGGTTGTCCTCCTTTCGGCCCTCGATTACGATCTGTACCTCACCGCCGCTATCGCCCTTTTAGCCTCCGTCCTCTGGTGGCTACGGAAACTCTCCCGCGAAAGGCTGATGGAGCTTTTCGGCCTCTCCTTGGTAGGCTTCTTCATCATATGGGGCTATTTCGGCCTTTTCTTCGCCTTCGCCTCGACAGACCAGGGGGGAGAGTTCGGATTTTGGCCCCTCCTTATCTTCGTGGGAGGAATGTTGTGGGAGACCCTTCAGGTAGCTTCGGGACTGGTGTCCGGGCCAAGGGAGCGCTCTTTGCTCTTCCTGGGTTTTCTGCTTCTCCTAGGAGGGATCTCCATTTTGGAGCTTTCGACGGGATATCCCTATTTCGAGCAGGAGTTAAGTCTGAACTCCTTCCTCGGCGTCCTTTATCTCGGTCTCCCCTATCTCCTCTATACCTCCCTCTACCAACAGCAACGCTACACCCCCGTTTCCTCCAGACATCTCCTGCTCCTGTTCGCCTTGGGTATGCTGAGCGCCATACCCTCTCTGGTGTGGGAGACGATTTGCCCCGCCCCTCTACTCTGGCTGATCGCTCTTCTGGCGACAGTGTGGCGGTGGGGACGATGGGACGAGCTATGGGATGGGGTCGTCTACACCGTTGCCTTGGCTCTGGGATTTGTCGTCTTCTACACTCATCCTATCTTAATCCCCATCCCCACCTTCACAGGCTTTCTGACCCGTCTTCTGGAACTGCAGAGTCGCTTCAGGCAGATTGTCATCTGGCCCTGGGAAGCTGGGTGGTGGCGGCTCCTCCTGGGGATGCTGGGAGCAGCGGTCATTCTAGGGTATCTCTTGTCTCAAGCCCGCATGGCTCAGCGTCGCGCTCGAACCTTGTTCACTATCCTTGGCCCATCCCTGAGCCTTGCCTTCCTCGCTGCTTGGGAGTTCGCCTTCGTCGGACCTCACTAAAAAGAACAGGTTCTACGTTCCGTCATACACACACTCCCGCGCTGCATCGGCGTAGGCCTGTAGGTTCTCCTCAGAGGCGTGGAAGAAATGATCGCTGGTGGCTATGATGTAGCCGCCTCCGAGACCTGCTTCCTGGAAACACCTGTGTACCATATCGCGGATGATCTCCGGCGTGCCATCCCGCAAGCCGTGGAACTGGTCGAACCCACCGATCAGGCACACTTGACCCCCCACGCGCCGCTTGACCTCGGCCAGACGCACGTCGCCACCCATTTCCGGTGGGGTGAGGGTCTCAATGGCATCACACCCATTGCCCACGATCATCTCCAGGAGGGGCATCATCCCTCCGCAGGTGTGGTACACCACTCGCAGCCCCACATCGTGCAGGGCGTCGTGGAGCTGGCGGTCATAGGGCAGACAGAACTCCTCGAAGATAGAGGGCGATATCACCGTGCTGGAGGCATCGCCCCCGCCCATCTCCACCAGATCAATGGGCGCATCCCTCATGGTCTCGATGAAGCGCAGCTTCTTGTCGGTGAGGATGCGGAGGAACTCATGCACCCAGGCGGGCTCATCGTAGGTGAGCAGGATCATCCGCTCCGTGCCCACCCAGCGACAGGCATCCTGCCAGGGCCCTGCCTGCTGGAACCCCCACCCGCCTGCCCTAATGATGCCGTCCTCTCCCAGCCGTGCCTGGGCCGCCCACAGGGCCTCATGGTCGCATTCCGGCACTGGCCAGTACCTCTCGATCAGCCTGACCTGTTCCAGGTTCTTAATGGGATACTCTGTGACCCAGGCAGTGTACTCGTCCGATTCCTCCACCCAACGGAGGTCCCCCTCCGGCATCTCCACCGTCGTCTCGGTGAGCTGCCCCGGACCATCCCTAGGAATGGTCCGTTGGAAGACCGCCCAATCGGCGCTCCTCACCTGCTGCACGTGGGCCACCTGCAAGGCCGTGTCAAGCCCGAATTTTCGATAGGCACTCAGAGCATCCATGCCGCCCAGGTAGTGCTGGAGATGGTACTCCATCCAGGCATGGGTCGTAGCTGGCAGCCGGTCCGGCTGTCCCAGTTCCAGCGCGCACAGCAGGCGATCCCGCGACGTCATCGCCATGCCCACCTCACTTTCCGCGCTCAGCTATAGCGTACTGCAGTATCTCCGCCAAGTGTCGGGGAGGCCAATATCCCCCCAGTATTCCCTCCGCCTCCTGCGTCCGCACCACCCGCCGCTCGCTGATCTCGCTATCTGGCGGCAGGTGACGCAGGGTGGCGACATCGGCCCAATATATCAGCAGGCAGCGGCCATCGTAGCGGCGCAGCTCGGCCCGCTCAGCGTCTAGCAGTCGGAGCCATTTTCGTACTATGAGGTGCAGCTCCCCCAGCTCGACGCCAGCCTCCTCGCGGGCTTCCCGCCGGGCGGCCTTCAGTGGCTCCTCACTCTCCTCCACATGGCCGCCGGGGAATTCCCACTCGCGGCGCTTCCACACCCTCACGATCACTACCCGATCGGCCCTGAGGAAGGGCAGGACTACCACGCCGACAATCTGCTCCGGCGGTGGCAATGAGGCCCGGGGATCAAACCAGCCGGCCAGATCCCCGCCAGCAGCCTGATAGATAGGGAAAGGCCCAACCATCACCCCTCACTCCGCATGGAGCCACAGGTTTACTATGGGATCCTCCTCATCGGCCAGCAGGTGATGCTCCTCCCCCGGTTCGATGAGGGCGATGTCGCCCATGCGCATCTCGTGTTCCACACCCTCCACGATCAGTTTGGCCCGCCCCTGCAGGCAGATGAACACCTCCTCGCTGTCCTGGTGGAGATGACGGCCTTCGGGGTGGCTATACTCGCCAGGATTGTAGAAGTGCAAGCCACCGTGGTGGAGCTTAGAGCCCCTCATGATTCCAGACAGAAAGTGGTGGCCGCCAGTGTCTTGGAGATCAAAGAGGTTGTATTTCTTCATTAGTTTACTCCCCAGCTACGTTTCACTCTGGCTTGGCAGATAGGTCAAGATCGTTCCTCTCACTTCTCATTTTACGCTGAGGAGAGGGACTTGTCAAGCAGGCAGCAGGTTTTTGCCTTTGGCGTAAATGTCTGCTATAATTAGCCTCACTGAGAGCATCCTGATAAGACAGGTAGGGAATGAGGAGGAGAAAATGCTGCCCAGTCTGGGACCTTTCGAGTTGATCATAATCCTGCTGATCATCATCATCATCTTCGGGGTGGGGAAGCTGCCGCAGATCGGTGGGGCTTTGGGTCGGGGGATCCGCGAGTTCCGAGATGCCACGAGCCAGGAGGAGGAAACGGAGCCGGAAAAGGCCTCCCCACCTGAGGAACCTGAGGAAGAGGAGGAAGTATAATCGCTTTCGGCTAAACAACCTGGTAGTAGCGGCTCTAGGCCTCGCAAGGGACTGAAATCGCTATTACTCTAAGCCCTCTTGGCCAAACCTTAGTCCTTTCTGCCAGGCAGGGATTCGTCAGTCCGATCTCCGGCTGTTCCGCACATATGGAAGGGGGATGTCGCGATATGGAGATATCCCCCTTCGGTCCTTCTACCCTATCCCCCGTCCCACAGTTGTGGGGCGGGGGACTTTCTTCCCCTGACAGAGAAGTGTCCAAGAGCTGGCCAAAGTAGGAAATTCGCAAGACTCATTCAAGGCTGACTACGAGACGAGCCCGAGATGAAGCTTGAGCCAGCGAATTGGGTTTGATTGTCCAGGGCTAGAGCAACAGCCACGCATGACTGGCCTCTCACCTCTGACCCTTCTCCCCTGACGGGAGAAGGGCATTGCCACTACAGAAGCTTTTCGGTGCCACAGCCGGGCGAACCTCAGCTCCCATGGATTCTATCTCAATCAGGAGGCCCAGAGGGGGTAAGCGAAGGGCCAAGACCCAATTCACCACTTCCTGAAGATGACAATAAGTTTCCTTAAAAATCCCCATGAGAGATCACGTGTGCATAGGTGAGCGTTGGCCCTAATCCACTAATTGTTGTGTAGAACAGACGTTTCAATAAGCAGCGACCACGAAATAGCGGGAAACAGGATATTAGAGATACTACATCTTGGGTATTCCTTTCCCTTCCTCAGCTCCCAACAGGCTGTTGCCAAAGTGTGCGCTTTGGGCTAAAATAGTAGATGTGATCGTATGCGCACAGAGACTCGCTGTCTTGATCCATCGCCATAGACACAGGCAAGCTGTTCCCCCCTGGCCGGATCAGTCCTCTACGACTCCAGATGGCGGAAGTGGTGATCCCGGAATAGTGCATCCCCTGTAACGAGTTGCCTGGGGCCTGTACACCCCTCGCGAGCAGGCTGGTGCGAACTCCTGAGTTTACAGCAGACGATTTCCTCGTTCGTAGGCACCGTACCTCCTCGAAGTGAAGTCTCCCGAATCGCAAAGCAGGATGCAACCATGACCGCACAACAACTCTGGGAAGCTGCCCTGGGCCAAATCGAATTACGCATGACCAAGGCCACCTTCGCCACCTGGATCAAACCCACCTCTGCCGTGGCCTACGAAGATGGCACCCTTGTCATCTCTGTCCCCAATGCCTACACCAAGGACTGGCTGGAGAACCGGCTATTGTCCGTGATCAAGCGAACCCTCGCTGATATCGCCTGCCGAACAGTGGAGGTGCGCTTCACCCTCCATCAGCTCCAGCAGACGCCTGCCGCCGATGGACTTATGCCCGTACCTGATCGGGTACAGGTGCTCCGCTCGGTGGAGCGCTCCGCTTCCCGGGCCCTGTCTCGAGTGGATGAGCAGCCGGCCCCATCAATGTTCAATGAGAAATATGCCTTTGACACCTTCGTGGTGGGCCACGGCAATCGCCTGGCTCACGCCGCCTCGCTGGCTGTGGCCGAGGCCCCCGCCAGGGCCTATAATCCTCTGTTCATCTACGGCGGTGTGGGGCTGGGAAAGACCCATCTGCTGCACGCCATTGGACAGAATTGCCAGAGCCACGGTTACTCGGTGCTGTATGTGTCTTCCGAGACCTTCACCAATGATCTCATCAACTCCATCCGCCGCCAATCCACCGAGCAATTCCGGGAGAAATACCGCCACACTGATGTTCTTCTGGTGGATGATATCCAGTTCATCGCTGGCAAAGAGAGTACCCAGGAGGAGTTCTTTCACACCTTCAACGCTCTTCACGGAGCCTACAAGCAGATCGTGCTCTCCAGCGACCGCCCCCCCAAAGCGCTGATCACTCTGGAGGAAAGGCTACGCTCGCGCTTCCAGTGGGGGCTCATCGCCGATGTCCAGCCCCCCAACCTGGAGACACGAATTGCTATCCTGCGTTCCAAAGCAGACCAGTACCATTCCCCCATCCCTGAAGAGGTCATCGAATTCATCGCCCGTCACATCCGCAGCAATATCCGCGAACTGGAGGGGGCACTCAACAAGTTGGTAGCCACGGCCAGGCTCATGCGCCAGCCCCTCATCATCGAGACAGCCCGCCACACGTTGCGCGATTTCGTACCCCAACCGGTGAGCCTGACGATTCCCCAGGTGATGGAGACCACCGCCCGCTTCTACAACCTGGCTTTAGAAGACCTGACCGGGCGACGACGGACCAAGGAGATCGCCCTGGCCCGGCACGTGGCCATGTACCTGGTCCGGGAGCTGACTGAAGCATCCCTGTCTCAGATTGGAGAGGCTTTCGGGCAACGAGATCATACCACCGTGCTGCACGGCTGCAAGAGGATCGCCGAGAATCTCGATAGGGATGAGGAGCTACGATATGACCTGCTGCGATTGAAGGAACGACTTCTGAGCGCTCAGCCAGAGCGCATTGCCATCCCGGCCTGACCGCTTTCCTGTGGATAACTCCTCGTTATCAGTGGAAAAGTGCCCTTTTCTGTGGATAAGTATGGAGCAATATTCAAGGCCAGAGCCTGATGAGAGGCTCTGGCCTTTCACATGAGCCTACCCCTGGCCGCTCCGCGCATCATAGAGCCACATCTTGGAGGGGGAACAATCTGTCCTCTGAAGTTGCAAATTTTCCTTTTCTGTCTTTCTTTCTTGTCCACATGTGGCTGCACAGCCTCAGTTGATCGCAACCCCCAGGACCGTTCTCTCGGGCCTTGGAAAGGCCACGTCTAGTGGGCCTTCGCTTGAAGAAGTTACTTGTGCACATCTGAAGAGCACTACTACGGCTACTGATCTCTCTATACATATGTTGATTTGGGTACAGAGAGCGGAAGTGCGAGACTAAGATGTGCTCTGCCTTGCTGGTTGTCCAGGGGATCAAAGTCAAGATTCAGTCCGATCTCCGGCCCCACGCCGCCACGATCTGCCCTGCTTGATCGAGCAGGGGCAATTCCCACTGCGCCCCATTGGCCCCCGCCTTGAACCATGTCTGTACCACTCCCCAGCCCGGCTGGAGCACTACAGGCCAGTGGGCTGCCTCTGTCCCATCTCGCCACAGGACCAACTGTCCTTCGAACGCGCGGGTGGCGGCTGTGCCGACAGTCACTTGGTCTGATCCCACGGCCAGCCGTAGGGTGGCCCTCTCATTGGCGTAGTCGAATCCCTCCAGCTGCTCACAGCGTACCATGTCTCGGTCCAGGTGAGTGTCTCCCCCGGGCTGAAAACCGCCGCCTCTCCAAAACGGGGCGTCACCCCACCCCACAGATCGATATAAGTGCTCTCATCATCGGTCCACAGATGGGGATTGAGCCCCTTTGCCTGCGAAGATCTTCGCCCCACGGGCGACTGAGGCTGGGAAGGCCCGCACCACCCCCTGATCGCTGGAATGATCGTAGGCTCCCATGAAATTGGCCTGGGCCTGGGGATAGGCGAAGATCCCTAAGTAGGCCCGCCAGTTACAGTAGCAGCTCAAGTCGCACCCCTGGTAGATTGGCTGGGGCAAGGGCTGGCCGGGCGAGGGGAGGTCAGGGTGGTCTGTGAAGTGCACCGTCACTCGCTCCGTCGGCAGCACGAATTCGAGCTTGTTGGAGGCCCGGCTGAGACCTGGGACTTGCCAGCTTGGGCATTCTGTGTTACCATGATGGGCCAGGGAAGGGGATGACAGTGGATGTGCGAGAAGCGATAAGGCAGCGGGTCAGCGTGCGCCGATACGATGGCCGGCCGGTGGCCTCCGAGGTGCTGGCAGAGGTGCTGAAAGCTGGGGCAGAGTCGGTCCCGCTGGTCCCAGAGATCGAGATCAGATTTCACCTGATTGAGGAGGGCCATCGGGTGGTTGACAGATTATTCCTCATCCCCGGCACCTATGGTCTCTACGGATTGTTTCCTCACTTTATTGTAGCCACCTCCCGGGAACGGCCGGGCTTCATGGAGAACCTGGGCTTTCTCATGGAGCAGATGATTCTGCGTGCTACAGCCCTGGGGCTCGGCACCTGCTGGATGGGGGGCATGTTCAAGGAAGGGGCGATCAAGGAATTGCTGGGCGAAGAGGGTCAAGATCAGCGCGTGGTGGCTCTGATGCCCATCGGCCACCATGATGCCTCCTGGTGGGTACGCTCAGTGCAGCGGCTGATCAAGGAGGGGACTGCCTATCAGGGACGACGCAGGCCCTTGGCGGAGATCCTTTTCGACAGAAAGTGGGGCATCCCTTGGCAGCGAGAGGGTTCCTTGAGGGAGGTGATCGAGCTGGCGCGGCTGGCTCCCTCCTGGGCCAACACCCAGCCCTGGAGCTTCATCGTGGATGAGGATTGCATCTCCGCCACCGCGGACACAACCCCCGGGTGGGGGAACCTTCGCTACTGCAAAGCCTACTATCGCCTGGACACCGGTATCGCCATGAGTCACTTGTTTCTGGCCGGTCGGGAGCTGGGGTGGGTAGGAGAATGGCACGTGAGGGGGATCGAGTCCCAGGCGCTCATCACCGGCTATGGCATTCCCCCTCACGTGGAGGTCATCGGCCTGTACGAGCCGGTGGGGAGGTGAGCGCATGGGAGAGGCGAAAATCCCCGAACCGGTGAAACTGATCGCCAGTATCTTCAGTGCAGACGAGGAACGTCTCCGACGGGCCGAGTCACTGCTGATCCAGGAGTTTGGCCCCCTCGACTACCGCAGTGAATGGCTCCCCTTCACGCACACTGATTACTACACCCCTGAGTTCGGTGCTCCACTGGTGCGGGTGATCGTGGCCTTCGAGCGGTTGGTGGGTCCCGCGCTGCTTCCCGCCATTAAGCATCGGACCAGCGAGCTGGAGGGGGCCGATTCGGTTCAGGGGCACCGCTGGATGAACATTGATCCAGGCTATGTGTCCCTCTCCAAGTTGGTGTTGGCCACCACTAAGGACCATGCCCACCGGATATATGTGAGGGACGGCATCTACGCCGAGGTGACGCTGCGCTATCAAGAGGGGACCTTCCACCCTTGGCCCTGGACCTATCCTGACTACGCTAGTCCCGCTTATATCGCCATCTTCAACCATATCCGTGCTCAATATCATCGACAACTGCAAGCTCGCCGAGCGAGCACTTGACGACTCGCTGACTTGGTGGTAGCATGGTGCGGGAATCCCCATGTTGGAGGAAGTTGTGATCCAGTAACTCCGAAAGGAGACAATTATGGATACTGTCAAGATCGAGAGCTTGGATGACTTGAAGGTTTTGATTTCATGATCGGTGCGGGGCGAGGTCATACGGTCCGCAGATTCTTGGTTACCAAGGATTATATCCCGCTCCCAGTGGGAGACTCATGTGTCCCGTCGCTTTCTGCTTCACTACTATATTGACTTTCATGATGAAGATGATGCCTTATTTTGTTCGTTTCTCGAAGAATCCGAGCAGATATGCGACCAAGTAGAGCAGTTCGCCCAAATCGAACCGAAATCAAACCAGGGGAAACTCCTGTTACAACCGAGATTTGTATGTTTCATGGTGAAGAATCATTCCAGTAGAACTTTCCGTTCGATGCCTGACCCACAGGTAATGTTTTACCTCATGGATACTAAGCAGGATCCCGACTACATGAGAAGATTCAGACATGAGATAGCACACTGGCCTTGGCGACGTTTGCATAATGAAGCTCCGCCTCTTTTTCAAGAAGGAATAGCGGTTTATGCTGAGCTGATGTCAGAACCGAGTGCAGATGTTTCGGATTTTCTGACTGGAAGTTCACTGGATGTTAAAGAGGTTCCCCCTCTGTGTGATATGGCCCTAACCGAGAATTTTTTGGGCGCGTAACGATGCCTGATGTCCCTTAACAATTAAGCTAATTTGTGGTATAATTGTGAACCGATCCCAAGAAGAGGAGGAGGTTCACAATGGGCCGCAAGAAACAGATTGATACCAGCATGTACTTCTGTCCCTATCCTGAC
>Ga0209979_1000762_pt1 | contig 39854 bp, 34 predicted proteins | sample AnhtaG_FD_183114 | JGI IMG/M metagenome (GOLD analysis project Ga0209979, IMG submission 183114) | Deep subsurface microbial communities from Anholt, Denmark to uncover new lineages of life (NeLLi) - Anholt_01485 metaG (SPAdes) (version 2) | ecosystem: Environmental > Aquatic > Marine > Oceanic...
ACAATGTTTTTTTTACCATTGTCTAACCATTTTAACTTTGTTCCAAATTTTTTCCTATAACTTGTTTACTACTAGCTGGTTGTTAATTATAATAGCAACACTTTTTGAGTATTATGCCCATTGCGAGCTCCCGGAGGGAGCGCGGCAATCCCCATGTGTGGCGCCAAGGATGGGATTGCCGCGTCGTTTCACTCCCCGCAATGACATCGCCGCCTGTCATTGCCACGGCGCTTCGCACCTCGCAATGACGGGGGGAGACAAACTTAGATAAACCAAATAAACCGTATATGCTGACAGCTGGTTTCTTAAAGGGTATAATAAAAGGACCGAGCAGACCGAATAGACTGATTTTGGTCTCTGTAGTTGTTATTCAGAATTTAGGGTTCATTGGGAAAATGGAAGATATTTTAGATAAAGTCAAAAAAACAATCCAAGAGTACAATCTCTTTGAGAGAAAAGAAAAGATACTAATTGCTTATTCAGGCGGTATAGATTCAACAGGATTGCTCAATTTACTCATGGAACTTCAAGAAGAATGGCATTTTGAACTTTTCCTCGGACACTTTAACCACAGGCTTCGCCTAAGTGCAGATGAGGATGAGCAGTTTGTAAGGAATACTGCTCGAGAATATTCTCTTCCATTATTTGTTGATTCAAGAGATGTCCGTTCCTATGCAATGAGTCGTCGGCTTAACTTGGAAGAGGCAGGAAGAATCCTCAGATATGATTTCTTAAAAAAGACTGCCTTCAAAATTGATGGTGCCAAAATTGCCACGGGCCATACCATGACTGATCAGGCTGAAACCTTTCTTATGCGGATCATGAGAGGAAGCGGACTTCGGGGTTTAGCAAGCATCTTTCCAGTCGTTGAAGGGATGATTATCAGGCCACTTATCAGAATAGAGCGGGAAGAAATAGAGGTTTATCTAAAAAAAGAAGGAAAAGGATTCCGTGTTGATGAAAGCAATTTTGACCGGCGCTTTTTACGAAATAGAATTAGGCTTATGCTTGTTCCTTGTATCAAAGAGAATTTTGAACCTAAGATAATCCCCCACATTGGCAAGCTGGTTTCCATTTTGCAGGAAGAGGAGGCTCTCCTGGAAAAAATGGCAAAAGAAGAGGCTCAAAAGGCAATTTTACAAAATGCTAGTCAATTTCAACTCGATTTAAAATTTGTATCTTCTCTGCCTCTTGGGTTAGCAAGGCGAGTGGTGCGTGATTTTGTTTTGAAATCAAGAGGGAATCTTAGAGGAATTTCTTTCGAAGATGTTGAGTCAATCTTAAGGCTTGAAGAGGGGAAAGAAAGACATTTGAAAAAAGACCTTGTTTTACGCAGAGAAAATGACCTTGTTTTTTTAAAAAGAGAGGCTCCTCCAAGAATTAAATTTAAATACTTGTGGAGTGGAGAAAAGCCTCTTGAGATCAGAGAAGTTGGCTTGAGGTTTGATGGGCAAAAAAGGAAGAGCGAAGATTCTTTGAGCCTTGATTTTAATGATGATAGAATAGCTTTCTTGGACTGGGAGAAGCTCAAATTTCCTCTTTTAGTTCAAAGCAGAAAGGAAGGAGACAGATACCAGCCATTAGGGGCTCCGGGTAAGAAAAAGCTCAAAGAGATAATGAGAGCCAAAGGAATTCCTTTGCAAGAGAGGGTAAAGAGGCCGGTTATTCTCTCCGGCGAGGAGATCGTCTGGGTCCTTGGCCTTCCTGTTTCAGAAAAGTTTAAGGTCAGTAATAAAACTGAGGAGATATTTATTATATCGGTTAGTCGGTTAGTCAGTTAATCAGTTTAGTCAGTTTGGCCAGTTGTGTGTAAGTTCTCAATAAGTGTGGGTAGTAGCTATGGATTCCCGCCTCCGCGGGAATGACGATTGAGTGTAAGTGTCGGTCATTCCTGCACCTGCTACCCGCCTTCGCGGGCACAGGCTTCGCAGGTGTAAACTTGTCCCCGCGAAAGCGGGGAGCAGGAATCCAGTGATTAATCACAAATATAATCTACCCCCAATTATTGAGAACTAACAGATAAACAGATTAACGGATTATAAGTATTGTTCTTTCCAGATCTCAAATACGAGTAGAGCCCAAAGCTGGTGGCTGAAATTTTCCCTGCCTTGGAGGTGAAAATCGATCATTTTTTTTATAAACTCGAAATTGAAAAAACCTCCCTCTCTGATTCTTCGCTCGTTTAAGTAATCGAGCATCAAATCTTTCAGCTCCATTCTCAGCCAGTGTTTGATGGGGATGCTGAATCCTTCTTTGCTGCGAAAGATATTTTGGCGGGGAAGCAGCTGTTCCATTGTCTTTTTAAATATCCACTTTGTGGTCAGACGCCTAAGCTTGAGTCCTCCTGGTAGGTTAGAAATAAATTCGACTATCTTGTGATCCAAGAGAGGAACTCTTGTCTCCAGAGATGTTGCCATGCTCATCCGGTCAACTTTAACCAGAATATCGTCAACAAGATAGGTCTTTAGATCAAGATAAAGTTCTCCGTTCAATGCGTCTAAACAATTGATGTTACTGAATAGTTCTTGAAAAGGAGTTATATCATTGATTTGTTTTATGCCGTTTAACTTTTGAACCAGATTTTCTGAATAAAGGGATTTTTTATTTTCAGGGGAGAGGAACATCATCCAGCGGAGATGCCTCAATTCAGGACTGTGTTCAAAACCTTGGCAGTATCTACGGAGCTTGTTCCAAGCGCCCTTCTTTTTTGCTGAAGGAGGAAATTTTTTCAGTACTGCTGGAAAAGTCTTTTGAAAGAGAGACGACAGAGGAAGCTGAGAAAGTTTTTGGGCCTGGTAATGTTCATAGCCAGCAAAAAGTTCATCTCCTCCATCTCCTGAGAGAATCACCTTAACATGTGATCTTGCCATTTTGGAAATAAGATAGGTGGGGAAGATAGAAAAATCACCAAATGGTTCATCCATATGATGGATGAGTTTCTCTGTGAGATCTAGAGCTTGAGGGCGAAGAATGAATTCTTCATGTTCTGTTTGAAACTTCTGAGCAATGCGCCGGGCATGGTTGAGTTCGTTATAGGAGGTATCTTCGAATCCGATGGAGAACGTCTTCAAGGGGGAAACACCAAGTTCCCTCATCAGCCCCACGATGGCAGAGGAATCGATGCCGCCACTCAGAAAAGCTCCCAGGGGAACATCACTGATTAATCTCAGCTTCACCGATTCTTTAAGGAGATCATAGAGTTCATCCATAAGAGAGTGTATAGTTTTTTTTGAAATTTTTTTTGAGGCTGACTCACTTGATTCAAGTTCCCAATACTTTTTGATCTGGATTTTCCCTTTGTTATAGAGGAGCAAACATCCTGCGGGAAGCTTGAAGATATTTTTAAAAATGGAGAGAGGTGCAGGGATGTATTCCAGAGTCAAGAAATAGTCCAGAGCCTGAGGCTCAAGAGATCGCTTGACTCCAGGATGGGCGAGAACAGCCTTTAATTCTGATCCAAAGACAAGAGTTCTATCTTCCAGAAGTGTGTAATATAGGGGTTTGATACCCATCCTGTCGCGGACCAGGAGCAACTGGTTTTGTTGTTTGTCCCAGAGAGCAAAGGCAAACATCCCTCTAAGTTTTTGAATGAAATCCTTTCCCCACTCTTCATAACAATGAACGATGGTTTCTGTATCGGTTTTGGTCTTGAAAGTGTGGCCCCGGGATATAAGCTCTACCCTCAAAGCAGGAAAATTGTAGACCTCTCCATTATGAGCTATCCACACTGAGTGATCTTCATTCGATAAAGGCTGATGGCCGCCCTCAAGGTCGATGATGCTCAAGCGACGAACTCCAAGGCCAACGTTCTCCTCGATAAAGATGCCTTCGTCATCAGGGCCTCTGTGAGTTATTGTCTTGCACATGGATGAGAGAAGAGAAGAGGAGATGTGTTCTTTGTTTTCCGCTATAGCAATCCCGCAGATTCCGCACATTATTTTTCAGGAAAAATCTCGATCTCGAAGAAAACACCAAGGAATCTTTTTTCTTTACCCGTTTCAAATTCATAGTAAGGGATGGAACCTTTCAGGGCTTTAATCTTTATTCTGAATAGATAGAGGTGTTCGATATTAAACGCCTTTACTGGAGTGAATGTAAGAGTCCCTCTCTGCTTTGTGCCCAGGGTGATTTTCTTTTTCTTGCTTCCTACCTGAACAGTGATTTCGTTTCTCATTCGAGGATTATTCAAGAGGTGGAAAACAATAGTTTTCACAGGATAATAGGTTTTAAGGATAATTTCCGCAGTGTGAGGGCCTCTGGTCCAGAAGCCGTTTGGCTCCAGTCTGCGGTGGAAATTGTCGTCCAGGAAATGTAGCCAGCCAATGTTGGGCTGAATTCCCACTTCTTGTCTGAATGCGTAAGGATTTGTGTTTGTTGGATAGTTATTAACAAGGGTCATTTCTGCTGGCAGCATTTTAAAAGGAAATTTCTTTGCATGAGTTGCAGGATAGTGGGAATGGAAAAAAGGGCTGATGAGGATTTGTGAAATAAACAGAGATGCCATGATCCAGCTTATGGCAATCTCTTTTGGGCTTTTTTTTATGTTTGGAAGGAAGAGAAAAAGTGGATAGATGTTCAGGAAGTATCGGTTAGCCAGGGTACCTCCCCCACCAGCGTAATTATCAGGCATGAGGACGATGTAGATTAATATTTCTCCGGCGAGAGCTCCTAGAATGAACCATTGGTAAAACCGTCTTTTTCTTATAAAGAAGAGAATCAGAAAGAGAAAAGCAGGGAAAAAATACCAGATGATGCCTGTGAATCTTCCCCCAAAATAGTAGAAGAGGTTATAAAAGATGAACTTGACAGGGTAGAGGTGTTCTCCTGTATAACCGTCTGAAGTCATCTCTCCGCCCTTGAAGTAGTCGAAAGTCTTGTGTTCTTTTTCCAGAGGGTAACCTCCCTCTCCGTAAAAAGTCTTCCGTTCACCTCCCTGGTAATTCCAGTCTCCAGTTACAAGATTGTTTGTTCCAAAGAAAACAGTTGATGAGAGAAGAAAAAAGAGAATGATGAGCATTGATTTCAGATATTTTTTCTTGATCAAGTAATGTAGGACAAGAGGTCCCAATAGAACAATATTAGGAGGCTTGGAAAAAACAGCTATTCCTGCCAAAAATGCAGCTAAATAATCTGACCAGTCCGAAAGGAGAAAAATATGGAATTTGCTTTTTCTTTCCTCTGTAGTGTTGCTCTCTCTATCTTTGTGTTTGAAAAGCCAAAGGAAGAGAATAGAAAAGACCAGGAAAAGGTTGAAAAAGTCTGGAGAAATCCAGATATAGTAAACGCCGGCTACAGAGGCAAAGAGAAAGGTCAGAACAAAGAGAAGAGAAAGAAAGGGTTTGTTTGCGATGGAAAAATAAGTGTGTCCCATAAGCAGAATAAGCAATAGAAGGATTGAATGGAGAACCAGGAATCCGTTGCTGCCAAAGATTTTGACAAAAGGAGCAGCAAATAGAGGGTAGGCATAGGATTTAGCATAGAAGATTTTATTGTCTTTGCCCTTTTTCAAGAAGATTCCTAAGGGTCCGGAATCAAAGGCCTTGTAATAACGAACTAAATCTTTTTTTGTATACTCAATATCTCCATCTTGAGCAATGCTTTGGGTCATTGAATAATAGATAGCCTCGTCGGCAAAGAGAAAATTCCCCTGAAGGGCGGGAAGATTGATAAAAAGAGAGAATCCGAGAAAGAAGAGAAAGATGAGAAGTATGACATATACCACACTCTTTTTCTCTGTGGCCATGGATAAACGAATACCACAATCAAGACTAAAATTCAACTAACTAGAACTGCTATAAGCTGTAAGTCGTAAATCGTAAGCCGTGAGTAGTAAGGAGTGAGGAGTAAGGAGCAAGAATAATTATTAAAATAGATTATATGGAAAAAACGGTCTAAACAGACCTAATGGACTAAACTTATTTTAATGTCTTGCCTGTCATTGCGAGCTCCCGGAGGGAGCGCGGCAATCCCAATGTGTGGCGCCTTTGAATGGGATTGCCACGGCGCTTCGCACCTCGCAATGACGGGGGGAGACAAACCCAGACAAACCAGATAAACCAGATAAACCGAACAGACCAGATTGACGGCTAGCCTTTAGGGGTGAGAAGACATCCTCAAAAAGATGAAAACGGGATAAAAATCGTCATCTTGATATTCATCTTGAAGGGGCATTGACTATAGATTGATATAGGAATAATAATATTAGTAAAATATTGAAAAAAAGAACAGTCTTCTTTTATTGGTGTAAAAGACATGATAATAGAAGGGCTTGCAAAATTTAAAAAAAATGTATAGAATCAGCAAAAATTGGGATTAGAAGCACATTGATGCGACTAAACAATAGGAGGCGGCGGATTTCAACTCCTGATTTTTTCAAGGAACTCATTTAGGAAAGAGATTATGAGATATAAATTGTCATTATCCAGGGAAGGTTTTACCTTTATTGAAACCGTGTTGGTTATCGGAATAATAGGTATATTTATAGTCGTCCTCTATCCCAGCATCATGAACTCTTTGGAAACAAGAGATCTTGAAAATTCAGCAAGAGATATTCAGAGTACACTACAGAGAGCAAAATTTCAGGCAGTTAAGACTAAAATAAATCACAGAGTGGGATTTGAAAATGTGAATGAAAGCTGGTTTTTCTTCATTGAGAGGGAAGACAATCCAGGTACTTGGAATATGATCCAGGGAATCATAAAAAAGAAGATCTCATTTAAGTTTAACATAACCGTGAATTTTCCTGATGCAGCAGGCACGCCTATTAAAGCAGTTGTTTTTTCCCCGTTAGGTTTTATCTCAAACTTCGATACAAATCAGAACAATATTACTCTTAAGAGTTATAAACTGGAGACACACGGCCAGCCAGATTTGAGAATAATTAGTGTATATGCTGGAGGCTCGATTCATTATATTAAATCAGAGAGCGAATAAAATGAGGTTTCTAAAGAAAATAAGCATCTGTCGGTTCCTACTTAATTTTAATAGCACCCAGGCCAAGCTCTCACGGAAAAGAAAGGGTTTTTCGCTTATAGAAGTTGTGATAGGGATTGGCCTTGTGGGCGTAGCCTTAATGGGGTTAGCCCAGCTTTTTACTTATAGTGTTCTGAATAATTCTCGCGCTGATAGAATAAGCAATGCAACTTATTTAGCTCAAGAACAGATTGACATGATGAGGAATCTTACAAGCGCAGAGTTAAGTCTTGCAGCTGTGGATGTAATTGATGAACAGATCGACATCAATAACGATACAACTATCGATTACAGAAGAATAACTCAGCTCCAAGCATCTGGCAGCTTTTGGGATTTAAGAGTTATGGTTTTTTCGGCTGAACAGATAGGGGCAGTTCAGGATGACCTCATCCAGAATCCTAGCAGAAATAGAGTCAAAGCTGATATGAGTACTATCATCAGTAGGTAACCGATTTATTATGCAGTTGGCAGTATGCAGGAATAAAACTGGAAAATGGCGAGGGAGAAAGGGAATGAATTCATTTGAAAATAAGAACATAACGAGAAAAGATAGAAAAATGAAAGACAAAACTTCTAATCTAGGTCGTAGATCTTCAGTGAACTCTCCCAAGCATGGATTTACTCTTGTGGAACTGCTTCTCGGCAGTTCGATTATGTTGATTATCATAGTAGCAACTTTATCTTTATACATGAGAAGCAACAAGGTTGCTGTTGACCAACAGCAATTTGCCGAACTGCAGCATGATGTTCGCTCTGGGATGTTTTTCATATCGAGAGATGGGAGAATGGCAGGGGCCGGCTTACCGATTGAATATTCTGGATATTTCTTGGAAGGAATTGATAATGAGTTACAAGGAGTAATAGTGGCTCCTGATAGATTGAAATTAATGGGAAATATAGAAGAGCCTTTGAATTTAAACATAGATAATTACCAGGGTGCAGCAGCCAATTTAAAACTTGAGGACTACAGTTTAGAGCAGTACCCTTATCCTGATGAGTATTATGAGAATAAAATTGTCCTCATCTTGCCCAATCCAAGTTCGGGATGTATGAGTGGTCAAATAAGGGAGATCACACATGTTACGCACTCAGCAATGGCCAACGAAAGACTCAATTTTTCACCTGGATTAGCACAAGGGATCAATCCGCCGGGAGGATTATCAGGCACCTGCTCCAGTTCAAATGATTATGACGGAGGGTTTGTTACTTTTATTGAGGTTAAAGAATACTGGCTGGATATTACCGGGAATTACCCGGGCTTAAGTGCAGGTGTAAATGGATATATCGGAAATGGCGAAGGAAGTGTTTTATATCTAACTCAGAATGGAATTCATTATCCCCTCGCAAAGGACATCGAGAATCTGCAATTTCAGTACAATGGGGATTTAGATAATGATGGTAATTTGGATGGTTTTATCGATTGGCAGGTTAGCTGGACAGGAGATATAGACTTAATAAGCAGAATTCGCCAGGTCAGAATTTTTATTCTTGGAAAAACACAAAACGCTTATGTCAGTATCTCAGGCAGCCCTCCCCCAAATCTTCATCTTTACAGAAGGCCTTTAATTGCCAATAGTCCTAAAAGCGATCAGGATGATAAACATAGAAGGTTTTTGCTCGTATCTACTGCCATGGTGAGGAATCTATCTTTAAATTTATATAATATGGGAACAAGATGAAGAGGAAAAATTGAAAATAATAAAGAAATTTAATAATAACCAACTTCAACATGCGAGGCATGAAAGAGGATCCGGCTTAATTATTGTTATCCTGGTTATGACTTTTTTGTTAGGTATTGGGCTTGTGCTTCTAACAGTAACAAGCACAGGATCTAAGGTTGCAGGAAATATTCGCACACAGCAGCAAGCTTTTAATGCCGCAGAAGCAGGATTTGATTCTGCTAAGATAGCGATTGAGAGTTCTTTTTCGAATGAGTTTTGGACAAGTTTTGATGGGCATTATCTTACAGAACCTGCCGGTATCGATGATCCCTTATCTGTGTCATATTTTCGCAGATTGACAGACCAAGAAATATTGAACTATATTGATCCTGAAGGGGATGGAACTCCTAATGTGGCCAATGTCATTTTTTGCCGCCAGATTTATGTTCCTGCCGAAGGAGGAGGATTGAACCCTCGCTTCACATTTACTGCATTTTTGATCGATGATGAAGCCGGCGGCGGCACTCCTGATGCAACTGATGTTCTGTTGGTTTGTATAGGTAGTGTTGGGACAGGCAGCAATATGACAACCACAAGATTGGAAATAGAAATAGAGATCGAAACAATAATTTAAAAAGAGGATATAAAAATGAAAAAATTTTTACATGGGATATTAATTTTATTAACAGTTTTATTGATTATTGTCTTTTTTAAGGTAAAAGCACAGAAATGTGACACACAGAGCGGTTCAGTTGTTGGATATACAGGAGGAGATATGTCCACAATATCCAAATTGGAAGGAATAGTAGAGGATACCGAAGAGTTGCAACTAAGGCTCAAAGAGAAAGGTGCTAATTTTATTCCAAGTGGCGATTATGATGTCACAACCAACTGGCGGATGACAGGTGCTGCTGGGGATTTTAACGGAGATGGCTTTGTTGATTTGATAGAAGGAGGGAGGACCACTGATAATAATTCAGATCCAAATGATACCAATATGGCAGTTTTTATCTCCCATGGAAAGGATCCACTTGATGAGACAAAGTTTGTATTTGATGGGCCTTTTTATATAGACTATTTAGCTACATTTACAACTTATCAAATCATGAGCTTGGGTGCAGGAGATTATGATAGAGATGGAGATGATGATATTGCTGCGATGAGCTGGTCAGGAAAACTCTATATTTTTTGGAACCTCTACGTTGAAAATGGCTTATCACCAGGTGATGATCCTGTTTTTAATGAAACACCTACCTATATTATGGATATTGTTAATGATGGCTACGGTGAATTCGGCTCAGGCAACAGTCACTGGCGTTGGGAAAGCAATATTGCCTCAGTTGATATTGACGGAGATTATGATTTAGACCTTATTGTTGCTGTCCCTACAAAGTGGGGGCAATATGGACAGGTGGTAATATTTATAAACAATGGAGCAGGAATTTTTTCCAGATTATCTACAGATATTATTCCTTATCCAGGGAAAAAATATGGAGTTTGCGGTGTCGCAGCCGGAGATTTTGATGGAGATGGAGATATTGACTTTATTGTCGGGTCAGCCAGTTCGAGGAGATTGTATCTATACAGAAATACAGGTACGGGATTCGCTAGCATGCCGGAATACATGGAAATTCCACGTAACATGGGTTCTTGTACACTTCTAAGAGAGGGAGATTTTGATGGAGATGGAGATATAGATTTTGTCATGGCAACGGATGGGCATGTCACTAATACCCCAGGGGGATATGTTTTTTGGTATGATAATATCTGGAACGAAGGTGGATCAGATAAGTTTATAATGAATTGTATTCCTAATGACTGCTCTCAGATGACTACAGGATTTGACCTGGATTCAGGAGCAGCAGGAGATTTTGACAATGATGGTGATATTGATTTCTTTATCGCTGATGGTAATGACTCTGAGAATTGCTATTTTGTAATGAATGAGGTTTATCCTCTTTATGTTGACAGAGGAACAGTCAGTTCAAAAAATCTTCTTTCCTGCGATTTTGTAACTTCTGACAATGCAATTGTAGCTGCGACTTTATATGCTAGTGATTCTATACCTTCAGGCACATCTATTACTTATTATGTTTCAAACTCAAATGATGAAAATGGAAATCCAGAATGGGAAGGGCCAATAACAGATGGTGAGGAATTTTTCTTTGAGAGTCCAGGTCTTTTTCTCAGATGGCAAGCCGTACTTGAGACAACGGATGAATATTCGACTCCGAAGATTTTTAGTGTAAGAATTGATTATAAATATATTACAAAAAGCGAGTACTCTCGTACTTCTCACGCTTTCACCATGGCTGATGTTGATCCCGGAGAAGGAGGGGATGAGGAAGTGCTCTACTCTGCTTCTTTTGAATTTCCGACATGGAAAGGCCATCTGCGATCTTGGAATGTAACATCTCTAACATTAGCATATACAAAAACTTCTCAACTTGAAGATATTCTAGATGTAGGTGCTACATATGTTGAGGATGCTGGAGAAAGGCTGGCAACAAGAAGTTATATTACAAGAGTTGTATTTACTGCCTATGATGCCGACGGCCAGGGAATAATGAATGATAAATTAGACTTTAATGTTTCCGAAAAAAACAGATTAGATGACTATCTCGGGCTGGGTGAAGGAAGTCCGGAAGTAGAGCCGCTGATTAAATTCGTTTTAGGTGATAACAGAAATTGGAAACTGGGAGATATTAATCACTCTTCTCCTCAGGTTTTAGAACCTCCAAGTGGCAATCCAGCTCAAATGGGTTCAGGCTATACTGAATTTAAATCAGCCAATGCTGATAGGCTAAATGTTATTCTAGTAGGTGCCAATGATGGTATGTTACATTGTTTTGATCCTGTTACTTTGGAAGAGTTATGGGCTTTCATACCTCATAATCTTCTCTATAAACTTAAAAAGATGAAAATTGTTGATCCAGATTGTGGGGAATATCTATCACATCAATCTTTTGTTGATGGAACCCCAACTATCAGAGATGTCTATTTTGGCGATGCCTGGCATACAATTCTTGTTTCTGGCCAGGGGCCGGGCTGGGGAAAAGATCATAAATGGTATTATTTCGCCTTGGATTTAACTGATCCTTTCAATCCTATGCCATTGTGGGAATTAACAGATGATACTATGGGCGAGACTTGGTCTGTGCCAGCTATTGGAAATGTGGAATCTATTGGGAAGTGGGTGACGTTTTTTGGTTCTGGATATGATACTGAGGATCCGGATGTAGATGTAGGAAACTATTTTTATGCAGTAGATGTTGAAGATGGAACGCTGATTAAATCTTTTGAAATTATTGAAAGTCCTGAACCTGCTAGTCCTTTTGGAATTCAGAATACCATTCCTGCCTCTCCTGCGATAGTTGATCAAAATAGTGATGGTTATGTTGAATATATCTATTTTGGAGATTTAAAAGGTAGATTATGGAAAATAGATGTGACGAATGCAGTTAATCAATGGTCTTCCAATGTTATCTACCGCGATCCATATTATCATCCTATTATTACAAAACCAGCAGGATATATAGGCCAAGAAGAAAGCACAGTTCATCTTTACTTTGGAACAGGGGGAGATGAAAATGCTCCAAGTGATGCTTCTTATTCTTTTATTGCCTTTGAAGATAGCGATACTCCTGTTATTCAATGGTATATAGGTCCTGAAGATCTGGCAACACAACTTGGCATTAGTACAGATCTAAAACAGGAAGAATTTGCTCTAGGTGAAAAGGTTTGGGCTGATCCAGTCATTTCCGACCGTCTGGTCTATATTGCGACTATAATGGGATCTATAGAAAGCCTTAATCCGTGTCTGACTTTAGGAGGAGCTGGGAAGATTTATGCCAGATATGCCTGGGGACAGGGAGTTGGGGGCTCAGCCCTTTTAGGTTCAGAAGGAGCAATTCCGTTCTTAGAGACTAAACAAAAAGTCAGATCTGCAGTTACTATTGGAGAAACTCAGGCGGTTGGGGAAGAAAATCCAATAAGGAAAAGAAAAGTTTTTATCCAGAGCTATATTCGACCTGATGGCAGTTCTCCAGAACCACCTAGCCAGGTATTAGCTCAACCAGTACCGCAATCCAGGCTTATTATTAAATCTTGGAGAGAGGTTTATAGGATTTTTAGATAGATCAGTTAATCCGTTAAGACAGTAAAAATTAATTTAAAAATTATTCTTACTCCTAACTCCTTACTACTCACTCCTTACTTGATTTTCAATTTTAAGCTTTTAGTTTTGAGCTTTGAGGTTTGAGCTATTTTTCTTTAATCCGTGATTGTTGATATGAAGATTAATTCTTATAAAGACTCAGATAAGCGCGGATGATTTTTTCTCCCCAGAGAAGAGCGACAAAGGCTGCTGGCGCTAAAAATGTCCCAAATGGCAGGGAATACTGGAGATCTTTTTTTTTGAAGGAAATAAAAAAAACTCCAACTAATGCTCCGCTAAAGGAAGCCAGAATCAGAGTGAAAAGTACTAGACGCCAACCAAGGAATGCACCGATCAACAGCATCATGGTCACATCCCCCATGCCAAGGCCTTCTTTTTTACGCAGCAAATAATAAGCCCCATACACAAAAAGCAGGAATCCTGCCCCAGAAACAGCTCCAATAAGCGATTGAGTAAGGTTTAAATCTTGACGGAAAAGCGAATAGATGAGAGCAAGAGCCAGGCCAGGGAGAGTTATTGCATCGGGTAGGATCTGGTGATAAAAATCGATAAAACCTAAAGCAATCAAAGCGCTGGTAAAAATACAAGAGGCAAAGAAAAGAAAGCTAAGGGAGTGTTGGCTGTAGAGAAGAATAAAACTTAGAGGAGTTAGCAACTCCACAAGGAAGTAAGAGAGAGGTATTTTAGCCTTACAGTGACGGCACTTCCCCCGGAGAAATAAATAAGAGAAAAAAGGGATGTTATCGTAGAATTTTATTTTTTCCCCACACTGAGGGCATGAAGACGGAGGCTTAAGGAGGCTCATATCCCGGGGAAGCCGGTATATGACCACATTGAGGAAACTGCCCCATGCAAGGCCAAACAGGATGATTATGATTATCTTTTCCACCATATCATAGGAGCTCTTATCTCTCCTGTTTGAGAGTTATAAATGTATTCCTTTCCATCGAGATCTTTCGGGAGAGAATCCAGCAAGCCATGCTTCACGAGCTGTGCTTGTTCCGTGGGATTGCGGCCGAATCTTTCCTTGAATTTTTCGATTGCTTCTTTTATTGTCTTCACATCTATGGCTGCCTTTACTTGGTAGAGTTGGTTGGAGGCAATTTTTTTTATCCGTTCGTCCTCTGTTGTTTGATAGATTTCCAGCCAGTTTTCCCAGGCTGTCTTATAATCCATAATCTTAAAGGCTGCATTGGCATAGAGCCTTCGAATTATAACCGGAGCACCGTCCATTTCCATTGCCTTCTTGTAATATTTTCGAGCTAATTCATAATCCTTTGTCATCATTTGGGCATAATGTCCAGCTTGCAAGGGAAAAATCCACTGGGCAGGGTTTTTCTCAAGGCCTCTATCGAGGATTTTGAAAGCGAGGCTCAGGTCTTTGGCTTCGTAAACGGCAATCATGGCTCCTATCTCATAGGGATCAAGGTAACGGTGGTCTAACTCTGCTATGATAGAGAATATATGGTCTAGATTGTCATATCTGTCAGGGATGGAATAATTGCTGTAGTACTGGATAGCCCATATGTAGATTAAATCCGCTATGAAAGAGGAGTAGCCGAAGGTGGCAAACTTCAAGTATTTTCCAGAGGGAATATAGATGATGGAGGAGCCAGGAATTTTCTCTCGTGCAATCTTGTTGATTTGAAGCTTGAGCCCCATGAAGATGCCGCAGCTCAGGATGAGCAAGAAGACGATGAGTTTTTTTTTCATGGCTCTCAAATAAAATCTCTTTTCCGGAAGACAAGCATAGCTAGTAGTAGAATGAAAATTGTATAGGCAATCCCGTAGAGGGTTGAAAGCAAGAAGATATTTGAAGGAATAGGGAGATGATGCACGATTTCTGTTTTGAAATTAAAATTTTCCAGGTTAGGAAGGAATATGTAGAAAATTTGAGCCATTATTTTTCCAATGCCAGGTCTTATCTTCTCTATGAGAGTTTCCAATCCCCAGGAGAAGTGGCCTATAAGATAGAAGGAAAGGGAGAATATAGAACTCAATATCGGAGTTGAGAAACAGGAAAAAAGAATGGCCACTGCTGTGATAAGGCATAGCTCTATGAAGATAAAGAATATAGTGATGAATATACTCCATTCGATCTTGAAGGTGTGTAAAAAAACCACGGCCAAGAAGATGATGCTCATAAGGAAAAGCATAATGAAAAGAGTGAGGACAAGCCCCAAAAACTTTCCTAACAGGAATTGATATCGGTGGATGGGTTTGGAAAGGAGCGTATAGATTGTTTTTTTGTCGATTTCTTTATATACAAGGCCGGTTCCCATTAAGATAGCCATCAAAACGCCAAATAAAGAGAGAGATGCGAGGCCTACATCTATGATGATTTTGACCCGGTCGCCGACAGTGAGGAGAGCCAGAATGCGTGAGAAAATAATGCAAACTGCAGCGAAAAAGAGGAGGAGATAAAGAATTCTGTCTCGGATGGCTTCTTTGAATGTGTTTAAAGCGATGGCTTTTATTTTCATTGTTGTTTCACTATTCCGACAAACAGGTCTTCAAGGGTTTCTGTTCTGGGAATAAGCGAGTGTATTTTCCCCTTTTTGGACTGAACGAGTTGGAGGACTTTTTCGATTTTTTCATCCTCAAAGACTTTAAGAAGGAGCCTTTCGGTATGTGTTGAAATACATTCTCCTAAGTCTTCAACCTCTTTTTCTTCCACTCCAGAGAGGATAATTTCAGTGAAAAGGATTTTTTCTGAAATCAAATCTTGAAGAGTTCCTTGGCTGACGATTTGACCGTTGACAATGATGGCCACACGGTCGCATATCATTTCTATATCTTGAAGAATGTGAGAGGAAAGGAATACGGTTTTTCCTTCTGCTTTGAGTTTGACAATTATGTCTCTTATTTCTTTTCGTCCCAGAGGGTCGAGGCCTCCTAGAGGTTCATCCAAAAGCACAAGTGAAGGCTCGTTGAGGAGAGCTTGGGCCAAACCGATCCTTTGGAGCATGCCTCGAGAAAACTTTCGAAGCGGAAGGCTTGCTGACTGCTCTAAACTTACAAGACTGAGCAGGCTGCTTATCTTGTCTTCTTTATCTTTTTTCTTCATGAGAGAGAGTTGGCTGTAAAAATGGAGAAACTCTGATGCAGTGAGATAGTCGTAAAAATAAGGATTTTCAGGGAGATAGCCAATTTGTTCTTTGGCCTGAAGAGAATAGCTGGAGTGGCCGAAGATTTCTATTTTTCCTTTTTTAGGGAAAATCAGGCCGAGGATGCATTTGATGGTTGTTGTTTTTCCTGCTCCGTTTGGGCCGAGATAGCCAAAGATTTCCCCTTCTTCTACAGCCAAAGAAATGCCCTTGAGGATTTTCTTTTTTTTGGGGATAAAGCCAGTTGAGAAGGATTTATGAAGATCTTCGATTTTAAGTGCTGTTGCCATATAATTCTTTTTTTATTATACGAAAATAAATTTTTATTTCAAGTAGTCAAAAAAATATCACCCCTTAAATCATCTTAAAGGGTGATTGATCTTTAAAGTGTCATATGCAACTATTATTAAGTGCATCGGAGCCTAAACGGCGCGATATAATTCCTCATCCAAGGCAGCGCCAAGGTTTTGAAAAGAGGAGAGGAACAGGGATTCCTCTCCTGCCCTCCTTTTATGGTCTGTTCCGTCTATTTCGTTTATAACGCTTATTTCTAGCTTGTAGTAATCTTTTCCCTTTTCTCGCTTTTCCAACCAGATAAACCAAACAAACTTCAAAGCAGTTCAAGCTCCAGAAATTCATCGACAGGGCGGCTTTCATTGATGTAGCGGAGAAGGAGTTGGAGATTTCTCTCAAACAGGATGATTCTTTTCTTTTTTTGGCGTTGCCATTTGATGAGACGAATTATGCCCTTGTCGATCTCGATACATGTTATCCCGTTTGTATATCCGCAACAGCCATCGTTGAAATAACATGGAACGGGCCGAGCCGAATTCTCTTCGAACGACTTGGGCGTTTTCCCTAATCGACGTATAAGTATCTTTTCAATTTGGGCCTTTTTTCTCCTTATCTCTTTTTCAATTTTTTCCCTTTCTATGAACGGAGTTTCTTTCAATTTTATTTTGAGGTGATGAATAGAAATTTGGAGGCAGTCAAGATGAGTCAAAGAGCCAAAAATGGCCCGATGAGTATGGCCGCAGATCAACAGGACTTTATTTTTCTTGGCCCACTGATAGTATTTTAATTCCAAATCGTCACGGATTCTGAAATTTTCGGCTGGACCATCAATGCCGATATGTAAGAGTTTTTGTATTGTTTTCCATACAAACTGGACTGCCCAGCGGCTCAGCTTCCATGCTATATCGTCAAAAAACCTCCCCTGGTGACCGTGAATGAGGAAAATACCTCCACCAAGACAGAGCCCTTCTCTATAATCAATGTTATCCAGGATATTTTCGTGTTGTGTTTTGCAATATCTTTTAAACCTCTTCAAAGAGACCTCTTTGTCATGATTTCCCCAAAGCCTTATTTTTTTCTTAGATGGACTTTCCAAGGCGATTTCGATTTCTTTTTCGATTAATTCTTTATAGTTGCACAGAATCTTGTCATAGCTATTTTCCCAGAGCTCTTCATTATCTCCAAGAACGATAAGCATATATCCTTCTTTTTGGTAGTATGATAGGGCCGAACTATAAAGGAATGCATTCTTTCTAAAGTCATCGGCCGAGCTGTTGTCACCTTTGTGATGGTCAGAAAAAATGACAATGCGGTCTTTTTCGAAACTTAAAGGAATGATGTTTTTCGGTTTAGCAGCTTCTTTATATATCTGGTTGAATTTTCTACCCATTCTATCGCTGAACATCACTTACCTCATTAGAAAAGATTTAAAGAATCATATCAAAAAATTGGGAACGGTTAAATAAAAAAAACAGACAGGTCCCAGTTATATAAACTCCGTAATAAAGGAATGACAGGCCGACTGTATCAGTAGGCAGTAAGCAGAAGGGCAGTATTAACGTAAAAGTCAAAACTCAAAACTGAATAAAGTTAGGAGTGAATAGTAAGGAGTGAGGAGAAATAGACTCAAAACTGATAGAAACTGATATACTGAAAAAGGATAAGAAAATGGTGAATGGTGAATGGGGACAAGGGGAGGAGGGACTTCGCCCGTCATTGCGAGGAACTTAGTGACGAAGCAATCCCAAAGTGTAGCGCCTTTGAATGGGATTGCCGCGTCGTTTCACTCCTCGCAATGACAGGGAGAGACAAACTCAGATAAACCAGACAAACCTAGACAAACTTAAATAAACTGAATCTGGGAGCAAGGCTATTTCCCAAAACCTTATCTAATTACAGAAGTAGTGATGTTTTTGTAGTCTTTTATTTTATTGCTTTTTTAGGGGAATAAGTGTAAAAATTTTAAGTAACCTGATACTGGACAAATTCAGTCATGGAAAAAGACATCCCCAGATTAAGAACAGACATTGAGATTATTCCGACTTATTACCAGGAGGAGAGAGCTCTTCTTGTTAAAGATTCTCTGGGGTTGATAAAGGAATCTATTCTTTTAAAGGGAGAAGTCCTTGACATCATAAGCCTTATCAATGGAGAAAGGAATATAAGAGATATTCAACTTGAACTCATTCGCCTTAAGGGCGGGATTTTTATGAGTTCAGAGGCCATTTGCGAGATACTCTCTGAACTTGATTCAGCCTTTTTGATGGACAGTGAGCACTATCGTCAGGAAAAAAACAAAATCATCGAAGAATATTCTAGTCTAAGAGTAAGAAGTGCTTGCCTTGCAGGCCGTTCCTATCCCGAGGCACCTGAACAACTCAAGGCTTACCTCGACTCTTTTTTTTGTCCTGAGAAAGAAGCTTCTTCAGGGCTAGGAGACAAAGAAATCAGGGCTTTAGTCGCTCCCCACATTGATTTGAATATAGGAAAGAAAATCTATTCTAAAGCTTATCAAGTTTTAAAGAATTCATTTCCCAAAAAAATTGTTCTACTTGGAACCGGTCATAGCCTGCAGGAAGCCTTTATCTCCATGTCAGAAAAAGATTTTGAAACGCCACTAGGACGAGTAAAGACAGATAAAAAATGGGTAAGAAAGCTTAAAGAAGCAGGCAAAAAGGTCGTTTTGCCCAGTGACATTGCTCACCGGAGTGAGCATTCCCTTGAGTTTCAGCTGCTCTTCCTTCAGTATCTCTTCGGGTCTGAGTTTTCCATCATTCCTATCCTTTGTGGCCCTTTTCATCAGGTTTTAAACAAAGCGTCGCGGCCTTCAGGAATTCAAGGGATGAATGATTTCCTGAATGTGTTGCGGCTTTGCGTGGAGGAGCAGGCCAAAGACACGCTTATTGTGGTCGGAGTTGATTTTTCCCACATAGGACCGAAATTTGGACATCGCCAGAAAGCTTCCTTTTTGCTTTTTGAAGCGAAAGAGCATGATAAAATCTTGTTGGATGCCATTTGCAATGGGAATCTTGAAAACTTCTGGGCAGAGTCAAGGAGAGCCAACAACAAATACAATGTCTGCGGTTTTTCTGCCTTAGCTTGTCTTCTGGAGCTTCTGTCCGGGAAAAAGGGCCATCTCCTTGGCTATGATTTCTGGCAGGAAGAACCAACTCAATCTGCAGTCAGCTTTGCCGCTATAGCTTTTGAAGCGAATTAGCCTAAAAATCATCTCCTATTTCATCCCAAAAGGTGATTGACGCAGTCCTTGGAATCCTTTATCTAAAAGAAAGAGGATGAATAATAGGAGACTTGAATGGCAAAGAAAATTTTGGTTTTTTCTTCTCTGTTTTTATTTTTAATTAGCTCCTCGTTTTCCGCAGGAGATACCTTTATAAGCATTATTTATGGGTATACTCCCCTCAATTTTTCTGACTTTAATACAAATGCAGAAAGCCTCAATTCCCTGTTCAGCTACTGGTACGATAAATTTTCTCCTTATGGTATGACTGAAAAGTCTGGAGAGTTTGGAAGGTTATCAAATGCTCATTCCTTTGAAAGCGAGGTCAGGTTTGAGATCAGAAATCGCTTTGAAATAGGACTTGTTTTTGATTACTTTACTGCTCAGATGGCAAGCGAATCTACGGTTACCTCGGGAGATTATTCGACCTACGGTAATATGGATGCTAATTTGACAATTCTTAATCCCAATCTTGTCCTTGATCGCTATTATCCCCTTTCCAGAGCGTTTATATTAGAAATCTATGCAGGAGTTGGCTATTATTATGCCAAAATACCCTTTGCTCAATATCTTCATTTAGATACCCCCGGCTCTTTCAGTTGGGTAAAGACTAATGCTAATTTAAGTTCTCACGGTCTTGGTGTCATGACCGGTATTGCCCTCGAAGTGCGCCCCATAAGATTTGTTGGGCTGATTTTAGGTACCCGGTATCGACTCGTTCACATGGGCGAGCTTTCAGGCTCTGGTACCATCAAGGATTCAAATGGGGGCGAGGCCAGTATTAACAACGGTATTCTTTACTACTACAATAATCGTGAGCTGGTACCCGAGATTGATCCCCTCCCAATGCTTATCTATGCTGAGGAAAAACCTGTAGGTTTAGACGGATTAAGAGAAGCCAGGCTGAACCTTAATGGTTGGACCTTTCTTGTGGGGCTTCGTTTTTGGTTCTGATTTTGAATTTATCCTTTTTTTTTGTATAATCTTCTTTCCAGATCTCACGTTTTTCTTCGAGATAATGAAATGACTGATTTTGGAGGGGCAATAAAGCAGTGCCCAGAATATAAGATTGCCATTCTCGGAATTCCATTTGATGAAAAATCCTGTTTTCTAAGAGGAGCTGCCAGAGGCCCTCAGGCTATTCGTACAGCTTCAACAGGAAGAATGATTAATCCCTGGACCGAACTCGGCGTAAATTTAGAAGAAGAAACTGTAATGGCGGATTTGGGGGATATGGATGTTTCAGGGAGTTTTTTAGAGGTGTTTTCGCGGATCGAGGGAAAGGCATGTGAGATATTAGAAAAAAAAGCTGTTCCGATTTTCTTAGGAGGTGACCATTCAATCACTTATCCGATTATTAAAGCATTTGCTCGAAAATATAACACTCTGGATATTCTTCATTTCGATGCCCATCCAGACTTGTATGAAGAACTCTATGGAGACCGTTACTCTCATGCATGTCCTTTTGCCAGGATTGTGGAAGAAGGACTTGCAAAAAATCTGGTACAGATCGGGATAAGAGCAGCTACAGGCCAGCAGCGGGACAAGGCCGCAAAACATAAGGTGCGGATGATTGAGATGAAGGATATCAAGGATATTCTATGGCTTGATTTTTTAAACCCATTGTATATTTCCTTTGACATGGATGCTCTCGATCCCGCTTTTGCACCCGGAGTTTCCCATCATGTTCCAGGAGGACTCTCTACCCGGCAGGTGATAGATATGATACATGCTCTAAATGCAGAAGTTGTGGGGCTGGATGTAGTAGAGTTGAACCCGGATCGAGATAAATCTGGAATCACAGCCGCTGCAGCTGTGAGAGTCATCATGGAAGTGGCGGGGAAAATTGTAGCTAGAAATAAATCAAGAAATATGGAGTCAACATGAATTATTCACGTGTTTGTTTCATTCTAATGTTCTTGCTTCCAGGAGTGCTTCTTGCTCAAACGACTGTAAACTTTAATGACTATTTTGTCGATAAAACCATGCGGGTCGATTATTTTCATATCGGAGATGCCAAAGAAGAATTTATTACGCTTGATCAGATTTACAAACAAGGTGTCTGGGCCGGCAGCACAAGCAACCTTATCGACAGTTTTAATAACGGCCGTTACTATGTCAAGATTTATGATTCATCATCCGGGAAGCTTATTTTTTCAAGAGGCTTTGACAGTTACTTCGGTGAGTATAAAACAACAGATAAGGCTCTTAAAGATATAAAGAGAACCTTTCATGAGACTGCCCTTTTTCCTTATCCTAAGAGAAAAATTAAGTTTACCCTTGAAGCCAGGAATCGTGAAAACATCCTTCAGCCTCTTTTCAGCCAGGATATCGATCCCTCTGCAGTAAACATCATAAAAGAGCGTTTGAATAAAAAAGTCAAGGTCTTTGAGGTTCTTAAGAATGGACTTCCCCACGACAAAGTAGACATTGCTTTCATTACAGAAGGCTACACCCTCAAAGAAGAAGCAAAGCTTAAAGAAGATTTAGAGCATTTTACTGAGGTTCTTTTCAGTCAGGTGCCGTACAAAACCTATAAAGACAGGTTCAACATCTACGGTGTATTTAAACCCTCAGAGGAGAGCGGTTGTGATGAGCCTCGTCATGGGGTCTTTAAAAATACTGCTCTAAATGCGTCCTTTAATTCTCTTGGTTCGGAACGTTATCTCCTGACAGATGACAACAAGACCCTCCGAGATGTGGCAGCGCATGTTCCCTATGATGCTCTCATTATATTGGTCAATCATAAGCGTTATGGAGGTGGGGGAATTTACAATCTGTACTGTACACTAACGGTTGATAATCAGTGGCATAAATATCTCCTTCTTCATGAGTTTGGCCATTCTTTTACCGGCCTTGCTGATGAATACTATACGTCCTCAGTGGCTTATAATGACTTTTATCCTAGAGGTATTGAGCCCACAGAGCCAAATATCACCGCCTTGCTAGATTCCAAAAACCTCAAGTGGAAAGAGCTTGTGACGCCTGGAGTTGATATCCCTACTCCCTGGGAGAAGGAAGATTTTGACAGGATGGATATGGCATACCAGAAAGTACGCCGTGAAATCAATCAAAAGATTGCAGAGATGAAAAGGAAAGAAGCTCCTCAATATGAAGTCCATAAGATTGAACAAGACTCAGAACGGCTTTCCAGGGAACAGGCTAAAAAGGTGGATGCTTATCTTTTAAAGAGTAAATTTCGTGATAAAGTTGGGGCTTTTGAAGGAGCAGGCTATTCTGCCCAAGGCCTTTATCGTCCGATGCTGGACTGCATCATGTTCACAAAGGGCGCTAAACCCTATTGTCGTGTGTGCGAACAGACCATTATCCGGATCATTAAACATTACTCAGAATAAGTTGATCAGTTAGTCAGTTAGTCTGTTATTTATCTTAGAATTAACTAAACTGATTAACAGACTAACCGACTAACAGATTAACCGACTAACAGATTAACAATCTTCTCCAACCATTCTTTATCGATATCTGAGAAGGCATTGAAATTTCGGCTGTCTACATCCAATACAGCCCAAGCTTGCTTATTTTTGTCTAAAAGAGGCACGACTATCTCTGAGTTTGAGCGGCTATCGCAGGCAATGTGGCCGGAAAATTTTTGAACGTTCGGGACGATTTGTGTTTCTTGCCTTATTATCCCTGCCCAGCAGACGCCTTTCTTTTTTTCCAGAACTTGGCAAGCCAAGGGGCCTTGGTAAGGGCCGACTATCAATTCTCCTTTGTTAAGGATGTAGAAGCCTGTCCAGAAAAAATAAGGCATTTTATGATGAAGCAAAGATGCTGCTGTAGCCATTCGAGAAATAGTGTTGTCTGTTTCATGAAGGAGTTCTCGAAGCTGTTGATAAATCCTTTTGTATCTTTTTTCAAGCTGTTCTTTAGTCAGCATAATCAATCTCCTTAAAGGTGCTGGACAGATTCAATATAAAGGATGTTAGGAATTTAGCACTGTGGGAATATGGTGTCAAGGATACAAACTCAGACAAATTTATACTGCCATACTGACATACTGCTAAAAAAGAAAATGGGGACAAGGAGAGAGGGAGACAGGGCGACGGGGAGACAGGGAAAAAACTGAAAGCTCAAAACTCAAAACTGGATATCAAGTTAGGAGTAAGGAGTGAGGAGTAAGGAGCAAGAATAATTATTAAAATAGATTATATGGAAAAAACGGTCTAAACAGACCTAACGGACTAAACTTATTTTAATGTCTTGCCTGTCGTTACGAGCTCCCGGAGGGAGCGCGGCAATCCCAACGTGTAGCGCCTTGAATGGGATTGCCACGGCGCTTCGCACCTCGCAATGACGGGGGGAGACAAGGGGAGGGGGAGAGGGGGAGAGAGGTGCGGGCTGTTGTCAGCAAAAGGGGGGTTGATGATGGGAACCAAAAAAGGTGGGAGTTCTCTCCAGCCCGCGGAAAGAGAACCAATATCATTATATCAAAAAAAAATGGAATGTAAAGGAAAATTTTAAAAAAGTTTTATTTTTTTTTTATGTCCCAAAATTGCTTGATATTATGAAATGTATTTATTGTTAAATTTCTCCTTGACATTATCTTTTTTTTCCTATAAATACTTGAACAAGACATTTAAAGTAGATCAGATGAATTTGTCCCAAGTTTTCTCTTTTTATGAGGAAAATTTTTATGAGGAGAGGTTCGAATGAGAAAGAAATTATTCATCAGTACTTTATTGTGTTTGGTGCTTTTAGCTGGAGCCCCGTTAACTCAAGGCGCTGGTTTTCTTATCTATGAGCATGGCGCTGCAGCTATGGCTATGGGTGGTGCTTTTATAGGTCTTGCAAATGATCCTTCAGCAATCTTTCACAATCCCGCAGGTATTGCCTGGCTGGAAGGGACACAGATCTCCTTTGGAACAACTTTAATTACACCCAGTACTTCTTTGAGCCTTCCAAACTGGATTAATCTCCAGACGCTTCAGCCAGATCCTCAGACAGTTGACCAGGAAAGTCAACTGCATAATCCTCCAACCTTCTACATAACCCATAAACTCAGTGACAAAATTGTGGCTGGTTTTGGCTTTTTTACTCCTTATGGCCTGGGTGTAAAATGGCCTGAGAATCATCCCTTGAAGTATATTGCTGTATCAGATGATATGAAGACATTTTTCTTCAACCCGACTCTGGCCTTCAAGGTCAACGATAATTTCTCAGTAGGATTTGGTGTCTCTTATATCTATGCAACTCTGAACTTTAAACTTGTTGAACATGCAGATATTGATATTGGTCCGCTCATAGGTTCGCCAATACCAATTGTATCCTCAGTGGATATCCCTGTTGTTTTAGATGCTAGTGGCAGTGGATGGTGCTTTAATGCTGGAGCTCTTTACAAGGGAGAAAATTTTTCATTAGGGTTCAATTGGCGTGGCGGATTTGGCAATCGTGGTTCATTCAGCATCGGTTTTGATGACGGAACTCTAACATTGGAGGAGGCCGACGTTACTATTGATGATCCTAATGATATAATTCCAGCTGAGACAGAAAGTGTGCTTATTCAGACAATCAATACGCTTATCCCAGATGGAGGCACAGCTATCACATCTATGAATTTTCCTTCTATATTTGGTGTTGGAGCAGCCTTTAATCTGACAGAGAACCTGATTCTTACTGCAGATCTGCATTATGTCATATGGAGCTGCTTTGATGAATTTGTAGTTGATGTTGAAGTTCCTGCCATAGCTGGAGTTGAATTCGAAGATAAAAAAATCCCGGAGAATTGGAAAGATTCGTTTGTAATTCGAGGAGGCCTGGAGTACCAGCTAAATGAAAGCCTTGCTCTGAGGGGAGGAATTCTTTATGATCAGACTCCTCAGCCAGTTGAGTCTATGGATCCTATTCTTCCTGATGCTAATAGGTGGGCTTTGACAGGAGGCTTTGGTTATAAGGTGGGAAACTTTGTTTTAGATTTGGCCTATCAGTATGAAATTTTCAGTGATCGGACAAGCGAGAACAGAAAAATCTGGGACATTCCCCAATTAGGAAATATTGGGGCGGGGACTTATTCGACCAAGGCCCATCTGTTTGGAATTAGCTTAGGATTTGTTTTTTAGTACATAAATTTTTTTTCGGAGGTAAGTAAATGGCTTATGAATTCACAAACTCAAAGGGGGTTAAGTATTATCTCCATTTCAAGGATGTTAACCTAAAAGGCGGCCGGATGCAGAGAATCTACTTTTTTTGTCGAGACGTAAGGGCGGACTCATTAGATGCGGTTCCTGATGCCTATAAAGTTATCGAGACCGAAAGAACCGGCATGCCCATCCTGAAAAAGAAATAAGATATTTTGCAAGGAAGGAATAGCCCTTTCATCAGGGCTATTTCTTCCTCTTTCTTTGATTTTGACATTCTTTTAAGAAGTACCGCTAATTTCTGCTGACATATTCCTTTCCTAGTCTATCTTTTTCTAACATTAAACTTATTTATGTTAGTCTGTTAATCTGTTAGTCGGTTAGTCTATTAAATTTTGACTAGACAATTTCTTCTTAGTATACTCTTTGTGTGAAAATAAAAGCTCAAGGAATAATTATTTTATTTCTTTTTCTCACGCTTGCGTTTTTTAGTTGCTCCTCGAAAGAAAAAGGACTTTCTTCTCAGGAGAGCAGGCTTGAGATTGCAGTCATTCCCAAAGGAACGACTCATGAATTCTGGAAGTCCATCCATGCCGGGGCGGCCAGGGCCTCGAAAGAACTCGGAGTGAAAGTGCTTTGGAAAGGTCCACAAAAAGAGGACGACCGTGCCCAACAAATTACAGTTGTAGAGGATTTTATAAGCAGGGGAGTAGATGGTATAGTCCTTGCCCCTCTGGATGACCGTGCCTTGTGGCGCCCGGTCCGGGATGCAGTCCAAGAGAATATACCTGTGGTTATCATTGATTCTGCTCTCCAGGGGGATGATTTTGTAAGCTTTGTGGCGACAGACAATTACAAGGGTGGAGTATTGGCTGCAGGAAAGATGGGAGAGCTTCTTCATGGAAAAGGCAATATTTTCCTCATCCGATATCAGGCAGGATCTGCGAGCACGACAAAGCGTGAAAAAGGGTTTCAGGATATGATTCAGAGAGAGTATCCCAAGATATCGTTGCTTGTTCAGGATCAACATGCAGGCTCGACAACGGAAACAGCATATCAACTGGCTGAAAATCTGCTCAATCGTTTTCCTGACGTTGATGGGATTTTCTGTCCGAATGAATCAAGCACATTTGGTACCCTCAGAGCTCTCCAGGAAGCTGGACTGGCCGGGAAGGTTATCTTTATTGGTTTTGACAGCAGCCCAAAGTTGGTTCAGGGTTTAAGGGATGGCCACATCCACGGCCTCGTGCTCCAGGATCCTGTAAAAATGGGCTATTTAGGTGTAAGGCAGATGGTTTTACATCTACAGGGTGAGAAGATAGATAAGAGAATTGATACAGGGGTCTATCTCATAACCAGAGAGAATATGGATGATCCCGAGATGAAATCTCTTCTCATGCCAGATTTAACTTAATATCTGTATTGATGATTCAACATCGTTCCAATCCATCGCTCCTTCGGATGGAAGGTGTAAGTAAAAGGTTTGGTGCAACTTGTGCTCTAGATAACGTCGATCTTGAGCTTCAAAAAGGAGAAGTTCATGCCTTGCTAGGAGAGAATGGGGCTGGAAAAAGTACTCTTGTTAAAATTCTGAGCGGGGCAGTGAGGCCGGACTCAGGAACAATATTTTTAGAAGGTTATCCTTTTTCTCCTTCAAGTCCGCTGGATAGCAGAAAGCACGGGATTTCTATGATTTACCAGGAGCTTAACCTGGCTCCTCACCTGACAGTGGAAGAGAACATCATGCTTGGACGCGAGATGCACAGGGGAGGGTTTATTCGTCAGAAAGAGATGAGAAATAAAGTTCGCAAGGTTTTAGAACTCATCCGTCATACAGAAATATCGCCAAATCTCCAGGTAAAAAAATTGAGCGTAGGAGCGAGGCAGGTTGTGGAAATCGCCCGAGCCCTGGTAGAGGAAGCAAAAATATTGGTCATGGACGAACCCACAAGCAGTCTTTCCCAGGAAGATTGTGAAATCCTTTTTCAAATCATTAAAAGATTGAAAACTCAAGGGGTTAGCATAATCTATATCAGTCATTTCCTTGAGGAAGTGCAGAAAGTGGCAGACCGGCATACTGTGCTTCGCGATGGGAAAAAAATTCATTCTGGAAATACAAGTGAGGTTTCTCTTGAGGACCTCATCCAGATGATGGTTGGACGGAAAATCGTAGATATGTTCCCAAAGATACCGCATGAGACAGGTGATGTTGTGCTTTGCTTAGATGGATTAAAAGGAAAGAGAATGCAGGCTGAGGTAGATTTAAGTCTCCGTCATGGTGAAATATTAGGGTTGGCTGGTTTGATAGGGGCAGGGAGAACAGAAACATTACGGACTATCTTTGGTCTAGACGCTGTTGAAAAAGGTTCACTGACTGTAAGAGAAATAAGGACATCAAAAGGTGCACCCTGGACGAGAATCAGGCAAGGTATGGGCTTTTTAAGCGAGGACAGACAGAATGAGGGATTAGCATCGTCTCTATCCACAGTGGATAATCTTACCCTAAGCAATTTTTCTCCTTATCGATCTTTTGGTTTTCTCAGGCTAAAAAAACGAAGAAAGGCTGTTGGGGATTACATCAAGCAGGTAAATATCAAGGTGCAGGATTCAAATCAGCCAGTATTCAGTCTTTCAGGGGGAAATCAACAGAAAGTAGCATTGGCCCGCCTTCTTCACCAAAAAGCAGACATTTTTCTTCTGGATGAACCGACTCGAGGAATCGACGTTGTGAGCAAATCCCAGATTTATGAATGGATGGGCCAGCTTGCCTCCAATGGGAAGGCTATTATTTTTGTAAGTTCCTACTTACCTGAGCTTTTGGGAATATGTGATAAAATTGCTGTTTTCCACAGGGGAAGGCTTGTAGACATGAGGCTTACATGCGAGTGGGATGCTCAGAGTATCATGACTGCTGCCACATTAGGGCGGCCAGGATAAAAAGGACCTAATATGAAGATTTGTCGAATGAGGCAGGGATGAAAGAAAAGAGCCGAATCCAGACAGTCATCAATTGGCTTGGACCGTTTTTAGGACTAATACTTGTCATGGTTATTTTTTCTTCGATCCCAGAGGTCCGAGATAGGTTTTTAAGGGTTCCGAATCTCAAGAGTGTAGCAACTCAATCTGTGATCGTTGCTCTTGGTGCGATGGGGATGACCCTCATTATAATAAGCGGAGGAATCGATCTCTCTGCAGCTTCAAACATCGCCCTATCCAGTGTCATCACGGCTTTTGCCATAAACGCTGGATTCCCTCCCCTTTTAGCAATTTTCTTAGGAGTCATAACAGGAGGTTTAATTGGTTTAGCCAATGGAAGCCTTATAACTTCGCTGAGGCTGGTCCCATTTATTGTAACATTAGGCATGTTAGGAATTGCTAGAGGAATTGCAAAGTGGACAGCAGGAAACCAGAAGATTGATGCACCTTTGACTTGGGTCAACGAACTCATGGCAAAGAGTCCCCGACCTTCTTGGCTGCTCACGGCTCCAGGAGTGTGGATGATGATTATCTTTGCGGTAGCCATGGCTGTCGTTCTACGCTATTCTGTTTTTGGAAGACACATCTTTGCAATCGGCTCAAACGAAGCAACAGCTCGTTTATGTGGAATAAGGATAAAAAGGACGAAAATCATTGTTTATTCTATAGCCGGGCTTTTTTGTGGGTTGGGCGGCGTTATGGAATTTTCGCGACTAACGGTTGGAGACCCCACAGTTGCTGTAGGTCTGGAACTGGATATTATTGCTGCTGTGGTTATTGGAGGAGGAAGTCTGAGCGGTGGATCAGGGAGTATTCTTGGCTCCATGATTGGCGTTTTTATTATGTCATTTTTGAGGAATGGTTGTACCATGATGGGCTGGCCAAACTACATTCAAGAAATAATCATTGGAGCGATTATCGTTGTTGCTGTGGCTTTAGATCAGATTCGCCACCGCAAAAACTTCTGACATATTAGAAAAAAGATATTGACCAAATATGTTGCCACTTGTCCTTAAATAAGGACATGATTAGACATTTTTATTAGGCTAAATTGATTGGCATGTATCTTGCTCTCTATAGAGTTGAAAGGAGGAGAAATGAAAAAGTCATTAGTTTTTATGGCATGCTTGGCTGTTTGCGTTTCGTTTGTCTTCTCCTGGGATCAAGAAGAATATTACAGTGATAGTTATGCCCGGCTAAACTATGTGAAGGGAGATGTCTTTATCCAGAGAGCTGAAGATCTGGGTTATGAGGAAGGTGTTGTAAACTTACCTATTGTCGAAGGAGACAAACTGGGAACAAGGAATGGCCGTGCAGAAATTCATTTTGGAAACAAAAACTATCTCCGTATTGACAACTACACCCAGATCGACATTGCAAACCTTCCCCGAAAAGGAGATGACCTTGTTAGTTTTCATTTGCTTTCCGGAAACATTTATTTGAGGATTGCCTACTTAGAAAGAGAAAAAGATTTTGAAATCCACACGCCTGATGCTTCTTTTTATATACTGGAAGAAGGTCTTTTCCGTTTTGATGTTTTTGAAAACAGGGAAACTAAACTCTTTGTTTTTGAAGGAGCCGTTGAGGCTGCAGGTGAAGAAGGCTCGCGTTTAGTCAGACAGGAAATGGCATTGAAGGCTTCAGATGGATATTTTACTTCTGATACGGAATATTTATATGCAAATTATGAGGATAGTTTTTCGGAATGGAACAGGTCACGCGATGCCCTACACAATCGTTATGTAAAAACAAGCTATCTTCCCTCAGAGCTTGATGAATATGAAGCTGAATTGGCTAGCAATGGGCGTTGGGTACATGAACGATCCTATGGTTATGTCTGGGTTCCTCAAGTTCATCATTATTCATGGAGGCCTTATTATAATGGAAGATGGGTCTGGTATCCTATTATCGGTTGGACCTGGGTTTCTTATGATACGTGGGGATGGTGTGTTCACCATTATGGAAGATGGCACTGGAGAGTTGGGCTGGGTTGGTACTGGATTCCCACCAGAACCTGGGGGCCTGCCTGGGTCCACTGGCACTGGGGATATGGATATGATTATATCGGATGGAGCCCTTTAAGTTATTATGGCTACCCCGTGGTCATTGTTAATAATCGTTTTTATGGACGTTATTATGGCAGGCATTATCCAGTTCATTCTCGTGCATTTACAGTCATTCATAAGAATCAGCTGCGGGCACGTCATATTTCAAAAGTTGCATTGAGTCAAAACAAAGTAGCACGGCTGGGAAAAATATCCCTTTCTGCCAGGCAGCCCGACATAAAACCTGTTATCAACCGATCCAGTATGCAGAATTCAGTCGCAGCAAAGGTCCTTTCAAGGTCAAATGTTCGCTCAATCTCTCCATCTTCTATTAAACAGAGGACGTCTTCTTTAAGAAAAGATGCCAGTATTGAATCTCGCCGATCCTCTTCGAGAGTCTCTTTATCAAGATCAGGAATAAAGGTCTATCAAAGCCCATCCCGTTCCTCAAAGAATCGCAGTGCTTCGTCAATTCAGAGAGGAAAGTCTCTGTCTCCGAGAATATCTGGGTCTACAAGGTCACCTGTTAAGAATTATTCTTCCAGAAACTCCAATTCGGCTTCCAAATATAGTTCTGCAAAAAAATATGTCCGCCAATATTCATCATCCACGAAGGGAAAGCTCAGTAGTTCTGGCTCTACTAGCAAAACAGTAAAATCCAGATATTCTTCTCGTATAGGTTCATCCTCTCAGCGCTCATATTCATCCCGTTCCTACACAACCCCTTCTAAAAGCTATACAAGAAGCAGAAGTTCTTCTTCCAGGTATATAGCTCCTTCAAAAAGCTATTCACCAAGCCGTTCATATTCTTCAAAATATACAGCTCCTTCAAGAAGTTATACAAAGATCAAATCCTCTTCCTCAGGATACAAATCATCCTCTCGTGGAAAGATCTCCTCATCGAGAAGTTATTCTGCTCCTCGAATAAGCAAGAGTTCGTCTAGCTCTGGAACGAGCCGCTCTTATTCTTCCTCTCGTTCTTCTTCGAGCAAAAAGGTGAAAAAAAGATAATATTTTTATTAACTGACTAACTGACTAACTGATAAACAGAATCAATTTTCTACTTTACTTTTTTTCCTCAGTAGTATAAAGTATCATAATTCAAGGAAACAAAAGTATGTCTTTCTTGCTCGGTATGCAAAAAATCTTTCACAACCAGAGAATTTTATAGCTCTTTTAATGATTAAAGTATTGGAGGTATGAGTTATGGCTATAAGGACATTGATTTCAACTGATGGAAGAAGCAAGGTTGATAAAACATTTCGAATTCTATGTATGGCATTTTTAGTTTTCTTATTAGTGGCTGTGGGAACCGTAGCTTGTAAGAAGGCAGAAGAAGGAGTATCAGAGGAAGAGGGCGTTGCACTAAAAGAGAGTATCATAGAATTTGAGGGAAATGTAAGAGTAGCTGTAGGTAAGTATATTTTCATTGCTGAAGCTCGGGGATTTGATTTAGTGGTTCAAGGAGGCCTGGAGTCAGGTGATGTGAGCATGCTGGTTGGTAAAGAAATAAGAGGAGAGGGAGAGTTTACTCCAGAAAGACCTTCCATTTTAGGGGTTAACACTATCGAAATCAAGGATGAGAACGGCAATTGGATGAATGTTTTTACAAGAAGCGAAGATATTGTTCTCAGTGATTACTTAGACTTAAAAGCGAGGGATGAATTTCCAGTGCTTGAAAAACTAACATATGATAAGAAGAATGATTGGGAAGACAAAGAAATAGCCAGAGTTTTTGGGAAACTGGAAGGGGAAGAAGGAAACTATAAAATTTCTGTTTTAGACGAAAAAGGGAAACAAGTCGGCAAAATCATCGTTGATAACTTCACTGATTTTGGTACCTACTACGTGAAAAAATTAAGACTTTTTGACAAATTCTGGTTCTATGTCGATATTAAAGATACAGTAGATTGGAATGTGAGGCGTAGAACGCGCGAGATGTTCCATGCAGATGTGCTTTTAACCGGTCTTTTCTGACAAGACAGTTTTGATTTAAAGCATAATTGTATTTAACCTTACGGAGCCAAGATCGTTCTTGCGGAAGGACCTTCTTGGCTTTTTCTTTATTGAATAGAGATTCAGCTTTTTATTTGAACCCCTGACCCCTTGAATCCTTATGATCCTACCAACTCTTTTGGAGATGAGCCAAATATTTTTAATAGTTTCGGTCATTGGAATTTTAGTGCTTATTTGGTATTTGGAAATTGCAATTTAGAATTTAGTCAATTTTGGCAATTTGGATTTATGTTGCACTCGCTTGTTTACCAGAATGTTCCAAGATTCCGCCTTCACGGGCATCAGCTTTTTTAAGAAGAATAGCGAAGATTAATCCAAAGAGCCCCAAACTGGCGAACATTATCTGGCTGCTACTATAGGCTTTGGTTATATCACGAAAAAGCCCGTTTAAAAGCGGAAAAAGGCCTAGTCCTATGCTTTGGATAGCTGTCATGAGTCCAAACGCAGTACCTACCCTTTCCTTGCGTACAATCAAGGGAATAGAGGGCCACATTGCAGCCGGAACGAGTACAAAAGCAGCTCCGAGTGCAATCATCGAGTAGACAGGATTGATTTTGGTGATGCCCATGAGAAGGTGGCTGGGAATCATGATCAATGAGCCGATTATCATCAAGGTAGCGCGTTTTCCCACTTTGTCTACCAACTGACCAGCGAAAGGAGCAAATATCATAGAAGCAAAGATGATAATAGAAGAGATTCCTCCTGCAGTGCTGAACATATGGAAAAAATTATTGAAAATTTGGTAGAGAAATCCGCCGCTTGCTTCTGAAACACGGGCAATTCCCCATTTATCAACAAAGAAGTCAGTTGATAAAGCAGTAAAAGGGAAAATTGCTGAATAGAAGGTTACACAAAGCATGGTGACATACCAAAAGGTCGGTTTAAATTCTCTGATATCTTTAAAGACAATTTTCTCTTCAGTCCTCTCCTCTTCCAATTTAAGAATACGTTCTCCACGGCGATCCATGAAAACGTAAATGATATTGCCGATTAGGGATATGACACAAGCCGCAACAGCCCCAAACAGCGCGTATCGAAAGCTGCCAAAAAGATCAGTTATTAATTCACCTGTATTGAAGGCGAACAGGGTTCCCAGGCGACTCACTGTGAGAGCAATACCAAAGGAAAGAGCTAGTTCTTTGTTTTTAAACCACCGGGCGAGGATGGCGCTCTGGGCAACGATAAGGGGCTCTGACCCGGCACCGAAAATAAACCGCCCGATAAAAAACACCGGGATACTTCTGGCAAGCCATACAATGACTACACCTCCTAACACCAGGAGTGAAAAAGAAATGCTAGCCTTGCGCGTACCCACTTTGTCGATTAGAAAACCTCCTATCAAAACAAATAGAATTGCAGCAACATGGTACATGGTGTAAAAAGTGCCCAGAGTCCCACGAGATGTGCTCAATTCTTCCACCAATGTGGGTGCAATCGCCCCTACGATGTCGTATGCAAAATAACTCCCAAAAGTAAGGGAAGCAACAAAAACCAAAATGGAGAAACGATACAAGGCTTTGGATGGATGAAAAATTCCTACCTCTTCATATGTTGGTGTAATCATGAGCAAGTTTCCTCTAGCGGGCTTATATCATATGAAAAAATCGATGTCAATTTTCAGCATTTGAGTTAATATTTTTTCTAATATAAAATGTTTCTTCTTAATAAAAAGGCATTGATTTCAATGGTAAAGAGTGTGATATCGGATTTAGGGAAGGTCATAATCAATTTTGATAATCATATCTTCTTTAAAAAAATAGCAAATTACTGTCCTTTTACTGAACATGATATTGCTGAACTTGTTTTTGAGAATTTTGAACTAATACATTATTTTGATACAGGGAAAATAAGTCCTGAGGAGTTTTATAAAGAAGTCATTTGCAGGCTAAAAGCCGAGATAGACAACCTTAATTTCTATGCCATTTACAATGATGTTTTTTCCCTAAACCCACCTGTTTTGGATGTATTAAAGAGAGTTAGATCAAGATCCAGGTTAATCCTGCTTTCCAATACAGATGTCATGCGCTTTGGCTTTGTGAAGAAAAAATTCCCAGAGATTTTGATCTTCGATGAATATGTACTCTCTTATGAAGTTGGCTTCATGAAACCTCATCCTCAAATTTTTAAAGAGGCCTTGAGGAAGGCTGAGGCGGAAGCCGAAGAGTGCGTTTTTATCGATGATATAGAAGGAAATATAGAAGCTGCATTGAGCTTAGGAATAAATACAATCCTCTTTGGTCCTAAAACCGACCTTGAGGCCGAGCTTCAAAAAAAAGGCCTTATATTATAAGTTTAGACAAAACTGATTATCCAAGTTTTATTGCTTTTTTTCATTTTTTTTCTCTAAATTTGAGATATAATAGAGTTGATTCATTCTATTACAGGTTGTCTTAGTGGAGGATAAAAAGAAAATTAAAAAAAGACTTGACAAGCTAAAAAGTCAGGTATAAATTTATAAACGCTGCAACAATATTTAGTGCTGACCCATCTAAATATACACAATATATAGTGATTTTCCGGGTTTCTCTTTTTTTGGAATTCGGGAGACCAAATTCAAGGAATACTGTTTAGGTGGATGCGTCTTGAATGTCTTTTTTTCGCGGTTGATTAAAAAAAGGGAGGCTTACAATGCCGAGAGCTATCTCGAGAATTAAGAAAAGAGATGGAACGACTGTTGACTTTGTGCAGGATAAGATTACAAACGCCATTAATAAGGCTATGGAATCTCACGGCCTTACGGACAAAAGGACAGCCCAGGGTGTATCTGATATCGTCGCTTTCATGCTGGAAGATAAATTCGGCGGATATACAATTCCTTCTGTGGAGCAGATCCAGGATATTGTCGAGATGATTCTAATGAGGCAGGGATATCATGAGATAGCTAAATCGTATATTCTTTACAGGAAAAGGCACAAGGATATTCGAGAGGCCAAAAAGATAGGACTAAATTTAGAGAGGCTAATCAAAGATTACATAAACGATGTGGATTGGAAAATAAAAGAAAATAGCAACGAAGGAGTCGTGAGCTTTTCAGGATTGAATGCTAGAGTCTCAGGGGAAGTTTTAGCCAGCTTTGCCCTCAATCATCTTTATTCAGAAAAGATTAAAAAAGCCCACACAGAGGGCGATTTCCATATCCATGATCTCTCTTATCCTATTGTGGGCTACTGTGCAGGCTGGTCTCTGGAGAACCTCTTAAAAAAAGGATTCGGACACGTGCCTAGCCAGGTCCACTCTTTTCCTGCTAAACATCTGGAAACCGCAACTCTTCATATTGTGAACTTTATCGGGACAATGCAGGGAGAGTTTGCTGGTGCTCAGGCTTTTTCCAGCGTGGATACGCTTTTGGCTCCTTTTGTCGGAAAAGATAACTTGAATTATGAGAGCGTCAAACAGGATATTCAGAAGCTCATCTTTGGTCTGAATGTTCCATCCCGATGGGGATGGCAAACGCCTTTTTCAAACCTGACTTTTGACTGGACTGTTCCTGATGACATGAGAGACAAACCTGTTGTTGTTGGCGGAAAAGAATTGGGTTCCACTTACGGGGAATACCAGAAAGAAATGGACATGATCAATAGGGCCTTCCTAGAGTTGATGGTTGAGGGAGACCAGCAGGGACGGGTTTTCACTTTTCCTATTCCAACATATAATTTAACCAAAGACTTTAACTGGGATTCTCCAAACGCCAATCTTCTTTTCGAGGCTACCGCTAAGTATGGAATCCCTTACTTTCAAAACTATCTCGGCACGAATTTAGACCCCGGTGACATAAGAGCCATGTGTTGTCGCTTAAACCTCGACCAGAGAGAGTTGCTGCGAAGACCTGGAAACATGTGGGGCCCGGGAGATTCTACAGGTTCCATCGGGGTTGTCACCATAAACATGAATAGAATCGGATATGAATCAGGCTCAGTCACGGAATTTTTCGCCCGGCTGAAAAATTTAATGACTATTGCTAAAGAATCCCTTGAGACCAAAAGAGAGATCATTAACAACATGCTGGCAAAAGGGATGATGCCTTACACTTTGGTCTACCTCGGCCATTTTGACAATCATTTTTCAACCATAGGTCTTTGCGGAATGCACGAGTGTTGTTTGAATCTTCTGAAAAAAGGAATCAACACTCCAGAAGGGAAAGAATTCACAATAGAGGTTATGAAGTTTATGAAGGAGACTATCAAGCAATTCCAGGAAGAGACTGGAAGCCTGTACAATCTGGAAGCTACTCCAGCAGAATCAACATCATACCGTTTGGCAAGGTTGGACAAGCAGAAATACAACGGGATCATAACTGCAGGAACAGACAAATACCCCTACCTTACGAATTCCACTCAGCTCAATGTAGATTCTACACGCGATATCTTCGAGGCCATAGAACATCAGAAGGATATCCAGCCCCTTTACACAGGAGGGACCATATTCCATGCTTTTCTCCCGGAATCAATCAACAAGGAAACATGTAAGAAATTGGTAAAGAAGATTTCTGAAACAAAGCTGCCTTATTTCAGCATAACGCCCACTTTCAGCGTTTGTCGGAATCATGGGTATATCATGGGAGAGGTTCACGAATGTCCTGACTGCGGCGAAAAGACAGAGGTTTATTCAAGGATAGTTGGTTACTTGAGGCCTGTTTCTACCTGGAATGATGGAAAGCGGCAGGAATTCAGAGAGCGAACCCCGTACACACAGATGATTTGATAAGTAGCTCCATGGAATTTTTACTTTTTACATATCCCAATTGTCCAAAGTGCGAAGAGCTGAAGAAATATTTAAAGGAGACAAATTTTGAAGGGCAGGAATGCAGCTTGGTTTTGAAAGAGAGCAAAATAAAAATAAGGGAGTTTTTGAAATTTATCAAAAGGGATGATAAAGGTGCTATCATTATCCCCACTTTGATACTACAGGAAGTTGGACAAGCTGTTGCTGTTTTAAACAATCGAGAGGAACTAGAGGATTGGTTGAGATCAAGGGCTTAGAAAAATTCGCCCCCAAGGATTTTCCTGGCTTCATTACCTCTACGGTGTTCTTGGCAGAATGCAATTTTCGATGTCCATTTTGTCATAATGCTGATTTGGTCCTGAGACCGAATACACTTCCTACATTTCCTATGGATTATTTTATCGGTTATCTGGATTCGAGGAAGAACTGGCTTGAAGGCATCTGCGTTACTGGTGGGGAACCTTTGGTCCATGAAGATTTAGAATTGCTTCTTTATATCATCAAGGAGAGAAATCTTTTGGTTAAGTTAGATACCAATGGTTCTTTTCCTTCAAGGCTTGAAGATCTAATTCAGAAGAAACTCGTAGATCATGTGGCTATGGATGTGAAGGCTCCCTTGGAAAGATACCAGGAAGTGACCAGGTCAAAGGTGAATTCCGAAGACATTAGAGAGAGTATTGATATTATAAAAAATTCAGGCTTGGAATATATGTTCCGGACTACGGTTGTTCCTGGCTTGGTTGGTAATAAAGATATTGAAAAGATCAGCAAGATGCTTAATGGTGCCAAGGTTTTCCAGCTCCAGCAGTTTTTGCCAAAAAATACCATAGATGCTGATTATCAACAAAAAAAACCATATAGCAGAGAGGAACTTCAAGCATTTGCAAAGATTGCAGAACCATTTTTTTTAGAAGTAAAAATCGAAGGTGTTTGAACTATGGAACTCAAGATTAAAAGAATTCACAAAGATGCTAAGCTCCCCCATTATGGGCATAAGGGAGATGCAGGCTTGGATATTTTTTCCACGATTGACTGTGTCTTGCGAAAAAGAGAGGTCAAGGCTATTCCGACAGGAATCAAAGTGGCCATTCCTGAAGGCTATGTAGGCTTGATCTGGGATAAGAGCGGAGTTTCACTGGAGGGAGTTCATCGGTTAGCCGGAGTGGTTGATTCCGGGTATCGAGGAGAAGTCAAGATAGTCATGGCGAATCTTTCTGATGAGCCTTTTTCCATAGAGAAAGGAATGAAGATTGCTCAACTATTGATCCAACCCGTGGTTAAGGTTGAAGTCGTTGAGGTAGAAGATCTTGAAGCTACCCCTCGAGGGGAAAATGGGTTTGGAAGCACGGGGAAATATTAAAAACGCAAGACAAACTAAAGGGCAAGACAATGCCCTATTGGGCAGGCAAGACAACGCTTCGCTAGCAAGACACATAATCGGTTTGTTCGGTCTGTTCTATTAATCTGGTTTGTCTAAGTTTGTTTAAGTTTATCTGAGTATAGCAGTACGGCAGTATTTTCCATTCACCATTAACCATTCTCCATTTACAGTATGCAGTATGGCAGTTTAACAGTATGGCAGTTTATCAGTTTCTTCCATTTCTTTTTCGGCTTACGAATTACGGCTTACGATCATTAGAATTAGTCTCGCCTTTCGTACAGGTCTTGTTTATAATTAATGTGATGAAAGAACAAAATAAATCTGTCGGAATAAGCTTGAGAAAAAGGACCACAGTGATTCTTGTCAGGCCTGAAAAGAGAGAAAATATAGGCCTTGTCGCGAGAAACATGAAAAATACAGGATTTGAAAATTTAAGGCTGGTTAATGTTAAAAGAATTGATCAAAAATCCTATGTAATAGCGGTCCATGCCCAGGAGATTTTAGATAACATCCGATTTTGTAAAGACATGACCGACGCTACAAGAGATATTGACGTGATTTTTGCCGCAACGTCGAGGAAAAGAAAGAATTTTCTTGCTCTTAGTTTGAGAGATGCAGTACAGAAAATATTCAGTTTTCCGCCGCAAACAAAGGTCGGCCTTCTCTTCGGAAATGAAAGGACAGGACTGACTTCTGAAGAATTGTTAAATTCAAATTACAGGTTTATTATCCCTCAAGTCTCAAAGCAGCCATCTTATAACTTAGCCTCAGCAGTTCTCCTGACTTTATTTCATATATATGCTTCTGATGATCTCAAAAATGTTGAAATCACACAGGAGAAGCCTTTATCCAGAAAAGAACAGGAAGAATGCATCCGAATAATTTTAGATAAATTGGAGAAAAAAGGATTCATCCATAAAACTAATAAATTTCATGTGACAGAAATGATTTATGACCTCTTTGGAAGATTAAGCATGACAGCGAAAGATAGAAAATTACTTTTAGCAATCTTCTCTAAAATTGGTCACTAGTGTCCTGTCATCAATGTGATGTCGCAAAGATGACCGTCATTCCCGCGGAAGCGGGAATCCAGAAGCCTGAAGTAGCCAGAAATACTGGATTCCCACCTTCGTGGGAATGACGAGTGCCTGATACGATACTTCACGCATG
>Ga0209979_1000763_pt1 | contig 39829 bp, 37 predicted proteins | sample AnhtaG_FD_183114 | JGI IMG/M metagenome (GOLD analysis project Ga0209979, IMG submission 183114) | Deep subsurface microbial communities from Anholt, Denmark to uncover new lineages of life (NeLLi) - Anholt_01485 metaG (SPAdes) (version 2) | ecosystem: Environmental > Aquatic > Marine > Oceanic...
CCGAACGTTATCCAATTGTCCGTCCGGGCAGGTCGGCGGGAATCTGGGGCAGTTGACCCGTGGCGAGAGCGTGCCGGAATTCGAGGCGGCAATTTTCGGCAGCCAGCACATCGGCCTGCTACCGGGGCTCGTCAATACGCGCTATGGCTTTCATATTGTCTGGGTGGAGCGTCGCATTGCGGGTGAGTCCCTTCCGTTCGAAGCGGTGCAAATGACCATCGAACGCTATCTCGCCGAGCATGTCCGGCACAAGTCGATTCAGCAATATTTGACTCTGCTCGCATCCAGCGCCGAACTGCGTGGCATTGCGCTGGACGTGCGTCCGGGCCTGTTGTTGCAATAGCGATTTGTCATAGTGTTTACAGGGAATCGGCATCTGTATTTGGTGTGCTCCCATCCCCCTGCACCGATCAATAACGCCCGTATGTAGACGCCATCCTTGTTGTCCTGCCCTGGAGTCGTCATGAGTTCACAAAGAAGTCCCATATTGGTTCTATGTGTCACGACTTTGGCATTTCTGGTCTGCTTCGTCGTCTGGATGATGTTCGGCGTACTCGGCATTGGGCTGCGAACCGAGCTTGGACTGAACAGTACGGAATTCGGTATGCTGACGGCCACGCCGGTTCTGACCGGCGCACTACTGCGCGTCCCGCTGGGCATCTGGACCGACCGTTTTGGTGGTCGCGTGGTGATGACGCTATTGCTGGTCCTCTGCGCCATCCCCGTATTCCTGATCGCATACGCGACGGCGTTCTGGCAGTTCCTCGCGATCGGCTTGTGTCTCGGTGCGGTTGGCGCATCGTTCGCTGTGGGTACGCCGTATGTCGCGCGGTTCTTCCCGCCCGAAAAACGTGGCTTTGCCATGGGATTCTTTGGCGCCGGTACGGTCGGCGCCGCCGTGAACCTGTTCATCACGCCTTCGCTGCAGGCTGCCTGGGGCTGGCGAGCTGTCCCGAAAATCTATGCTCTCGCCCTCCTCGTCACTGCGCTGGTGTTCTGGCTGGGCTCCGCGACCGACCCGGGCGCAGGTAAATCGTCGGGGCCATGGTACAAGCAGTTTCAGGTTCTGAAGAACCCCAAGATATGGAAGTACTGCCAGTACTACTCGATCTGCTTTGGTGGTTTCACCGCGTTATCACTGTGGATCCCACAATATCTGAAGGGTGAATTCGGCTTTTCGGTCGTCACCGCCGCGGCGTTAGCCGCCGGCTTTTCGCTGCCCGGATCGGTATTGCGCGCGCTGGGTGGCACCCTGTCCGACCGCTTCGGTGCGCATAAGGTGACGTGGTGGGGATTGTGGGTTGCGTGGGTATGTCTATTCCTGTTGTCGTACCCGGATACCTCTTTCGTGGTGAGCACGATCGACGGCCCGCGCAGCTTTCACATCCATCTGGGCGTCCCGGCTTTCGTCGGACTTCTATTCATTCTCGGCGTGGTATTCGCGTTCGGTATGGCGTCGACGTTCAAGTACGTCGCCGACGACTTTCCTGAGCAAATGGGCGTCGTCACCGGTATCGTTGGACTGGCCGGCGGACTGGGCGGCTTCCTGCTACCGATCCTTTTCGGCGTAATTCTTGACTGGCTTGGTGTTCGCTCGAGTTGCTTCATGTTCCTGTACGGCATCGTCTGGGTGTCGCTGATTCTGCTGTATCAATCCAGCGTGCGACAGGTCCGCATCGACGGAACAGCCCAAGAAGTGACTGAATGAACAGCCGACGTAATGTGCCCTCCCGACACGACACCACATGGACGATTGATGATGAGTATCTCGAGTTTTGATGAGCTGATTCGGGTCGCGCGGCAACAACCCGAACCTCAGCGTCTGTTATTCGTATTTACCACGGTAGAGTTGCCCGATGACTGTACGCCCGAACAGCGGGCCCGCTTCCAGGCTGGTCAGGGTGGCGCGTTGACGCCACTCATGTGCGTGGACAAAACGCCAGAAGAAATCGGTACGTTTAGCGATCTGCTCGACGAATCGCGACAGGTTCTCCAGGAATGGGCGATCGTCTTTGTCGCGGCTCTCTCAGGTAGTAACGGGTGTGTGCCGCGGACTGAAGATGCCGAAGCGCCGTTGAACAGGATGGTGGAATCGATCAAGGCCGGGACTATCGGCATGTTTATTCCATTCGATGCGCACGGTCAACCAGTGCTATTTGGTCCGCCCTGAACAGATCCGTCACTGACTGCGATCGCCGCGCCAATGACGCGTTCCCCATCAAGCTTGGCCAAAGTGCAATGGAACGGTTGCTTCCGCTGCGCGATTGCGGAATCGCGGGATACCCTGCATGCCGAGCGGGGTCAGGCCGCGCCCGGGGAACTTACGACACAGGCGGCAGCGATGCCGGGACCTGGCGAGGAATGAGCATGAGCGACAAGCTGACAAACGATTGGGATCCGAGGTCCGATGACGTCTTGCGCGATCAGGCTGCGGCGTATGATGACATGCGGCACCGCTGTCCAGTCGCGCACAGTGACTACCTGAACTTATCCCTGTTCCGCCATGAAGATGTCATTCGCGTGCTCAACGATCCTGAAACGTTCAGCAGTGCGGTCTCGAGCTATCTCTCCGTGCCCAATGGCATGGATCCGCCTGAGCACACCCAGTACAGAAGCATTATCGAGCCATATTTCAGCCCGCAGCGGATGGTGGTCTTTGAACCGGTGTGCCGGGAGATTGCTGCCAGTCTGGTAAAGGGACTTTCGAGAGGCGACGAAGTCGAATTTATCGCCCGGTTCGCGCAGGACTTTGCGATGAACATCCAGTGCGCATTTCTGGGCTGGCCAGAGGAATTACGCACGCCGCTTCTTCGCTGGATCCGCAAAAACCGGGAAGCTACACTGACGGGCAACAGAATGGCTCTCGACCGGGTGGCCGTCGAATTTGATACCTACATCAAAGGTTTGCTGGTGCAACGACGGGAATCGGGCGTGGGCGCACCAGACGACATCACGACCAGCCTGTTGCGCGAGCGGATCGGGGACCGCCTGCTGCACGACGAGGAAATTGTCAGCATCCTGCGTAACTGGACCGTCGGCGAACTCGGGACGATTGCGGCGTGCGTGGGGATTCTCGTTCATTACCTCTCCGAGCATCCTGATGTCCAGCAACGGTTGCGGGAGCAGCCGTCGATACTGCCAAAGGCCATCGACGAAATACTCCGGATCCGCGCACCGCTCATCGCCAACCGCCGCATCAGTACCAGGCCGGCGGAAATCGGCGGACGCAATGTACCCGCCAGTCAGCGTATCACGCTGATCTGGGCATCCGGGAACCGGGACGAGACGGTTTTTGGAGACCCTGACGAATTCCGGCTCGATCGAGATCCGGCCAGTAACCTGCTATACGGTTCCGGAATTCATGAGTGTCCGGGTGCGCCACTCGCCCGGCTCGAACTGCGTATTGGCATCGAAGAACTGCTCGCACAAACTACCTGGATTGCGCTCGTCCCGGGCAGCCTTCCCATGAACGCTGTGTATCCAGCGGCTGGCTTTTCTGCGTTGCCATTGCGCATTGAGTGAATACCTTATTGCTTGACCAGGCCCCCGCTCAAAGTTCCACCGCCCTTGAAGCGCCCAGGAGTAACATCATGGAAGAAACGTGCCCGCTCGCTGAATGGATAATCGAACAGACGGCTGACGCCGTCATCTATGCCGACAGTTCCGGTGCCATCGCGCGCTGGAACCATGCTGCAGCAACGCTGTTCGGCTACAGTGTCGCGGAGGCGCTAGCAGGCTGCGGAAATACCCGAAGCAATCACGAGCGACTTTCCTCCCGAAGGGGAAGCTGGAGTCGCTTTTTCCACCATCCGGGAATTGATCGCCCGATTCCCGTCTCTGGTGGCTAGTCGGTGCCGTTTTTAGTCCCGATTTAGCTTATTGCGCCACCTGCGTACGGATTTGTCCCAAGGTGCGCATACGAACCAGGTTGTACGCCGCCATCGTCAGCACAAACATCTGATCCACTTTCTTCAGGCCGCGCACCATCACCTGACGCATGCCCCCAACGGTCTTGGCCCAGCCGAATCCCTGCTCGATCAGCTTGCGCTTTTGCTGTGAGACGGCGTAGCCCTCGCTTTGGGCAATCGCATCCGGCACCGCAGATTGGCGTCCTGAATTGTTCTGCGCCACATGCGGCGTGACCTTCATGTCCACGCAGGCTTCCACGAACTCCTGGGCGTCATAGCCCTTGTCAGCTCCGAGCGTGATCTCACGCGTCGGGTCATCGAGCGCCTGTCTGGCATCGTTAGTCATGGCCCTGGCGGCTTCGCGCTCGGCATAACCATCAGCGATCGTCACCACGGCACTGGCCACCAAGCCGTGGCGGTTGTCGCTCAAGGTATGGCCCATGTAGCGCAATTCACTGGCCGTGCCGCCTTTGCGAAAGAGTCGTGCATCAGCATCGGTCTTCGACTCATGGGTGTCGTTGCTGCGCTTCTCGCCTTTGAAGTTGCCCCCATCGCCATTGGCCTGGTCGTCATCATCACAGCGCACAAAGCTCTTATGGCCGGCCCAGGCCTGGATCAGCGTACCGTCAACGCTAAAGTGTTCGCCTGATAGCCAGGCCTTCTGCTGTGCGATGGCCAGCACCTCATTGAAGAACTCGATGACCGCGTCATGTTTAATCAGCCGCTCCCGGTTCTTGGTAAACACGCTCGGCACCCACACGCTGTCGTCCATCGACAGCCCGATGAACCAGCGAAACAGCAGGTTGTATTGGACCTGCTCCATCAACTGCCGCTCGGAGCGCACGCTGTACAGCACTTGCAATAACATCGCCCGCAGCAATTTCTCAGGCGCTACGCTCGGCCGGCCGCCTTTGACGTCAGCTTCATACATGCGGGCAAACAAGCCGTTCATCTTCTCCAACGCAGCGTTGGCCATCTTGCGAATCGCGCGCAGCGGGTGATCCGCTGGAACAAAGTCTTCCAGCTTACGCATCGTGAACAAACTCTCGGTGAAGGTGTCGGCGCCGCGCATCATTTCTCAGGGTAGTGGCTTCCTCTGCATAACGTTTCGTCCGACTCATCCGCTGACTTGCCGTCGTCGGTATTTCCGCAGCCTGCTAGGTCAGAATCTCGATCTGATCATCCCGGAACATCTGCGAGCCGCGCACTGGCGCGGCTTCGAAGCCGCGATGACAAGTGGTCGTACAAGACTGCATGGCCGCGCAACGTTGACCCGTGCGATCAGCAGGACAGGTCAGAAGCTTTACGTCGAAATGACGTTCGCGATGGTGAAGAATCACGAGGGTGAGGTGCTCGGCTCGGTTGCAATAGCCCGGGACGTTACCGCGCGTGTCGAGCAGGAAAAATCTGTTGCTCGCCACGGTGGCGAGAGATAGTGCTGGATGACGTCATCGGCGTCAGTCGCTTCGAACGAGGTAGATGTCTCAAGCCGCAACCGATCGCGTGTGCGGATCGTCAAGAAATTGCGACAATTGCCGATGCCGATGCCGATGCCGATGCCGATGCCGATCCCGATGCCGATCCCGATGCCACAGTCACATGCCACGTTACCGCGCATGTCCTTCTGACAGGTTGAGATGCGTTCGAGTCCGCTGTGATCGACCTCCAACTGAGCCAGGACCAACGCTGTATTGATTTCATCGACACCGGATCTCCGCGTTGACTCTTGAAAGCACATCAGGAGGTGTGAATTTCGCGCTTCGCCGGCAACCGGTCGTCGCGATTCGACGCAACGTGCAGAATCGATAAGGCGGAACAGTTGCCAGCTTCTGTGATCCCGCCTGCAGCAACAGATCTATGATGGTGTTCCCGCCGGCTCGATACACGTCGCCACGTTCGTCGTGACCGGCCAGGGTTCCGGATGGACAGCGGGGGGATCGCTTGCCGGGAAGCTCTCCGCTCCAGCCTCATCGATAAGGGCTTCGAGGTGATCTGCGCGCTGACGGGCAACGCGCTCAACTTCATGAGGGATTTGCATGGTGGGCCTCAATAATGCTCTCTACTGCGGTTAAGGTTTCACAAGGCATCTTTCGATGCCCGGCGCGTCGTTTTACAAAGCCGCACAACGAGAACTTCTCCCAACGGCGTCATCCGAGGTTTGACCCGGCATCTGCGACACCCGTCAATCTTTACCAGATTGCCGCTCAACAATGGCAGCAGGTCGGGCCGCTCGATGCTGACCTGTTCAGGGGCGTAAGCAACGAGCATGAGTGTGGCAATCTCGTGCGGCGTCAACATCGGGAAATTCGTGGCGCAAGTGCGAGACGCACCGCATTCCTGCACATTCCGGCTTGAAGGGCGTGCTTGCCCAACACGCTCGGTGTCGACATGTTTGACCTGCCGGGATGCGACGCCTTCGCCTTCGTAGTGAGTTTCCATCATTAACCTCCAGGCCAATGTTCCGTCAAGCGAGTCTCAGGCGCGTACCCGAATGCCTGCCCGTGTGGTTGGCCTCGAAAGGAAGCAGCGCCAACGTCTGTCGCCAGCTTCCTCAACCCGTCAATATCGAGAATCCGGAGATCCTTGCCGCACGCGTGGATCAACTGATGCCGCTGCAATTTCGTCAATGTCCGGCTGACGGTCTCGAGCTTCAGCCCGAGGTAGTAGCCGATTTCCTTGCGCGTCATCTTCAGCGTAAACGCATGAGCGGAGTAGCCGCGCGCTTCCCAGCGCCGCGACAGGTCGGCGAGAAAGGCGGCCACCCGCTCCTCGGCCGTCATGGTGCCTAGCAGCATCATGAGGGTGGACTCGCGCACGATTTCGGCACCCAGCATCTGGTGCACATGGTGCTGGATCGTCTTCACTTCCCGGCACAGGATCTCTAGCAGGTCGAACGGCATCACGCACACGGCACTGTCTTCCAGCGCGATCGCCTCGCAACTGTGGCTTCCGCTGGCAATGCCATCGATGCCGAGCGTGTCACCAAGGATGCCAAAGCCTGTGATCTGCTCGTGCCCTTCGCGATGCATGACCACGGTCTTGAACGAACCGGCGCGAACCGCATAGATGCTTCCGAACGTGTCGCCCGGCCGGTACAGGGCATGCCCGCGATGTACGGCGCGCACGCATTGCACGACATCGTTGAGCCGCTCGTGGGCCAGCGGGTCAATTGGGCTGCGGGTGCACAGTGCGGCCATTGCGCACGTCTTACAGCCGATGTTTGCCGTCCACCTCCCTTCATCGTCCGGCCGCGCGAGCGGTTCACCATAAGGGACAGGTGTGGAGCTTCTCTGGGGTACGGTTGTGGTCAACATGCTTTCCTCGGGCCATGAATATCCAGGTGACCGGTTGCGCAGGCGCAGCGGGTATTTCAGTCCGCAACCTTCACCGCGAAGTCAATTACGATGTTGCCTGGTTCGCGCGCGACGTATCCGATGCCGACGCGCGCCCCGAAGTGATGCTCGATCTGGGCCAGGAGCGGCAGTGGGTCGTGGTCGTTGACAAAGCGCATCACCTCGCCTGGCTCCAGCGCATCGAGCGCGCCGAAAATGGCCGCGTGGCGGAAACGTCTGGCAACGCCGCGCGCGTCGAAGACGTACGGCTGGGCAAGAACAGGAAGAACGTCTGCCGGATTTCGCATGATTGCTTCTCCTCAAAAGGTGGCCGCTCGAGGCCGTCACTGCGGTGTAATGGTGCGACGGGCCACCATGGCCGCGCTCAGCCGGGCCAGTTGCTGCCGCTCGAGGCACGCTTCGGCAAATGGAAAAATCCGACTCTCCTCGAGGGCAATGTGACCGCGGTAAGCTCCGACGAAGTCAGCGACCCAGACCTGTTCGAGCAGCCTTGTTTTCCCTTCGGCGATTTCGGCGAGCACGGTGCGCAAATGTGCCCACGACGCCTCCAGAGATCGATGCTCGTCAAGCAGGGATGCGATCCGTTCACCCACCGGTGAGCATTGACGCTGACTGATCTCTATCAGCATCGGAAAGAGATCCCGTTCCTCGTCGGCGTGGTGATGCGGCGCGGCAATGTCGAAATAGCGCATGATGTTTCTGGCTGCCTGCTGCGCCTGCGTATCCGCGCCGTGTGAAGGCAGGTGTGCCGCGAGCTTTTCCAGCGTCGCGCATTGCGCCGCAATGCGCTCATGACACGCCTTCAGCATTTCAACGGGTTCGTCGAAAGAAGGCGTGGGTTTGATCAGGAGGCTGTCAGACTTCATTTCGTGCTCACATCGTTTCGCTTCAGCCCGCCTTGCCGTCGAGTCGCGGACGTGTCAGCCAGGTCCAGTATTGACGTGCGTACAGTGCAAATGTCACGCACCAGCACAGGCCGGCGGCATCGATCCACCCGGCACTCCAGTGACCCGCGAGCAACGGGCCGAAAACGCGCAGGACAGCGGCGGCAATCACGAGGCAGTAACAGGCCATCTCAGTTGACCCGGCGACAAGTGTGCGGCCGGTATGTCCGAGCGCGGTCCACGTAATCATGGTGATGATCGCGCCTCCGAGCACACCGACGGTGAAGGCGTGGAGCGCAATGGAATGCGGCACCAGTCCGACGGCGCTCAGCATCAGCATGCCGAAGCCGAGTGGAACCCAAGCGTAGGTAGCGTGAAGAATGGAGAGGATGGGCCGGCAGCCGACCTTCCACGAACGCCATCCCGCAAGCCGGATGCCATGGATCACCGCCGTCGCGCCTGCCGCACTGCCGACAGGCCACGCGCTCGCGCCCAGCGCGTCGGGCGCAAAAGCCAGCAGCGGCAACGGCACGACCAGCGCTTCAATTGCGCGCCAGCGCCTGCATACGTAGCCGGGTACAGCATTAGCCGTGAACACCGGTGTGACGCGACCCGCGATGATGGTGACGAGCGTCACCAGCAGTCCAACGGCGGCGTCAGCAGAGCGCAATGCCAGATCGGCCCGTCCCTGCAATACCCAGGCGTGAAACAGGATGTTCATCAGGCCGAGCATGCCCAGCACGACGGGTACAAAGATATTGTGGCGGTTGCGTGCCGGGAGGAGCACGCGTAGCAGGATGATCATCAGGACGGGCAGAAACGCCGAATCCACGATCGCGACCAGCGGCTCCGGGCCAAACCATACCGCGATGCGCCCCGCGAGCCACAGAAGCCATAACAGGGCCAACGGCGCGCCGGATGGTGTTTCGAGCGAGGTCCAGGCCCGCACCGCCGTCAGCAGAAAGCCTGCGACGACGGCTGCGGCAAACCCGAAGATCATCTCGTGCGTATGCCACAGGATGCCGTTGAATGACGTCATCCGGCCTGCCGGCACAAAACCATGCAGCGCGCCAGGCCAGACCAGCATGGCGAGCATCCCGAACAGCGCGCCAGCGAGATAAAACGGCCGGAAGCCGAGCCTCAGGACGGGCAGATCCGATGCCGGAGTCACAAAAGAAGAGCGGTGCGGGAGATGCGTTTTCATGACCGGACTCCTGCCCGGCGGCCCGTAGCGCCATGCGCGCGCGACACGGCCACTGGCACCAGTTCGCGACGGTCGGCCACGCCTAGGACCGACGCCGCCACGGTGGGCGCTGCAATGGCCTCCCGCAACGTCATCGTGTCAAGTTCATGGAGGAAGGCATCGACCGCCCGGTACAGCCTGCGCCTGAGGTTGCAGGCCGGAAAAATCGCGCAGCCGTGCGCGACGCTCATGTCATGGCAACGCACGACGGAAAAATCCTTCTCGGCGACGCGCACGATTTCACCCACGGAAATCTCCCCGGGCGCGCGCGCCAGACGGGCGCCACCGGCCCGGCCGCGAGTCGTCTCGATGAGACCGACCTGACTGAGTTCGTGAACGATTTTCGTCAGGTGGTTGCGCGAGATCCCATAGGCCGCCGCGATTTCGTCGATCGTTGCAACGTCACCATCCGGGTACTTCAGAGCGAGGTACATCATCACCCGAAGCGTGTAATCGGTGTAGACGGTGAGGTGCATGATGGCTCCATCCTTGAAGCGGCCTGCTGGGAGCTAGGCGCGGGGCCAGTCAACTTCGATTCGCGCTTAACATGCATTTACAATACATCATTAAAACCGGATTCACAATGACACCGGGCCGTTGATTTCATTGACCATCGAGCGATCCGCGCTGATCTCTGGATGACCTCGCGCGCCCGCGCCACCGCCGTTCCGAGGTGACCGGCCATTTGAAGCGTTGTCTACGTTGTCATCGTGCGACCAATTGACCCAGATCGAATTCGGGTGTGGGCCTCTGTGCTAAAACATACATAGGAAATGCATTTTAGCCACCCGGCAAGCGCGGCGCTGGGCATCCACCTCTTCTTGGTGGCCTCGAAAGGAGCGCGTCATGCGATTGACGACCCGGCGTGCATCTCAATGCCTCAACTCACGCGTCCACCTGTGGTGGCGTCCTGCGCTGTTCCAGCTGTTCCTGAGCGTTCGCTTGATGGCGCCCCCAGGCCGCGGGCCATTCGCGAGTAGCAGTGCCATCCCGCGTGGTCGCCCGCCATGCTGGGCGACGCCGCTCGCGAGCTTGTCTGCTGGCGCGAACATTGACGCTCTTCGTTCAGTTTATTGTGGCTGTAGTTTACTTCGGAGTACGAACATGTCTACCTTTGCCATCCCTGCCTCCGTGATTGTCGTCGACGTCGGTACTGTTGATCCGCATGAGCGCCATTCAATGGTTTTCGACACGTTTGCGGGACTGGCCCCTGGCCAGGCGCTTGAGCTCGTGTCGGACCACAATCCGGAACCGATACTCGAAGAGTTCGTTGCCGAACTGCCGGACGGGTTCTGGTGGCGGGGTGAAAAGGGTCCCCACGACCTCTGGCGCGTGTTGATTGTCAAACCGGAGACGGCGCTCGATTGACGGCAACGACCATGCGTACCAAAGCCCTGTTGCGATTTGCACCGGCCGCCACAGGCATCGCCGCGGTCCCGCTGCTCGCCTGCGCCGTGCTGACCGGTTTGGCACGCCTTGGCGTGAAGGTGCCGACGTTCGCACTGACACGCGCAGCCTGGCACGACATGCTGATGGTTCCGGTGTTTTTCGGCGCCGTGATCAGTTTGGACCGGACGGTGGCGATAACAGCGGGTGGCGCCTTATCTCGGACCGACGGGCACGGTGGTTGCCGGAGCCGCGCTGCTGGTCGGTGCGCCAGCGCCGGTCGTGCAGGCGTTGCTTGTGATCGCTGCTGGTATCCTGCTGGCTGTCAGCATCAAGCTGGCCTGGCATCAACCCACGTTGTTTCTGGTCGTCCTGGCCGGCGCTGCAGTCTGCTGGGCGGTCGGCAATGGCGTGTGGCTGATCGTCGGTGACATATTGGCCGCAGTACCGTGGTGGCTGTCATTCCTGATACTTACTTTTGCAGGCGCACGCCTCGAACTGACGCGTTTGCTACCCGAATCAAGATGGGGACCGCGACAGTTCGTGATCATCGCCGTGGTCATCCTTGTCAGTGCAACCGGTGCACTGTGGTGGCCCGACGGCTCCTTGGGGTATTCGTACCTTTCGTGCAATTTCTGGCGGTCATCGCTCGTAGAGCCCCGTCCAGAAAGGCTTCTCGTGCTGCAACATTTCCTCGAAACACGAATTCACCAAGTCGTTGATAAATAATAATTTTTAGAGACTAACCGCCAGAAATTGCACGAAAGGTACGAATACCCCGATAGGCAAGCACAAGCCGCACGGCGCGCTCAGCACGGCCTCGATCAACGGTCGCTGAACGTCTGGTCCACAAAGGTACGTAACTGCGACAGGTCGGTTTTTGCGTAGCCGGCGGTCGTTTGCACCGACGCGTGCCCGAGCAGAGCCTGTGCGGCCGGCAATGGTACCTGATGGTCCACCACGAGTTGCCTCGCATAGCCGTGTCGCAGCCAGTGCGGTGATGCCGATCGCAGGCGCGCAGCGCCCGCATGATCGGTTTTCTCGATGCGGTCGGCCGCCGCGATGAAGATTGCCTTCACCTCATCGTAGAGGCCGGAGCTGTGCAGCGAGCCGCCCTTAAGTCCGTGAATCAGCGCCGCGTGCTCATAGGGACTGGGCTGCGGCGGCAGCCCGCGCAGTTGCCGGTACGTTTTCAGGATCGGCACGCAGAGTCCCGGCAACGGAACCGCACGCGTCTTGCGACCCTTGCCCAGCACGTGCAGCGTCCAGCACTCGCCGTCATCAACTTCGAGCTTCGGCAACTGCGCGTCGTCGGACCACACGAGTTCAACCAGGCGCACGCCGGCGTACCGGTACAGCGCCCAGATTGCGCGGCGCCGCGCGACGACCAGCGCGTCATCGTCCTTGAAACCTTCAGCGACCCAGGCGTCGCATGCGGCAAGCAACGCGCCCGGCAGCATCCGTTGCGGTGCGAAGCTCGTGCGCGAACGTCCGCCACGCACGAGCCCTGCAGCCGGATTGGCGGTCAGATAGCCGGTCTCGGTCCAGTAGCGGAACAGGCTCGCGACGACCGCGAGTGCCCGTGCCTGGGTCGCTTCCGCCACCGCCCGGTTGTTGTTGTTGTCGTCGACGGCGTCATAAGCGGGCTTGCGCAATGCCTGCCGGTACGCGAGCAGGTCGTGGCGCGTGAGATCCGACAGCGGACCGAACTGCTGCGCTTCGCACCACGCGACCAGCCGCCGCAGTTCGGTCCGGTATGCACGCAGCGTATGCGGCGAGCGGCTCGCGCGATCGCGCAGGAAGAGCGCGACAGCCTGCGCGTCGTCGCCCACGCCGAGCGTGTTGGTTGCGCTCGCCACATTCGCGAAGCGTCCAGCCCGAGCAAGCCATGCGATCAAGGGTTGCGGCACCGTGACCAGCGCTGTCGTATCCCGTATCGGCTCACCGGTCGCCGCCGGCAACCCGGCTTCGGGTGAGACCTTGAAGCGCCGCCGGTGCGTGTGCAGAACGCGTTGCAGCACCACCTCCGGTGTCGGCGCATCGTCGATGGCCGCGGTGCGTACCCGGCCGCGATCCCAGTACTCGATCACGACCGCGTGATCAAGCAACTGCCGCATGACCGCCGGATGGGCGACCTTCGCGTCGGCGAGCGACGCGTACCGGCCCCTGATCGCTGCCAGGGTCCAGCGCGTGTAGACGACGTGGCCGAGCGTGTCGGCCAGATACGCGAGCGCCGCGCCGGTGTCCGCCGGCAGCCGCCGCGGTGGCGTCATGCCGCCATCGATCCAGTCGGCGGGATTCATTGTTTTGCTCATGATTTCCTGGGCTTCGTCGTGCCGCTCTTCAGGGTGCCCGCGGTACGCCTCGCGGTCGCGAGACCGCTGGATGCCGCTGGTGTACGACGGGCCCCCTGTGCCGATACGATGCGCAGCAGTTCGTCGAGCTGCGCATACTGGCTCGCGTTGATTGCCTTGAGGGCCAGCGCTTCGCCGACCGCCTGCTGGCGGGCCTCGCGCTCGCTCGCGAGGTCGCCTTCGAGCCGTTCGCGTTCGCCGTCAAGCGTGGCAACACGGCGCTCGGCGAACTTGAGTTGCGACGCGGCGTTTGCATGCTCTTTTTTCAGGGCCTCGCGCTGGTGGGCGGTTTCCTGCAGCAACTGTTTCGACAGCGCCTCGTAACGATGTTGCACGTCCGCCAGTGCGCCCGCGTGAGTGCGCTCAACCGTAGCCCGCTCCGCTGTCGCGGCGTCGAGTTGCGCCTGGCGTTCCTGGGCCGTCGCATCGAGTGCCGCGCTCCGGTCGAGCAGCATCGTGTTCTGGGCCCGCAGATCGGCCAGTTCGGTATCGCGTGTGGCGACGGACGCTCGAAGCTCGGTCAGTTCCTGGCGCAGCAGTTCGACGCGCAGTTCGGCATCGGTGCGCGCCGCATCGGCCGCCGCGATCGCCCGCTGTGCCTCGGCCTTCAGGCGCACCACGTCGTCAAGTTGCACGGCGACGGCCGCCTGCCACAGCGCGCGCATCAGCTCGGCGATTTCGACGGGGATGCCGGGCATCGCGATGTCGGCGAGTCCCGCGCGCACGACCTCGGCCTCGATGGCGTTCAGCGTCCGCGCAAGGGTTGCCGGATCGCCCGCACCAAGTCGCGCGCGGAGTTTCCGTACCGACACGACCTTGCGGAAGCGTTCGCCGGTGGGCGGCTCGGCATCGCCAGCCTCGGCGAGCATCGACAGCACGGTGGAGCGGATCTGTTCGGGGGTAACAACGGCCGGACGGGGCATGGCGGGCTCCTGGCGGGAAAAATGATCATTTCCGCCAGATTATTTCACACATGTATAACGCTATAGAACCGCTTCTTTGATGCTGCAAACATAAATATCAAGGATAACTACTATTATCACCGCCAAACACACCCCGTATCGCCCGTCAAGGCATCTGACGCCCGGATAGGGGTCGCTTGAGAAAACGGAAAATAAAGCACGTTTAGCCGGCGACGCCCTGTCGGAAAGGGCGTGGGCTACGGCGCGGCGAACGCTTCGTCCATCTGGCGGGAGCGTTTAGCCTCGTCGCTTAGCAGGTAGATCGAGGTCGTTGCGATAGAGGCGTGGCGCAGGTTGTCCCGCACGGTCGTCAGCTCCGCGCCGCGAGCAAGCGCATGGGTGGCGTGGGTATGGCGCGTCCAGTGGGGGCTGGCGCGATGCAACTTTTCAGCTAGTACGGGATAATCGGTGCCGATGACATCGGCGGCCAGGCGGAAAAAACCGCGCATCACGAACCACAGACGGGAACGGGTGATGCCCGTTGCTCCTTCCCCATCAAAACTCGCCAGTAGCGGGGCTTTCGGATCCCAGCGCCGCGGTGTCACTGGCAGATGCCTCTGGACGAGGTACTGTTCGAGTGCAACGCGCGCGAGTGGCGGCAAAGCCACCTTGCCGGGCTTGCCTCCCTTGCCCACGAGATTGAGCCAGTGGGCACCGCGTTCATCTATCCGGATGTCGCCAAGCCTCGCGCCGACAAGTTCGCTCGCACGCAGACCGGTTGCGTAGGAAAAGTCGAGCAGGAAGCGCAGCCGCTGCGCGGCGGGTGCTTCCCAGCCGTAGGACCATTCCAGTCCGTTGGCGATCGTGCGAAGCAGCCCCCATTCGCCTTCCGTGAAGCCGCGCGCCGTGTCAAGTGGCGCGACACGCGTTTTGCCACGCACCTTGATACCGGCAAACGGATTGGTAAGCACGTAGCGTTGCTCGATCAGCCAGCGAAACAGGGCGCCCAGCACGGAGAGTGCGTAGGCGGTCGAGCGGCCCGACAGGTTTCCAGAGAACGGGCGCCAGTCTGGGGCGCTGCGCGGCCGCGGCGGCCCGACCCACCGCTCGCGCGGACCGGGATGCCGCAGAAAGCTCCGATACGCGATCGCATCCTCTGTTGTGAGCGAGGACAGCGCCCGTCCACGTTCGACGATGGCCCAGAGAATCAGGCGTTCAGCCTCCTTGCGGTAGGCACGCTGCGTGGCAGGAGTTTCGTGCAACGCGAGCCACGCGTGAACCGCGTCATAGTCGTTGTTCGCGTCAAGCGCGCAGGCCCGCCTGGGCGCCCGGAAGCTGCCGTGCGAACCATCCACCTCGTGCGGCACCCTCACCTGCTCCCATGGGACGACGACGCCCGACGTGGTCACGGCAACCAGCGCGTGAGCGCGTTCCGTCAGTTGCGGATGGGCGGCAAAGAATGCCTCGATCTGCCGGGCACTGGTCTGGCCAAGTCCGCGCACCGTGCTCCACCAGCGGCGTCGACGCGGCACCCGCACGGTCAGGTCCGCGAGGGTCGCGATGCCATGCGCACGCAGCACGCGCGCCGCGCGCGGCGTCAGCCACAGGCCGATGTCATCGGCGATCTGCGGTTGTGGCATCGGCAACGCACGCAGGATTTCGATCGCGTGTGCGACCGCGCCTGCCCGGGCGAGCCGGTCACCAACAGGATGTTGCAGCAGATCAGCAAGATCGGCGCGCTGGCGTTCAACGGCAAGGTTGACAAGCTGACGGCGGATCGCGCCGATGATGCCGCGCGCCGATGCGCCCGGCGCGCGTGCGTGAGACAGGTAGCGGTCCACGGCGGCCCGCGAAGACAGGCCGGCATACCAGCCGCGCAGCGCCGCAAGCTGGTCGGCATCCGGAAACGCCAGCGGTTCGGTGGAGGCCGGGTGCGAGGCAGGCCGGGACTGACGCGTTTTCATGTTTGTCAGTTTAGTGCAAAAAGGCATCCATTGCGATAAGAAGGATTATGGCAATGGATCGTATTACACTGCTGTTTTTCTGAACCGTCAGTCCAGTGGAATCGGTGCTGCAACCCGCCGTCAGCGCCATCCCCATCCTCTGTCGAGCCCACCATGCCCCGTCGTTCCATTCTCTCGCCGGCCGAGCGAGACAGCCTGTTTTCGTTCCCTGACAGCCACGATGATCTAATTCGCCACTACACGTTTAGCGAGCAGGACATGTCGCTGATCAGGCAGCATCGAGGAACGGCCAATCGCCTCGGATTTGCCGTCCAGCTCTGCTGCTTGCGTTTTCCGGGCTTCGCTTTGAGCGCTGGTGTCGAGCCTCCGCCCGCGCTGCTGCGGTACGTTGCCGGGCAACTCGGCATTGCACCGTCGCACTGGGAGGCGTACGCGCAGCGGGACCAGACGCGCCGTGAGCATCTGCTCGAACTGCAGGCGGCGCTGCAACTGCGTCCGCTTACGGTGGCCGACTACCGTCCGGCGGTACTGGCACTCGTCGACCTGGCAATGCAGACCGACAAGGGCTTCGTACTCGCGCAGGCGCTGCTCGAATATCTGCGCCGGCAGGCAATCCTGTTGCCGGGTTCGAACGTGATCGAGCGGATCTGTGCTGAAGCGGTCACCCGCGCGACGCGTCGCATCCACGACGTGCTCACGGAATTGCTGTCGGACGGTCACCGGCGAAGACTCGACGAGTTACTGAAGCGTCGGGACGACGGCCGCATGACGTGGCTGGCATGGTTGCGGCTGCCGCCGGGCAAGGCGAGTTCGCGACAGATGCTGCAGCACATCGACCGCCTGAAAATCCTTCACGCCGTCGACCTGCCCGCGGGCCTCGACCGGCTGGTGCACAGAAACCGTTTGCTCAAGATTGCGCGCGAAGGCGCGCAGATGACGCCACACGACCTCGGGAAGTTCGAAACACAGCGCCGTCACGCAACCCTTGCGGCCATCGTCATGGAAGCGACGGCAACAGTCACCGATGAAATCGTCGACCTGCACGACCGCATCATCGGCCGGCTTTTCAATGCCGCGAAAAAGAAACATCAGCAGCAGTTCCACCGCTCGGGCAAGGCGATCAACGACAAGGTGAGACTGTACGGGAAGCTCGGCCGCGCCCTGCTGAAGGCCAGGGAAAATGGCGGCGATGCCTTCAAGGCGATCGAGTCCGTCATGTCGTGGGAGGTATTCACGAAAAGTGTCAGCGAGGCCGAGCAACTGGCCCAGCCCGAAGCGTTCGATTTCCTGCATCAGATCGGCGACCATTACGCGACGCTGCGTCGCTACGTACCGGCTTTCCTCGAAATCCTGAAACTGCGCGCGGCGCCGGCGGCGACCGATGTGCTCAACGCCGTCAACATGATCAAGGCCATGGACAATGATGGCGTGCGCAAGATGCCGGCGGACGCGCCGACCGCCTTCGTCAAGCCGCGGTGGAAACAACTGGTCTTGACCGACACCGGTATTGATCGTCGTTACTACGAGTTGTGTGCGCTGGCCGAGTTGAAGAATGCGCTGCGATCAGGCGACATCTGGGTGCAGGGCTCACGCCAGTTCAAGGACTTCGACGACTATCTGCTTCCGGCGGAAAATTTCCAGGCGATCAGGCGGGACAATGCGCTGCCACTACCCATCACCACCGACTGCGACCGTTACCTGAACGAGCGGCGGCAGTTGCTGGAGGAGCGGCTGGCAACCGTCAACCGGCTCGCGGCCGAAAACGGACTGCCCGATGCGATCATTACGGAATCGGGCCTGAAAATCACGCCACTCGATGCAGCGGTTCCCGAGGCGGCCCAGGCGCTGATCGATCAGACCTCGACCATACTGCCGCGCGTGAAGATCACCGAACTGCTGATGGAGGTCGATGCGTGGACCGGATTCACTCGCCATTTCATGCACCTGAAGACCGGAGAGACCGCAAAAGACAAGACATTGCTGCTCACGACGGTCCTGGCCGATGCGATAAACCTCGGACTGACAAAGATGGCAGAAGCATGCCCGGGGACCACCTACGCGAAACTGTCGTGGCTGCAGGCGTGGCACATCCGTGACGAGACGTATTCGCAGGCGCTGGCCGAACTGGTCAACGCACAGTTCGCCCATCCGTTCGCTACCCATTGGGGTGACGGCAGCACTTCGTCATCGGACGGGCAGCGTTTTCGGGCCGGCGGACGCGCCGAGAGCACCGGACATGTGAACCCGAAGTATGGCGCCGAACCGGGCCGCATGTTCTACACGCACATCTCCGACCAATACGCTCCGTTCTACCCGAACCTCGTGAACGTCGGCGTGCGCGATTCGACCTACGTGCTCGACGGCCTGCTATACCACGAGTCGGATCTGCGCATTCAGGAACATTACACCGACACCAACGGTTTCACCGACCACGTTTTTGCATTGATGCACCTGCTGGGCTTCCGGTTCGCGCCCCGCATCCGCGATCTCCACGACATGAAGCTGTACGTGCCTGGCAGCGTGAAGGACTATCCGGCGCTTCAGTCGATGATTGGTGACGCGTACAACGAGAAGGCAATCCGGCGGAACTGGGACGAGATCCTGCGCCTGGCGACGTCGATCCGGCAGGGTACCGTCACCGCTTCATTGATGCTGCGCAAGCTCGGCAGCTATCCGCGGCAGAACGGCCTCGCCGTTGCGCTACGCGAGATCGGTCGTATCGAGCGTACACTGTTCATCCTCGACTGGCTGCAGAACGTCGAACTGCGCCGCCGCGTTCACGTCGGCCTGAACAAGGGCGAGGCCCGCAATGCACTTGCACGTTCGGTCTTCTTCTACCGGCTTGGCGAAATCCGCGATCGCAGCTTTGAGTCGCAGCGCTACCGTGCAAGTGGCCTGAATCTGGTCACTGCCGCAATCGTTCTGTGGAACACCGTCTACCTCGAACGGGCTGTCCACGCGATGGTCACACGCGGTACCCCGCCCGATGCAGTTTTGTTACCGTATCTCTCACCGCTTGGCTGGGAGCACATCAACCTGACGGGCGATTACGTGTGGCGCGAGGACCAGAACGTGCGGCGCGGTGGATTCCGGCCACTGCGTCCCGCCCGGGACCACTAGCGTTAGCCTTTCCTGGTGGAGTGTTATGCGCGGCAACTGTCCTAAGTAAGCTGGCCGAGCGGTAGCAGTGCGGCCACAAGGAGACAGTCGACCTGGTGACGTAGATCGGTAACCATCTGTCTGCGTCGACTGATCAGGGAGCATCGAACGTGTTGATAGCCTTCGGCGGACTACCGGGCACCGGGAAGACAACAGTAGCGCAAACACTTGCACGCAAGCTCGGTGCCGTTTATCTACGCATAGATACGTTGGAACAGGCGATCAAGGCGTGCGAACGCAGCGATGCGGATATCGGGGCTGCCGGTTATGTGGCCGCATATGCGGTTGCCGGCGATAATTTACGGCTTGGGTTGACTGTCGTCGCGGACTCGGTCAATTCGTTGGAGATTACGCGTAACGCCTGGAGAAATGTGGCGATCAACGCAGGCGCGCGGATTTTCGAGATCGAATTGGTTTGTTCGGATGCTGTAATGCACCGGCATCGGGTAGAGGGGCGAAAGTCCGATATCCCCGATTTTCAATTGCCGACATGGCAGAGCGTGCTCGAACGTCAATACGAGCCATGGGAATCCGCGCACCTCGTCGTCGACACCGCAAAGTCTTCGGTTGAGCAGGCCGTCGAAGGAATCATGCAACGACTGCCGTTGACCCCACTTGGGAATCGGGTCGTTTAGCGCAAAGTACGCCGAACATGCTGGTTGTATGAGGCGACGTTCGACCAATTCCGATCACACATCAGTGAACCAGGATCGCCGACAAACGGGCCGGGGGTACTCAGGTAGACTTCGGTTCTTGCCAACCTCGCGGCGACAACATGGACACCCAGCTTTTGGTCATATGCGGGCTTACATTCGTAATCCATGTGATCGCGACACTTGCGTATGCAGTGCGGATTGCTGGTGTTCGCACGCGCCGCATCGCCGTGTCATTTTCTCTATTCGGGATCATCGCCTTGGTTTCCCGAACGGCAAATTCCTTTCAAGGACCATTCATAGCGAAGCGGGTTGAGCTTGATATTGCTCGTCACATGGAGCATGGTCTGCTCGGCGACTTTCGGCTTTTCCTGCTTACCGCCACGGTGGCAAGCACTGCGGGCGCGTTTCTCATTCCCACGTTCCAGCGTTATTTCAGCCGCGCTGTCGATCACTTTCAAGCAAACCGCTCGATCCCTCGTCTGCTACTCCATATCTTTAGCCGCGGGGGCGTCAGCTATATTCGGCTTGGAGCACGACTTCCGTCCCGGCGCAACGTCACTCAACTGGCAACTGGCGCGGGCGTTTCCTGGAGGGTTATAGGATTGAACGTAATCGCGATGGCGATCTGGACGGTGGGCGTTTTCGCGTCACTATATGCTGGATTCTTGAAACCCGACTTGCGAGTTACATGCGCGAACCTGTCATCCGTTATCAATGGCTTCGCGACCGTGATATTGGCAGTCGTCATCGATCCGCAAGTTTCAGTGATGACGGACGATGTAATCGAAGGTCGGATCTCCGAAAATAGCTTTCGACGGGCCATTACCACTCTCGCGGGCGCACGCGTTCTCGGGACACTATGCGCACAGGCGGTGCTCGTTCCAGCGGCGTTGATCATTGTTCGCATCGCCGAACTCATTTAGCGGCGCGTTTTTTCATTTCGAAGACTCCTTAACGGAGATTTGAGCGATGGCCTCGAAAAGCATCCGCCGGGCAACGGGAGATGACGTACCCGTACTTACACAGATTCGAAACGATGCGCACGCTAGGAAGGTCATGTACGGCGACTATGCGTGGGGGAAGGACGGGGACGGGTTTTCGGAAAACTGGGTACGAAACAATGTCTCTCAAAAGGAAGTGTACGTAGTTGAACTGGAAGGCACTCCAGTGGCAACGTTTTCGCTGGTTCTCGATGAGGACAAGCATTGGGGGCCTAAAGAACCGATTGCCGGTTACGTCCATGGCCTTTCTGTGCGGAAGGACTTTAACGGACGCGGACTCGGCAGCTTTATGCTTGATTGGTGCGGTGACAAGATTAGCGCGTTGAATCGGCGTTTTATTCGACTCGACTGCGCTGTCCACAACGCAAAGCTGTGCGCTTATTACGAGTCGCTTGGATTCATCCGCGTAGGGCAGTACGCCGAGCCAGAAGCCGGCGGCTATGTATGGTCGCTCTACCAGAAAGCAGCGAATCCGTTGCGCGAGCGGCCATCGGCCAGGCTTCTAATAACCACTCCAAAGAGGCGCGTGTTGTTATTCCGTTTCGCCCATAAATCTGGCGCGCTCGCTGGGAAGGCCTATTGGGCAACGCCGGGCGGCGGTGTCGAGCAGGGCGAGACGTTTGCAGACGCGGCGATACGCGAGCTTCGCGAAGAAACAGGCATTCGCAAGGCGCGGTTATCACAGCCGGTGGGACGACGCGAACTGCTCTTGCAGTTGCCGGACGGCGAGCATGTGTTCGCCGTCGAGCAGTATTTCGTCGTGGATACCGACACGGAATCCATTTCACGCGACAGTTGGACCGCCGAAGAGAAGCAAGTGATGGCGGATCATCAATGGTGGAGCCGGGAGGAACTGTCCAGCACCACCGAGACTGTCTATCCTGAAGAACTAATTCAGATGCTCGATAACGCCGGAGTTTTCGCCGCTGAACGCCCGCTATGAAGCAAACCAGACGACCGGAATGGGTCGCGTGCCGCCGACCGCCCTTCGGCGGCTATGCGAGCTGGATATGCGATTTGCGTGAGCTACTGATCGGCCAATTGAGGCGTTCGACACGGCTTTCTGGATCGTCGACAATCGCGAAACCAAGCGGCTTTCAGTTCACGCGACAACGACGATCAACGCCGGGAGCATCCATGCAACGTATCCTAGCAGTAGGCGGTGGCGGCTTCATGATGGAGGACGCGCCATCGCCTATCGACAGGCATATCACTGGCCTCACAGGAAAGGCGCGACCGCGTATCTGCTATGTGGCGACGCCCAGCGGAGACTTGCCCGCGCATCTCGACAAGTTCCACGCCGCGTACGGTGACTTGGGCTGTGAAACGTCTCATCTTGCGTTCTTTCGGCAACCCGACGCGAGGTCAATTCGTGTCTCCGATTTCCGCCCGAGGCTGCTTGAGCAGGACGCTATTTTTGTCGGTGGCGGTAACACCAAGTCTGCACTTGCCGTCTGGCGGGAATGGGGGCTTGATGCGGTTATGCGAGAGGCATGGGAAAGCGGCGTGCTGCTCGCGGGCATGAGTGCAGGCGCAATGTGCTGGTTCGAGGCCGGGCTCACCGATTCGTTCTGGGGCTCAGCGTATCGTCCGCTCGACTGCCTGGGATTACTGCCTGGTGGCTGTGCCGTTCATTACAACAGCGATCCGAAGAGACGGGAGACGTTACATGCGGCGCAACAAGCCCCGTCGATCCCATCTTCGATTGCCATCGATGACTTTGCGGCCGTTATGTACGTGGGCACATCGATCAACAGCGTGTTTTCGTGGCGAACGGGATCGACCGCGTATCAAACCTATCGCGAAGGCGGCACGGTCATTGAGACGGCGTTATCGGCCAAACAGATTAGCCTGTAATGCACACAGTGTAGATTGCACTCCGATGATACAAAGGGCCGCCCAAGCTCAGGCGCAGCCTGTCGCGTTGGGCGGCGGTCGGCCATGAAGGGACGCTCGCTTATGTTTGTCGGACGTCGGCAATGCGGCACATTTGCGACGGCCATCGTTATCTCATGCGACTGCGAAGATGGTGCGACCCTCAACGCTTCACTTTCAAACAATCAGAGTGCCGCACGAGGCCAAAAAAATTGACCTGAGCCTGGGAGAGCGGGTCCGCCGCTCCTTGATCCCGATCTCTCACAGGGTGTCCCGGTTCCACTAGAAGTACGTTCGTATACCCACCCCGAAGGTATTGCCGGAACTTAACGCGGTTGCCCGGTCGTTCAAGTACGCGCCATAAACGTCGGTCCGCTTGGACACGCTGTAGTCGTATCCGATCGACCAGGTGTTTCTGGTGGAGTCGATGCTCCCGACCATTTTCGTGTATGCATAGGATGCGAGGGCCTTGCCCGCACCGAGCGGCACCGACACGCCAACCTGCCCGCCATTACTGTGAGCGCCGACCGGCGCGATGGCATCGTTCATGTACTGATACTGCGCATACAGCTTCGCAAGGCCGAAATCGTACGTGACGCCCAATTGTGCCGCCTGCTGACTGGAGAAGCCCGGCGCGACGGTTCCGAGGTCGTTTGGCGTGAAGTTAAACTTGACCTGCTGGTATGCCGCCATGGCGGCGAACGGTCCGTGCGTATAGCCGACTGTCCCACCCCATTTGTTCTGGCCGGTTTGTCCCGCGGCGTTTCCGAAGGCGTAGATTGCAGTCGCGTTCAGCCCGCTGAAGTCGGGTGTCTGATACTGGATTGAGTTGTTCCAGCCAGAGTCACCCACCAGGCCCTGTCCCTTCAGACCCAGGAACGTATGCAGCACGACTGGCGAGAAATTGTAGGAGTCGACGAAGGGGTTGAACAGCACGGTCGACACGAAATACGGTGTCGTGTGCCGTCCTGCTGTGACCGTGCCATAAAGACTTTCAAGGCCGACGTACGAATTACGGGAGAAGAAGGCATCCCCCTTGTAGGCGCCGTATTGACCGTTGTTGGCGGAGAAAAAGCCTTCTATCGAGAAAATCGCCTTGAGGTTATTCCCGAGGTCTTCCTGTCCTTTCAAACCCCAATATGACGTTTGCATGCCACCGCCGCTTACGCCCCAGGCTCGCTCGGCACCCGGCAACTCCTTTGCGCCTATCCACTGGTCCACTTGCCCGAACAATGTGACGCTTGACTGCGCGAAGGCTTGTGTTGCGCCTAATCCGGACGAGGCGGCCACGGCAGTTCCGATTGACAATAATCCCCAAATTTTCATTTTAGTAGTCCTATTTTATGTGGGTAGATGTGGTGAATTCGTCAGCGCCTACCAACGCTGGCTTATAGAAAACCGTGAGGGTTACCTTTGCTGCGTCAGTCAGGCTCGCTTGCGGCCGACGCCAATTTGCATCAGGTCTTCGCCGATGATGAGCTGGCCGGAAAACTTGCGTTGCGCTCGCATCAGATTTGTCCGTGGAGCGTGGCCTGGGGCGATGTGAGACAACACCAACGTCTTCGCGCCGGCGGCTTCGGCAACCTTGCCCACATCGTCGATGGATGTATGTGAGCTGAGCAGGTGCTGCCTGAAGGCGGCTTCCTTTTCTCCCACGGGTGGCGGAAACAGCGCGTCAACCCATGTGGTGTCGATGACTTCGTGGACGAGCACGTCACTATTGCGTGCGAGCCTGACCAGGTTCTCGCATGGCGACGTATCGCCGGAGAACGTCACAGAGCCGTCGTCTGTGTCAAAGCGGAACGCGAACGCAGGCCAGATTGGAAAGTGATTTACCAGCGTAGCTGTGACACGGACGCGTTCGTCCTCGTGGACCAGGAATGGCTCCATCTTTGGAACCGGCGTCTCGTTGGGGCTTCTGAAACCATTGACCGGCGGGATGGCGATGTCGTGGACTTGCATCAGGGTGCGCAAATCCGGGCGATGAGCATCGCGGAGGCGGTCGTTGATGTCGAGCGCGTATGCCTGATAGAGGTAGTTGGTCATATCGACCGTGCCTGGCGTCGGGTTCTCCGGGTTGACGATTGGAGGAGGCGCGGATGCCGGCTGCCCTGGGACGTTGAAAATCGGTTCCATCTGACCGCGTCGGCCGGGACCATAAATCTGGACTGGCTGCTTTACACCTGCCAGACCGTCGTACCAACCGTACAGAAACAGGTTGAAGTAATCGATTGTGTGGTCTGAGTGAAGGTGTGTGAGAAAGATGCCACGCAGGTTTTCCATTCCCGTCATGCCTGACACGGTGTTGATGGGACCGAGTTCGGCTTGCTTGTAGCGCTTGCCGACGCCATCGCCACAGTCGACGACATAAACTGCGTCGCCCACGACGAGCGCAGAAGAGATACCCTCGCGGTCACAGTTCGGCCACCAGACGGGACCTCCTGCCGTACCTAGAAGCACCAGGCGTGTGTCGTGGCTTTGCGCCTTGGCGCGGGATTCAGCCATCGCCTGATTACGCTGGTCTACTTCAGCTCCGCTCGCCGGCACGCCCATTAGCAGCGGCAGTCCGGCGCCAGCCATTTTCCAGCCCGCGCCCAGAAAGCCGCGTCGCGACATGCCCAGCTCAAGGGCCTTGCCAATGCAATCACACATCTCCGTCTGCCTCAGATGTTTGAACGAGCACAGTCTCACCGCGCGGAGCGCGGTGACCCGGCTTCATTTTTTTTGGGAACAAACAGCCGGGACTGGAGCGGACGTCCCGGCTGCACTTCAATGGACTTCGGCGTCCATGGCCTTCTTGACGCCTTCATCCCTCATCGGCTCGTTGCCGCCAGTGACGTGGATAGCACCTTCTGGGGCCTTCATGTCATAGCAACTCTTGATAAGCTCGCCATCTTTCATGACCAGGGAAATCTTCGCGGGGTCCTGCAGCACCTTCAGGTCTTCGAGCGGGTTACCGTCGACCAGCACGATGTCTGCGTAATAGCCCTCGGCCAGTTTTCCGATGCTCTCCGGCTGCATCATCAGTTCGCCGCCGAGTTGCGTCGCTGACAGGAGTGCTTCCTTCGGCGTCATGCCAATGTATTTGACGAAGTATTCGAGGTCGCGAGAGTTGGTACCATGCGGCATCCATGCGAAGCCGTAGTCGCCGCCAGGCAGGATCCTGATGCCTCGCTTGTGCATCTTGGTCAGCGTTTCGGCTGCAACCTCCAGCTCACGTGCATAGCCCATCTTTGTCGCGACTTCCTGGGAGATGCCCCACTTCTCGGCGTGGTAGAGCGTGCTGACAAGCCAGCCGATTCCAGGAGCCACGAAGTGCTGATCCTTGTTCGCTTCCAGCATGTCCAACGCTTCTTCATCCGCGAAGCTCGCGTGGAATACCAGTTCGAGACCATGACGCACGCACTGCTTGACTGACTCGCTAGAGCGGGCGTGCGCTGCCACGCGTTTGCCGGCACGTTTGGCTTCCGCCGCCAGCATCGCGATTTCTTCCTCGGAGAACGGAGAAGCTTCTGCCGGGATGCCTGCGATGTATTCGCCAGACAGGTTGATTTTCAGATGGTCGACGCCGTATTTGATGAACATACGGGCCGCGCGCCGGACTTCTTCCGGGCCGCTCACCACCTCGCCGAAGTTCAGTTCACGGAACGGCAGGTGGGGCAACGTGTTGTCACCGAGGCCACCGAGGGTCGTAATTTCCTGGCTGCCAGCGAGATAACGCGGTCCGGGGAATTCGCCCGCATTGATGGCGTTACGCAACACGACATCGAGACGAGCCTTGGCAGCCGCCGCACCGAGCGCAGACGTGAAGCCCATTTCCAGGTAGCGCTTGGCCACCCTGACGCACCACAGGATGTGCTCCTCTGGCGGCATGAACTGAATGGCTGACAGCGAAGGCTGGTCATTCCACGAGAAGTGCGTATGCGCTTCGGTCATGCCCGGCATGATGAAACGCCCGCGACCGTCGATGGTATGCGCACCGCTTGCATTCACGCTGTCGCCGTTCTTCGCTACCTTGGTAATCCGGTTTTTTTCGACCAGAATTTCACCGATGTACGGGTCTGCGCCAGTGCCGTCGAAAATGTTGACGTTGGTAAAAGCGATTCTGTTCATGTCTCCTCCGATAGGTGGGGGACTTACTGCATTGACTTATAAAATGCCTTGAGCTCATCGGCGCATTCGGCGGGCTTTTCGAAGGTCGTCCAGTGGCCGCAGCCGGAGAGGACCGTGACCTTGCTGCCCGCGATGCGCTCGCCGATTGCCTTCACGGCGACCGGTTGACCGACACCGTCTTCATCGCCAGTGACCAGCAACGTGGGCGCTGAAATCTTTTCGACCTCGGCCGCCTGTGCGCCAGCCAGTGCTTCGCAGCTTTGCGCATAGCCTTCCGGCGACTGACGCATCACGCTTTCGCGTACGAGAGCGATGGTGACCGGGCGCTGCGCCTTCGTTTCAGCGCTCGTCGCGCCCTTGACGATAGCGTCGGCAATTTCCTGCACGCCTGCGATTCCCTTTTCGCGAGACAGGGCCGCTCGCGCCTGAATGCCGGGGCGACCTTGCTCTGGAGGCGCCAGCAACGGCCCGAAAAGGGCAAGACTCTTTACCAGTTCGGGATGTCTGATGGCCAGGTGTTGCGCGACGATGGTGCCCATCGAGTGCGCAACGACGTGCGCTTTCGAGACGCCCAATTCACCCAGCACACCAGCGAGCGTATCGACGTAAAGGTCGATGGACAATCGTTCGGAAGGGAGCACCGAGCGGGCGCTGCCGGGCAATTCGGGACGAACGACTTTCATGCCTTCGAACGCTGAAAGAACCGGCGTCCAGTTGTTCGACGAACCGCCGAGGCCGTGAATACACACAACAGCCTGTCCATCGCCCTCGACTTCTACCGCGACGTTCCTGATTACGTGTGTGGTCATTCGCCCACCTCGTTTTCCAGCACGCCGACGTTTTCAATTTCAATGCGAATGACGTCGCCCTTCTGAAGGAACTTCGGCGGATTGAAGCCGATACCAACGCCGGCCGGTGTGCCAGTCGCAATCACGTCGCCGGGTTGCAGTTCAATGCCTGCCGACAGCGTTTCGATAAGCGTCGGAATGTCGAAAATCAGTTGTTTGGTGTTCGAGTTCTGACGCAACTCGCCGTTGACCCAGCACTTCACGTCGATGTTCTGGCCGTCCACTTCGTCAGCGGTCACGAGGTACGGACCCATCGGGCAAAAGCCGTCGAGCGATTTGCCGATGAACCATTGGCGATGGAGCTTCTGCAGGTCGCGTGCGGTGAAGTCATTGATAACCGTGTAGCCGAAGACGTAGTCCATCGCGTCGGCCTTCTTGATGCCGCGCCCCGCCTTGCCAATAACGACACCGAGTTCTGCTTCGTAGTCGAGCTGGCTGGTCACATCGGCGTGGCGTGGAATCTTCACGCCTGGGCCGATGACCGTGCTGGCCGGCTTTGTAAAGACAACAGGTGCTTGAGGGGCGTGTTCGCCGTCCTTGGCGCTGCTGTCGAAGCCCGACTTCTGGAATTCAGCCGCGTGCTCGTGATAGTTCTTGCCCACGCAGAAGATGTTCCGACGCGGCTGGTCGATAGGCGCCAGCACTGTTGCTTCGCTAAGGGCACGGCCCTCTCCGCGAGGCCGGAGGTCGCCTTTGAATTCGCCAAAGGACTGGACCAATTGGACCATGTCTCCATGGAATTCCGGGACCAGCGCGGACACGGGCCAGAACACCGATTTATCAGTGTCCACGATAGCGATCAGTGCGGCGCCGTCTACGCGGAGGTTTGCAAGTTTCATAAAAAAGCTCCTGAGTAAGTCCAATTGGTTTGCGTAGGACGTACTGTAGAACCAAATTGGACGATTAACAAGTGAGGGTTAACCAATATCGCTACCAATTGGTACTTCTCATGGTATGATTCGCTCAATGGATATGGGGAGCATCACGATGGGCGATGTAGAGGCAAAGAGCCCTGTACGGGCGGTTGGCGCAAAGGCGCTGGCGGCATATCTTCAGGACGAGATTGCGTCCGGTCGCATGCGTGACGGGGTCAAACTTCCCGCTGAACGCCAGTTGAGCGAGCAATTCGGTGCGTCGCGTGGAGCGGTCAGGCGCGTTTTGCAGGACCTGAAGGATCGTGGCCTCATTACGCAGGCCGTAGGGAGCGGAACCTTTGTGCTTCCCGGCGCGGCGAAAGCGTTGCCGGCGCCGGAAATCGTCATTGACGAGCTTTCCGAGACGCAGACGAGCCCGGCTGAGTTGATGGAGGCCCGGCTCCTCATCGAACCGTTGATGCCGAAGCTCATTGCACGCAACGCGACGTCATCGGACTTCGCGCGGATGATGGAATGCATCGAGCGGTCGGAAGCGGCGCAGACAGTGGAAGAATTTGAGCATTGGGATGGCGAGTTGCATCGCACGTTCGCTCTAGCGACTCATAACTCGTTCTTCCTCAAAGTCCTTGAGCTGACCAATCGCGTTCGCGAGCAGGGCGAATGGGGGCGGCTGAAGCGCCACTCGCTCACGCCAGAGCGGCGCAAGGAATACGAAGCGCAGCATCGGGCAATTGTCGAAGCATTACGCGACCGCGATGCTGAGCAGGCTGGCGAGGTCTTGACAGGGCATCTGCGTCAGATTCAGCGCAACTTGTTCGGTATCTGACGGCCTTAGCCAAGCAAGCGGGCGCAAGCCGAGGGGTGCCACGCCTCATGCTCTAGCGGTGTCGAGGCTCTGTAATTCACCTGGCTAGAACTGATGGGCCACTCACGTCGGCGGCCGTCTGCAGTACGTCAGTTATCCGCCGTTCGTGCGGTCAACCTGAAGGACCGCAACGGGTCGTCTGGCGACGTTCGCCCGCCGCTAACGTGCTTTATTTTCCGTTTTCTCAAGCGACCCCGGATAAGCCTCGTCAGACCGTTTCTTAGGTAACGCAGAAAGACCAGACAGCAAGTATCTGATTTTATTGAATATAATATTGGGGGCTGACCGCTATCACTTGTCGCGCCTGGATCGCGCTATCGTCGTAATCTGCATTGAAATCACGGGGATGCCGTGTCTGGGAGGTGCTCGTCGTCCGAACCAGGCGCATGGCAACTCTGGCGATGTTCCGGCTGCGTCATGCTGTTCGTGCTCAAAGTGATGCTGCGGCCGGGTGGCGGAACGGTTTTGCGTTGGACATAGCTGGAGTGGCAATGAATGGACGACCGTGCTCGTGAAAAAGACGCGCGCGCGACGCTGACGAAGCGAGCGACGCTGGCGATACGGGAGCGACTCGAAGGCAGAGGCGTTCGAGTCCTTCTGCCATTTTTCGGCCCGGCAGTAGTCGTCTCGATCGCCTACATGGACCCTGGGAACTTCGCGACGAACATCCAGGCTGGCGCGAAGTATGGCTACATGCTCCTCTGGGTCGTCCTGCTGGCAAATCTCATCGCAATGCTGTTTCAGGCGCTCTCCGCAAAGCTCGGGATCGTCACCGGGAGAAACCTCGCAGAACTTTGCCGTGACCACTTCCCCAGGCCGCTCGTGCTCCTCTTGTGGGGGATGAGCGAGGTGGCCGCAATGGCAACAGATCTGGCCGAGTTTCTGGGCGCAGCAATCGGCCTGTCACTGTTGTTTCACATGCCGCTGCTGGTCAGCATGGTTGTCACCGCGCTCGTGACCTATGCGCTTCTGCTGTTCGAGCGCGCTGGTTTCCGCCCACTCGAACTCGCAATTGGTGGGCTGGTCGGCGTAATTGGCCTGTCGTACCTGGCCGAGCTATTCATCGTACCGATCGCCTGGCCAGCCATCTTCGTGCATACGTTCTCGCCGCGCCTTCCGGATTCTGCGGCTCTCACGATTGCCGTCGGCATTGTCGGTGCGACAGTGATGCCACATGCATTGTTTCTCCATTCTGGGCTGACCCAGAATCGCGTGCGCCCAAAGACAGACGCACAATGCGCCACGCTGTTGGCATATTCGAACCTCGAGGTCATCATCGCGCTGTCAACCGCAGGTCTCATCAATATGGCGATGGTCATCATGGCCGCCGGAGCATTTCACGAGGGACATCGCGACGTCGCCGAAATCGAAACGGCGTACCATACATTGGGACCCCTGCTGGGCATCGGTGCTGCGGGCATTTTCCTCCTGGCGCTCATCGCGTCCGGGATATCGAGCTCAGTCGTGGGCACGATGGCCGGCCAGATGATTATGCAAGGCTTTATTGGCTTTCGTATCCCGCTCTGGATACGGAGAGTTGTGGTAATGGTGCCCAGTTTTGCCGTTGTCGGTTTCGGGGCGAACGCGACCAATGCGCTGGTTATTAGTCAGGTCGTGCTGAGTCTGGCGTTGCCGTTTCCGATGACGGCGCTGGTATGGTTCAGCGCCCAGCGGGATATCATGGGCATTCACAGGAACCGCGCGTTCACGACCATATTGGCCACGATCGCAGCCACTGTGGTCCTGTCGCTTAATGCGATTCTGCTCCTGCAAACCGTCGGAGTGACGCTTCCGTTGTCGTGAACATCATGCGCTCCCTTCTCGTCGTCTGCGTGCTCGCGATCGCCAGCGCACCCACCGTATATGCTGATGAAAGCGGAAATCCGGCCGCGCCCTCCACTATTGAAAGCGATGTGCACGTTTTCGTCGTGGCGGAGGACGGCACCGTGGCGGAAGACGACAACACGACGGTGCGGGCAAATACCGCGGCCGGCATCGAGGACATCGCGCAGCGCAATGTCTGGTTCGACCAGAATATGTCGCATGTCGAAATACTTGAGGCCTACACGATCGACAGGAACGGAATCCTGCACCCGGTAGCGCCGGGTCAGGTCCGCGACATCCAGGCGCCACGCTCCGGGGGTGCACCGACCTTCCAGGACGCCCGGCAGAGGTCGGTGATCTTTCCCGGCGTCGGCACCGGCTCGCGCATACACCTGAGATTTCGCAAGACGCAGTCGCGACCGGTCGTGGCGCGCCAGTTCAGCTATTACGTCGAACCGGACCGGGGACCGGTCGACAGCCAGAAGCTGATCTTCGATTTACCGGCGGACAAAAGACTTTACGCCGACGCACGCGGATATGCCGCGTTATCGCCTGTCACCGCCCACGGCCGAACCCGGTATGAGTTCGATTACAGCCGGGAGCACTACGATCGTATTGAAAACGGTGCGCTCGGGTACGCGACGTATGGGGACCGGCTAATGGTCTCGACCTTTCCCGACTACGCGGCTTTTGCTGCGAGCTACCGTGAACCTGCGGTCGACGCCACGGCCAACGACCCGTCCATTCGCGACCTTGCGCTATCACTCACGCAACAGGACGCCAATCCACGCACGAAGGCGAAAACGCTATACGACTGGGTGCGCCGGAACGTTCGCTATGTTTCGCTGTACGTGGGACAGAGCCCGGCGGCCCCGCACAAGGCGGTCGACATCCTCGCGAACCGATACGGCGACTGCAAGGACCACGTGGCTCTGTACGGCGCGCTCCTCGCGGCGGTCGGCATTAGCAGCGAGCCTGCCCTGATCAGTCTCGGTTCCGTGCACACGCTTCCGTCGGTACCCGGCTATGGCGCAAGCGCGATCAATCACGTCATCACGTGGTTGCCCGGGTTGGGCACCTACGCGGATACCACCACCTCGAATGTCGAGTTCGGCTACCTGCCGCTCGCGGACATGGACCGACCGACTGTCCTCATCGATGACGGCACGCTATCGCGTACGCCCGCTACTGAACCGCTCTCGCGCACGGCCCGCCTTCAGATCGATGTTGTGTCCGGCGGCGCAACCTCGTTCGCATACCGGGTCGAAGACGCGGGGTGGGGCGCGGAAATCGAGCGCACCAGCCTGCGGCTCGCGAGCGCGCAGCAGCGCGACCAGATTGCGGCGAACCGGTTGCGGCTCACGGGTTTGCGCGGCACTGCCACGCTGACGACCGGCAACGTCGACGCCACCGCCGGTCCGCTTACCACGACGCTGCGCGGCACCCTTGATGATGTCGTCTGGCCGACCGGCACGACCGCCGTGCCTGCCCTGACGAGCCTCTCCGGCGGCATCGCGACGCAGGTGAACAACGACCTCGCGGAGCGCACCCGCACGCAACCCTATCTCTGTACCGACGGCGAATGCGATGAGGTTGGCCAAATTACCCTGCCGAAAGAGATTCGCGTGGTCGATGTACCTGACAACACGGACATCAAGGATGGGGTTTTCGATTTCCGGTCGCGATATGTGTTCGACCCCTCCACGAACGTTCTGCAGGTGACGCGCCACCTGCGAACCGCTTTCGGCAGGCAGGTCTGCTCGCCCGCCGATTTTGCCACCGCGCGACCCACGCTCGAAAGGATCGAACGCGATGCGCAATCGCAGATCGTCGTGAAGGCAGCGCAGCACTGAAGCCACGGCGTCGTTAACCGCTTTGATTGCACGGCGGCGGACCCTGAGGGATTCCTGGAGTCAACGCCAGACGCTTCAAAAACGCGCCCGATAACCTCAAAGTTTGCGCTCGGGCCGTGACACGTCCAACCCTCAATACCCTTCGGGAGAAGAAAATGAGTAAAGAACTTGAGTTAGAAAGCGTCGATTGCCTGGTGATCGGTGCGGGGGTGGCGGGACTTACCGCGGCGATCTATCTGGCTCGCTTTCGGCGCAGCATTACAGTCGTTGATGCTGGCCAGAGCCGGGCCTCCGTGATTCCCCTTTCCCACAACTGCCCGGGATATCCGGACGGTATCGCCGGCCCCGATCTGCTTGCGCGGCTGCGCGCACAAGCTTCGCGTTATGGGGTTAGCATCGTTGCCGGAACCGTGCAAAATCTCAGCATGCAGGAGGATCGAACATTTCTTGCATTGACCGAGTCCACACGCATCCAGGCCAGAAAAGTGCTGCTCGCCACCGGTGTCATCGACGTCGAGCCCGCTTTTCCCGGGCTGGTTGACGCCGTTCACCGGGGCTTGGTCCGCCATTGCCCCATTTGCGATGGCTACGAGGTAATCGGCAAGAAAGTGGCAGTCATCGCGCAAGACACGGAGGCCGTGAAAGAAGCGCTGTTCATTCGCACCTACACTGCGGACCTGACGCTGTTTACCCTTGGACACAGCGCTGCATTTTCTGACGAAGACCGCCAGAAACTGAAAACCGCCGGAGTCACCGTGATCGAAGAGGGAATTCCCGCGCTACGCATGGAGGGAGACCGCATCGCTGCGCTCCAAACGCTCTCTGGCAAGGAGTACGAGTTCGATTCTGTCTACTCCGCGCTGGGAGACACGGTAAGGTCAGATCTCGCCTTGTCCCTTAACGCGGACCACGCGCCTGACCGAACCCTGATTGTTGATCAACACATGGCGACATCCGTCGCCGGTCTGTATGCCGCCGGCGACGTGGTGCATAGTCTCGATCAGATCGCTGTGGCCTTCGGGGAGGCCGCCACCGCTGCCACGGCTATGCACGATTGTCTGAATGCGGAGGGTTGGGCGGCCGGAGACCGGGCCCGCGCAGGTAACGTGGAGCATTCGCCACCGGATGACCAGACGATGCGCAAAAGCGGATGATGGCAGTTGCGCATAGAACAACACGCGCGCCCTCATGGCGCGTGCTAACGGGGGGCTGCACGCAATCGCTGCTCGTCCCGGCGTCTCCTGGTCAGCGCATGTTCCCCGTGTGCCCAAGCGAATACCGGCCGGGTTGCGGCCAGACCGTGAGTCCATGCGGTTCCATGCCGACCGGAATGCCTTTTACGGTTCCTGCGGTCGTATCGATCGCATAAACGACATCGTCGTACCGGCCGGACAGCCACAGCGTCCTGCCATCGGGGCTGACATTGCCCATATCCGGACTGCCACCGCCCGGAATCGGCCAGGTCGCCACGACTTTGCGTGAGGCGAAGTCGAGCACCGACACACTGCCCTTGCCGTGACGCGGACCGTGAACCAGATTGGAGCCTCGATTGGCGATGTACAGGCGGGTGCCATCGCGGCTCGGATACAGACCGTGCGTGCCGACACCGGTCTTGATGAAGCCAATCTTCGTGAAGCTGTCGCCGTCGACCACGAAAACGCCATCAGCCCTCATGTCGGCAACATAGAATACCTTGCCGTCCGGCGAGATACGGATGTCCTGCGGCATGCCCTTCCTGTCGAGTTGAAGATAGCCCACGACCTTCCGTTTGACCAGATCGATTTTTGCCAGCTTCCCGCCGAATTCACAGGTGAACAGGACGTACCTGCCGTCGATCGAGAAGTCGGCGTGATTGATGCCTTTGCACTCCGGTACCGGAAGGCTCGATTTCAGCGCCATCGTATGCGGATCGCGAAAGTCCAGTCGCGCGTGCGCTTCCGCTACCACGATCGCATCCCTGCCATCCGGCGTGAAGTACATGTTGTAGGGGTCATCAACCATGATCTCCTTGCCGGGCTTGCCCGTCTTCGGATCGACCGGTGTCAGGCTGCCGTCAGTGCGGCCCTCGGCATTGTTGGCCACCCACAGCGTCTGCAGGTCCCATGAAGGGACGACGTGCTGTGGGCTATAGCCGACACGGAACCGGTCGACTACCTTGAACGTCGCGGGGTCGATCACATAGACGTCGTTCGAGCGCAGATTGGGCACATAGATCCGTGGCAATGCATTCTTGACAGCCGGACTGAAATGACCGGCGCCCGCTTCACCGTACAGATTGCTGGCGTTCACCAACGGAGGCATGCCCGCGACAGTATTGGGAGTCGGGGCAGCCGATACGCTAGCCGCGATGGACAAACCGGCCAGCGCGGCACCGACAGACCGCGCAAGTCGCGAGAAGAAGCGACGGGAGCGTGAATACATGATGAGTTCCGTTATTCAGTGAAATGATGGTGGAAGATGAACCTGATCCTGCCGCGAACGTCACCGGCTCACGGTGTCTTTCCTGATGGCATTGACCGTTTTCGACACGATAGCCTCGATGCCCGGCTCGCCAAGTCCGGCAGTCGAGCGTCGGGGGTCCCCGCCATAGACGCCGTCGGCGGGTCCGGGTTTCGGCGCATTCTTCAATTGGCTCTGCCGTACCATTTGCGGCGCCACCGCGAGCAGCAGCGACGTATCCGCAAGACCCGCATGCGTGCCGATCTCGTCATCACGGTAGCCGCGTTGACGCAGGATCTGTGCGTAGCCGTCCGAACTAGCCCCATAGTATTCAGGCGGGTCGAATGCGCGCGCGCCCGAGCCTGCCCAGGCCTTGTTTAACTGCCCGACCGCACGCCGGATGTCGTTCTGGTAGCCGCCGTGATCGCCCAGAAAAACAATGTTCCTGAAACCGTGGACCCTGAAGCTGTTCGCGACGGATTCCAGTGTTTTTTCGAACACATCGTCCGGCACCGTGGTGGTGCCGGGGAAACGCATGTGCGAGGTCGGCGGCGCATAGCCGCCCTCCGGCACGTAGGCGATGACCGGCGCGACCAGCGCATTGCCGAGTTCTTCGGCAATGCGTTGCGACAGCACCTTTACGCGCGCATTGTGCTTGCCGAGTGCGACATACGGACCGCTTTGCTCGGTGCCGCCAATGGGGACAAGCATGGTCGTCTTGCCGGCCTGAACCTCTTCACGCAGTTCGGTCCACGTCAGGTCATCCAGGAATACTGTCTTCGGTGTTTGTGCAAAGACGGCATGCGAGGCAGTCAGAAAAATGAAGGAAACGAATGCTTTTCGTAGTGTTGGATGCATGAGGGTTATTCCTGACACTTGCTGCAAACTGGCTGTAATGTAAGTCCGGTTGAAACGCCGCGTTGCGCGGTCCTTCGGTCGGGCACCATGCTGCCAGATTTTGCTCGCGTTGTGCGCCCATCATTAGCAAAACGGGTCATTCTCACGACGGTTGGCAACGCCAGCCTGACCGTCCAGATGCGATCGTCATGACAGGTCACTGCCAGCACACATCACGGTTTCGCAATTACACCTGGCCATGCTTGCCCGTCCTGCGGCGCCAGGGTCGATAATGACGTGTGTCAGGAAAAAGGGGGGAAACCTGAAGTCCGCTCGGCCGACATAAGGACGGTTGCGGTGACGCTCGCCCGAGCCCATCGACCGGCATCCGGCCGGCGGTACGAACGGCCCTTCCCCAATGCCGCACCACTGGTGCGCTGGCGGCGCTGCTTCATGCACGGGATTGCCCTCTGATGGTCACCCGCGCTGCGAGGAGGCGATGTACGCATTCGTTCGATTTTTCTGCATGGCGTGCGCGATGGCGCACGGCGCGAGCGCATTCGCCACCATGCTCAACGAAGACAACGAGGCGCCGTCGGCGCTGGAGAACGACGTGCATGTCTTCGTCGTCCAGCACGACGGTTCCGTCGAGGAGCACGACGACTCGACGCTGCGCGCAAATACCGCGAGCGGCGTCGACGATATCGCGCAACGTTATATCTGGTACAACAAGGATATCGAGAGGGTCGAACTGCTCGCGGCCGAGACCATTGGCCGCGACGGCGTGGCGCATACGGTTGGTCCGGAAGCGATCCGCGACGTGCAGGAACCGCGCTCCGCCGGCGCGCCGACCTTCCAGGACGGCGTGCTGCGCACGGCGATCTTTCCCGGCATCGAGGCCGGTTCGCGCACGCGTCTCGTGTTCCGCAAGGCGCGTGCGAAGCCGCTTCAGGCGGGACTCTTCAGTTATTTCGTCGAGCCTTCGCGTGAGCCAGTCGAAAGCCAGCGCCTGATCTTCGACCTGCCCGACGACGTGCCGCTTTACGCCGACGCACGCGGTTACGTCGCGCTAGCGCCCGTCACGTCAAACGGTCGCACGCGCTACGAATTCGACTACCGCCACGGCCCATATCCACCGATCGAAAGCGGCGCCGTCGGATACGCGACTTACGGCGACCGGCTGATGGTGTCCACCGAACCCAATTTTGCGTCGTTCGCAGCGCGCTATCGTATCGCGGCCATGGACCCGAGCGTGGGCGACCCCGCGGTCGTGCAGCTCGCGCAATCGCTGACAGCGAACGCGGCGGACCCGCGCGCGAAAGCTCGGGCAATTTATGACTGGGTACGTCTGAATGTGCGTTACGTAGCGCTCTTTCTCGGCGAGACGGCGGCGGTTCCGCACAAGGTGACCGACGTACTGCGGAATCGCTACGGCGATTGCAAGGATCACGTTGCGCTCTTTGGCGCGCTGCTCGCCGCGGTCGGGATACGCAGCGAACCGGTACTACTGGGTCTCGGTCCTGTCTATACGTTGCCGTCCGTGCCTGGTTACGGCGCAAGCGCGATCAATCACGCAATTGTCTGGATACCAGACCTCGGCCTGTATGCCGATACGACTGTAGGCGGTGCCGAATTCGGCTACCTGCCGGCGAGCGTTATGGATCGGCCGGCGCTGCTGGTGGACCAAGGCGTGCTCTCTCGCACGCCCCCAGCGCAGCCGCGGGAGCGTGTTGCGCGCCTGCAGATCGAAGTTGCGCCCAGCGGCATGGCCGACTATACCTATCACGTCGAGGACGCCGGCTGGACAGCTGAACTGGAGCGCAACATGTTCCGGCGTGCGACACGCGAGCGCGCACGACAGATTGCGACCGACCGCCTGCGGCAGACCGGGCTGCACGGCACGGCGCAGATTCGCACCAGCGAACTCGACGCGACGGGGGGGCCGTTTGACACATCCATAGCGGGCTCTCTCGATCATTTCGTGTGGCCAGCCGGGACGACCGCCCTGTCCGCGCTGTCAAGCCTGTCAGGCGGTATCGCGACTCAGGTGCAGGGCTGGCTCGCCGAGCCGGTACGCACGCAGCCCTATGTTTGCATGGATGGCGACTTCGTCGAGACGGCGCAGATCGCGCTACCCGGGATCGTACGCGTGACCGTCCTGCCTGAGGATACGAGGGTGCAGGATCGCTTCTTCGATTTCGAATCGCACTATGTCTTCGATCCGGGCACGCAGGTCGTGCAGATCACGCGCAGGCTGCACGCGCGCTTTGCGCATCAGATGTGTTCGCCGGACGATTCTGGCGCCGCGCGTGCGTCGCTGGAGCGCATTGAGCGCGACACGCTGGCGCAGATCGTTGTGCGGGCAAAGAGCCGTTGAAATGGGCCGCGCAAAAGACCGAGGAGCCAGCTTGCGTTCATTCAGTCATGAGCAATGAGGCAGCCCTCTGCCCCTTCCAAAGACTAACGTTTGATTGCACGATCCTTATCGATCAAAGGTTCGCATATCCTCCTATGGCGAGAAAGCCGACGAGCCGCCAGGCCCAGGTGCTAGCGGTCCTTAACGCGAGGACCGCCGGCTTCAGCATGATCGGACGATCCACCTGGGATGCCCCCGCGCCGGTTGCACCTATCTGGGCGGACAGTTCGTTTTGACATGCAAACTCTGGCAAGGATATGTTTTGGGTAGCTGCACCGCCCTCGCTGCACTCGGACTGGCATCATCGCTACTTACGACGCTTGACTCTTTTGTCGCGACGGAATTCGCGCAGCCGGCAAGCACCACTGCCAGACCCGATATCACGGCGACTCTACTCCACGCAAGAGATGGCATATGTACTCGACAAAAAGGGAGAATGGGTTGCAACACAGCTGTCAAGGTTGACTAGCCCGCCGCGCGTGAGCGCCGCTGATGCGAGCGACCGCGCTCCGTCATCAGACTGCCCGGCAGGGTCAGTTTGCATTTCCAGGCGGCACAATGTCGTCGCGTTGAGGCTGACTCGCATCCAGTTGTGCCTGCTCGCGCGTCTTTCCCCCCGGCGAAGCCCGACCTCCCGGCGCGCGCGATCCCGATGTCGACGTATTCGCGTTATGTTTCACGGTGGAGAAACCGGCCGTTGCGGCCTTCGGGTAGTCGTGATCTGCGTCCGCATGAGCGGAAGTAGCAAGCGTCGCAAGAATAACGGCGCTCGCGGAAAGTTGAATTTTCATATGTCCCCTCCAGAACAGCGCCAGAACCGGCGATAACAGTTCCGACTGCCTTTCATTCTGGATGGCGGCGTATGAACGGGACATGGCGTGGATATGACCTTTTGGTCATCTTCATCTCGGACGAGTTGGCCCCGCCGCTGGCGACGCCGGCCCGCTGCAGCCGAAGCCAGATAAGGCCGGGTGGTGCCTTCATCGAGCTCGCGGCGATGACCATCTGCGTGGACTGAAGAACTTTTTTGGTGCGATCTATGACGTACCGGGTAATGGACTGGAAACCAGGATC
>Ga0209979_1000764_pt1 | contig 39750 bp, 38 predicted proteins | sample AnhtaG_FD_183114 | JGI IMG/M metagenome (GOLD analysis project Ga0209979, IMG submission 183114) | Deep subsurface microbial communities from Anholt, Denmark to uncover new lineages of life (NeLLi) - Anholt_01485 metaG (SPAdes) (version 2) | ecosystem: Environmental > Aquatic > Marine > Oceanic...
ATTCGGTTTATGTTAAGCAGAGGGAACCGGTTTGCTACGTGCGATGTCGGCGCTTCCCTCTGGGCAGATATTGACACCGAGGAAGACCTGAAGCGCGTCATCGCATAGGAGGTGTAAATGGACCCCGTATACGATGGCTTTATCTCCAAACATATCAATCGGAAGTTATCTGAGCCGATAGCACGGATGCTAGCCCGGACAAGGTTAACTCCGAATCAGGCGACCTGGGGCGCTTTCGGTATAGCAGCCTTATCCTTTGCCAGCTTTGTTATGGGCTACAATATCCTTGGTGGCATCCTGGCTCAGCTATCCTCCATTGCTGACGGAATAGACGGCAGCCTGGCTCGACTCAAGGGTATGAGCTCGGCATTCGGTAGCTTCCTGGATTCTGTGCTTGACCGCTACGCCGATGCCCTGATAGTGCTGGGAATGACCTTGTGGGCGCTGTCCCATGAGGGCTATCCCCAGGTCTGGCTGGTGGGCTTCTTAGCTATCGTCGGCACCCTCTCCGTTAGCTATACCAGAGCCCGTATTGACCCTGAGCATCGCCTGATTTTTGATAGGGGGCTCCCTTCAATCGCATCGCGTGATATAAGGCTGTTCTTGATAATGCTGGGGGGAATCAGTGGTCAGGTCTACTTTTGCCTGCTGGCGATAGCCATCCTGACCAACCTGGTGGTTTTCTACAGGCTTGGTTATAGCCACAGATGCCTCAGTTCGGAAACAAGATAGTCCGCCCAGCGCCACAGGTGGGACGGGATGTGAGCCCCGCTTCCAGGTAGGTTTAGAGAATGATTATCCAGTGCGATTTTGATGGCACCGTAACCACAAATAACATCAGCCTTTTGCTCCGAGAAAAGTTCGCCATTGGCAACTGGCGGAAGATAGAATCTGACTACCTTTATGGGCGGCTGACTGTCGAGGAGAGCAACAAGCGCCAATATGCCCTCATCAAAGAGTCTAGAGAGAAGCTCGAGGCTCTTGCTTGCAAACACGCTGAGGTAAGAGCTGGTTTTTTGGAGCTTGTCGGTTATTGCCGGGAGGCTGGCATCAGGTTTGTAATCGTCAGTAGCGGCCTCGATTTCTATATTGAAGCAGTGCTCCACAGAATTGGCGCTCCCGCCCTGGAGTTACACTGTGCCCGGACATCCTTTACTAAACACGGCATTACCATATCTTATGTTGGTCCTGACGGGGGCACTGTCAGGGAAGGGTTCAAGAAGAAATATCTAGTCTGGCTCAGGAAGCGGGGCGGTCGTGTCGCCTACATTGGCGATGGCCTCTCGGATTTGGAGGCGGCCGGCGCTGCTGACACTGTATTCGCCACCGGCCATCTACATACATTGCTGAGTACCACCTCGGTTGGGCATCACACCTTCTCCGACTTCCACGACATACTGCGTGAGATATGCCGTCCTTAGAAGCCCGGTACAGCCTTTAGGTGAGCAACGCTCTTAACCCAACGCTCTTTGAGCAAACCACACAATCTGGCGTTTTGGGTAGCGTGTAAATTAGGGTATCAATTCGGTATTTCAGCCATTTTAACGATAAGCCCTAGTCTATTACTTTACACTTCGCATGGAAGAAGAGATGTCCCTCAATCGTTGTGCCTGAGTGAGTAACTTTTTCCTCAGTCTGATGTTCCCAGGAGTTACCTCAACCAGTTCATCATTATTTATAAAATCAATGGCTTGCTCCAGGCTCAACTGCACGGGAGGAGTCAGCCTTATGGCGATATCGGATCTAGCCGCGCGTATATTGGTCTTCTTCTTTTCTTTGCACACGTTGATGGCGATGTCCTTCGGCCGTGAATTCAACCCCACTATCATACCCTCATAGACTAGCGTACCGGGTTCAATAAAGGTGAAGCCCCGCCCCTGGGCATTATTTAGACCATAGGTAACAGCTATACCCTGCTCCGATGCTGCCAGTACTCCATTACGAGTCGAAATTATATCTCCATGATAAGGTTCATAGCTAAGAAAAGTGGCATTCATGATGCTTTCACCACGTGTGGCGGTAGAGAAAGCATTACGGAAGCCAATGAGTCCTTTTGTAGGCACATGGAATACTAAGCGCACATTATCATGACCATCGTTGCGCATATCCGTAAGCTGAGCTTGCCGCTTGCCCAGCATCTCGGTTAAGACTGCAATATATTCATCTTTGGTATCAATGGTAAGAACCTCCACAGGTTCTACAAGAGTACCGTCAACTATTTTGGTAATAGCTTCTGGCCTGGAGACCTCAAATTCATAGCCCTCCCGACGTATGGTCTCAATCAGGATAGCCAGATGCAGTTCTCCCCTCCCTTTTGCCAGAAAGGTGTCTGGACTATCTGTATCCTGTACCCGGAGACTGAGATTAGTTTCCAGCTCCCTATAGAGTCGTGCCCGCAACTGGCGTGTGGTGCAGAAGCGTCCCTCGCGACCGGCAAAAGGTGAGGTGTTTACTCCAAAGGTCATCTCTACCGTCGGTTCGCCAATCTCTATGCGTGGTAGAGCTTCAGGCTGCTCCGGACTGGCAAGGGTATCTCCAATGTTGACTTTGTCGAGACCGGTCACAGCTACTATATCACCCGCCTCGGCCTTCTCCACCTTCAAGTGCTTGAGCCCGAGATAGGTAAACACTTCACTAATCTCATAATGAGCTCCACTTCCATCAGCACCCACACTGACTACCGGGTCGTGTGGAGCAACCGTGCCTCTCCAGATTCTACCAATAGCTATCTTACCTTTGTGGCTGTCATAGTCTAGATTAGAAACCAGCATTTGAAATGGCCCACTTTCAATTTTCGGTGGTGGTACTTTTTCCAATATGCATTCGAAGAGAGGAGCGATATCCTTGCCTTTCATGCCCAATTCAGTTACGGCAATGCCTTCTCGTGCACTGGCGTACAGCACCGGGAAATCAAGCTGGTCAGCGCTGATAGCTAATTCTAGGAACAAGTCCTCAGTAAGTTTTAGCACCTCTGCTATCCGCGAATTGCGCCTGTCTATTTTGTTGATAACCACAATGGGTTTTAGGCCCATTTCCATTGCCAGGCGAAGCACAAACTTAGTCTGGGGCATGGGACCTTCTATAGAATCCACCAGAAGCAGACAACCATCAGCCATACTTACGACACGCTCCACCTCTCCGCTGAAATCAGCATGTCCCGGTGTATCAATAATATTGATTTTGACCCCCCGGTAAACTACTGCCGTATTCTTGGCCATGATGGTAATCCCCTTTTCTCGCTCAAGGGCATTCTGGTCCATTATTAATTCACCAACTAGCTGGTTATTCCGGAAAACCTTGCTTTGCTTGAGCATGGCATCTATCAGGGTAGTCTTACCATGGTCAACATGGGCAATAATAGCTATGTTCCTTATGTCGCTGCGATAATTCATATATGTTTGCGAAATCCTACATCTTAATTACTACAATTGGCATTATTATGTCCAGAAAGTTCAAATGCCAATTCATACTCTTCACAAGGAAGGCATGTTTAAGTGGCATATTTTGCTTCGATGTTGATAGCTATGGCAGTGTGCCAAATGAGACTTTATTGTCCCTGGTCTCCATCAATCAAGACAGCGTTCTCACCTCGTTTGGGTAACAGTTACTTTTCTGTTACCAACCCGCTCATTCCGTATTGTATGCCGTCGTAATTGCTGTGAATGTGAAGAGCGGATGTACTTGTTGTCTGGTACAGGCATTGTGTAATCAAAGCTTTGCAGCCTCCGGCGCTCCAGCGGCGTGTTGAGAAGGTGCTCAAGAGCGCGCACCATGGGCGTATCTTCACCTGTCACGAATGTGAATGCGTCGCCTGTTTTGCCAATTCGTCCGGTGCGGCCGATACGATTGATGTAGGCATCCGTACTGTCGGGCATGTCGTAGTTAACAACATGCGAAATATCCAGAACATCGATGCCGCGAGCGGCAATATCAGTCGCCACCAGAATCTTAAATGAGCCAGCACGGAAGCCATCAAGCGCGGCCTGCCGCTGGTGCTGAGACATGTTGCCCTGCAATGAGGTCACTCGATAGCCCGCTTTTGCCAGTTGCTGCGCAACACGCGCGGCATGGTATTTGGTGCGCGTAAAGACAAGTACTGACCCCGTTTCGGTATGGCGTAAGAGTTCCATCAGCAGTGCAGTTTTGTGATATTGCTTAACCGGGTACAATGCGTGTGACACCGTGGTTGCCGGTAATATGTGACCAATTTGTACCGTGACCGGGTCATGCAGGATTTCTTGCACCAGACACCGGATATCACCAGGCATGGTGGCTGAGAAAAGGAGCGTCTGCCGCGGCTTTAGCAGACATCTCAAAATACCCCGAATGTCGGGCAGAAAGCCCATATCAAACATCCGGTCCGCCTCGTCGATTACAAGGACTTCCAGATGTGATAAATCGACCGTACCCTTCCAAAGATGATCGAGCAATCGCCCGGGACAGGCTACGATGATTTCGACCCCATTACGCAGTCTCCAGGTTTGCTGCTCCATACTCACACCACCGTAAATGGCAATACTCCGCAACCCGGTTTGTTTCCCCAATTCGTTTATCGTTTCATATGTTTGCTCAGCCAGCTCACGTGTGGGCGAGATTATGAGAGCACCCACACGACCTCTTGGGCTTTGCAACAAACGCTGCAGAATTGGCAGTACAAAAGCTGCAGTCTTGCCGGTTCCGGTCTGGGCCAGACCAATGAGGTCACGGCCCTGCATAATTGGTGGGATGGATTTAAGCTGGATTGGTGTGGGTGTAATGTAACCGAGTGCCCGGACACCGGCCATGACCCTCGGATGAAAATTAAAAGTTTCGAAATTCATTATGGCTCCTTGTGTCGGGTAGTCTAATACCTTCTCTTCTTTCCGCCCCCGGGTCTACCACCTCTGCCACTACCGTAGCCACCACCTCTGCCACCACCGTAGCCACCACCTCTGCCACCACCGTAGCCACCACCTCTGTTGTCAAGACGAGGACGAGCTTCATTAACCACGATTGCCCGCTCTTTTAGGGTTTTCTCGTTAAGACCTACGATTGCAGCTTGACCTTCAGACACTGATGCCATCTCAACAAAGCCAAATCCCTTGGGTTGCCCGCTGGATTTGTCAGTCAGGATGCTTACAGATGTCACTTCTCCGTAAGCCAAGAATTCCTGCCGTAATTCCTCTTCGGTCATATCATAGGATAAGTTACCTACATAGATTCTCATATTAGAACCCTCCTTGTTTAATTGCTTAATCTTACTGCTTGTTTGCCGCCAGCATAAGCAGTGCCCCCCTATCTACTTTCTAGTACACTACGGTATTACCCTGGCGCTGTCTTAACCTTCACGTATCGAGACTTGCAACGACGTAATGCACCAGCACACCTGGGGACATACACGGGCCAATTATCCTCAGCCCATGTATGTCCTGAGGTCAAACCCCAGCATTACCTGCTCTGTCTGACCTTATTGTAGCAATCGCTACAATATACTGGTCTACCTTCGCGGGGCTCGAATGGTACTTCGGTCTCTTTGCCACACTGGGCGCATACCGCGGGAAACATTTGCCGCGGGGGCTTGTAGCCATAGCCACTACTACTTCCGTAACGATCTGCCTTCCTTGCTTCGCGGCATGAGAGACAGCGCTTAGGCTCGTTAGTGTAGCCTTTAGACGCGAAGAATTCTTGTTCCTCAACGCTGAAAGTGAAGGTAGCTCCACAATCGGCACACTGGAGAGACTTGTCCTGAAAACTCATTGGATGACCTCCTTTCATCTAAATTTTTAGTTAGGGTTTAGCCATCCAATACTCGACGAATCTGAAGTGATCTGAAAAAGCTTGTAATAATCTAAACTATAACCAACCTTGTATAATGTATATTAAAGGGAATTTTTTGTCAAATGAGAGTCTCTTTCAACGCAAGATGAGCATGGAGAGGGTATCGATTTCTAACGCAAGATGAGCCTGAGAGGTCAGGGCACCCCGTCGAATTCCAGCATCCACTAATTACACCGAATGGCGAATTGTCGGCGGAGAATTAATCCCCGAGAGGGGCTTGAACTGTATTAGCAACAAATCTCCCTTTAATTTCTCCTTCACTGCTTGCAAAGGGAAACATAGGGAATTCATCAAGATGAATTGAAACGCCTTGTTTTTGCGAAATTCTAAGGGGAAAGTTGGCAAGATTGGAAGAAGAGTGACCCCCGAAAACGGGTCGAGACTCGTTCTCCTGACCGCTTCCTAATTAGTCTAAACGAAGGACTGGGCTAGGTTACACATTATGGCTGATTGTTACATCGTATGATAAACAGAAAAAAGCTTTAGAGGGAATGGTACAAATATAATCGTCTACAAGACTTCCCAGTATTCTGAGCATATTGACAATCGCGTAAATTAGACGTAAAGTAAAAATCTGAAAGTTCAGGTAGCTTGGAGGAGCAGTTCATTTAGGAGGTTGACTAAAATGAGTGCAATAGGAAGAGATGCTATAAATATTCGGCGTATGACACGTAGCGATATAGATGCCATTCTAGTCCTCATCAGCAAAACCACCAAGGGAAAAACTCGTGTTACCTATAAAGAGTTGGCTGCCTATGACCTTGGTGGGCCGCTTGACTTGAGTTTTGTGGCTGAGGCTAAGGGTCAGATAATTGGCTTTACTGTGGCTCGTCTGGAATATGTATATATACCACTTGTTGAAGTTTGTCTTATTCACACTATTGGCGTCGACCCTGAATATCAGCGGCGTCACATTGGCGCTAGATTAGTCAGTGAGTTATCAACCCATTGCCATCTTCAAGACATTAACACGATACGCGCACTTGTTCGTCAGGATGATAACGAGTTGCGGAGCTTTATCGAGCACCTAGGGTTTCACTCCAGTAATATGACCAACTGGGATAAGACTTTTGAAACATAGCCCGAGGAATAATCACCAACCTGTCTGAGGCACCTGGGAACATGATTTGTCAAAAGCTCTGGCAGGAAAGGTTTTGTGAGCAAACAGAACGGGACGTAAGGCTAAATGAGGTCCTACCCTTTCCCTAGAGGCGCCTAACTTTCTGGCTGCTTCCGTAGCTGTTTGACAACTATCAGCTATTTGTAGAAGTTGCCGAAGTGTGGTCATAAATCAAAACCTGTTAGGTCTATAGACATTCTACCAAGAATAAATAGGCTGCCAAATACAATGCTGGTGCATCGGAAATGAATAGATCCACTTGTTGTTGAGAAAAACGGTTAACTTACTTGCAAGAAGCGGCTTCCAGGTATTTACCCGTAGGCAGGTGCATCGCAACGATGGCAGCACCTCCCTGGAGCAGGAAGTTATCGCCAACTTCCTCAGCTAAGAGGTTGTATATCCGATGGCCCAAAATTGTATATGCCCTGGAAGTACAGTGGGACACCTCCCCACCAGCGCTCCGTGCCAGCTTTGCACAAGCCGTGTCTGGATAGTTTGGGTAATAGAAATATAGGCATCTTGGTTTTCCGCGTTGCTCGCCCGGCCAACCATGGACAAATCCAGGTTAGACAGAATGGCGAAACGTGTAGTTTAAAACTACTCAAGAATTGGGTATGTAATAGAGTTCAAGTCCAGTAAAGTGGGCGGTACTGGACGACAGACAGAACTTTTAGCCTATTATTCAACTTCAGCGTATAGTCCAACCAAAATTACGGGATTTGTTTGCCTAAATTAGGTGGTTTACGTATAATCAATACTGGCCCAAGCTCGTAGCATCTTGGTGCTGCCAATTTCATGAGGTAGTCTGCAGAAAAGACGGCTCGATGGAGGATAAAGAATGAAGACAAAGAAGAGTGAGGACCGATGGACTCCGCTGGTTGAATCCCACCCTGCGGGCCGAGTCAGCACAACAGGGACAGCATCCGGCTCTCCATCAGGGGACAGCACTGCAATCTTCGCCCAAGACCTGTTCGATGGGATTGCCCACTCGTACGATACTTGGGCGCAAGGGTTGACTTTCTTTCAGTACCTTCGTTGGCGTAGGTTCTTAGTCTCGCAAATGGCTCTTCGGCCCGGAAACCTTGTGCTCGACGTATGTACCGGTACAGCCGGTGTCGCCCTGGAGATTGCCCGCCACCATAATAGCCAAATCGTGGGGCTCGATATTAGCCACTCAATGCTGGAAGCTGGCCTCCGCGCCGTCGAGAGGAGAAGCCTGGACGGCAGAGTCCAACTTATCCAGGGCCGCGCTGAGCATTTACCCTTTCCTGATGAAGCCTTCGATACGGTTGTCTTCACCTACCTGTTGCGTTATGTCCAAGACCCTGATGCAACAGTACGGGAGCTGTCTCGGGTACTGAAACCAGGCGGGCAATTGCTCTCGCTTGAGTTCGGCGTTCCAGAAATCTATTGGATACGAGCTCTATGGCTAATCTACAATAAGGTCGTCATGCCCATAGTTACCATCCCCATTTCACGAGGTTGGCATCGTGTTGGCTGTTTCTTGGGTTCGAATATCTCGGACTTTCGTCAGCGGTGTCCTGTTGATCGCATCACCGCAATATGGCGTGAAAACGGAATCCCGCTGGTAGAAACGAGACGCCTGTTTCAAGGTGTAGCCATTGTGATGTGGGGAACGAAGCGAAGATAGAGACCGATAGCGAGCCGTAGTAATTACCTTTATAATCAATCTAAATCTAGTTGAACACCAAAAGGAGGTCAGTCTTGCAGTTAGAACAGTCTTTGGGTTTAGTCGCTGGAGCGCTGGTAACAGGTAGTATGGTTCCGCAGCTGGTTCGTGTCTTCAAATTAAAAAGTGCCCGTGAGATAAGTAGACTTTTTACCATGTTGCTTTTACTGGGTATGATTTGTTGGCTAGCCTATGGGATTTATCTCAAGCTCACGCCAGTTATTCTTTGGAATGCAATAGGGGCGGTTCTCGTCGCTATACTTCTATATGCAAAGCTAAAGTATGGAAGATAGGTAGATAGGTGTTAAGTGCCGCCTTTCCTCTTGTGCTCCTTCCAGGATTTTCTATCACCGCTTGTCATGCAGAACTATTCAGTTGGCAAAATTACACGAAGGTTAAGCGCCTGAGAGCATTACAAGGGTAAATTAAGCCGTGAAAAGGTCGATAAGGACTTCACTTACCATACTTGTTGTCCTCCTGGACGAAATAATCCTGGTCGCCATCGTCCTTTTCGTCCTATGGAAGCTGGGAATACATGTTCCCCTGGGAGTTGTCATTGCCCTGGTAGTTGTGTTGGCAGCATTTTCTTTAATATTGTATAAACGCATAGCCCCGGTGCTGAACAAAAAGCAAGTAACCGGCGGCGAAGGTATGCTCGGTCTTGAAGGGAAGGTGGTAACGCCGCTAACCCCGGAGGGAGTTATCAAAGTTTGCGGTGAGCGCTGGAAGGCATCCTCAACTGGCGGTAGCATAAGCGCCGATGAGGAGGTAGTAGTTGTGGGCCTGGAAGGGCTCAAACTTTTTGTAAGGCACAAAAACAGCAGTGATCAGGGTGAAGGCGCAGGCAAAAATGCAAAGAGCGTCTCTACAACTGGGGAAAATTAATCACAGCTGCCACCACCGACGGAATCAAGGTGGGAGAGAATTTCATTCGCCCTGGCTATCATCCTCACGGGCCTTGGGCTGGTGAATAACGATGGATTATTTATTCTGGCTGGCGGGCTGCTTGGCTTGACGGCAGCCGCGGTCGTGATAACTTTGCTTATAGCTAGCCGATTGGCTTTGTATCATTAAATTCGTCAATAGGCGTGCTACCCCATGTCGTTAGCCATGATTTTGTGTCATCCCGTCTGGCACCAATGGGCATTTTATAGCTAATTGTGCCATCCGGTGTCACCGGGTCCTAAACAGTTTGTCGGCAAGACTGGAAGAAGAGTGACCCCCGAAAACGGGTTTTCAAGCCGCTTTCCTGGTTGCTTCTTAATTTAACCGGGGGTTGGGCTAGATTGCACAATCTGAGGGACTGTTTGGCTAGCGCTAGGTATGGAGCCATGGCTTACAGCCAGAGAATATTCGTAAGGCTTCATATTCTCACGATGGAAGATGGCCTCCTCTGGCTGTTCAATTATATGCTTGAATTCATCTGCGTTTTTACCAAAAGCTTTTTCAAAGAATGGTCTCCTCGGTCCTACTACCCCATGAGTTGCATTTAAGATGCATTGTACGCCTCGTAGTTGCGTTTTTGTCCAATGAGGGCCAACATGCTTTCTGTCCTTAGCATCTAGAGGAACGAACTTCATCGGAAAGGAGAAGATGCTCAGGCCTAGTTCCTCATTTAATTCAATGTTTATTCTTAGTCTTTCATAGAAGTCGTCGGGGGTATCGTTATAGTTAAATAATATGAAGTTGGATAATTGCTTAATTCCATATTTGTGGGCAAGACGTATCTTCTCTATATATAGCCCTTTGAGTTCAATATGGTCAAAAGCTATCCTTAATGGCTTAATAGCCAGCTCACTTAAAAGCCTCATTTTTTCTTCTGTGAGTAGTGTTGCATCTACTCCTTGATTAAAGTCAATGTGACGAAGTCTACCTTTGAATTTAGCTCCCTTGCAGAATCCATATTTCTTTATTTCCTGTATTATTTTGGGAAATTCCAAGGATGCCAAGGCATTATTATCAAGCAGCAGCAAGTCCTTCTTGTCAGGGTCAATCTGTTTCTCCAAAGGTATAAAATCAGCGTACTCAGGTTCTAATTTGGGCACTGCACAATATGGGCAGTGATTTGGACATCCTTTGGTCATATACCCGATACTTGCGTCATTTGTGTAATAATTGTACACATTGTCAAATAGGTGATAATCAGGTGCCAATCTGTCTACTTGTTGCCATAGGCCGAAGTGAGGTGTTATGCCTGTTTCATTTTCAACGTCCTCTCGCAAGAGAGACGCAAGGATTCCTCCAACTTTAATATTCTTTTTGTTTTTCTGCTTGCCTCGCTGGTAGAATTTGATCGTTTCTATGGTTCTCTTCCATTGAAAGGTAAACATGGTAGTAATGTAGATAATGTCCCAATTCTGGTCTCTCACAGCCGCGCTTGTGCCTTTATAAAAGACCACCTCATCATCACGCGACTTGTGGTAAGTAGATATTTTCATAAGTCCAAGCGGAGGGTATTTGACTTTGTAGGCCGGTTCTACAAGTAGTACTCTCTTTGGCCTCCTGACTAGAATACCAGGGCCTCCGGCTGTATCGAGGCCTAATAGGTGCCTATTTCCCACGGTATCAGCGTTCACTTGTTTCGGGAGTTCTCTCGATTCTTATCTGGTAGTCAGTGTTATACCTATCAATAGTGTATTGGAGCAATGAAGGGTCCAATTGGTAAGTTTCCTCCAGCAATTTGGTTGCTTCCTCATATTCAAGGAACAGGCTTTGATCGTTGTTCATGCCCAGTATGTTTGCGTAAAGAAGCAAAGGTCGCAACAGGGAATAGCCTCCAACTCCTACTAACTGACTGTAGGCTGGCCAGAGAAAGTGCAAGAATTGTTCCTTACCTACATTCTGAAAAACCTTGTCGCTGTAAGCACGACTGACAAACCCAGAGAACCACGAATCCAAGATGGCGTCCTTCATCACGTTTTCCGGGTACCTCTTCGCCATCTCCGCTTCGTAGGCCTGTGTGAGCTCGGTTAGCTTCAGCCCTGCTTCAGTAAAGCGCCATGTTCTAGACTCAACGCGCTCCGCAGCCCCTATGTCAACTAGCCATTCCAGGCGAGGAATTGTCGTTTGCTCACGTCTAGACCCAGACCCTTGCTCCTCAGCTTTTCCCTCTATGTTCTTTAGTATCTGCTGTTTAGCTTTTTCAAGAGTTTGCAACTGTCTTCGGTCAGACTGAGTATATGCAGACCCAGAGAATCTATTAAGTAGGTCATCTATCAAATCCGGAACGAGGGAACCGGCATCAAGGTAGTTGAAGCTTCCGTTGCCATAGCGATTCAGCAACTCACCACAGAAAGGTAAAAGGAAATCACCATCTACAGCAAGCAAATTGTAGAGGAAAAATATCTGCTCTCCAAGACCCAAGATCAGTGGGTTCGAAGTTGAGGGATGACTGAACGCTTCATGCTGGTCTGGCGACATCAGCCCCTGGGAAAGGACGAGACCCATATCCGTGGGTTCATAAGAGCCAGTCACCAAGCCAAGGCCGTGGGGCAAGTATTCCACATACTCATTGAAGCCGAGCCGAGAAAGCCAACCTGTTCGTGAGGGATGACCAGGGATGACCATAGAGGGATGACCATAGATGTATAGCTTTTGGAGGCTTATTGAAATTCCAGGGTTCAACTCCGTGGTTTTGTCTAATTCTTTGAGCAAGGCAGCGAGGGCTTCATCGTACGGCACAGAGAATCTTTGCTCTTCAAGCCTCGTGCGTAGTATGTCAGCCATCTGACCTGGGGTTCTTGCCAGCGCGGAAGAGGCCAACACTGCCTTACAAAAACCCAGGCGTTGCATAGACAGTCTGGAACGACTTACCCATCGGATAGCCATCTCTATGCTTCAAAACCTCCGTGTGCACTAACTCGCGGGCGAACTTCCAGAACAAAGCATCTAGAAGTATTAGTGTCTGACACCACCGCTTGGCCGACTCCTACATCCCGTATGAGTTCTCTTATCGATATGCTGACGTTGTCATCTTTGATCTCTGTTGGCAAAGGCGACTTCAAATTATCCAAAATATAGTCTATATCAGACTGAGAAACTAATTTATGAACAATGAACGTTTCCACCTGAGATAGCACATTGGGGTCCAAGGCCCTTGGTTGTTGGGTGGTAACAACGAAGGAAAGGCCAAAGTTTCTACCTTCCTTGACAAACCTCACCAAGCTTGTGGTTGCGGAAGTACGCTTCCCGGCTGGGACGATGTTCTGAGCCTCATCAATAACGACCCAAGCTTTAGGTACAGAACTGGCTACTAACTCTTCCTTCTCCTTTCTCTGGTCTTCAGCCAAGTCCGGATTGATGAGAAGGTCTTTTATTGTCTCAGAAGCTTCGGCCCGCTCTTGCAACAGCCTTTTGACAATCACTGACACTAGCACACCACGCAAATCTTCGGGCAAGCCGTTCAATAGAACCACCGAGGCACGACCCGGGACAACCAGTTCACGTAGCGGTGTGCCGGAGCCTGAGAAGATTGGATGCCGTTCATAGGCTCGAAGTTGCTGAAGAACTGCCCTTCTCGTATCTGCTCGGTAGACAGATAGCTCATTATCCTCATCATTCTGTATGCACTCAACAAGATCCCTAATCGTATAATTCCTTTTCGGGCGATGAAAGCTGCCTTCCGTATCAGTCCACCCCAAGTCTACCACCTTCTGAAACACCTCAGTAAAGTACTGTCCCTTAATGTCGCGGACAATGTCCAAATCAAGCATGGAGCTCCAGTCATCCAGTGAGAAGTCCGGAACGTTGAGGTATAGATCCTTGAAAGTCGGTGATGATAATCGGTACCGATAGCCAGCTGGTATCCAAACGTCAACATCGAGAGCTACCGAGGGCAACCCCCAAGACTGAAGGACCGCCGCCTGATTCCTCATTTCTGCCGACTGATGCCCTGTGGAAAAGACAGACACATTCATCCATTGAAAGATGTTTAGAGTGTCGAATAGAAGCACGCCTCTTTGCTTGCTTGTAGCAGCAATGGCTGACTCTGATTCAGAAGTACACAGCCCTTCAACAACCGAACCCAATGTGTATGACTTGCCCTGTCCCCGCTTTCCCACAATCGCCATGACTTTTTCCTTAGTCGCATCAAACTTGACATTGTAGCGGCGTCCATATTCAGCTAATCTCCCCAGGAAGAGCCATTCCTTCGGCTCGCCAGACTCCGAACCACAAATGCACCAGTCACCCTGGGTCCTCATCTCTGGATATAGACCATATCTTTTCATGAATTCTGACTCCTACTAACGACGTTTCATAATGGAATCAAGAAGAGCTCTATCTGCTATGACGTACTGATTGGTTGCCTTCCCTTGGTGATAGGCAGCAGCTGCCACACGCGCTAGCTCGTTGATTATCAAGCGAGCATTCCTTGTCAATTCGCTCTGCCACAGTATCTCCACCACTCCACTGAGTGCATCATCGGTGAATGGAAGGTTCTGCCACGTAAGTTTGTTGGCCAAGCCCTTCTCACTGATTAATTGCTCAGCCTTTCCTCTATCCTTAATACCTTGAAGTAAATCGTCTATGAAACTTCGCATATCAGTTTCTTCTTTAATAAGCCGCATTAGATTGATGAATGCTTCATCTATATTCCGAATAGTAACACCCAGCCGGGATAAGATGTCATCTGGCTTGGCAATGACATTTGGAATAATTTGTGGGCCTTCGCCGAAAGAAGCCATGACGAAGCCAACATCCTGATTATCATCGTCTGCTAGTTGCAAAAAAGCGTCGTGTATTTCTATATGCCTTTTCTCAACATCTTTGAGCGATTGTGCTTCATCCATAAGAAGCGTGATGCCCTTGCCGGTAGTTTTACGAACCAAGTTGCCAATATTCAAAACTGTAGCGATCATATCATTAGCATTTTCTAAAGTCTTAGTTACACCAAGATCTTGTGTTGCCCCCCCCTTTTCAAGCTTGCTTCCCCTCAGCCACTGCCATGCTGGAATTGTTGATTTGGTCTCCCGCAAAAAGTATCCAGCCAATACATTAGCAAGAGACCTTTTTAGGTTCTCATCTCCAAACCTGAATGTCCTTTTCATCTCTTCGGATAAGTCAGCCGTTCTGTCCTCCGGCAAACGGTCAAACTCCTGGACAATTTGCCTGAGGAAGCCTTCTCCCAAAGCATCTAATATTTTACTATGGATGTATTTCCAACCACTAAGGTCCGGTATCTTCTCATCGTAGGGTGCTAATCGAAGAAAAAAGCATGTCGCGGGACAATTATCAGGATCCTTGTCGAACAAATACTTTATGTGGTATAGTGTATGAGTTTTTCCAGCACCAAACCTGCCTATAAGGCCGCATTTAGGGATTCCTCTTACAGCAAAATCGCTTCTAATCCGGGACAATAGTTCCTCGTTTACCTGCTTATTGCCAAAGAACCACTCGGCGTCCGACTCTGGATCCACCCTAAATCGAGGGCGATTCAAGCAGCAGTAGTCTTTAAGCTCCATCTCTCTAATATCCATTTTTCCTCCTTTTCTGGACTTCTATCCATCCTCACAATCTGAGACTAGTCAAAAGGACGGGCTTGAGCGAACTGTCTAAGCTTGGTCCCTGCCCTATTTGGAATATCTTCCTTACCTAATAGTTCAAGTTCTTCAATTATAGCACGGCCTGCTCCCTTGCCCTCTATCAGCAATCCAACCTCGAGAGCTCTAGTAGCCTGGCCTGACAGGTTGGCAGAGCTTAGCAGAGCAAAGCCGAATGGCTGACATCTGCAAACATATATCTTAGCATGGAGATCATTGTTATAGTATAGTGTTATGAAAGGACAACCTTCAAAGAGTTTAGCTGCGTCTCTATTCAGGGGCTCCTTTTGAGGGCTGCGCATGATAATCGTCGTTGGAACTTTTCCCCTCTCGACTGACCAGAGTATGTCTTTGAGGGAGACAGGCTCCCCATCCAGGCTTTGTATCCATGGGGACACGATTACCAAGCTGGTGACCTCGACAGCTTGCATGAACCGTTCAAAGAACAAAGAATGGCCTCCTTCGCGGACGACTGTGACGAATCTTTCTTCCCATCTCATGCTAGCTTAATACAAGCGAACTTGGTCTAGAGTAAGCCCTTTGTTTTCCTCACAAGCGTCCAGCGCGGCTACTAGGGTTCTGACAAAATCCCTTGGAGTCTCAATTGAATTGGACAGGCACATCTGGACGAACCGTCTTAAGGATGATTTATCAAGGTTACTCCTTTGCCATTCATACGCTTGAAAGTGCAAATCCCGAATTTCGTGAGCAAGCTCAGTTAGCTCCCTACTCTTTAACTGCTCTAGATTGGTAACGTTCTCAAGAGGTTCATCAAACTCTGGTGGGATGCCATCAAAAAAGGCTGGAGTCGTGGCATACACGAAGTATGAATAGGGAGTACTGGACGCAGCATGAGCTAAGCTAAATAGATTTGCATACGCCTCTTCCCTTCTTGCAGCACTGGGAAGGGAAGGTATGGCATCTGCTTCGTCCAACAGGATAACCAATCCTTTTACGCCTATGAAGCGAAGCATTCTTGTCAGGTTGCCCAGCATCCCAAGCGCGTTCTCTGGGCATATATTAGAATTGATCCCAAGGCGCCTGGCATCCATTACCGTGGTTTCACCACGGAGCCAACGAAGCGCGAGGTCTGTCTTCTCCGGCCTTGCAGACTGAACACCTTCATAGTAGTGGGTCAATGCACTCTGGAAATGCGTATCCAACTCGCCGAGTACCCATGGGGCTAGTATTTCTCTCGTTGCATCCTCTCTGACCTTTTTAGCCCATGCTTCGAGTACGTGTTCCAGGGCAGGCCTATCCACGCACTCAGCAACTCTAATCCCCTTGACTATATGACGATAGATAGCCGAAAGGTCGTACATAGGGCATTCCCGGGAGGAAAGCGTCAGGAAACTGGTGGCAAATCCCTCTCTGTGAGCGTACTCTTGAAGAACTCTCAGCGTAAGGGTTTTCCCCATACCAAATACTCCGTTGATGACCCGCAGACAAGAATCACGGCTTGCTACATGTATGAGGTCATGCCTGATGGAATCGATTAGAGCCTCTCGCCCAACTGCTAGAACGAGGGCTCCTTGAACAGGAGCAGTTCCTTGACGACACGACTCAACCAAAGCCAAGGCCGTCTCCCTGGACATATCGCTCGCACATGGCAGCTTAGGCCGACTTCGCGCTTTCTCAAGTACTGTTTTCAGTCTCGGATCGTCTCCAATTCTGCCCATATGCCTCTGTAGCAACTCAGCCTTCACCCTCAAATTCCAACTTGTCTAATGTGTCTTCCAATACGGATATTTCACGCCTTTCTTCTGCAACGTCCAGAACATATACCAGACTTCTAATGAAAGACCTCACCATACGCCGGTCACCACGCTGAAGGAAGACAGACACGTACTTACAAACCCTAGCTTGATCGCAATAGTCCGATGCATTCCATTTATATGCGCGCGAATGTGTGTCCACAATGCGAGATGCTAAGTCTTCTAAAGTGCCTTGTTCAAAGGGTGGCAGCATCATAACCGTGGACCTTGAGCTAACTTGTTGAAGTCCTCCGCCTATTACATCTTTGATCCTTGTCCAGAGAGCGGGGTAAGATTGAGCCCCATTGGTGGGGTCTGTCAGAAATTTTGGAGTTGTAGCAAAAAGAACGTAGAGACCCGTATGCTCGTCAGCATTGTCCAGTAATTTCCGTATGTTCTGGTTTGCTTCCTCACGCTTGTGAGATTGGGCTAGAGAGGTGATAGCCTCCGCTTCATCTAAAAGCAGCACAAGGCCCGCATATCCGCTGGCCCTGACAAATCGCAGGAACGAACCTAGTATTTCACTGACATTCCCGATGGCAATGTTAGACCGTATTCCTGTTGCTTTAGACAGTTCGGAGGTAATGCGGTACCCCTGGAGCCAAGCTACTATTCCTTGCATCCGCATCTGGTGGTCTGGGGAGTCTGTGTTGGCGTATTGCAGACATGCACGCAGAGCTGCTCTGAAATCCAACGACGGTGCGATTTGGCGTAGGTTAGCCTCAACCTCCTGCGAACTGTAATATGGGAATTGCCTAGCCCAATTTTCCAGCATATGCTCGACACCGTATCCATCAGGTAGAGTCACGCCACGCATGACCTTTGGGAAGATAACCTCGAATCTATCAAACGGTGCCTCTCTGGAATGGAGCTCCACATATGAGGTCAAGACATTTGCAGATAGAGCACGCGCCTTAACTAGCGTAAGAAAGTGGGTCTTGCCACCACCATACGGCGCAGACAAGAAACGGACTTTTGAGCCCCCTCGCTTTACGAAATCAAGGTCTCGATATACTGATGCCAGCCATCGCTCACGTCCAACGGAGTAAAGCTCCAAATGTTGCATTGGCACAGTGCCTTGCCGAAACGACTCTATGATTTTTTCCGCGTCAATCGCGTCCAACTCTTGTATACCGTTCATGGAGGCTACCCCGAGGCATCTCTGCCATTCATTGTAGTAGGATTGGGCACCAACTGCAATCCTTTTTCTCTAACAGAAGAGACAGTGTGTCATTGGTTTATAATGAGGCCCGCTGGGTGATTGGTCTCTAGCATTGACGTCAGCCAAAGTTTAGGGGTACTTTATAGTGGTTTGTTTAGCCGTGGGAAGGCCTGCTTGGCATGGGTGTTTATCCTCCCTTTGAGCCTTCAATTCAGCGTCGGAGCCTTTTCCGGAGTGGTGTAAGCGGCTGCTAGCAAGGGTCAACAGGTATGTTATTAAACAAAATAGGTAATTCGTTCAATAAGGTAAAAGCTTATTAAACCGGTGTTTAATATGGAAATTGGTCTGTCTCAAAATAGCCCTCAGCTCTCTGGGGGCGTGAGGATGAAGAAATTATCATCAATATCGAGATTGACCTCAATCGACTCGTACTGGACAGTCATCCCGCCGCTTTGCTCATTATTTGATATCGCCCGGAACGGGATGCGAACGCCATGCACCTCCCGGTAGTCTTCGTATTGGGTTGTCACAGGTATGCCAATACCTCCTTCTTGAAGAACGACTACTGTAGATTTGAGCACATCACCTGTAGCGGTGTCGACAAATATGGTTACTGGAGGGAGCTTGCTGCTTCAGGGATAAGGACAGTGCGAGAGTATCTGGAACAAATCCCTGCCTGCGGCTATGACGTAATTGGGTATTTCATATTGCCTGATGATGCATTCTGGATTGAGTATTATGATCCTCTGGAGAAGCGAATCCAGGAGCTTCGGCCGAAGTATATCAATGACTCCAGGGCTCTTGAGGTACTCGGCAAGGAACAACGGGAGATTGACCTGTCCCGGAAATACCACGAATGGTATGGCTCGGCGTTCTTTATTATGAAAAAGAGATAACAAAAGCCCATTTTGTTCAATAGCCACACGGCAACCTGAGATGGGCGAGGGCAGCCGGGGAGAACCGCTGGTGCCCTCCTCACATCATGCTATAATCTGTATGACAAACGGAGGTTGCTGTTGTGGATGATAAGAGCCTGGAAATACTCGAATTCCCTCGCATCAGGGGAATACTGGCTGGATTTACTGCGTTTTCGGCCAGCCATGAACTAGCCCTTGATATTCAACCACTTTCGGATTATGAACAGATTTCCTTACTGCTGAGACAGTCGACTGAGGCGCGTCGTCTTCTTTCACTGGAGCCTGATTTTTCTATCGGAACAGTTTTCGATATTCGAGAGGCGGCAGCGCTGGCAGCACGGGGCAAAATCCTTGAGCCTCGAACTCTCATAGAAATCCGACAAACTGTAGCTGCTATGTGCCAATTGCGCAGCACTCTGGGAAAGTTGTCAAAAAAACTACCGTTGCTGTGGAATATCGCCGACGACGTTGTGGAACTCCACCAGCTCGAGAAAGATATCGCCAAATGCATCGCACCAACCGGGGAATTGCTGGATTCTGCCTCGCCCACGCTGGCTGCAGTCAGGCGGCAGTGGAAAGAGGTGCGCCAGCAGTTGCTGCAGAGTCTGGAAGCCGTAATAAAGTCACCCAGGAGGCGCAGGATAATCCAGGAGCCCATTATCACCGAGCGCGAGGGAAGATATGTTATTCCAATAAAGGTTGAATTTCGCAGAGAAATGAAAGGTATTGTTCACAGCGTGTCTAGTACCGGAGCCACCCTATTTGTTGAACCATGGGCGGCTGTAGAGCTAGGGAACACACTTCGAGAGCTTGTGATGGAGGAAGCGCGTGAAATAGAGAGGATTCTTAAAAACCTCAGTGCTGCAGTGGGAATACACGAGGCAGAGCTCTGTAACAGCATAAGCCTGGTTGCCGAGCTGGACCTGGCGCTGGCTAAGGCAAGGTATGCCATCAAAGCCAGGGCTACTGAACCCATCCTCATTACTTTCAACGGGAATGGGAAAACACCCGTGGATGAGCAAGCTGGCATAATCAGACTCGTCGAAGCCAGGCACCCCTTACTTATGGAAAAAGCAGTGCCACTTTATGTGGAGATAGGGCGAGATTTCTCTATCCTTGTAATTACCGGACCTAACACCGGCGGCAAGACGGTAGCACTTAAGACGATTGGACTTCTCAGCTTGATGACCCAGGCTGGCATCCCTATCCCTGCTGCAGCGGAAAGTCGCGTCCCGGTCTTTGATGGGATATTCGCTGATATCGGTGACGAGCAGAGCATCGAACAAACACTTTCCTCCTTTAGCTGGCACATAGGCAACATTATACGCATCATCAACGGAGTTACGGAAAGGAGTCTGGTGCTTCTTGATGAGTTGGGTACGAGCACCGACCCCGCCGAAGGGTCTGCCTTAGCTCGCTCTGTCTTACTCCACTTCTTATCGCGAGGAACGATGATCGTAGCTACCACACACTTCAGTGACCTCAAGGCGTTCGCACACACAACCCCAGGCTTGCAAAACGCTTCGCTTGACTTTGACCCTGTTACACTGGCGCCGACCTATCATCTGACTATGGGCATCCCCGGCGGGAGTAATGCCCTGGGTACTGCCTCTCGGCTGGGCTTACCCATCAAGATTATCGATAAGGCCAGAAGCATGTTATCGAAAGGCGCTCAGGAAATGGAAACCATGCTCGCCGATTTGGTTAGCGAAAAACAAGCAGTTGAGACCACCCGCCGTGACTTGGAAAAGAAGAAAAATGAAGTGGAGCAGCACAACACCGAATTAAAGACCGAGCTTCGACTGCTAAAAACGGAAGAACGAAAGGTCATTCAAGAGGCTCGGGATAGGCTTACTCGTGAAGCTGCCGGGTTACAAAAGGAAATCCGCCGCGCTGCGTCAGAATTACGCAAGGAGAAATCGGAGCTTGCCCTTGAGCAAGCCAGAAAGGCGATGGCTACCGTGCCGGAGCAACTGAAGAGCGAAATCTGGCAGCCGAAGGTAGATGTAAAAACGGATGAAGAGGTAATAGATGAGAGCAGCATCTCTGCCGGTGATACGGTTCGGTTAAAGGAAGTGGATTTGCAGGCAACGGTGCTCTCAGTATCACAGAAAACACGGCAGATTGAGGTACAGGCCGGGCTGACTAAGCTTAGGCTCGGGCTCGACACCGTAGAAAAGGTGGCGTCGCCACGTGGCAGCACCACTCAAAAGTTTGTTCTCGTGAGGAGGCAATTGCGTGGACGTCCAGTTTCGGCTGAACTTGACCTGCGAGGAAAACGAGCCGAAGAAATAGAATGGCTGCTCGATGGTTACCTCAACGATGCCAGTCTGGCTAATCTGAGCGAGGTGCGTATCATTCATGGGTTCGGCACTGGCACCGTGCGCAATATCGTCAGAGAACTTCTGCCTTCCCACTCTCTAATCAAATCCTTTCGTCCCGGTGAGAAGGGAGAGGGTAGTGATGGAGTGACTATTGTTAAGCTCTAGTTCAAACAGCACTCAGCGGTCAGTAGTCAGTAATCAGCAGTCAGCGGTTAGCTAATGGCTGAAGGCTGAAAGCTGATAGCTACTAAATTGAGTTTTGGTATTTGGGTTTTGAATTTGTTTAGAAATTAGGATTTAGAATTTAAGGTTGTTGAAATGCTTAAAGTTGAACGAGAAATCAAACTCAAACAACCTCGTTCCCAGGATGGAGGTGTACTGTGATGCTGGTATCAAGGAAGTTCTTTCTTAGTAGAGCGAAGATGCTTGGCTTCCTCGACGAACTGGAGGCATCTGATAGCACCGCCAGGTCGCTGTACATACCATCTGAGCTGTCACACCTGGAGGTTGAGGACTCACTAAAAGAGGTGCTTGAGACGCCAGATATTGCCGCGAATATGACTGAGCTTGCTGTTAGCTCAGCAACAGGCGCAGTTATTTTTTGGGGCCCTTCACGAAAGTGCCTGATTTTACCACCATTTCCAATCACGGAAAAATATTTTACTCAAGGATATGCTGTTGAGCCGCTGCGTGCTCTGCTCAGACATGATTTCAGTGTTGCTCTCATTCTGGTGCGTTTGGGGGCGTACGCTGTTGGACTCTGTCGTGGTGAAAGCCTCATTGCCAGCAAGGTAGGAACGGGCCTTGTTCACGGACGCCATAAGAAGGGTGGCTCCTCGCAGCAACGGTTTCAGCGACACCGGGAAAAGCAAATAGAGTCTTTCCTGAATCGGGTCTGTTGCCGCATCGAGGAGAAGCTGGAATCGCAAGTCCGGACGCTGGATTACCTGGTCTATGGAGGCGCACGAACCACGATACTCTCACTGCGAAAACGCTGCTCGTTCTTGCAGCAGTTTGACAATCGTACCCTGGCGCCGCTGCTCGATATACCCGACCCGCGGCAGGCAGTGCTGGAAACAGCAGTGAAGCGAGTCTGGGCAAGTAACCTGGTCGAATGGTATGACGAGGAAGTCTTGACATGAAAGATGAACAAAACATTATTTTGTTCATCTAATTTATTCAATATACGGACGAGCACATTAAGTTGTCTTCAAGCGATGTATACATTAAAATGCGAAAATTGAAGAGGTGAATTTCCGTAGCCGGGAGGGAAGCCAATGGAATTTAACGGTAAAAATGTGATTATTACGGGGGGGTCTAGTGGAATAGGTAAATCCGCAGCCAGGATATTTGCCACTAAAGGGGCAAATATAACTATCTTAGCAAGACGTGAGGATATGCTAAAAAAGGCGGTAAAGGAAATATCCTCTTCCGCTATAGATACTAACCAGAAGATTTCTTATGCAAGGGTTGATGTCTCTAATCACACGGAGGTTGAAAATTGGGCGGGTATATATGAAAAATCCTATGGCGCACCGAATGTCATTATAAATAGTGCCGGTATAACTCACCCTGGTTATTTTGAACAGATCCCATATGACACATTTGATGAGCTCATGAAAATAGATTTTTATGGTGTTCTTAATGTGTGCAGAAGCTTTATTCCCATGATGAAGGCAAAAGGTGGACATATTGTAAACGTTTCCTCTATGGCGGGCTTTCTAGGCGTATTTGGTTATACAGGTTATAGTGCCGCTAAGTTTGCTGTGCTTGGGTTTTCGCAGGCACTAAGAAGTGAGATGAAGAAATACAATATCACAATATCCGTGTTATGCCCGCCTGATACAGATACACCCATGTTGGAGTGGGAGGATAAAATCAAGCCAAAAGAAACCAGAGCTGTTGCCGGCACCGCAGGTATTATGTCTCCAGATGATGTGGCAAAGGCTATGATAGACGGGATGATGAAGAAGAAGTTTATTATCGTACCTGGCTTTAACGGAAAGCTCGTTCTTTGTGCCTCCAGATTAGCGCCGTCTCTCGTAGAACGGATAATGGATAGGCAAATCAAAAAGGCAGGGTAGTAATTCGGCGGTTTGTTTAGCCTTAGCAACCCCTGCTTACTGCAAAACTTCAGATTGAGATATGTAGTATGCCAAGTATGCTTAGCCCTCGGATAATCATACTTACCGCTATGGCAGCGAGCAACAGGTTAAATATACTGGAGGCTGCCGTAAGCCCACCTTTCCCCATGAAGCTAACAATTTTGTTACCCAGCAGGAAGATTCCCCAAGCTATGAGTATATTCAGGATGTAAGAAAGCGAGACGAGATATAAGGGAAATGAGCCTGCGAGCAATAATAAAGTGGTTATCGTGGCAGGACCCGCGGTTAGGGGTGTACCAATAGGAACAACAGCTACCATTTCTTCCTTGATTGCCTCTACCATTCTGCCTGTGGTCATGTATTTAATGGAAAGCACCAGCAAGATAATTCCACCAGCAATGGCAAAGGAGCCTACGGAAATATCTAGCACATTTAAGATAAACTGACCAAAGAATAGAAAAACAAGACCTAGTCCGACAGCGGTTATACTAGCGATGTGGATCATCTTGCGTCGCTCATTGGTAGACATATTTTCGCTTAAAGAGATAACGAAAGGTAAAATCCCCAGAGCATCAATAACTATAAATAAGGGGATGAAGGTCAACGAGAAGGATCTTAGCCAACTATGCACCATATCTATTATTATACTGTGTTAACGATACTATTCAATGATAAAGCGATAACGATGAATTATTAACGAACAGCATCTTGGGGTGGGTTGATGGTATCGTGTATTCCTGGGATAAACAAATTGACAGGTATAAAAAGCTTGCATAAAATAGCGGTTCGGTTAGCCGTGGAGAGCCCTGCTTGCCGCCGGTGTATGCCATCACTTTGAGCGTTCGGTTTAACCTTGACGAGCACCATGCTAAAAGCCTACCATTTCGGTCAATGTTGATTTGCCCCGAAATGCCCGAAAGCACCACAGCGAGAAGAACAGGAACGAAGGCAGCTCTCAATAGTCCAATTTCCTAGTCCTGGACAGGGAAGCGACTGAGATTGATGGTTGAAAAAGGAAGACAGCAGTTTTTCTACGGTTATGTCGTAGTAATAGGCGCCTGGCTAGCTATGTTTGTAGCCGGCGGCGCCCAATTCAGCTTCAGCATTTTCCTTCCTGCGCTGATTGAAGATTTTGGCTGGACACGTGGGATGCTGTCCCTGGGATTGACGCTTAACCTGCTCTTCATGCCGGTCTTCGGTCTACTGTCTGGTTATCTGGTGGACCGCATCGGGCCAAGACGGACTGTAATCATAGGTGCCATAATCGGCGGTATCGGTGTAGCCCTGCTGAGCACGGTGACCCAAATATGGCAATTCATCCTCATCTATGGGGTGCTGGTGCCCATGGGCGTAGGGTTGTCCTATATCATTCCCACGGTGAGCACGGTGAGACGATGGTTCATGAGGAAAGCAGGCAGAATGGTTGCCATCACCTGGACAGGCTCAGGGCTGGGCATAGTCTTTTTAGTGCTGGCTGCGCATGGCATGATAGAGTCCTGGGGATGGAGCACAAGCTATATTGCCTTTGGCATCATCCTTCTGGTTGGAGGTGTGATAGGTGGTCTTCTACTCAGGAAGGACCCGGAATCAATGAGGACTTATCCCGATGGAGTGAAACCCTCTGAAGAGGAGTTAAAGGCAAGGGCTGACTTTGCGGCACGTGATGAGAAGTGGTCGGTGCGGGAGGTTATCAGGACTCGTAGCTGGTGGCTGCTCGTCGGTGCCCAGCTTGGATACCAGGTGGCAATGCTGGGTTTCCTAGCTCACCTGATAACCTGGGGTGCCATTGACCTTGGAATACCGCTGGGAAATATGGTGCTTATTTATAGCTACGTGTTTGTGCTGTCGGCTGTCCTGGGTCGTCTGTTTGGAGGGTTTATTTCCGACTGGTATATGGCTCGCTTTCATATCAGTCGAAAGCCGGTACTTTATCTGTGTACTCTGGGTGTGGGTCTGGCTGTTTTCCTGTGCCTCGGGGTTAACAGCACCATGGAGATAATCCTGGCGTCGATTTTGTTTGGCTTCTGTTATGGAAGCGGGCTGGCGGTGTTTCCTACCTACCTTGGTGACCTGTTCGGTGTGCGGAATGTGGCGGTGCTATTCGGCGTAAGTGCGATCTTCGTTGGCGGCTTTGGAGCAATTGGGCCTGCCCTCTATGGCTTTTCCTATGACGCTACAGGTTCCTATAACATTGCCTTCCTGGTCACAGGGGTTCTGTGTATCGCTTCTGCTCTATGCCTGTGCTTGCTCAAGCGACCGAGGAAGACGGGGTGAGATTGCTTCGGCACTGGTGTGCCTCGCAATGACAAGGGGTGTGTACCTCGCAATAACAGCGGGGCGTGCCTGATGTAGAACCAGCCTGTGCTACCTCACGCGGAATATTCAATGCGCTATCGGCAATGATTCTAGGCGTCATTGATTTTCCTCCCTGGTCTGGTATTATAATTAGCAACCTATCTCACCCCAGCGTTTCCGGTGTGGTTGAAGACCTGGTGAAAATTGGGGTAGTGGAGGGAAAGCTGCAAGATAGGGACTGTTAATAATAATGGTGAGAGAGGCCTAATCCTTGATGGGGGTTGAAATTGAGGCGTAGAAGTACCTAGAATGGAACCTTTTTATTTAAGATTATATCGTAGTGGCGAACTTAGACGCAGAGTTGAGGCGTTAGAAGCTCGACTGGCGTCATGTGATATCTGTCCCAGGGAATGCCATGTCAACCGTCTGAAGAATGAGCATGGGTTTTGCCATTCTGGGTATCTGCCTATAGTCTCTGCGGTCTGCGACCATCATGGCGAGGAGCCAGCTATCTCAGGCACGAGAGGAACTGGAGCTATTTTCTTTGGTAATTGCAATATGAGGTGTGTCTACTGTCAGAATTGCTACATCAGTCAGGACCCAGAATGCCAGGCTTCCAGGGAAATGGATTTTCATACCTTAGCGGAACATATGATATATCTTCAAGATGAGCTGGGATGTCACAACATCAGTTTTATTTCACCCTCTCACTTTGTACCCCAGTTAGTTCGAGCAATCTTAGAGGCAGTGCCTATGGGGCTCAAGGTGCCCATAGTTTATAACACTAATGCCTATGATTCTGTGGCATCGCTTCAAGCCCTGGATGGGATTGTGGATATCTATCTACCTGATCTGAAGTATGCCTCTGATACCCGGGCAGCGAAGCTTTCCCACGCTGGTGATTATGTTGCACAAGCACGCCAGGCCATCCTTGAAATGTATCGGCAAGTAGGGGGTGAGCTAGTATTGGATGATTCGGGGTTGGCTCAGAGAGGATTAATTATACGGCATCTCATTCTCCCTGATGGCTTAGCAGGTAGTCGCGATTCGCTTACCTGGCTGGTCCGCCATATTTCGCCCAAGGTTACTGTAAGCATTATGTCTCAATATTACCCAACACACGTAGCCTCCCGGATACCTGAGCTGTGTCGTAGAATCTCCGTCTCAGAGTATTCAGAGGTTCTCGAACTGGTTGATGCATTGGGGTTAGAGAATGGTTGGATTCAAGAGATAGATGCGGCGGGGAACTACCTGCCACATTTCGAGCGAGAGGGGCATCCTTTCCTGGCACAGAAGCTATAAATTTAAGCTGTGTCTACTGATTATCCTGTGACGCATATGGAATTAAGGCCAGCAGTTCCCGAAGTACTGTAAGGCCTCCTATACTTGAATCAAATACCCCTATTTTATGTTTCATTGTCTCCCCAAAAATTACCTATAAATACAGCGATAAACTACACTTGTCTATTGTATTTACATTTGAGTGTCACGGCTAGCATCCGCCTCCAACTGAAGCCTGCTAATATTCTCAATTCACCATAGAGGTGGCTCGCAATCATATTCCCGTGGTCGTTCCAGCAGAACCCCTTTGTGGCGCTACTTCACCTGTTACTTTGGCCGGCAACCTTTTTTAAGGTTTCTCTAGTCATTGACAAAGACAAGTTATTTCAGCTAGATTTAAATAATTAAGCTTTTTACAAGTTTATATAATTAAGAAGGGGGGACACTATAGGGCTAATCTATAAAAAAGATGGACATATAGCAAAGTTAGGGCTTAACCGTCCCAATGAAAGAAATGCACTTGACCCTGATACACTCTTAGAGCTGCATAAGGCATGGAAAGATGTTAATGATGATAGTAATATCAGGGTTGCTCTTTTATACTCTGCCCTACCAGGCATCTTCTGTTCTGGTATGGATCTAAAAACAGCTATACCTGTACTCACTCTTACGAGGAAGCCAGAGACAGAGGCAGAAAAATGGCTGGTCAGTGATATGAAGGGTGTTGGGGAGGCAATGCTAAAAATAAATTTTGTTAAGAAACCGATAATTGCTGCTATTCACGGTTATTGCCTTACTGGTGGCTTTGAGATGGTGATGGGTACTGATATAAGGGTGGCATCTGATGATGCTGTCTTTCAGATGAGGGAGGCCAGCCTTGGGATTATGCCAATGAGCGGGGCCAATGTCTTTCTACCACGACTAATATCACCATGCCGGGCAATGGAGATATTATTAACTGCAGATAATTTTAGTGCTAAGACTCTTTATGAATGGGGCTTTCTCAATAGAGTAGTGCCAAGGGAAGAATTAATGAAAACAGCATTGGGACTGGCTGAAAAGATTGCTGGCAATGGTCCTTTAGCTGTTCAAGGGATTATTAAATGCGCACGGGAGACCAGAAATATAGAGACAAGTGAAGCCCTAAACAAAGAAATAGAAATCGGTGCTCCAATCTTTTCCAGTGAAGATGCCAGAGAAGGTATACGGGCCCTTAAGGAAAAGCGCAAACCAGATTATAAGGGGAAATAGAACATTTATTGTCCCTTTTCTGTTAAATCGTGAGGTAGGTGTGAATCTAATTTTCTTTGCCTCTCGATTATTTCAAGATTACTCATGTTCCTGTTAGTAGTCAGTAGTCCGTTGTCCATTGCAAAATCCCCAGATAGGATAATTCCGCCAAAGGCGGAAAAGATGAAAAAGATTATTTTTTTATGCATAATACTGTTCACTATTCACTTTTTCATCTTTTCATATCAGAGCGGCGGTAGCGGTGACTAAAGCCTTACTAATCTTCTCTCCCAACAATAAGTAAACCAAGGAACCTGGGATCCCGCTTCTTGATTTTGCAATTTGACGCTGGGGGATTTTTATTGATATAGTGGGGATAGGTTTCGTGGCCCCGTAGTGTAGCGGTTTAACATGCCACCCTGTCACGGTGGAGATCAGGGGTTCGAATCCCCTCGGGGTCGCTTCTTCAAGCTTTTGTTGACAAACTCTTCATAGTTTAGCTTGAAAAAGGGTTCGAATTCAGGTTGTGGTTTAACGGCGGCAATTTGTTTATTTTTTATCCAGATTTCCTGAAAGAGAGTTCGAGCTAGCTTATTTCTTTGCTCTTGGTTTGCTTCTTTCCAAGCTTTAGCTACGCTGGAAAGAAACTCGGCTAGCTTACCTAAAGTACTGGCATGGCTCTCACTTAAGGTAAACGCTTTTAATTGCCTTTGGATGCCTTCGCGTTCTTTGAGGTATTCCTCTTTGCCTATGTCACCCCATTTGTATAGATCCCTGACTCTCTCTAAACGAGCCTTTAATCTGGTTTTTTCTTCGCCCATGTCCTCATAAGTTGCTTCCAACTTGCGGTGAGCCTCTAATATTTTCTCTTGGTAGTCCTCAGATATATGAAAGGTCTTCAGATATTCCTCTATCTGCTGTTCGTAAACTTCGAGAAGGGTTGACTTTTGGGAACAGTCCCAACCTTTGGAACGGTTATAGCACCCCAGTCTCGATTTTCCTTTCTTGGTGGAACTTACATGGATTCTCCCCTTGCAATACCAGCAATAGGTGATGCCGCTTAATGAACAAACTTTCCTTTCGCTTCGGCACCGGGTGTGGGTTGAGGTAGCATTTCGTCGCCGCATTTCCTGTGCTTGATTCCAAAGCTGTCCATCGATAAAAGCTTCATGCTTCCCCTTCATCCATCCCCCGTTGCCGTCAAGCAAGTAGCCAAGATAGAACTTATTAGTGAGCATCCCTCTAATTGTGTCTCTAGAGAATGGTCTATTGCCTTGATTCCCAGCTGTACGGTATCCCTTTTCATTTAAGGCCATGGCTACCTCTCTATCGCTTTTGCCCTGTGCTGCCAACTCAAAGGCCATCGCTAAACCAGGGTGAGTATCAGGATTCGGCACAGGCACTCCATCTTCTCCTTTCATAGCTCCAAAGGGGAGAAGTCCACAATAAAGTCCCTGTGCTCTTCTTTCATGCCATCCTTTCTTTGTTTCCTGGCTAAGGTTATCTGAATAGTATTGGGCAAATGCACCCAGTAAAGCCAGATGAACCTTCCCTGATGGTGTGGTGAAGTCCATCTGCTCATTTATGGAGATAAAGGTGACTCCTGTCTTTAGCAATCTGTCGAAGTATTCCAGTGTGATGCGAAGATTTCGAGAGAAGCGGTCAAGCTTATGAACTACAAGGACATCAAACTTCCCAGCCAAGGCATCGGTCATCATTTCTTTGAAGGCAGGACGCTTGTTAGTGTTATTGGTTCTAGCAGATTTGCCTTCGTCAATGTATTCCCGGTATTTTGTCCAGCCACGACTTTGAGCGAGGGCATCGAAAGCTCTTCTCTGAGCGTCGATGCTATAGCCTTCTACCTGCTCCTCTGAGCTTACTCGTGCGTATAATACTGCTTTCATTTCTCTTTCTCCCTCTCAATTTTCTCTACTATAGCCTCTTCCAGCCACTGGCCCATGGTTTTTTTCTGAGTCACAGCGGCGACACGGGCTTGGTGGAGAACGTCACGATCTAATCTGATGCTGACGTTCGGTTTCATTCCTGTCTTGGGTCGACCTATCTGCTGTCCCATATCATTATTGTACTAACCGTAATACAAAAAGTCAAGGCTAATTTAAACAAGTAACTTTTAAAAAGCAATTTGTTTTTGGGAAACTATACTTACCACAATTTAAAACTGCCATAGTGACGATATGCTTACCCCAGTCTACGATTATCCCGTAATACTGATTTCTATGAGGTCATGCAGCGACACATTAAAAGTGTGCCTCTGCCTAGAGAGGAAAGAACGGTCTTCACACTCTGGGTTAGCACACTCAACCTTAATCTGCCCACTCCTTAGTAGCTCCTCAATCCCGTCATCTGTAAGTGCATCATTGGTGCTCATGCCACACCGGTCGCAGGTAAATTTCCAGGGCCCTCTTAAGAGCTGAAGGGCATTCGCGTTTATCCTGTTTTCAAGCTCTAAAATCTTTGGTTCAACATTCGCTTGATACCATGCAGGCCATTCGCTAGTGACCAGCTCCTCAAGCCTTTGTTGAGCTCTTGGTATCGCTGCGGTCTCTACTCTGGCACTGAATTCTTGGTTTAGTCCAGCGTTGACCCTCTTCTCAACCTCTTCTCTATAAAGTTTTTTAAACCATTGTGGCCAGTTGTCTTGGTCGTGGAGAATGGCATTGGTTTTCTTTTCAGCCTCAGTGCCTATCGCCTTAGCTAGTTCCACGGGCCATAAAGGTTGTTTTAGGATGTTACAAAGCCTTTGGTAAACCAATTGTGGCATTTTGGACTCGTAATCAACCTTTAATTTCTCAAATCTCTCGGCTGCTCTCTTTTCAATCTCAGCATCTTGTGTATCGGTAAAGTCTCGCCTTGCCTCCTCGAGGGTCATCTCGGCACCATCCAGGTTTGCCTTTAAGCTTTTCAGGGAGGAGATCTCCTTTCGGGCATTATCAAGGCTAATATTAAGTTGCGCAACACCTCGGGAGAGCTCTTCCTTCTCCTGTTTGACTTTGGAATAGTTCTTTATGGCTTCCAACTCTTGCAAGTATCTTTCGGCAGTATCTATGCTCATTGAGGTGCTCCTGCCAAGCCAGCTTCAGCCCAGGTGATAAGGTCCAGGAGACTGACAGCAGCAAATGACAACATAAGGGAATATTTCTGCCTGAGACCATCAGGCATACTGACCATAGGGTTCAACTCGTTTAGCTTACAGTAGCCCGCGGCTCTATCCAAGAAGGCAATGATAACCTCCTTTGGGAATGCTTTGAGCACCGCCTGATCACCTGTGGTGAGATATCTGGCATACATGAGTTCCTTTTCGAGTTTGCCTGCCTCAGCCTTAAAGTCGGCCAGCCTCTTTGTTTCGACTCTCATCTCATCTAATAAGGGCTTTAGCCCGGCTATAGCTTTGTCACTGACCTTATTGATCGCCTTATCCCCGCTAGTGGAAAGTGACTTCAACCTGGTCATGGCTGTATCGCTAACCTTAGTAATTTCCTTTACCCCGCTGCTGGACAGTATTTTTATCGCCCCCTCTATTTCCACTTTCTCTTTGTTAAGCGCCTTCATTTGAGCACTCAATTCTGTTACCTTTTTGTCGCAGTCCTCTATTTCGTTCTTCTTGGCAGAGAGCAGCTCAGACATTGATTTATACTGTCCCAGCTTACCTTGAAGCTGCTCAGGACCACCAAGATTGCTGACGATTCCATTCCAAGATATAATTTGCTCCACCCTGACTCCATACTGCATAAGACCTTGGACTGCAGCAATGGCTTCATTCAAATTTCTATGCCGCCTCGACAAGCTCTCAGCCTCGGCTTGCCACTTTTCGGCCTCCGGCTTTTTGCTCTCGGCGATAGTTTCTAATCTCTTGATTTCTCGCTCAAAGCCAATTTTGGCATCATAATCTTGCAAATCGCTGAAGAATTTTGTGATGGCCTGTTTGTCACTAAGGCGGTGTTTTGCCCCGATCTCCTTAAGAACTTCCTGTAATTGCCTCAGTCTTTCAATATTGAAACCAAGCTTCCCTAGCTCTCCAGCATGCTCCAGGAGCTGACTTTTCTTGGAAAGCTTCGTCTCTAGGGTCTCAATCTGCTCATTGAAGGCTTTTTTGCTTTCCTCTAGGGGTGCAAGACTGCTCTCCACTTCCTTGGTCTTCTGGTTCAACGAGTCCAGCTTAAGTCCAGCTTGGTCCAACTTCTGTTGGACTTCATTGAGGGCTCTAACTTTGGGTTCCATATCGTTAAAGAATAGCCCAATAGCGTTGTATAGCGGGCCCTTGCTGGCGCCGTGCTTGGCTAGAAAGTGTGGCCAGTCCAATTCGCCCGTCTTCAGTCCGTCCACAAGTTCAGCATAGATTTCATCGGTAACCGTCACGGTCTTATTTTTCACTATAACTCCTTCCAGTTTTAGTCCAATGCAGCCTATATTTCTTCGGGTGTATTGAGAGATCAAGCCACCCTGAGCCACTCCTGGCAACTTATTTTCATTATGCCTTCCGCAGGGTTCAATATCAAGAATTGATTTTAATTTTACATTGTCTAATTGGTTTTGTTAAAACAACACAGTAAACTGTAATAGTAGAAACAATAAACTATTACAGTGGAAAACAATGTATAACAGAAAGACGGATATTACTAGAAAATAGCTTGAAATAGCGCAAAAGCTCCAGAAATTTTGCCTGTGGTAAACCATTATGGTAAACTCTAAGGCAATCCTTATGGCAAGCAATGGGCAAACCATAAGGTAAGTTGATATGGCAAAGGCTACGCATAAACCACCAGCCCGGATAAGGTACGAGCAGAGCCACCCTACAGTATCCTTCAGGCTCTCGAAAGACGTATACGACCTGTTGAAGCAGCGTCTTGATGACCTGGAGATGTCATTTGCTGACTTCGTTAGGGAGTCGCTGGGGCTGCAACAGGCAAAGATGCACGATATCGGGGAGATAAGAGACTCAGCGTGGGATGAAGGCTACGCCCAGGGTATGGAGGATTATCAAATCTGGTATTATTGTGATGTGTGCGGAGAGCGAATAGACATGGAGCCTAATAGTGACTCTCATAAGGCGATGATAGGCTATATGAGGGGACATGGGTGGGGGCACATAAGCTGTCATAAATAGTACGTCAGCAGTCCAATTCGGGATCTGACCCGTGCTTTATGGTGCGATCGCACCAGTGAGAAAATGACAAGAACGTATGAATTCATTTGCTTGCAACAACGAGCTTGGGCAAAACCGCTCGGCGGGGTGCTGTTTTTGGCTACCGAAATAGTGAATCCATTAAAACAGTACTGATAAATTTGCAAGGGGCTAGCAATTTAAAAAAAAGGTGCTGGCGGAGTGAGGTATTCAAGAGTGGCGATCAGCTTTGAAAAGTTGGCGCCCCTTTTTTATTTGTCATTCTGAGCAAAGCGAATAAAGGCTCCTTTTTATGGCTGGTTGCACGCTTCGATGGATTGTATCCTCTCAGCGTTTACTCCTACCTTTAATTTTACCATTATTATACCATGAATTCATCGCACCAAACTCCAGTCTGTCAAGGGCTTCAGACTGCTCCTTATTCTCAATCCTGATATATTTCATGGTCGTATTAAGGCTTTTATGACCAGCGAGTTCCTTTATCACGAAGGGTGAGGCTCCCTTCTGATGTAGTCTGGTGCAAAAGGTATGTCTCAACAGATGAGGGCCCTGCTTACCTTTATCGATACCCGCCAAATTTAAGTACCTTCGCACTGTCCCGTAAACATAAGTACGGCTCATGTTTTGCCCTTTGGTTCCTACAAAAAACCTCCCGTTTTGGCCTTGTGGTCGGCTATGGAGATAATTTACCAATACACTTGCTGCTTCACCATTCAGGTGAAGATACTGCTCCTTAGCCCCTTTTCTGGTTATCTTTATCTGGCTTCTCTCAAGGTCAACGTTGGACAATTTCAGATTTGTTAACTCCGACACCCGCAGTCCGGTATGAAGCAAGAGGACCGCTATTGCCATATCCCGCTCCTTAACCTGTGGTTTAGCCTTACGAGCCAGCGTTTCCAAGAGACGGATGCACTCATCCTCAGTTAAGTACACCGGCTCTTTCTCTGGTATCTTGGGACTCCTAATCGAGGCTGCCGGATTTGCCTCAAGCCCTTCATTTTCTACCAAGTAATTGAAAAACGACTTTAAACTGGCTAGCTTGCGCCTTCTAGTGGCACTGGAATTACATCTTTCCGAAGCCAGGAAGTCCATATAAGCTCGGATATTATCTCTAGTAACCTCAGCCAATTGAAATTTGCCCCGCTGCTTAAGAAAGGGAAATGCTCCCCTTTCCAGGTCAGACTGGTATGCTTCGATAGTGCCTGGGGAATATCCCTCCTCAACTTCGAGGTAGCGGAGAAATCTGTTCAACCTTTGTTCCACTTTTTCCTCCTTTCAGAATGCTCATTGTAACAATGATACCAAGCGTTGCTCAGAGGGCTTACATAACATAGGTTTTGATACGCTGGTGCCAGTGCGTTGACCTATGAAGAAAAGCTACAAAGCTTCACCAAGATGGCGAAAAGCTGTCTAAGCAAACGAAATTTTTGACAAAGAACCTATATTACGTATTGACAGAACCTATGTTATGTTGCCATGATAACATTAGAAGGTTTACAAGAGGATTTTAGAGACTTTCTTGGGTGGTGGGGTAGCTTAGCAAGGGAATGAGTCTCTAAATCTGAATAAAAAGGCAAAAATGGATGTAAAACATAACGCTTTGGGTGTGTTTCATGAAGGAGGGATAGACCAGAGGCTAATTGCCTTTAACAGGGCAATTCGAGAAGCACAGGAATTGCATGATCCCCAGGCTATTTTTGCTGTTGTTGGGGAAACATTAGAGCAGGTGGGGCTTAAGTCCATATTTGCCTCGCTCAGTACCGACCATGGAAAGTTAAGCATTCAATCTATCTACCAAAGCCATCCTGAGGTTTTGCCAAGCCTGGAGAGATTGCTTCACGTGAAGTTAGTTGGTTTGAGTTTGCCTCCGGAGACTGCCTCAATGCTCGAGGCAGCAACTAAAGATGGCAAGACAATCTTTGTAAAGGACTCGAAAGAAATCTTGGGAAAGATATTTCCCTCTTCCCCGGCAAGGTTGTTGGAGCAAGCGGTGGAAATGCTAGGTGGTTCAGCGAGATGGGTTATCGCACCTGTGGGCAGAAATGGCACCATTTCCGATATGTTAATGGTATGGTCGCCTAACTTATCTGAGGGGGACATGCCGATGGTGACTGCTTTTGCCAATCAGGCAGTAATCGCTGTTGAAAACGCCAAACTACGGCGTAAACTTAGAGATGGGGAAGAGCAGAGAAGCTCATTAGTGAGAACTATCCTTGATGCTCAGGAGGCAGAGCGTGAACGCATTTGCCTTGAGGTTCATGATGGGGTCACCCAGACACTGGCATCGGCTTTCCAGTACCTGCAGGCTTTCAACAGCTCACCTGACACACAAATTAGCCAAGCTAGACATCTTACAAACAAGGCAGGTTCGCTGGTGAAGCAGGCTATCCAAGAGGCCCGTGAGGTGATAAACAGTTTGCAGCCAGCAACGCTCAGCAGACTCGGGCTGGTGTCCACCCTGCGTCAGGAAATGCATGACCTCTCAACAGAGACAGGCTGGAAGATCGATTTCAAGGCTGATTCCTTTAGACTTAGCAAGGATGTGGAGATTGCTTTATATCGCGTTATACACGAGGCGCTTACTAACGCTAGGAAGCATGCCAGGACAAACCGCGTTAGGGTGAAATTAAAGCAATCTGATAAAGAGGTGGTAGCGCAGATAAGAGATTTTGGGGTGGGCTTTGAGCTTAAGCCATCGTGGTTATGGGCTAGCCAGCAAGGCACTGGATTGCTTAGTATGCACCGGCGTGCCGAGTTGACTGGGGGAATATGTCACATCGAAAGTAGCCCTGGGCAGGGCACTACAGTTACAGTGAAGGTGCCTATCAGGGAGGGAAATGAGCATGGAGACCATAAAGGTATTGATCGCTGATGACCATCCTGTAGTCCGTGAGGGTGTTCGGGCTATGCTGGAGACCGACGAGGAGATAGAGGTAGTCGGGGAAGCGAGCAGCGGCTTAGAAGCGGTGACCAAAACAGGGGAATTGCAGCCTAATGTGGTGTTGATGGATATCGTGATGTCCAACCTGGATGGATTGGAGGCTACACGCCGCATTAAAAAACAATACCCCGGTACCGCTGTAATTATGCTGACCATCTATGCTGATAAGGCATTTGTCATTGATGCTATACAGGCTGGCGCCGGTGGCTATTTGCTGAAAGACGCTTCGCGCGACCTCCTCTGTCACACCATTAAGGCAGTCAATGGTGGTGGCATCCTGATCAAAAGTTCTCTGCTGCGCGAAGCAGTGGCTACCTTGGTTGACATGACACCGAGTCAGCAAGAAAAGGGAGCAGCGGCTCTAATTGGAATGGAAGAGTTCACCTCCCGGGAGCAGGAAGTCTTAAAATTGCTCGCGGATGGACGGACAAACAAGGGGATAGGTAAGGAACTTAACATTGCTGAGGAAACAGTGAAGAAACATGCGCAGACTATCATTGCTAAATTGGGTGCCTCTGACCGAACCCAGGCTGCTGTCAAGGCAATACGAATTGGGTTGGTAAAGTAAATACCCAAACGAGGTAGGACTGAAGTCATATTACCCCCCCCCAAAGTGGTAGTCATAGAGCTAGTACCAAAAATACCTATATGGGTCTTGGCAGAAACATTTCCTGGTTTTATACTTTTAATATAAGGTAATGATAAGTCCAAGACGGCAGAGGCTGCGTCTTAGTGTTATCCAATTTGGTGTTAACAGGCAAGGAAAAGAAGAGCTATTCAGGCACTTGCCTTTAACATAATATTAAAAAAGGAGGTGGTAAAGAATGGCGGTAGAGAAGTCCATGGCTTCGTCCAGTATTGCCGAGGTTGTAGACCGCATACTGGACAAGGGCATCGTAATCGATGCCTGGGTAAGAGTCTCATTGGTTGGCATCGAGCTGTTGACCATTGAGGCCAGAGTAGTGGTTGCCTCGGTGGAGACTTACCTCAAGTACGCTGAGGCAGTCGGCCTGACTGCGGCAGCAGCTGCCTGATTCCAGCCAGGGAGGATTTTGCCAGGGTACCCTTGAAATTCAAGCGTGCTCTGCCAAATATTTTCCTACTATGAACTTGAAGATGTGATGAAGGATTCAGTTTTGGGCTTTATTACTTCCTATGAAAATAGAGTTTCAGCGGTGGAGGAAATGATTACCACCGCTTATGAAGTAATGGCAGTTCCTGATGAGAATTCGGCTGAGCTTGATGAGGAAGGGAGGAGACTTAAAGATAACTTGCGAGAAGTTTTAGCTAAGAGTTGCTCCTTACGAAGGAAGGATTTCGATGGTTTGATAGGAAAGCTTCTTTCTGATATTGAGATGAGAAAGAGGGAAATTGAGGAGGAGAGAAAACAGGTTAATGAGACACTCAAAGAGTATTTGACTGAGCAGAAAGAATTGACAACCTCTCTAAAGGAGCAGTTAGTGAAATTCAGCCAAGGGAAGGCAAGCGAAGATGAATGTGAGGCACTATTAGCTGACATCAAGGACAAGCAAGAAAACAGAGGACAACAAACCCTCGCAATGCTTCGCAAATTTCAGTTGCACCTCAAATTTTTCCAAAGTGAAAAAGAGGAAATAAATCATAAGTTACAAAGGCTTGCTGACAGAGGTGAATTATTAAAAGTAGAAGACCTACGCCAGCTTGAAAGTGCCAAGGCTTCCGAAAAAAGAAGAGCTGAGAGAAAGTTACGAAGGGAAGATGTAGAGCGGTTACTTTCTCATTTTAGGCAGCATCGGGACAGTGCCCATCTTTAAACAATAAAAGATAAGGAAAGGAGGGAGATAAAATGGCAATAGCAGAAGCTATGAGAGACCTTACCAAAGACATTGCTGCTTCTTATGATTTGAGAGTGGCTGGGATAGGGGAGATTAAGAAAGAAGTAAAAGGTTTGCAGGGGGAAGCCCAGGAGCTGGTAAAGGGTTTCCATTCAAGTCATGAGGAGATGGCAGCTAAGCTCAGAGAGGAGCTATCCAAATCTAAGGGAAGCTTGAAGACCGATGTAAGGGGCATGCTTAACGACTTTCAAACCGCACATAAACAGGCAAGCGCTGAACTAAGGGAGGAACTATCCGAGGCTGAGAAGAACAGGAAATCTGAGGTGGAAGGCATATTAAGAGATGCCCAGGAGCTGGTAAAGGGTTTCCATTCAAGTCATGAGGAGATGGCAGCTAAGCTCAGAGAGGAGCTATCCGAGGCTGAGAAGAACAGGAAATCTGAGGTGGAAGGCATATTAAGAGATGCCCAGGAGCTGGTAAAAGATTTCTCTGTAACCCGCGGGCAGGCAAGCGGTCAGCTAAGAAAGGAGCTAGAGGAGCATCGTCGGGAAATAAAGAGTGAAACAGCTGAGATTCTTAACGATGCCCGCAAAGCCCGAGGGGAAACAAAAGCTGACTTAAAAGAGGCATCTGCTGCCTGGCAGGGGCTTGCTTCTACCATGCAGCAAAAGAGGGCTGGCATCAAGGTAGCCCTAAAGGTTGAGGAGGCAAAGGTAGAAGTATCTGAAGAGGAAGCAGTAGCTAAAGCTGAGCCCGCTGCGGTGACGCCGGAGATTGCCGGCCTCAAAGACCGAGTATTCGAATATCTTGCTGACCATCCCGATGGAACCAGAATGGTCGAGCTGGAACGAGAATTTGACGTGGCTCGTATCCAGATGGCAAGAATGCTCAAAAACTTAATGGGTGACAACAAGGTGGAGAAACGGGATCTACTCTACTTCGCCATCTAGAGAAGGCAACATCAGGAAATAAGTGATGCATGGTTTGTCACAGTCGAGGAGAATAGAATGAAAAGTGAAACTCTAGCATTCATCAGGACAATGCGCGACATCAGAACTGACCTCGATGTGAGAAGAACAAGGAAAGTTAAAATTACCAATTCTTTGTCCAAAACTAAGGAAGAAATAGAGTCTCTAGAATCCATTGAAGATAAGCATCTAGCTCAGACTTTGAACAAGGAGAGGCAGCGATTTGCCCGGCAGGATGCTGCAGTAGAAAGAAGTCAAAAAAAGTTGCTTGATGCCAGGGTGAAGCTAGCAGCAATGGTAAACAAGAACCGCCGTGTTGCTGAACTGCGGCATGAGCTACAGCGCGCTCGCTATGAAGGGAAAGACCCAAATCCGGTAGGGCCTGAGGGGTCTAATCGGAAAATGTTCAAAGAGATAGAAGTTAGGTATTAAAGAGGTTACTAAGGAGGGGAAATTGTATGGTGAATTGACCGCTGTCCTCACTCCACGTGCTCAAGCAAATTTTGTAGAGACGCTTTACATTAAGGATTTAACTGAGCGTGCTCTGGCTTATATAAAAGCTGATTTTCCAGTTCACTTCAGTGGGCCGGCAGGCGTAGGAAAGACAACTTTAGCCTTTCATGTGGCAGCTCAGCTTGGTCGCCCAGTGG
>Ga0209979_1000765_pt1 | contig 39742 bp, 38 predicted proteins | sample AnhtaG_FD_183114 | JGI IMG/M metagenome (GOLD analysis project Ga0209979, IMG submission 183114) | Deep subsurface microbial communities from Anholt, Denmark to uncover new lineages of life (NeLLi) - Anholt_01485 metaG (SPAdes) (version 2) | ecosystem: Environmental > Aquatic > Marine > Oceanic...
GCAAGGAAGAGGATATAGAACTCATGGAGGAACTCGGCGGTGTCATAAAGGAGGCATCCCTATGTGCCTTGGGTGGCACGGCTCCCAATCCCGTTCTCTCAACGATCAGATACTTCCGGGACGAATACGAGGCTCATATAAAAGATGGTCGATGCCCGGCAGGCGTTTGCAAAGAGCTCATTAGCTTCACCATTGATGAGGACAAGTGCACCGGCTGCAGAGTGTGTGCCAGAGAGTGTCCGCAGGCCGCGATATCGGGAGAGAAGAAAAAACTGCACACGATCGATCAGGAAAGGTGTATCAAGTGTGGGCTTTGCCGCGACCTTTGCAAATTCGAGGCGGTCATAGTTTCGTAAAGGGGTAGAAGCATGGTTGAGTTAACCATCGATGGGATCAAAACGAGAGTGTGGGAGGGGACTACAGTCCTTGAAGCGGCAAGGGAAATGGGTATTGTTATCCCTACGCTTTGTTATCATGAAGGCCTGAGCCCTTATGGTGCCTGCCGCGTCTGCATAGTTGAGGTGGTTAAGGGCGACCGCTCATCGCTGGAGGCGTCCTGTACCCTGCCGGTGGAGCAGGGTCAGGTGATCCTTACGAGCTCGGAGAGGGTGGTGAGGACGCGCAAGGTGATCGTCGAGCTTTTGCTCTCGTCCTGTCCTAACTCGAAGACGCTGCAGGACATGGCGGCGAATATGGGTATCAACAGGGTTCGTTTCAAGATAAAGGACCGGGGGTGCATTCTCTGTGGGCTTTGTGTGCGTTACTGCAAAGAGCAGATGCAGTCCGGCGGAATCGGTTTCGTTGGCCGTGGCACATCACGAACTGTGGCAACCGCTTTTGACATCACTCCGGAAGAGTGCCGCAATTGCGGCGGCTGCGAGTGGATATGCCCGGTTTGCGAGCGAGCCTGTACCGCAGGCAACCTCGTAGATGGCCTGTGTGGAGGATGCCAGAACATCGCACCTGTGGAGACTTGCCCGGTATGCGTGGGGTGTTCAGAGAGCGTCGGCCCCGGGGGCCATAAGGTATATTAGGAACAATCAATAAATTTACCTGTAAAAAGGGAGAAGGAGGCCGGAAATGACAATGACGAGGTATAACGCAACAGCGGCTACGTTGACTAAGAACAGGACGGGGGGCGACTGGTGCCCGATTAGCGGTATGTGCGTCACCTGCGTGGAAGGCTGTATCGGTATGTGCGAAATTGGTAAGAGCGCGTACCGTGGCCATGAGGTCATCTACCCACAACCATTTGGCATCATTACCACTGCGTCGCAAAAAGACTACCCCGTTGACCTGTCCCATTTTAACATAATGGGATCAGCGGTTGGTGCGGTAGGCATAGAGGAAGACTCCGACAAGGCTATCTTCCCCAATGTGGATCTGGAGGCAAGGCTGGGGCGTGATAAGGGGCTCAAGCTGCGCCTGCCGCTTGTCATCGCTGGCCTGGGGTCCACTAATATCGCTAAGCAGAACTGGGACGGTTTGGCCATCGGCGCAGCATTGACCGGGATACCACTTACCATTGGTGAAAATGTGTGCGGAATGGATGTCGACTCAAAGATAGAGAACGGAAGAGTGGTTTATTCACCGGAACTCGAGTGGCGTGTAAAACTTTATCAGGAATGGCAGCGTGATGGTTACGGTGCCATTGTCGTGCAGGCAAATGTTGAAGATAGCCGTTTAGGTGTACTGGAGTATGCCATAGAGAAACTCGGGGCTGATGTAGTGGAGCTGAAATGGGGACAAGGAGCTAAGGATATAGGTGGTGAGGTTAAAATCAAGAGCCTGGAGAAGGCACAGCTCCTTAAGAAACGGGGCTATGTTGTTCTTCCTGACCCGCTTGACCCTGCCCGCATAGACGAATTTGGTAGAGGTATCTTCACCGAGTTTGAGAGGCACTCACGCGTTGGCATGGTTACCAAAGAGGACTTCCTTGAGACTGTCGATCAATTACGGAAGGCTGGTACCAAATATGTGTCGCTGAAGACCGGCGCCTACAGGCCCGCGGATCTTGCTCGTGCAGTCAAGTTCTCCTCCATGGCAAAAATAGACTACCTTACCGTCGATGCCGCGGGCGGTGGCACCGGCATGAGCCCCTGGCGTATGATGAACGAGTGGGGCGTGCCCGGCGTCGAGCTGTGGTCGTTGCTCTATCGGTACTGCAATCGTCTGGCGGAGAAAGGCGAATACGTCCCAGACATCATACTTGCAGGTGGGTTTGTCTTAGAAGACCAGATCTTCAAGGGCTTAGCAATGGGGGCACCCTATGTGAAAGCGATAGGCATGGCAAGAGCACCGCTCGCTGCAGCAATGGTTGGCAAGACGATTGGCGACGGGATAGATAGCGGGCAACTTCCCATTTACCTCCAGCGATTCGGCAAGACGAGGGAGTCCGTATTCATTACCGCGGAGAACCTGAAGAGGGAGTACGGTAAGGACTATGCGAGAATCCCTACCTCTGCAATTGGGCTCTATACGTACTACGAGCGCCTTGCCCAGGGTCTGCGCCAGCTCATGGCCGGAAGTCGCAAGTTTGCTCTCAAATACATCACCAGAGATGACCTAGTGGCGTTGACTAGGGATGCTGCGGAGATCTCCGGCATCCCCTATGTCATGGAAGCGGATATGGAAGAAGCAATGAAGATTCTCGAGGGTTAAACCTCAGCTACCATCGAATGAACGGGCTCCGAGATGTCGGAGCCCGTTTGCTTTTCCTGGACACCGCACAATGTTGGATTGACATATTCTGGGGGAAGTAAACAAAATCGGTGGAAAGATATTTGGGGAAATAATGATAAATGCCGGTGACACCGATAGGATTCCAACTGTCTTGTGAATGTATCGAGAGGAAAGGTATTGATTTCTGTGGTGACTGTCCTGAATTTCCATGTAACCATCTTCATCAATATGCGGACGTGGCATCCGTGTTGCCACATAATACCAGGGTTTTCAATTTGTGTTTAATAAAGAGGATGGGGTTGGAATCATGGGCAGAAACCAAGGGCAAAAGTGGCAAGGATACATATTACAAGGGAAAGTTTAAAATATAGTAAGAAGCAGGGAAGATTATCAAGCACAGCCCGGTTTTGCCGGGGTGAGCCTTTGGTCTAAGCTTGTTTGCGTCGGCTTACTGCCACAAGAGAGGTTAGAGCAGCGGTGCCGGCTATTGCCGCCCCTGTTATGTAGGCCCAGCGCATACCTGACAGAAACTCCTGAATATCGGCGCCGGTAAAGGAACCTGGTTGCCCGGACAGCGCGATAGGAGCCACATGATACAGCACAGCACCGGCGACAGCGATTCCCAGCACCATGCCCCCATTACGCATAGCGGCCAATATCCCCGAGGAAATACCGAGGTGCCATGGAGGAACGCTCCCCATGACGGCGCTGTTGTTTGGGCTCTGGAACATACCCATCCCCAGGCCAACAATAGTTAGACGCCAGATGATATCAAAGCTGTCAGCAGTGTTATTCAAGCCACTCATGAAGAATAGGCCTAAGGTACAGATACACATGCCACAGAAGGCTAAGCCCCTGGTACCAACGCGATCTGAGAGTGCACCGCTTAGAGGCCCTACAAACATAGTAGCTATGGGCGAAGCAGCCATTACTAATCCCACTTTAAGTATACTGTACTGCAGTACGAAGACTAAGTAGAAAGGTGTCAGGAAGACCAGCGCGTATAATGACATAAAGCTGAGAAGTGCGCTCAAATTGGCGAAGCTAAATACGCGATTGTGGAACAGTGCTAAGTTGAGCATGGGCTGTGCCGTCCTTCTCTCTTGCCAGACAAAGGATATGCCGGAGAGTAACGCGACTACCAGCAAGCTAATGGACCCGGGCGACAGCCATCCCCAGTCCTCACCTCTATTGGCGTAGAGGATCAAGGTGGTCAGAAAGACAAAGGCTATCAGAGCCCCGGCCAGATCAAGGCGCTGTCCTGGATTCGTGGTGCCACGGGGTATGATGCGGTAGCCCCAGAGTACAGCGGCGATCCCGATGGGGACATTGACGAAGAAGACGTAGCGCCAGCTCAGGTGTTCGGCAATTAGACCGCCAAGGGTAGGTCCGAGGCCCAGGGCCACAGCGATGCTAATAGCATAGATGCCCATAGCTTTGCCCCGCTCGGTTGGAGGGAAGGCCGCTGTAACGATGGCAAAGCCTACGGCCATCATCATGCCTGCGGCAAGCCCCTGCAGCGCTCTAAATGCGATTAGCATCCAGATGCTCTGCGAGAAACCGCATAGAATAGAGGCCACGGTGAAGGCAGCCAGGCCGTAGAGAAAAATCCTTTTATAACCGACCATGTCCCCCAGTCGGCCATATAACAGGATGAGGCAGCTAATGGTCAACAGGTAGACGGTCGGCACCCATTGAGCTATGGAGATCTCGGTGTTGAAGAACCTGGTAATGTCGGGAAGGACAGTGTTGACAATGCTGCCATCGAGGGGCGCCATAAAGGTGCCCAGCATTACGGCCATTAGAATCAGCCACTTGTGTTCAAAAACTTTGTTTGTTGCTGTTGCACCGATATCGGTCATGTACGTCCTCAGTTACATCCAGTTCATTTGAGCTGGGGGCTCTCATTGATTCAAAAGAGACACCTTCTCCGCTGGAAAAAGTTCTGAGAAAGGTCAAACTTGGAGAGAGGATCGAGACCATATGCCTGGCAGAGATGGTCGATCAAGTATCCCAGTTAAATACATGTGGCAACTAACGCATATAAGGCATGCCTTGGATTATAAGGTATGCCTTACAGTACCCGTTATCGGAACTTTTAAAAACTTTGAAGATTTTGGGAATGCTTGTGAGGATTCTATAGCCCCATCTCGCGGGCGATGATAAGCCGCTGGATCTGGGAGGTCCCTCCACCGATGGTGAACAGTTTTGCCATCCGCCAGTGGCGCTCTATATCGGACTCCGGTAGGAAGGCATAGCCCCCGAAGGTCTGCATGGCGGCGGTGGCGATAGCGTAGAAGACCTCGCCGGCCATCAGTTTGGCCATGGATACCTCTCTGCGGCAGGGAATCTTCTGGGTGATCATCCATGCCGACCGGTAGACCAGCAGGCGCACGGCATCCAGCTGTGCCTGCAGGTCGGCCAGCATATGGCTGATGCCCTGTTGCTTACCGATGGGCCTGCCGAACTGGACCCGCGTCTTGGCATATTCTACAGCGTCATCCAGGCAACATTGGGCCTCCCCCACATTGGGTGCTGACCCGGCAAGCCGCTCCAGCTCTAGGTGTCCGATGAGGACCTTCCACCCCCCGTTGAGCTCTCCGATGAGGTTCTCCTTGGGGATCTTGGCGTCGCCGCAGAATATTGAGCAAGTACCTACCGCCCGCCTGACGATGAGGGGCAGGCGCTTGACCTCGATCCCCGGGGCGTCGTTGGGGACTAACAGCACGCTAATCCCATTACGGGCGGGGACTACGTCCTTGTCGGTTCTCACCGCCATCATGATGATGTTGCCCGGAAGGTGAGCTGCGGTGGAGAACTGTTTCTGTCCGTTGAGCAGGAAGTGATCCCCTTTATCCTCGGCCATGCAGGCGACGGCGGAAGCATCCGAACCGGCTTCAGGCTCGGTTATGGCGATGGAGAACCGCTGCTCCCCTTTAATGAACGGGGGCAGATAGCGGTCCTTCTGTTCCTGGGTGCCGTGTTCCACGATGTTCATGGCGCAGAACATGGGCACGCTGAATACGGATGCCATCTCGTAGCTATATTTAGCAAGGCACTCCATGAATATGGCGTACATGATGGCATCGCTGCCCATCCCGCCGTATTCCTCCGGGATCAGCAGGCCCAGGAAACCCTGCTTCACACCGGCGTCCCACAGTTCCTGCGGAAACCGTTTCTCCAGGTCGCAGTCCCGAGTATATTCCCGACCTGCCTCCTTCTCGGTGAAGTCCTGCAGCATCGTGCGCCACATTTCCTGCTCTTGGGTGAAACTAAAATCCATGGTTCCTCCTGATATGCTTAGAGGGGGAAGCTTTATCTGCCCTTCCAGACAGGTTTTCTCTTCTCGGCAAACGCCTTCGGGCCTTCCACAGCATCTTCGCTGGCATAGACCTTCTCATAGATGAGCTTGGCCGCCTCCAGCCCCGCTCGCCGACCAACATCCATGGCTTTGTAGAGCGCCTCTTTTGCCGCCCGCACCGAGAGCGGGGCATTTTCGGCGAGGACAGTGGCCAGCTGCATCGCCGTGGGTATGAGCTGCTCCATGGGGACAACCCTATTGATCCAGCCGACGTCATAAAGCCGCTGCGCCGGTACCAGGTCGCCCATCAGGAGCAACTCGAAGGCCGTCGGCAGCGGCATCTGCCACAGCACGGGGACCGCCCAAGGCGTCCCGCGTCCCACCTTGACCTCGCCCACCCCAAACCGGGCATGCTCGGCGGCAACCCTCAGGTCGCACATCATGGTGAACTGGAAGCCGGCGGCGGTGGCCACCCCATTGATGGCGCCGACAACCGGCTTGGTCACATTGTGCCCGTAGGGGGTGCCCACGGTGCCGTCCAGCACTCCGGGCTTCAGCTTTACGATGTCAAAAGAGGGATCCTTGGCTACCCGCTCTGCCTGCTCTTTGAGATCCATCCCGACGCAGAAGGAGCGGTCGCCGGCCGCGGTCCAGATGGCAACGAAGGCATCATCGTCATCATTGAACTGCTCCCACGCCTGGTCCAGGCGGTCGTATAGCTCAAGGGTGAGAGCGTTCATCCGCTCCGGACGGTTGATAGTAATAGTTACTATGTGACCCTTCTTCTCATAGAGAAGGACCTCCGGCCCTTCAAGAGGCATTAATCCCCTCCTTGTATTTGTATTCGAGTTCAGACGAGGCTAAAGGTCGCTCTCGTCTACCTCTATTTCCATCTTAACCAGGGCATTGCCCATGGCCTTGCCGGTCTGGTCGATGCGCAGGGTCTTGGTGGCCCCGCCGCCCAGTGCCCGGTACATCATGATCTCCAGCGCTTGAAGGTTGTCCATCGGGTAAATGATAATGTCTCCCTTGACCCAACCCTTGAAGTGCGCCTTAATCCGCTCGGGGGTGACTTCCCTTTTTATGATCTCGTAGGCCTTCTCAGTCTTGGCCATCAAGCCGATATTAGAGATATCACCCTTATCCCCGGAGCGGTAATAGCAGATATCGATCAGTTTAATCTTCTTCTTCGCCATCACTTAGTCTCCTTTATCTCCAGCTCCAGGGGCACCGCCTCTCTGGGTATCAGGGTGGGCCACAGGGCGAATACCGGCCTAATCGCAGGAGGGTTGGTGAAGCCGGCACCTACGCCAAGCGATGCCCAGCAAAGGTGGCCGCACTCGGTGCGGCACGTCCGGGCTTCCTCCTTAGTATCGCACTTGAAGGCTATTCTGATTCCCAGCTCGGGTGGGTCGTAATCCGGTGGGGGCGAGCCTACGGTTGGACCGCAGAGGGAGTCCCAGCCGATGAGAGACCACAGCATTTCCCTGGGCTTCAGGCCCAGATAATCCAACCTTCTCTTGACGAATTCATGTGCCTTTTCCGCCTGCTTGAAGACCTTGGGGCCGCAGACTACCGTGATCTCCTCGGCGATGAAGCCGTCGTTATAAGCGAGGCAGAGCTTCAGGTTCTCCGGCCGTGGTTTACCGCGCGGCTTATCGCCCCACCTGGTTACCTTCACCTCGTCTTTGCCCACCTGCTCCAGCTTTATCTGGGTGAGGTCGCAGATGCCATCAGGCATGATATAGTTCTCGGGGTCGTGGACCTCATATACCAGGTGTTCCTTCAGCGTTTGCACCCTGATGGCCCCGCCCGATGTTTTGGTCTTGCTTATTATGCAGTCGCCATTCTCATACATCTCGGCGATGGGGAAGCCAGGGTTGCCTTTAGGATAATCGATCTCCTCCCACAGGTTGGAACAGGTGCCGGCGCTCCAGCTGCTGCACTCCAGCAGGTGACCGACGCATACCGCGGCACCGATGCGGTCCCAGTATTCATCGCTGAATTTCCAGCCCAGTGGATGCATGAAGTTGCCGCAATAGAGGGAATTATCGGACAGCCGTCCGCCGATCACCAGGTCGGCACCCTGTTCGTAGGCCTCGATGATCTCATCGGCGCCGGTATATGCATAGGCAGCAAGCAGCCTGTCCCGCACACTGCCGATGTCCTCCTCGCCGGTGTCCACGTTCTTAAACTTCCATCCCTCTTTTCGCAGCTCATCTATTCGGCTCAGTGGTATGGTGTCGCCGGTGATCACCCCGATCTTGAAGCCGCCCAGCTCCAGTTCCTGAGCGATCTTTAGCACCTGGTTGGCACACTCGGGAGGGTTAGCCCCGCCGCCATTGTTACACATCTTAAAGTGCTTATCCTTCTCCTTCCAGATAGGCAGCAGACCCCTCATCAGGGGGATGACCTCGGGGATATAGCCCCGCGTCTGGTCCTTGGCATACTGGTTCTGCAGGATGGCCATGGTTAGCTCTGCCAGGTGGTCGAAGGAGATATAATCGATATCCCCGTTCTGCGCCACATCCAGAGCGCCGTCCTTAAAGTCCGGCCACCCCGATGAGCCGGCCCCTACTCGAACCTTTTTCATGACTCACCTCCTATTGCATTCTATAAAATATATTAAGGGGCGCCGATGATGGCAATTCCAGGAACAAATCTTCCCGGATGCCCCCCTTGATTATGGGCCAGTCCTATTTCTATGTTCTTTATCTGGCGGGAGGGCTCCTCGACCTTGCCCTGAATCTGCTTATATATCTCGTAGACCTCACGGGCACCGCTTGCCCCGATGGGATGCCCGAAGGATTTTAGGCCTCCGCTGACGTCGACCGGCATCTCTCCATCATGATAATATGCCCGCTTTTCAGTGAATTCCTCGCGGAACTTGCCATGTTCGCAGAGGAACATGGATTCGGTGGCTATTAGCTCGGCGATAGAGAAGCAGTCATGGAGCTCCACCAACTGTAGCTCTTTACGCGGGTCTTTTATACCGGCTTCGGCATAGGCCACCTTTGCCGCTTCTCTGGTCTCCGCCCAGTAGGTAAAGTCGTAATCCTCGTTCTCCTTACCCCATCCCGCTCCGGTAGCTATGGCGAAGCCCTTGATGGTGACATAATCATCGCGATACTTTTTAGCATCCTCTGCGGGTACGAGGACCGCTGCCGAGGCGCCGTCAGTCACGCCGCAGCAGTCGTAGAGCCCCAATGGCCAGCAGATCATCGGCGCATTTACCGCTTCCTCTACGGTAATCTCCCTTCGGAGGTGAGCCTTGGGGTTTCGGGCGCCGTAGTAGTGGCTTTTTACCGAGATCTCGGCCAGTATTGTCTTGCCCTCCTGCGGGGAGAGACCGAATTTGGCGAAATATGCTGTAGCCGCCATGGCATATCTCCCCGGCGGGGTGCTCAGTGCTCCGTATAGCGGTTCCCATTTTCCGGGATACATCTCACCCAGCCCGCCGTAGCCGGTGTCCTTTAGCTTCTCCACCCCTATAGCCAGTACGCAATCGTAGCACTTGGAAGCGATGCCGAAAGCAGCCGCTCTTAGCGCCTCCTGGCCGGCGCAGCAAAGGTTCTCTACCCGGGTAAACGGGATGTACTGCGTTTGCAGCGCTGAAGAGGCGATGATCGCACTGGGGGGACCCATCGGAACCTGCTGTGAGCCTCGCCCGGTCCCCACCCATCCGGCTTGGATATCTTTAATGTCGACCCCGGCATCCTCAAGGGCCTCAGTAGCAGCTTCCTTTATCAGGTCCTCCACGTCGGCATCCCAACGCTCCCCGAACTGGGTGCATCCCATCCCTACGATTGCGACTTTATCCTTTATGCTCTCTCTCATATATAGGTCTCCTTTTCGGTTACCCTCTTACCGGCCGGCATTTCCAGAAGTAGTTGTGTATTCCCAGGGCATCATGGATTCGACGGAAAGTGAGCTCCATGGTCATCCCGATCTCAATCTTATCCGGGTCTCGATCTGTCATCTGGCTGAAGAACCTCCCCCCGCCGTCGAAATTAACCGCAGCCAGGACATTCGGCGGATCGAGGGCCCGCGATCGAACATCCATGCTATAGGTTACCAGCTTCCCCTGCTTATCCGATAGGGGCACCTCTTCGAAGTATTTCTCATCGGCCTGGCAGTATATGCAAACGTTTGGTGGCGGGACAATGATATGACCGCACTTCGTGCATTTAACCCCGTAAAATCGAAAATAGAAGTTGCGGCGGCGCCATACCTCCGGTAGCGCCATTCTCCGTTCCATGAAGAGATCATGCTCCCACTCCATGAGGTCTCGGAACCTCATATATTTACCGTAGTTCGCCAGCGGCATCTTGGATGCCAGGTAGCCTTTGATACCCCTGCGGTCTTTTAGCTTCCCGATCTCCTCGGTAACGCGTAGGGCGTGAGCATCTGCTCCGTCGCCGTAATTAACAACTAGTATTCTATCTCCGGCTTTAGCCTCTTCCAGAGCGCTTACCAGGACCATCGGGACCAGGGCAGTCCCGGTGTGGCCCACCGTGTCGAATAGCAGGCCCTGAACCTGTTCTTTGGGGTCCAGGCCCAGGCTCTTCACGATAGCTGGTTGCATCCTCCTATCCGGGGAATAGATAACTGATTTGGAAAAATCCTTGGCAGTCATATTTTGCTTATTGAGCAGGGCAGAGACCGCTTTTTCAACGTAAGGCACATAGCTTTTCTCACGAATAAACCGGTCTTCCCAGGAGCGTATTATCTTGTCGTATTCCAGCCTCCAGTAGTCCACGAACTCGCTGGTGATGCAGGTGCTGCCCTCGATCTCCACGGCGACCCCTTCATTCCCGATGAGGAAAGCAGCGGCGCCGTCCCCGAAGAGGGACTCGAAGGCGGTATCCGGCGGCCCCAGTCGGGTATCGGCAGCGATCACCAGAACCTGCCTGGCGGAGCCGGCTTTAACCGCATCCAGGGCCATCATTATGGCGATGGTCGCCGACCTTATCGAATCGGTGAGATCAACGGTGACGATGTCCTCTTTTAGATCGCACGCCGCGGCCATGATGCTGGCCGATTGCTTTTCCTTGTAAGGAGGGGTAGTAGTGGCGAAATATAAGGCGTCGATAGAATCCTTCTCAACGCCTTTAATACAATCTCTGGCCGCCTCCACACCCATCGTCAAACTATCTTCATCGGCATTGGCTACCGCTTTCTCACCCTTTCCCGTTCCTCCCCAAACTCCATTAATGGTTTCCCTGCTAAGCCGATAGATGGGTATATAAGCCCCGTAAGACGTTATTCCTGCCATCCAGTTTCCTCCTTTGCAGCTTTTCTATCTTAGCATACTTTGTGAAAAATAGCATTATTGCAGGGCGGCGCTTTTATAGTACGCAACGGCTTTCTTCAGGGCGTTAGCTCCCCTCTCGAAACTGGGGAAGCTGGGGATGCCCCGTGCCACTAGTTTCTTTCTGGCCTCAATGGCCTCGCTCTCAGCATGGGCGGAGATGAGGATGGCGAGCAATGGTTTAGCAGACCGTTCTTTATAAAGGGATAGGGCATCGATCAGATCGTCGAAGAAGTTAGGAATGAGCCATGAGATGCGCGTCATGAAAACTACCGGGAGATCCAGAACTACGACGTCGATCCTCTCATCATCATTGAGGATATCGAGACACCGTATAATGCGATCTAGATGGGGGAGATTGGAGCTAATATCAAGCGGATTTTGGTAGCTTGAGCCGATGGTATTGAAGAAGGAGGCAAATTCCCGGTATGACCGCTCAGTGAGCAGCGGGACCTCAAACCCTGCCCTGGCGAAGGCATCGGTGATCACCACAGATTGCCCTCCGGTCATAGCAACCAACCCCACCCTGTTCCCGGTGGTTGGCTTGGCGTAGAGCAATGCCTGTATCGTATCGACCATTTCATCGAGGTTATCTACTTTGATCGCACCACATTGCTTGATCAGGGCATCCCAAAGCAGCGGTGGCCCGGCTAAAGAGGCAGTGTGTGAAGCTGTGGCTCTGGTTCCCTCATCAGTCCCTCCCCCCTTCCAGATGAGCACCGGCTTACGCCGGGCGATCTCCCTTAAGCAGGAAAAGAATTGTCTACCGTTCTCTACCCCCTCGATATACATGCCGATTATCTTGGTATCCTCATCCTCACCCAGATACTCCAGATAGTCTGCGGCATCCAGAACCGCGGCGTTTCCATAGCTCACTGACTTAGAGATCCTGATCCCATTGACCTCTCCCACCAGGGTGAAGAAGGTGGCATGGGTGCCGCTTTGGGAGATGAACCCCACATTGCCGCCATCGCCCCAGTATTGGTCGGTGGTATGCCTGAGCCCGATCTTCGGGTTGAAGATGCCCACGCAATTCGGCCCAATGAGGTTGAGATGGGCCTCGCGGGCCATCTCGGTAATATTCTCTTGGAGTCTGATCCCCTCCTCGGTGTTCGACTCGGCGAACCCTGAGGTGAAGAGCATCACACTGCCAACATTCTTCTGGATGCAGTGCTGCACGATCTTTGGGGCTACTGCGCGGGGCACAGCAACGATGACGTAGTCCACCTCGTCCGGGATATCCAGCAGGCTGGAGTAATTTTTCACCCCCAGCGCCGCGATGCCCTGAAGCTCTTTCTCATCGATCTGAACCGAGTAGACCCTTCCCTGAAAGTTGGCCAGGCTCCTCAGCCACATATAGCCCATCTCCATCTTATCGCCCACCACCGCCACAGAGCGTGGGTTAAACGCCCGATCAAGCCGCCCAACGATGTCTTTCAACTGGGCTCCCTCAAGGTTCAAGGATCACCCGGGCATCGATAGCCAGGGCACTATCGCGGTAGGCAAAGATGGGGTTGATATCCAGCTCCTTTATCTCAGGCTTGCTCTCCACAAACTCGGAGACCTTGAGCAGCAGCTGCTCCAGGACCGCGATATTAGCTGGCTCCTGACCCCTATAGCCCTCAAGGATGGGGTATCCCTTTATCTCCCTGATCATCTCATTGGCATCCCTCCTGGTTAGCGGGACGATCCTGAAGGAAATGTCCTTGAGTATTTCCACCAGGATACCGCCCAGCCCGAACATGAGCACCGGCCCAAACTGAGGGTCCTTGCTCATGCCAATGATCACCTCTGTGGCTGGTCTTGCCATAGGCTGCACCGAGACCCCCTGTATCTTCGCTGAAGGCTGGTGCTTTTTTATCATGGAGATGATCTCATCATAGGCATTACCCACATCCTCCTTGTTATTCAGGCTCAGTTTAACCCCACCGACATCGGTTTTGTGCAGGATATCGGGGGAGACTATTTTTAGGACCACGGGGAAGCCGAGCTCCTGGGAGCGGGCGACCGCCTCCTCCTTGGAGCGGGCAAGCCTTATCTCGGTGGTATTTATCCCCACCTCCTTCAGGATTTGTTTCGATTCCAGCTCGGTGAGGGATGTCCTGTCCTCTTTTCTCGCTGCGGCGATTATCTCATCCATGACCATTAAACGGTCCTCCTTTTTCGTACCACTCGGTAAGCCCTACCACTTGAAGGCTGGATTTTATAGACCATAGTGAAGAGTTCCTCCTGGTGTCGCAATGTTTAAAAAACGGCCCCGATGGGATTCGAACCCACGATCTCCGCCTTGACAGGGCGGTGTGTTAGGCCGCTACACTACGGGGCCAAAACATGAGGCGTTCAATCGGGGATTGTATCAATAACCAGCCTGCCTTGTCAAGATAACCCTCTTCTGGTAAGCTTTTTATACGGAGGTAGCGAGATGGGCAAGCGAGATTTCCGGCATCGGGAGAGTAAAAAGCCCAAGAAGGATGCTAAGAAGGCACCCACCACTGCAGTATTTCAACCCCCGGCGACCGTTGAGGTGATCAAGAGGGGGAAGAAAGAGAAAGGGGAGGGGGAGGGTGAGAGTGAGAGATAGGTGGAGAACGAAGAAGAGGGATAATGGTCGCCTACCAGAAGCTTTATCGTAGTGGGGAGCTTAAGGAGCGGGTGGCGCGGGCCCGAGCCATACTGAAGGATTGTCAGCTTTGCCCCCGCCGTTGTCGGGTGGATCGCCTCAGCGGGGAGACGGGCATGTGTCGTGTCGCCTCAGGGGCGGTGGTCTCAAGTCATGGGCCTCACTTTGGCGAGGAAGCGCCACTGGTGGGCCTCCATGGCTCAGGCACGATCTTCTTCACCTACTGCAACCTGAGATGCATGTTCTGCCAGAATTACTCCATAAGCCAGTTGGGCGATGGAAGGGTAGCCACCAAGGGTGAGCTGGCAAAGATGATGCTCGCTCTCCAGGAGCGGGGCTGCCACAACATAAACCTGGTTACCCCCACCCATGTGGTTCCGCAGATATTGGAGGCACTCGAGATCGCTGCGGGATTGGGTCTCTCCATTCCTGTCGTCTACAACTGTGGCGGCTATGAGTCAGTGGAAACCCTGGAGCTGCTCGATGGCATTGTCGATATTTACATGCCCGATATGAAGTATTCCGATGAGCGAAATGCCCGCAGGTTTTCCGGGGTCAAGGACTACCCCGCAGTGAACCATGCGGCGGTAAAGGAGATGCATCGCCAGGTTGGCGACCTCCAGATAGATGAGCGAGGTGTGGCCAGGCGTGGCCTGCTTATTCGGCACCTCGTTTTACCCAACGGGATCGCGGGAACCGAGGGGGTAGTCCGCTTCATCGCCGAGGAGATCTCACCAGATACCTATCTGAATGTAATGGCACAATATTACCCCGCTCGTCGCGCCTTTAAGATCCCCGCCCTTTCCCGGCCTCTACGAAGGGAGGAGTTTTTGGAGGCGGTGAACCTTGCCCGAGAGCATGGGCTGGAGAGGCTGGATGGGGTGAGGCCCCGCTCCCTGGCAATATAATAAGGTTGACGGATGACGCAACTGGCAGCACTCCACGCCACAATTTATGGTGTTGTTCAGACGGTGAACTTTCGCCATTTTGTGCTGCGCCACGCCCAAGGGCTGGAGCTCACCGGCTACGTAAGAAACCTCTCTCGTGAGCGGGCGGTGGAGGTGATTGCTGAGGGAGAACGGGAGAAACTGGAGCAACTCTTAAGGCAACTGGAGGTGGGACCGCGCCTGGCGAGGGTGAAGCGGGTGCAGGTGGACTGGTCGGAGTACAGCGGAGCCTACAGCCGCTTCCGGATAGGATCTTAACTGCCCTTCTTTCGCACTGCGACCTCAAGGCTCTTTACCTCAGTCACTCCCTTAAGCGTCGATACCATGCCCAACAGGGCATTGGCGATGATTTGCTTGGCAAAGTGGTTGAGTGTGACCGGGGAGCCGTTTATAAAGAGCACCGTCTCATCTTCCCTCTTACCGATGATACGCTCTTTTATAAAGTCGGCGATACCTGATATATCATCCGGGGAGAACTGGGGGCGGTCAACCTCAAGGGTCTCATCGGTGACAATGGCCTTCAGTTCCTCGGGGGCGCAGCGGAGACCTTTTTTTAGTTCCCTGCGGTGCACCTCGATCTTAGGTACATGCGCCTGGTGAAATCCCTCGACGAGCACGATGTCAAAATCCTCGCCGAGCAGGCGTAATACCCCCTCTATGGAGTCATTGTTGTCCTGGGGTTTGATCAGGGCCATCTTCTGCGGCGCGCTGATAGCCACTGCGTCGCTTCCCGCCTCGGCGTAGCGCCAGGTGTCTTTCCCTGGCTTATCCATCTCGAAGTCCTCGCAGGCATGCTTCACCGCGGCCACGCGGTATCCACGCTTCTTGAATTCACCGATGAGGCGCTCCACAAGCGTGGTCTTGCCGGACTTTGCCTGACCCACTATAGAAACAATGGGAAGCATTTTTTAACCTCTCTTTCCCGTAATCCACTTTGGTTTTGTTGCGCTTATTCCTCGCTCCAATCTAACATAAGAACTTTTACTGTCTCCCCTTCTTCGACTGTCTCCACATCCTCGGGGACAATCACCAGCCCGTTGGCGCGTGACATGGAGGTGAGGACGCCCGAGCCCTGGGGCCCAACGATGCGGGCAAGGTAACGATCGTCCTCCCTGCTCACTATTGCCCGGGCGAAGATGCGGCGACCATCGGTGTTTCTAATACGTCCCTCGAGGATCGCTTCGATCGTGGGCTTGGAGAGATTCTTTTTCCCCATCATCTTGAGGATGGCGGGTCGGGCGAAGAGCTCGAAGGTGATCATGGAACTCACCGGATTTCCCGGCAGCCCCAGATGGGGCACCCCCTTGATCATGCCGAAAGCCAGGGGCTTTCCCGGCTTCATCCTCACTGTCCAGAAGGAGACCTCCCCCTGCTTTGCCAGCACATCCTTCACCAGGTCGTAGTTCCCCATGGAGACCCCTCCCGAGGTGAGCAGCATATCTGCGGATAGAGCCTCTTTTATCTTGTCCTTGATATCCTTAACGCGATCTCTGGCGATGCCGAGAACCTGTGGGATGCCCCCATAGCGCTGCACCTGTGCCGCGGCGCTGAAGCTATTGCTGTTATAGATCTTCCCCTCAGGTAGAGGCTGGCCCAGCGCTGCCAGCTCGTCTCCAGTGGCGATGATAGCGACCACGGGGCGGCGAATCACCCAGATGGTTTCCTTCCCCAGTGATGCGAGCACCCCGATCTCCGCGGGGCGAAGCACTGTACCCCTTTTTAGGACCAACTGTCCGCGAGCGATGTCCTCGCCGGCACGGCGCACGTTTTGTCCCTTCGTTACCTGGTGGAGTATACCGATCTGGAAGGGGGGGCGCTCACGGCGCAGGGCCTCATCGGTGTTCTCGAATTGCACCACGCTATCGGCGCCCCGGGGGAGCGGTGCCCCGGTCATGATGCGCAGCGCCGTGAGCGCCCTAACCTCCTCTTTCGGTATGTCGCCTGCCTTGACTTCGCCGATAACATCGAGGAAAACGGGTGACGAGGGAGTGGCGCCAGCCACATCCTCCGCCTTTACGGCATAGCCATCCATGGCGGAGTTGTCTAGCGGGGGGACATCGATGGCAGAGTATACGTCCTCATTGAGCACCTGCCCCAGGCACTGAAGGATGGGTTTCTCCTCACCCTCAAGCACCGAGACACAGCTGAGGACCTTCTCCAGGGCTTCTTCTACGCTTATCATGGGGCTTCTCTTTCCAGGAGTATCCTTGCCCGCTCCAGATCGGCTTCAGAGTTGATATTGAAAAAGCTCAGGTGCTGAGGGTCGAATTCTTCAATATCGGCGCTCTCAATATATCGCACCCTTACCGCAGGAAAGAAATCGACGATTCTGCGCTTACCTTCACCAAGCGTGGCTTCGATGGGCGCCAAACAGTTCTTGGAATAGACAGCATGTAGCGGCTCCACTCCCTCATCGACTCTGGGGATGACGACATCGAAGTTGGGGGAGAGGGCGATGAGGTGGCGAAGCAGAGCTACATTCAGGAAGGGCATGTCGCAGCCTACCACCAGGGCATGGGAGGATGACGCCTCTTTAAGGCCGGAGTAGATACCCACCAGGTTGCCTTTCCCCGGGTAGCTGTCGATCACCCTTTTCACTCCGAGGTAGGGGAGCTGATCGCTTGATGAGGTGACCACGATAATCTCATTTCCCAACAAGGAAAGCCTTTCGATGACCCGTTCAATAAGGCTGCGGCCGCCGATCTCCTCCAGTGCCTTCTCCCGTCCAAATCTTAGGCTCTTGCCGCCGGCAAGCACTATCGATGTCATCAATTTATTTTAGCACCATTACAGCGGAAAGGGAATTTTTCGCCCTTGCCCGTTGTGTATCTGAAGGTCAAAGTATCGTAGCGAAGGCGGTACTGTATGTCAGATTAGTTCGAAAAGCAACGGGCGGGGGCTTACTGCCGGAGAGTGGCGCCCAGTTCTCGTGATAAGCGGCTTACTATCTCCTGCTGGGCACGGTTCACCTCTTCATCAGTGAGGGTGCGGCTGGGCGACTGATAAAGGATTCTGAAGGCAAGGGATTTCTTTCCCACGGGTACCTGTTTGCCGGTATAGACATCGAAGAGGGTGACCCTTGATACCAGGGGAGAGCCCTCGATAATATCCTGTACCCTCTTTGAAGGAATCTCTTCGTTCACCACGACGGCGATGTCCCGCAGGGTGATGGGGAATTTTGGTATCGGGCGATATTTAAGAGGGGCCATTGTCGCGGGAAGCAGCCTTTCCAGATCGATTTCGAAAAGATAAACGGGGCGGGAGGAGATGTCGCAGCGCTCGGCCACCCTGGGATGAAGCTCCCCTAACGTCCCCACACTTTTGCCTCCAACCACGATCGTCGCCCTGCTGCCGGGACTGAAGGTCTTATCCTCCGAGGGCTCAAACCTTGGCGCAACGCCCAGCCGCTCCATGAGGATCTCCACAACCCCCTTGGCATCGAAGAAATCTAGCCTCTCGCTGTCGCCATGCCAGGAGTAGTCGAGGCGGGTGCCGCATAAGACCCCGCTCAGCATGTGGCGCTCCTCAGGGAGGTCCCCCTCCCGGGGAAGGTAGACTTTGCCCACCTCGAACAGCCTGATGCTGTTATCTTCGTGCTTCTCATTGGTGGAGAGGGTTTGTAGAAGCCCGGGTCGAAGGGTGGTGCGCAGATACTCCTGCTCCGTAGTTATGGGGTTGGCGACCTTTAGCGCGGCAGGCTGGGGGGTTACTTTACGCAGCATTGCCAGGCTGGTAAGTGAATAGGTGATCACCTCCTGCATGCCGCAGCCAACGAGTATATTGCTCACCTTTTCTATGAGCGCGCGCATCGGGTCGGGCTTATACCGAGGCAGCGCGCCACTGGGCAGGGTGGTGGGGAGGTCATCATAGCCGATGATGCGAGCAATCTCTTCCACCAGGTCTTCTGCGAGGCGGACATCGGTGCGCCAATAGGGGGTGGCGACCGAAAGCTCCCCAGGGCTCACACTCTCGCACTGAAACCCCAGAGAGCTAAGAACCTTTGCTACTTTTTCGCGCGCTATCTTGATACCCAGGATACGCGCCACCTGCTTCATGGTCAGTGAGATAGGTTTCACTTCCCGTTTGCCGGGATAAACATCGATGATGCCCCTGGCTATCTTGCCACCTGAGAGCTCGGCCATCATTTGGGTAGCGCGCCTCAGCGCCTGCAGGGGAAGCTCAGCGCTCAAGCCCTTCTCGAAGCGGAGCGAGGCCTCGCTTCCCAGCTTGAATTTTATCGAGGTGCGCCGGATGCTGGCCGGATTGAAGTTCGCTGACTCGATCAGTACCGCGGTCGTGGCTTCTGTGACCTCGCTCCCGGCACCCCCCATGACCCCGGCGATCGCCACCGGTCTCTGGCCATCGGCGATCACGAGCATATCGCTGGAAAGGTCTCGCCTCATGCCATCGAGGGTGATAATAGATTCATTTCGGGCACGGCGCACGATTATCTTTTTCTCGCTGATTTTCTCGAAATCGAAGGCATGGAGGGGCTGCCCATACTCCAGCATGACATAGTTAGTGACATCGACGATATTATTGATCGGGCGCATGCCGCAGGCCAGCAGGCGCTGCTCCAGCCAGGGAGGGGAAGGGCCTACCTTGGCATCGGTGATCAGGGTGGCGCAGTAGCGGGGGCAAAGGTCAGGGTCGCGGATCTCAACCGAGGCTTTTCCTCCTATAGATTCTCCTGCCTCAGCATATCTCGTATCAGGAATATTTATAGCTTTCCCGGTTAGCGCGGCCACCTCGCGGGCGATGCCGATGATGGACAGGAGGTCAGGGCGATTGGGCGTTATATCCAGGTCGAGGGTGGTATCGCCCAGGTATTCATTGAGGGGGGTGCCTGAGGGGGCATCAGGGGGCAGGACCATGATCCCCTCGTGGCGGTCGGAGATACCCAGCTCCCTCTCAGAGCAGATCATCCCCGCGGAGGCGATGCCGCGGATCTTCGCTTTTTTGAGCCTAACGAGTTCGCCGCTCTCAGGGTCGATGAGCTGAGCACCGCTGTGAGCGAAGGGGACCTTCTGCCCGATGTCAACATTGGGCGCGCCGCAAACTGAGGTGAGACGTTCCCCTCCCAGGTCGACGGTGGCGAGCGTTAAGCGGTCTGCGTTGGGATGGGGCGCGATGGCGACCACCTTGCCGACCACGATATTCTCCCAGCCACCGGTAGCCTCTAAACCTGACACCTCAGTCCCGGACATAGTCAATTTATCGCTCAGCTCCTCAGGGTGCAGAGCGATTTCAACATATTCTCGAAGCCAGCTAATGGGTGCTTTCATACCACTCGTTACATCTCAGCGTTGGGGCCCTGCTCGCCAACCCCAATAATCGTATTCTTGACCTGCTCGATGCAGAAATATACCTTTATCGAGATGACTAATTACATATTTTAGAAAGTTCAAAATTGCCTCAAAAATCGCAGGTCGTTGGAATAAAAAAGGCGAATATCATCAACGCCATACATGAGCATGGGGATTCGCTCCAGTCCCAGGCCAAAGGCAAAACCGGTATAGACCTCCGGGTCATAGTCAACACGTCTCAGGACATCGGGGTGCACCATGCCGGCGCCCAGGATCTCGATCCAGCCGGTGCCCGAGCAGAGCCGACACCCCGAGCCGCCGCATACCATACAGTCAATGGCCATCTCTACCCCGGGCTCGACAAAGGGGAAGTAATCGCAGCGAAATCGCACCCGGCGTTCCTCGCCGAATAGGCGCTTGGCAAATTCATAAAGGGTCCCTTTGAGATCGGAGAAGGTGGTGTGCTCATCGACGGCGAGCCCCTCGATCTGATAGAACATGGATTCGTGCGTGGCATCTGTTGCCTCATAGCGGTAGACTTTTCCCGGCACCACCACCCTCACCGGGGGCCGCGTCCGCTCCATAACCCTGATCTGCATGGGAGAGGTATGGGTGCGCAGGAGCATGGGGCGCTGGCCACTCTCGGTCTCGATCCAGAAGGTAGCGAACATATCGCGGGCGGGGTGATCGGGGGGGATATTTAACGCCTCGAAGTTATAGTAGTCCCACTCCACCTCTGGCCCCTCCAACACCTGGAAGCCGAGGGCAACGAAGATGTCGCAGATCTTACGAAGCATCTGGGTGGTGGGATGGAGGCGGCCCAGGGGGATGGGGCGACCGGGGAGGGTGACATCGGGAATTCCAAACGTCTCAGCGGAGGGGATTCCCGTGGGCAATATGATCTGCCTACCGACTGTCGCAGCCTCCATCTCTCGGTAAGTCCGCTCCTTAAGCGATTCCTTATTTTCCCGGTGGGAAGTTTCGAAAAAGGCTTTGAGTTCGTTGGCGGAGGCGCTCACCGATTTCCTTTCCTCTAGGGGAAGTGATGCCAGCCCCCTCAGAATCTGGGTAAGCTCGCTCTTTTTACCCAGGTAGCGCACCCGCCAGGCCTCGAGTTCCCTGAGGTCGGAAAGGCTGCTCAGGTCATCGATCGCCTTAGACTTGATTTCCGCTAATTTCTCGAGCATCGCCTGCTATTATAGGCTAGGGGTAGCAGTGGGTCAAGGAGATGTACTCGTCCAGCATATTAGCGATACATCAATGCTAGCCTGTCGTGGGTGTCATTGCGAGTAAGGCGAAGCAATCACACCTTTTCCCACCCACCTGCCCTGAGATGTATTTCTGCCCCGATACATCGGGGAGAGCCCTGCCGGAGGGAGACACCCCTCTGGACGCCCTGTATAGTTCCTGCGTACTGAAACCTACGGTGTAATATGGGTGTATGTTCCTCCACTCGTCCCCAAGGTTAGATCATTGTAGAGCTCCTCGTGATGGCAAATAAAGCAAAATCCACGATACTAAGTGTCACCTATCTATCTGAACGAGATCAGGAGAGGGTGTAACAGGGGGTCAAGGAGAGGAGGCAAAAAGGTGATTTAGCTAGGCAAGCTGGGTATCGATACCTACTGGCAACCCGAGCACAGTATCTATCTGGGAGAAGAAAGGCTAGCTCTGAGGTTGCTTTTGGGCAATTGCCACTAGCTGGGAGAAGGTAGTGGGATCCCTAACCGCAATGTCGGCGAGTATCTTGCGGTCAACTTCAACGCCGGCCTTATTGAGGCCATCGATGAACCTGCTATATGAGAGTCCCTGCTGCCGGGTGGCGGCATTGATGCGGACGATCCACAGTCTCCTGAAATTGCCCTTTCGCTCGCGGCGATGGCGATAGGAGTAGCTCAGGGAATGCATCATCGCCTCGTGGGCAACGCGGTAGCGAGAATGCCTAGATCCGCTCTGTCCCTTGGTTAGCCTCAGCACCTTCTTATGACGACGATGGGCGGCGAAACCGCCTTTTACCCTGGTCAATTATATCCTCCTTTTCGCCCTTTACCGTTGCCTCTATGTGTTGAAAACTTGCTCTTTAAGAGCTTCTGTATTTTCATGGTGATATCTTTAAGAATAAGGAATGAGCCTCTTTACGCGTGCCCTGAATGAGGGATGAAGGGGGAGCTTCTGATCATAAAGCATCTTGGCGCGTCGCGACTTGTTTCGCCTGAGGTGGCTCTTGCCACCCTTCATGCGCATTATCTTGCCCGTACCGGTGACATGGAAGCGGCGGCTTGATGATTTATGAGTCTTTAACTTTGGCATCAGGGGACTCCTTATCTGGTTTCACTTCTGGTTTAATTTGTTGCTTGGTAGGGGCGAGGACCATGATCATGCGTCTCCCATCCATTATCGGGGCCCGTTCCACAAGGGCTTTCTCCTTGAGTTCTCCGGCCACCCGCTCAAGAAGTCCCTTTCCGAGCTCAGGGTGGGTGATCTCCCGACCGCGGAAGAGTATAGAGACTTTAACCTTGTTGCCTTCGTTAATAAGCTTCTTGACGATTCGGGTCTTAAACTCGATGTCGTGTTCACCGATCTTGGGCCTCAGCCGAACCTCCCTAAGATAAATAGATTTCTGCCTCTTCCTCGCCTCGCGCTCCTTCTTTGTCTGCTCGTATTTGAACTTCCCATAGTCGAGGAGGCGACATACCGGAGGGGCACTTTGGGGGGAAACCTCCACGATGTCGTAGCCTCGCTCCTTAGCCAACTCCCGAGCCTTGAAAAGCGGCATGGTGCCCAGCTGTTCGCCCGTTTCGCTGATCAATCGCACCTCTTTGCCGATGATCTGTTGGTTAACGCGATATCTCTTTATTATGCTTCCTTACCCCCCACAACAATCCTACTATAGAATGGTACTATACTATGTCTTTCCATAAAAATCAAGAAGTTTTATGCGCGATGGCTTCCCTGGCCATATCCTTGAAGGTGTCCAGGGTTTGTCTTCCCAGGTCCTCACCGCTTCTCAGCCTGACCGAGACCCCGGCACTCGCCACCTCCTTATCGCCAACTATCAACATGTAAGGTATCTTCTGAAGCTGCGCCTGGCGAATTTTAAGGTTCATCCTGTCGGGGCGGACGTCCACCTGGGCACGCAGCCCCTCAGCCTGGACTTCCGCGGCCACTTTATGGGCGTAGTCCAGATGGCGATCGGATATGGGAATTACCACCGCCTGGACCGGCGCCAGCCAGATGGGGAAAGCGCCGCCGTAGTGCTCAATGAGGCAACCGAAGAAGCGTTCCATGCTTCCCAGAACGGTGCGATGAACCATGACCACAGGATGCGCTACGCCGTCACTGTCCACGTAGGTAACATCGAAGCGCTGGGGCAGGTTAAAATCGACCTGTGTGGTGGGGCCCTGCCATCTCCTTCCCATGGCGTCCCGAAGGCGGATATCGATTTTAGGGCCGTAGAACACCCCCTCCCCCGGGTCTACCCTGTAGGGGAGATCGAGGCGCTTCAGCGCCCGCTCCAGGGTCTCGGTGGCCTCCTCCCATATCTCGATGGTGCCGGCGTGCCGCTCAGGCCGGGTGGCGAGCAGCACCTCATGTTCCTGAAAGCCGAAGGTGCGCATCATAAAAATGGCGAACTCCAAAACCCCCGCCACTTCATCCTCAAGCTGATCGGGGCGACAGAAAATGTGGGCATCGTCCTGGGTGAAGCCCCGCACCCTGGTTAAACCGTGAAGCACCCCGGAGCGCTCATAGCGATAGACTGTGCCCAGCTCCGCCCACCGTATGGGAAGCTCACGGTAGCTTCTAAGCCTTGTTTTATACATCAGGATATGGGCCGGGCAGTTCATCGGCTTGATCAGGTATTCCTGCCCCTCGACATCCATCGGTGAGTAAAGGTGCTCCCGGTATAGCTCCCAGTGCCCGCTCATCTTCCAGAGGTCGAGCTTGGCAATGTGGGGGCTGTAGACGATCTCATACCCCCGTTTCAGGTGCTCCGCGATCCAGAAATCCTCGATGAGACGGCGCACCGTAGCTCCCTTGGGGTGCCAGTGGACCAGCCCCGGTCCTGCCTCCTCGTGAAAGCTAAAGAGGTCGAGCTCCTGCCCTAACTTTCGATGGTCGCGCTTTGCCGCCTCGGCAAGCCCTTCCAGATAACGCTCCAGCTCCTCTTGGGTATCAAAGGCAACGCCGTAGATTCGCTGGAGCATCGGGCGCTTCTCATCGCCCCGCCAATAGGCCCCGGCGATGCTTAGGAGCTTGAAGGATGTTATCTCCCCTGTCGAGCTTACATGAGGCCCGCGGCAAAGGTCAACGAAAGAGCCCTGGCGGTAGATGCTCATCAACTCGTCGGTGATTTCATCGATGAGCTCCAGTTTATAGGGCTGATGGGCAAAGATGCTCCTCGCTTCCTCCTTAGCCACCTCCTCACGGGTGAAGGGGAGGTCTTGGGCGATGATCTCAGCCATTCTCGCCTCGATTAGCGGAAGGTCCTCCGGGGTGAGGGGGCGGGGGAGGTCAAAGTCGTAGTAGAAGCCACTCTCGATCACCGGCCCGATGCCGAATTTAGCCTCGGGGAATAGCGACTGGACCACCTCTGCCATCACATGAGATGCCGAATGCCTGATTCGTTCCATTTTTTCGTTTTCGTTCTTCTCGGCCTGGTCACCCATCACAGATTCGTTTTCTGACCTAAAATTATAACCTCCCATCCTTTTAGGGACGAGAGGCATTCCCGGTCGTGTCAAATTAAAAGCATGGTGGGCGGTACTGGACTTGAACCAGTGACCCCTGCGATGTCAACGCAGTACTCTTACCAACTGAGCTAACCGCCCCTCCCATATTATTCTTACAAAAATCTCCGAATTCCTTAGCGAATTCTAGCAAACCTGCTACGTGAAGTCAAGTTTAGCTATGTTGAAATTCGTGGTTCTTTATGCTAAAGGGTAGAGAGAATCCGGGGGGTGTAGTTAAATAGGATGAGGCCAAATCGCACATAGCTGCCAATTCAACTTCGTACAATAATGTTCAATTAGATTCAATTAGTGAAAATGACGAATAGGCCGCAATCACCAAAGTGGGAGTGGTCTATTGAACTCATCAATGGGGTGGACTAATGCTCAGGAAGTCATTAGTAGTCTTTTATCCAAAAAACAAACTCCGTAATAATGAGTCCTATCCAGATTAATATACCAGCCACTGCCAAGAAATTTATGAAGCCACGCTCAGCACCTTTACGGTATTCACACTCTTTTAACAGCATCTTTAAACACACTCTATCGCATTCAGACAATTCTTCTGGTTCCTTTTTCAAAATATCGTCTAACCACTCAGTGTCCCCTTGTAATATGCCTCTCTTTTTTAGTATCTTCCCTGCATTTTTCGGTGCCTTCCTCTTATTTTCCTTATCGTGTCCCAAGTCATCTAACCAATCAGCAACTCTATCACGCCATCCTCTCAATTTCAGCACATTGAGCATCCACACTAGCACCTTTAATACTACCTTTAATACTACCTTAGGTATACATTCCCGTGCCCTTTTCAATTCCTTTTTTGGCCTAGTACTCTCTTTTTCCCTCTCAAATGATAAAGCATCTCGTGCTAAATTATCTATAGCATCTAGGGTTCTGATATATCTGTTTGTAAAAAAATTAAGTTTCTCTTCTAGATAGTCCTGACGGTCGTAAAGGGATTCCATTCGCCAGTCAAACCGTGTGAGAAACCAATATCGGAACAGGCAGAGAGAAAAAATTATCACTATACCCAGGATTGATGTTTGAATGAATGTCTCCATCCCATGGCTTTGTCTAGCTATGATTAAACCAGCAGCGGCAATAACACCACCTACGAGAAAGGCAGCAGCTTGCCAGCGCCTCGTAGATGCGTCTTCTGTACGTTTGATGATACCGTGATACTCCTGCGCAAATAAATTCTTCTGATCAATGATTGGAATATTCTGTCCATCTTGTGATTGATCTTTGTTAGTCACTTATCTATCACTTCCTTGCCCTATCTGTTCAGTACAAAGGCGCTAACTTCTGATTTATATAGTCTTATATATTAACCGATAGAAAGTTTGTTGTATTGTTTATTTACCTCCTATTATTTTAGGAGTGTAATATCTCACCTAAAATGCTCGGTTTCCAAACCATACCAATATCAGCTTCCAGATGGATTCGCCCTGAATAAATTCCGAGAAATCTGATAATGTCTCCTCCCATTCGCACCCCAGTTGAACTTCTATGCATACCCAGTCTTCTTGCAATAACTGGTGATCCAGACATTCCTGGTGTAGTTGTTGCGTCAATTAAAAAGACAGGTTTATCTTCGTAATTTAGGTCAACGTCTGATGCGATGTGTCCTGTCTTCCAAATTGGAAATTTACCAGCAGCAGCTATTCCATAAGGGAAACCCACTATTGAAACTGGGTCTGAAGGAGATACTATCAAGTCTGTATGAGCTAATGAAGTATCCAAGCTGTAGACTTTAACATCATTGTGGATGGGGAGTTGCAGAGCAATAACATCAATCTGTCTCCCAAGGGGGTGCTCTATCCATAGGTGATTCCCGCTCGAAGGATCAATCAAATGTTCTATCTTTCTATGCCAAGTTCCAAGTCTGTTTGCATCATGATACCAGATACCAATCGCATCGGGGTCGGCAATCCCTGTCCTTGATAGTGGCTGATATGTATTTGGATCGCGACAAGTCACTATGTGCCAATTTGTGATTAAATAATGATTTCCATTACGGATTACTGCAAAGCCTGTTCCTGTGGCAATTATATTGCCGTGAAGTAGGCAATCCAGATTCAGAGGAATGATTGATAAAGGATCGATACCGATATTATCTGCCATTGTACTTATTATAGCATGTCGTAAACATAATCATTCATTATAATATCTCGATGTCAAGGATTGTATAAGCTGTTATAATAGTGCCGCTAGACGGATTTGTAGGGAACTATATGAAAATAGCAGCGACTACGGTAGGAACTCAGGGCCCTGAAACTCCCGCACAGAATCAACAGAGGCTTGAAGCTGCTAAGCACGCTCTAATAAAGGCAAAGGCGATAGAAGCGGATGTATTGGTACTCCCTGGTGGATTCTTTACCTCAGGTGATTCCCAGTCAAGAGAACATATAGCAAATTCACTTATAAGCGAAGCTAAAAGGTCGGATATGGCTGTTGTATTCGGAGTAGATGAGATAGGACCGGGGTCTAGCCAAGTTGGGGCAAAGGGAAAATGGCGAAAACAGACTACAGGATGGTGGCCTGAAACACCTATGTATGGATATGCTTGGAGTCCAACCGAAAAGGCTACTCATTGTTGGAGGCAAAGATCAACTAATAGGACTGACCAGTGGTTAGTAGATGACAAGAGGTGCAAGGAAGTACGTCTACTAATGATAGGTGATGAAGCTCTTGGTGTACTTATGTGTGGGGAGATATTTAACGAGCGTATCCGAGATGCTCTAAGAAAGCATGAACCAAGACCTAAGGTTGTTGCTGATTTAGGCCACGAAGGGCGATGGTATAGAGTACATCATGGTATGGAGGCGCTTGCCGAGGGTGAGCAGGGCATTGCCTCAATGTGTTCACTTCATGTTCAAGGTCAAAATGCTAAGAAACGTTACTGTACTCCCTCCAGGGGATATATGTCTACCAACGTTTCAGATAGAATTGTTTACGGGCCGCCTCGCATAGAAATAAAGCTGTGGGAATTCTAGCTCCAAGTGCCTCCTGTCAACTACTATTCGTTTTTTCAAGACTGGAGAATTTGCGCGAGAGGAATACTAATAAGAATCGCATGGCAAATGTAGCCTACCCCATACCTCAAAACTACCAATTCGTGTGTAATTCGACCAGCGGTTTGTTAGACCGCTTGCCATAATGGATATAAGAGTATTATTCATATGGATGAGAAGAATACGAAAAAGAATTACTCGCACTTAATGAACGAGTGAGTAGTGATAAGTCCAGCCAAGCGGATTTGGACTGAGATGAACTATAGGATAACTTTTAAATCAATTCTTTCAGGATAATGAATGAACTAGAGCGAACAGTAGTTGGGTGTCTTGGTGGCGTCAAGTCCTATTGGGCTTGTCTGGGGCTGCTAAGCCCGCAGATAGTGATAAATCATGTCTTGAGGCTGACTGAAAACGTTCCGGAGAAAGGAAAATGAGAATTTACTTCTGAACAGAACATTTCCTTAACCCACGGAGAATCGGGATATTTCCTAATAAACTCCAGCTTTCCAAAGTATTTATAGCACCAGTAGCACGGGTTAGAAAACAACTCAGAAGAGGACTGCGTGTCTTTTAACCTATCTCCCGTGAATTGAGCTAATAGCTCGTGGTGCCGAATAATGCCCTCTCTTAAGCTCTCCTCCCTCAGATCTCCAAGAAATTCCTTGAGCGCTGTAGCAGGTTTATCTGTATCACTGACGTGGGAAAGATTGCAACAAAAAATGAGATTGCCTAAATAATCTACATTATAGGTTTGTTGATAGGCATTACATGAGAATAAAGCGGAATTGATACCCCAAGAGCCTTCTAAGTTGATCCTTGTTTTCATAGAAGGAATTAAGCTTCCGGAGATAAACGAATAAAGTATTCTACTCTCTTTAGGTGTAAGGATAAAATTCTCTTTCACTAAACGAGGTGTAGGAAGAAGAGAAATGAAACTATGTTCTCGAGCTCCTAAAGCGGAAACTAGTAAGGCTATCTCGGTTAGTTCTTCCTTATTAATGCTGGAAACCACTGTTTTTATGCTAAAGGGTATTCTTTTTAGCCGACATAGGTTAGCTGCTTCAATTACCTCTCGAAAAGAGCCTTCTCCTCGTAAAAAATCATGTGAATCAGCATTAAATCCATCCAGACTAAAACATACAGTAACTAAGTGCCTCTTAGTAATAGGATTCAGTAGTAGAGGTAAAGTCTTTTCCTTAAACTTCCACCCATTAGTGACGACGCCGAACTTTAATCCTCTTTCAACTAAAGCACAAAGCAACTCAGCCCAATCAGGATAAAGAGTTGGCTCGCCACCAGTTAGGCTTACATACCTTATACCTAAATCATAAGACTGATCTATAATTCGTTGAAAAAGATCTAGAGGTAAATATTCTCTTTTCTCTTTTTTGTCTCGTACGCAGTGGATACAATTACGGTTACAATCATTTGTCGTTTCTATGCCGAGCTGATGCAATTTCCTTTATTCCTTATCATTCGGCTATCTCTGCAACTCCTTGAGCAAGAGACGCAGTTGAAATATCAGTCATTAAGTCTACTAGCTGCCTTCCTACAAGCATGGTGTCGAGCTCTGACTCAATTTTTGGATTTATGTAGTCTCTTTTAGTTTTCACACCAGAATTTCTCACCGAAATATCTCCTTTGCCCCCGTTACCAAACTGGAGCAATCCCAGACCATGCTGCTCAAGGTCGTGAAAGAAAGATACAAGACCGTCATCCAGTCGTTTTTCGTCATTGATTTGGTATACCTCTAATAACATATTTTTAATCGAGGATAACGCTAATCCTTCATGTTTATCTTTGAGCAACTCGAGTAGGAAAGCAGCTGTTTCATTGGTCATATAGTATTTTCGCGTATCCAAGTGAAAAACCGTCCCTTCACCATCAAAAGAAGTGGTGATTAACCCATGCTTGCACTTTACCCACAATTCTTTATTCATTAATTACCTCCTCTTGCATCTACTACCCAGAGCCAGGGGGAGCTATCAATGATACTATCTATAGGGTTAGACTTGTGCTATAGTAATATTGGAACAATGCAATATTAACACCCTACTCGTGCGTTGTCAAGATGATACTTCAAGCTATCACTGAGGTTGACTGAGCGAGTATACCATAGTTGATCTAAATTGAATTTCTCCAAAGACAAAAATTTGCTAGAGTGAGTAGAGATAAACAAAAGCATGTCAAATGTAGACTACCCCATACCTGTAATTGAAGCTATAGATATGATTTAGACCGTTTGACTACTGGTCAAGTTGTCATGTGGCTTTGAAATTATCCATTGGACTATATCGACTATGGCTACTAATAGCATCATCGGAGCTTAAACTACCCAGATATCCCTTAACAATCTCCAGAGTGCTATGCCCCAGCAGTGTTTGAAGTGTAAATACATCACCACCATTCCTGAGGTAATACAAAGCAAAGCTGCTAGGTGACGTCAAGCGCCGTATCTTGAAATAGGCGGCACTTTATGCTAAAGTTGAATACGAATCCGGGGCTGTAGCTCAATTGGGAGAGTGCTTGACTGGCAGTCAAGAGGTAGCGGGTTCGAATCCCGCCAGCTCCACCAGAGCATAAGAACCCTCCATGTTATGCAGAAGTTACTCTATATATTTACAGATGCTTTTACGATAACGTAAGGTGTCATTATGAAGGTACTAGGCATAAGATGTAGCAACAGCGACTATACCTTCTCGGTTCTCGACGGAACGAAGACATCCCCAAGCCTCATTGATACCAGAAACTTAGCGTACCCGCAGGGATTTCGGCTGCCGAAGAGTCTGAAGTGGTTTCTCCTGGAAATCGATGCGTTATTAACCAATCACAGCATCGAAAGGATTGTCATCAAGGGATTCGAGGGCCGAACTCGCGGCAAAGCGTATGAGGAGCGAGTGGAGCATGAGGCTATGGTTTTCCTCGCGGCCGAAAATCACGGACTGAAAGCTGTCTTTAGAAAAGTCAAGGGCACGATCGCAAAAGACCTTGGTTTGAAGGGGCGTGGCCAGTATCTTTCAACTTCACTTGATACCTCAGCCATAGCTAACTTTGATAGCTACGACGATAAGACCAAAGAGAGCATCTGGGCAGCGTGGAGTGAACTCCCATAATGGCCGTGCAATTTGAGTTACAAAAAAAATTGGGTTCGGGCCATTTCGGTGAGGTGTGGCTCGCTGCCGATACTGGACTGAATGTCGTACGTGCTGTAAAGCTAATACTGCCAGACAAGGTGCCTAACCCCGACAATTTATTCTGTGAGGCGCAGATTTTAAAAGCAGCAGAGCACCCGAACGTTGTTTGTGTTGAAGAGACGGGAACCATGGGTGACGGTCGAATCTACCTAGCAATGGAATATCTACCCAAGGGGAGTCTCGACGACGAGGCGAAGGGCGCTTACGTGGAACTTTCCCGTGCAAAGGCTCTCATGATCGACGTTCTTCGGGGGTTAGAGCACGCGCATTTGCAGGGGATTTTACACAGAGATATAAAGCCTGCCAACATCCTAATCGGAGAAAGTTCTGAGGGAAAGCTCTCAGATTTCGGGCTAGCGGTACCTATCGGGGGTGACTTGGATGCTCTTGGAGTTAAGCAATATGCGTATATCCTCCACTTAGCACCTGAGGTATGGGAAAAGGACGATTACTCAATACGAAGCGATATTTACGCGTGCGGGGTCACTCTCTATCGCCTTGTGAATGGCGACAGTTACTTGCCTATATTATCATCCCCGTCCGAAATCTCTGCTCAGATAATTAAGGGAAAGTTCCCGGATCGTACTCAATATCGAGAGTTCGTTCCGAGACCTTTAAGAATGATTATTAACAAAGCGATGCACGTGGAGCCATCGAAGCGGTACACGTCTGCGCAGGAAATGCGGCATGCGCTAGAGCAAGTCGTAGTTGAAAAGAATTGGCAGGAGAAAATCCTCCCAAATGGGATTCAGTGGACATGTGGATGGAGTCGGAAGTGTTACGAAGTCAAACGTACTTGTGGACGAGACAATAAGTGGAATGTAATCGTGCAGAAGGGTAGGTCGAAGCATTCTCTTCGGCGGATGAACGCGTTGTGCGAAGAAGGGCTGTCGAAACAGGGGGCTGAGCAGGTCACGCGAAGGATTCTACAGAATTTTGTTTTGGGAAGGTTGGATTAAGATCGTCTAAAAACATCACTCCACGCCGTACGAGGAGAAATGAAAAATGCCAAAAAACCCCTTTGTTGGCACCTGGAAGCTGCTGTCCTATGAGGTGAGGCGGGCGGATGGCGAGGTCAGATATCCCTGGGGCCAAGACCCCGTGGGGTTCCTGATGTATAGCGAGGAGGGGTATGTGTCCGTGGCTATGATGAGTGCCAACCGTCCTAGATTCGCTGCTAAAGACATCAGGAGAGGAACTACCGAGGAGAAAGTGGCGGCTGTTGATACCTATATATCCTATTGCGGAAGGTATGAAGTTCAGGGAGACATGGTCATTCACCATGTTGAGGTCTGCCTCTTTCCCAACTGGATCGGTAATGACCAGAAACGCACTTTTGAATTCGATGGTGACAGGCTTTTATTAAGTACAGAGCTGATCGCGGTGGGCGAGATGCAATGGACCGGCCATCTCATCTGGGAACGCGTTTGAATCTTGCGTTCTACCTACCACTTACAGCAGTCCAGCACAGCGACAGCAATGTGCAACATCGCTATTCCGCAATCCAGAAGCTTGGATACACTAAGAATCACACCTAGATTGAAGCGGCGCTGAGCGCACGCCCCACCACCGGAAAAGCTCTCCCTAGAGCGGCAGATGCTCTTAGGGGAGAAGCACCCAGTTAGAGATGAAACCCTGAAGCCGGATATCTCCTCGGTGAATCCGCGTGAGGCCACCATCAAGCTCCAGGAGCTTTGGTGAAAGGCCAAGAGTAGACTTGCAACAACTCTGATTTTTATCAGGCCCGAAAGTTGTATAATCATTTAATAGATGTATCATAAGTGTGGGAGGTTCACAATGTATGAGAAAATACTCGTTACCCTGGACGGATCGGAGCTGGCTGAGATTGCTCTACCCTACGCTGAGGAGCTGGCAGGAGCTCTGGATTCTGAGGTCACCCTGATACATGTTTCTGAGTCAGCCGAGGACAAGTATCTACACATGGACGAGTTGTACATGGAGAAAATGGTTGAGGCCACAAGGAAAGGTGCCGAAAGGTATCGCGGGAAACCGGCCAAGGTGGGCGCAGTCCATCTGGTCGGACACACTGCTGAGCAGATTGTGGACTATGCGGACAAGGAGAAAATTGGCTTAATCGTGATGGCTACTCACGGCCGGTCTGGCATCAGGCGCTGGTTCTTGGGAAACGTAGCTGCTAAGGTGGTGAGGGCTACGGAGCGGCCGGTAGTGCTCATCAGGGCTAAGGACGCCCGTCCCAAAGTGAGTCAGAAGCGTTTGCTGAACAAGGCGCTCGTTCCCCTGGATGGCTCAAAGGAAAGCGAAGCGGTAATTCCCTATATCAGTGAGCTTGCCTCCAAGATCAAAGCAGAAGTCGTCCTCTTTCAGGTAGTGGCGCCGGCCTACTTGGTTTACAGCATCCCGGGAGAGGCTGTCCAAAAGCTCTACAGCCCGGAGGAGATGGAGAAGATAATAGCGAAGTCCAAAGGTTACCTAGATACGGTGGGTGCTGAACTTAGGGACAAAGGAATCAACGCCATGTCCGAGGTTGGACTTGGGGTCCCGGCGGAAGAAATTATCAGGATCGCCGACGAAATACAGGCCGATGTGGTGGCTATGTCTACACATGGGCATTCCGGCATAGGTCGTTGGGCATTCGGGAGTACCGCAGATAAAGTCCTACATGCAGGGAACACTCCGGTTTTATTGGTGAGGGCATCAGGCGCGACTACGAAGTAGCGAGGCATACCTCCTGAAACCTGGGGTGGGGAAGATACCTCATCGCCGGCGAAGTGCTAGCTAAATTGTGAGGAGTGCACATGTAGGTCAAATCGTAAACCTGGCCACCTTCGGAGCTTCCAGAAACTCCCACTTGCCCTGCACGCCGCAGTCCAGTGCGGCCACCTCGATGTGCAACATCGCGATCCCACAATCGAGACGCTTGGATATACCAAAGTCGAGCCTTGAAACATATACGGAAACGGTTATACTATCTGGTTCTACATAGAAACGCCAGGGCTGTCTGTTGATAGCGGAAGGGGCGAGCGTAGCTGCTTCCAGGGCTGATTTCATCCAATGAGGCCACTCCACCTGCTCCAGTCCGGTGACCAGTTCTGCCAGGCGCTTACGCCGGTGGCTTCGACCAAAGCCCGTCATAATATTTTCTTGTGGTGAAAAGTCCTCTATAGCGTAGCCAACGGGGGTTACTGCTAAAACTCTTTCGTTTTCGCCGGTGCCGACGATGGATGCAGCAACTTTCGGGCGGAAAAACCCGCCCACCCAGCAAGTGGCCAGGTCCTTAGCTGTTGCCTCCAGGATGATACCTTCTCCCAAGTAGCCAACCTTTTCTTGAATGTGAGGATCATCCATATTGCCGATAAAAGCGATAAGGGCAGGAGCGCCTTTTATCTTACCGTAATGGCCGATGATTCCCTTAAAAATTTCATCGGGTGATTGGGTTGTCAGCTCTGCTCTAGCCTGCGGGAAAGGTCTGAAATCGCGGCAAATGTTTTGCATGTGGGACAGCAGGTCTGGCTCAAGATCGGTGGAGTCATAGTTGCGCCGTGACCTTCTGTGGGGAATTGCAGCATGCCATTTGGAAAACGGGATCTCCATCGATCATATCACCTGTGTTTGTTCACTTGGATTTTATCACAATTTTTGAAATAGCGCCCACCGGACAGACCTCGGCGCATAGCCCGCAGCCATCGCATCTGGTATCGACCAGGCGATCGCCCCCGAAGGCGCTGATGATGGTGCGGTCGCCGCGAAAGGCATAGTTGAGTGCGCCGATGCCCCGCTGTTCCAAGCAGGCCCAGATGCATTTGCCGCAGACGACGCACAAATTCGGATCGAGGATGATATCGGGATGGCTGTCGTCCACTGGTAGGTCACGAAGCTTCTTACGGAAGCGCTTCGTATTCAGCTTGACCTTAAGGAAAGCTGCGATGTTTTGCAGTTCGCAGTGTTTGTTTGCCGGGCAGGTCTTGCATTCGATGGGATGTGACGCCAGCAGCAGCTCCAGGGCGGTGCGCTGGAGCCGGCGGACTCGGGGCCCATCGGTGTGGACGATGGCACCCTTGGCTACTTCCTCGGTGCAGGCGGTAACCGGTTCGGGCCTTCCCTCGATCTCGACGAAGCAGAGGCGGCAGCCGGCATACGGCCTGACGCCACTAATGGCGCACAGGTTGGGGATATAGATACCCGCATCCAGGGCGGCGAAAAGGACTTTTTCGCCCTGCTTTGCCCGAATTGGGACACCGTCGATAGTTAGCTTAATCTTTTCCATTTTTATCAGGAGGCCTCGGTTCTGAAGGTGGTAGCTCGCTAACCGGCGATATCCTAATAACGGCGCTGTACTGGGGTGGGCAGGCATCGAGGCAACTGCCGCACTTGACGCACTTTTCCTGGTCGATGACCTTGATCCCCTTTTTACCACTGAAGATTGCTTCCACCGGGCAGGAGCCGACACAGGCATCGCAGGAGCGCTCGCACTTCAATGGGAGGATGTAATAGGCAATGAGTTCGGGACACACCAGCGCGGGACAGCGCTGCTCTGTGATATGAGCCTCATACTCTTCATGAAAATATCGCAGGGTGGTCAGGATCGGGTTTGGCGCTGTCTTCCCCAGGCCGCAGAGCGACCCTTCCTTGATATCGGCCGCTAGCTCCTCAAGGAGCGCGATGTCGCCAGGATTTCCCTCACCCCTGGTTATGTCCTCGAGTATATCCAGCATCTGTGCCGTACCCAGGCGGCAGAAGGTGCACTTGCCGCATGATTCCTTGCGGGTGAAGTCGAGGAAGTAGCGCGCGGTATCGACCATACAGTTATCCTCGTCGAGGATGACCATACCCCCAGACCCCATCATGGCTCCCGCCTCAGTGAGCGAGTCGAAGTCGATGGGCAGATCCAGGAGGCTCTCAGGGAGACAGCCACCCGACGGGCCTCCAATCTGCACTGCCTTGAATTTCCTGCCGTTGGGGATGCCTCCGCCCACCTCAAAGATGATTTTTCGTAGTGTCGTGCCCATTGGCACCTCTACAAGGCCGGTGTTGAGCACCTTGCCCGCCAGTGCGAAGACGGCCGTTCCCTTTGAGGCTGGTGTGCCGATGTTTGCGAACCACTCCGCACCGCGGTCGATGATGGGCGGAACGCTCGCAAGGGTCTTGACGTTATTGATCAGCGTCGGCTGGTTCTTCAGGCCTTCGGTGGCGGGGAACGGAGGCCGGTGCCATGGCCAGCCGCGCTTGCCTTCAAGCGATGCGATGAGCGCGGTCTCTTCGCCGCAAACGAATGCCCCGGAGCCCCGCATGGCCTCGATCTCGAAGCCAAAACCGTGGCCCATGATATCGTCGCCGAGGAGTCCCAGCTCCGCACTCTGCCTCAGGGCGGTATCGACACGTGCCACCGCTAGCGGATACTCGATACGAACGTATATGTAGCCTTTGGCTGCGCCAACGGCATAACCAGCGATGATCATGCCCTCGATGACCGAGTGGGGGTCGCTCTCCAGGATGGCACGGTCCATGAAGGCGCCCGGGTCGCCCTCATCGGCGTTGCAGATGACATACCTGGCGGTGCCGGGAGCATCGCGGCATATCTGCCACTTGTCCCCGGTAGGGAATCCAGCGCCGCCCCGCCCCCTGAGCCCGGAGCGTGTGATCTCCTCGATGACGTCCTGTGGCGCCATGCCCAGAGCCTTGATCAGGGTCGCGTAGCCACCGTTGGCAATATACTGGTTAATATCTTCGGGGTCGATATCCCCGCAGCGCGCCAGAAGGATGCGCTTTTCGTACTGAAACCTCGGCTGGTCAAAAATGGTGGGGATGAGTTCGTTCTCCTCGAGGGCACCGAGGGCAAACTCGGGGCAGGGGTCATTACCGAGAATGTAATCGGAGATGAGCCGCGTGGCGATCCCCGGCGTCACATATCCGTAGCAGATCGGGGGAAGGCCTGGCTTGGTAATAACCACGAGCGGCTCGGCATAGCAATAGCCTTTGCACCCCACCTCGGTGATGATGGCATCGACCTTTTGCTCTGCTAATTCTTCCTTAAAGGTTTTTAAAACCTCCAAGGCGCCGGCGGCACGACCGCAGGTCGCGGTGCCGATGGTGATGTGGGGCTTGGGGCTGTTAGAAAGTGCTTCCCACTCGACGAGAGCTCGCTCCCGAATGCTTTCAAATGCCCCTTGTGATAATTTAACCGTGCTTTGTTTCACCTTTTTCGCTCGTCTCGCTCGTTCAGACTTGAGAATTGAAATTGCTTACGATGATTTAGCCTTTTTAACCTTTTTGCTCACCTTCTGTTTCGCCAGGTCGAAGGCGAGCAGAATTCCTTTGACCCTGGTGGGAGATACCTTGCCTTCAACTGTGTCATCGACCACCGTCACCGGTGCCATGGCGCAGCAGCCGACGCATGCGACCCGCTCTAGGCTGAACTCGCGGTCTGCGGTGGTCTCTCCCATCTTGATGTCGAGCTCCCGCTGCCACGCCTCGAGAATTATCCTGCCCCCCTTTATCTGGCAGGCCGTGCCCAGACACGCCTTTACCTGGTGCTTCCCCGGCGGCACGAAGCGAAACTGATTGTAGAAAGTGGCCACGGAGTAGACTTCACTTTCCGGAATATCCAGGAAATTGGCGGTCTCGAGCATCGCTTCACGGGGAAGATAGCCAAACTTAGCCTGGATGTCCTGTAATATGGGGATTAGCTTGCCCCGCTCTCTAGAGCGGGACTCAAGGATTTCGAGGGTTTGCTTTTTTATCTCTTCCTCTTCAGTCATCTACGCATTCTAGATATCGCCATATGTCCCAATGTTATGCCGGTCTCTCTTTTTATTATAGCATTACGTAGTATCACTGTTAAGCGCTCTTTACAGCGTGATATATCTCTGCTAGAATGGGTGATGGCTTTCCGGTGGTTTGAGCGGGGTGGTCCCACCCGTTCCCATCCCGAACACGGAAGTGAAACGTCCCAGCGCAGACGATACTGGTCGCGCAAGCGGCTGCGGAAAATATGCCACTGCCGGGAAGCCTTTTTGTCCCTTGACACATTGCGAGCAAGTGGCTAGAATATTTATGAATATGCCGTTATGCCGTGCTTTAGCGGCGGGAAAGGAGGGGATCATGTGGCTGAAGTAAAGCTTGAAGAGAGTGAGAACTTCGAGAATCTTCTCAGGCGGTTCAATCGGAAGGTGCAGCAGGCTGGTATCCTATCTGAGTTTCGGCGAAGAGAGTATTATGAGAAACCATGCACCACGCGAAAGCGGAAAGAGGCAGCGAAACGTCGCAAGACCGCCCGAAGTAGCAGTGGAGCGCGCTCGGTGGTGAGGCGCTGATGACGTTACAGGAAAAGATGGCAGTTGACTTAAGGCAAGCGCTAAAAGGGGGTGCCAGGGCGCGGGTGTCGGCGCTCCGTTTGGTTAGGGCAGGGGTGCAGAACGCTGAGATCGCTAAAGGAGCTCCCCTGGATGATGCCGGTGTTATCGATATCATCGCCCGGGAAGTGAGGCAGCACCGCGAGAGCATAGCCGAGTTTGCTAAGGGGAATCGCCAGGACCTGGTGGCTAAGGAGGAGGCGGAACTGGCTACTCTTTTAGAATATATGCCGAAACAGATGAGCCGTGAGGAGGTTGTGGCGGCGGCCCGCGAGGTGATGGCGCAGGTTGGGGCCCAGGGGCCCGGCGATAAGGGCAGGGTGATGTCCCAGCTTATGCCCCAGCTCAAGGGCAAGGCGGATGGGCGCGAGGTCAGCGATGTGGTCGCTGAATTACTCACCGGCTAATAGTACACTGTTAACGGTATCTTTTAATGTGTTTTAAGACCGCACCAGAGTTCATCATGGTGCGGTTTTTTCGTTATGGGGCAAGGCATACTCAATAATCCATAATTTGCTTTGGAAAAGCGGGGATAAATGATGCCCACCCCGAGCGCGCCCGCGAGGTGATGCTGGGTGGCGAGGATGGCAATCTGCTCTTTGAGTCTATTCTGATGAGCAACTCAAGAAGGGCTTGATTTTATGAGCATAGTTTGGACCATGATAGGTGGTATTATTGCAGGACTTGTCGCTACATTTATATATCAGCGCCTTAGTAGCCCCAGCCTTTCTTTGTCTGTCGGTTGCGAAGGGTGGCAGCATATAGACACGATGTTTGACGTTCTGCGTGTCGAGGTTACAAACCGTGAGCATCGTCGTTTTGTGAGATGGTTTTTGCGGCGAAGTGCTGCCCACTCTTGCCATGCTCAAGTACAATTGAGTACTTCAGAAGATTCGGCCATACTTTGGCAAGCGGTGTGGCTACCTAGGTATCGCCCTGCGTCTATTCCTGCTGCTGAAAGGGGACCGGGACTTTCCTTTGGTGAAAGGCCAAGGGAAACCCTGGACATAGATGGTGGGGCGCGACCTGTGATTCGGATTGCTGCAAAGCGTGTAGGCGAGTCAGTTTGCTATATAGCTATAACAGGGGATAACGGCGCACTAACCTTAGGTCAGGAATTGGCAATCGGGGATTACCCTTTAAAAATTGAGATCACTTGTCTTAACTCATCGCCGGTTACAAAGAAGTTTGTGCTTGAAAACAAAGGAGTGGCTACAGATCTGGAAACTTTAGCTCGGAGTTTTGCCCTTAAGGGTCCTTTATGAGATCGACTTATTAAAAAAATCCCTTTTTATTTTCGGCGGCG
>Ga0209979_1000766_pt1 | contig 39741 bp, 35 predicted proteins | sample AnhtaG_FD_183114 | JGI IMG/M metagenome (GOLD analysis project Ga0209979, IMG submission 183114) | Deep subsurface microbial communities from Anholt, Denmark to uncover new lineages of life (NeLLi) - Anholt_01485 metaG (SPAdes) (version 2) | ecosystem: Environmental > Aquatic > Marine > Oceanic...
AAGCCCGTATGTCGCTAGCAAATGGGGCGTAATTGGCTTTACGGAAACGCTGGCTATCGAAGTCGGTAGATTCGGTATTCGTGTTAACTGCATCAGCCCTGGCGCTACTCGGACTCAAGAATTTGAGAACTGGGTGAGGGTTTCGGCTGCCGATGCCGGTATCTCCTACGAAGAAATGATGAGTAAGATCACAGACAATAATGCCCTGAAGAGAATAGCCGAACCATCTGAAATAGCGACTTGTGTTGTGTTTCTGGCTTCAGATGATTCCAGCGCTATGACTGGACACAACCTCGTTGTCAGTTGTGGCTTTCACTTAATTCACCCAAACATGATCCACTGAGCACGTGTCGAATCGACCTCTGGATGATATAATCATCAACTAGATATACGCTGAAGGGAAGGCAATAGCATCATGTCACGCTATTTTATTTGGACCATCGGCTGCCAGATGAATAAGGCAGAATCCCAGCAAATAGCTGGATATTTAGATTCTGCCGGCTATCAGGCAGCGACTTCTTTTTCTAGCGCCGATTTAGTGGTTCTCAATACATGCGTGGTAAGACAAAGCGCTGAGAATAAGGTCTTAGGCACCCTGGGTTTATTGAAAGGACTGAAAAATGAACATCCCAATCTCCAGATACTTGTTACCGGATGTTTGGTCAACTCCGACTCCCAGGAATTGAAGAGACGGTTTCCTCACGTTGATTTACTATTTAAGCCTGGTGATTACCCTGAGCTAATTGACTGGGGGCACAAGCAAGGTATGCCTGTTGAGCAGAGATTGCTTCGCTACCCCTTAGCTACACCCAGGGCTTCGGCTCATAGCAATGATGCTGGGATGGCTCCCTCGCCATGTGCTCTTATCCCCATCATCCAGGGCTGCGATAATTTTTGCTCATATTGCATTGTCCCCTACAGGAGAGGAAGGGAAGTGAGCCGACCTGTGGGGGAAATAGTCTATGAAGTGGAGGAACTAGCAAGACGAGGCATAAAAGAGATAACTTTACTGGGGCAGAATGTTGATTCTTACGGGCACGATTTGCCCGAGCATCCCGACCTTGCTGATTTGCTGGGCGAATTAAGCAGCATAGATGACCTTGCCAGGATTCGCTTTCTGACCAATCATCCCAAGGACATAAGCCTGAAGCTCATCGAGGCTATGGCTTCTCTAAACAAAGTTTGTGAGCATCTGGAGCTGCCGGTTCAATCAGGGGATAATGATATACTAAAGGCTATGAGGCGAGGGTATACCGTGGAACGATATAGAGAACTTGTTAATTTCATTCGCCGTAAGGCCCCTCAAATATCCCTGAGCACGGATATAATCGTGGGCTTTCCTGGAGAAACAGAGGAGCAGTTTGAGCACGGCCTGTCTCTGGTTCAGGAAATGAGGTTTGATGTCATTCATGTGGCAGCTTATTCTCCTCGTCCGGGCACAATTGCCTGGCGGGAATGTCAAGATAACATTCCCGTGGAAGTTAAGAAAGAAAGGCTCAATAAGATTGAAGAGCTTCAAACAGCTATAGCTAGCGAGATTAACTCGCAACTTCAGGGCAGGGAAGTGGAGGTGCTGGTAGAAGGCAGGAAGGGAGGGAAATGGTTTGGGCGCACCCGGAGTAATAAGCTGGTATTCTTTGAAGATGCTGGTGGCTGGCTGGGTCAATTAGCGAGAGTGCAGATTGGGAAAACAAGTCCCTGGTCGCTGGGAGGCGAAGTTAAAAAATAATTAATTAAAGGAGGGTATATGGAAAGTCTAGGAACATGGGGAATGGTTATCTTTTTGGTAGCAATTTTTGCCGTTATGTATTTCTTGATGATCAGGCCGAGGCAAAAGCAACAAAAAGAACACGAGGAAATGACGAAGGAAATGAGAACGGGAGACAGGGTAATTATAGCTGGCGGGATTTATGGGCAAATTGAAAGTCTTGGTGAAGATACTGCAATTCTGAAAATAGAGTCAGGAGCAACAATGAAGGTTGCTAGAAACAGTATACTTGGCAAACAAGAAGTTGAGGAAAGTGGTAAGCGAATATTCTGACGTGTATGCCTGAAGAATTTTCTCTAGGCCGCCTTTTTTCTCCCAGCAGTGTTGCTATCGTGGGGGCTTCTTTAAACCCTTTTTCCGGGGGATACCAATTCACGCGTTTTCTTATAGACCATGGCTTCCAGGGCAAACTTTATCTGGTGAACCCAAAATTAACTGAGGTTCTTGGGCTTAAAGTCTATCCCAGGCTAATAGAAATCCCGGAGTCTAACCTGGACTATGTAATCTCCTGCATACCTGCCGGAGGTGTGTTGTCTTTGCTTGAGGATTGTGGCAAGAAAAATGTCAAGCTTGTCCACCTATTTACAGCCAGGCTGAAAGAGACAGGAAGAGATAAAGAGACAAAGCTTCAATTTGAAATCCTGGAAAAAGCGAGAAAGCTGGGCATTAGAATTCTCGGGCCAAATTGTATGGGAATCTATTATCCAAAGTTAGGGTTGTCTTTTAATCACGAGCTGCCCAGAGAAAGTGGACCGGTGGGAGGGTTTTTTCAAAGTGGTGGGGGAGCCGGGGAATTTGTCCGCTACGCTGCTTTAAGAGGAGTCCGTTTCAGTAAAATCATAAGCTATGGTAATGCCTCAGACATTGACGAGACCGAGTTATTAAATTATTTTACCTCTGATAGTGAAACAAAGGTAATTGCTTCCTATATTGAGGGTGTTAAAGATGGCGGGAAATTTGTTGAGGCATTGGCACTGGCTACGAAAAAGAAGCCAGTCATAATTCTCAAGGGAGGAAGGGGTAGAACAGGGGCAAAATTAGCGCTCTCTCATACTGCATCGTTAGCTGGCTCTATCAATGTGTGGAAAGCAGCGCTAAAGCAATGTGGGGCCATTATGGTCAGTAATTTTCAAGAGCTAATAGACCAAGTTGTCGCATTTACCTTTTTGCCGCCTATCACCGGCAGGAGGGTAATCGTTGCTGGGGGTGGGGGTGGAAAGAGTATGGTCTCGGCCGATGTCTGGGAAGAAGAAGGCTTTGAGTTACCAGAATTATCTGCGGAGTTTAGAAAGAAGCTTAAAGAGAAAGTCCCCGAACTCTGGGATTGGGTCAGAAATCCTATAGATGCCTCTCTTTTTCAAGGCACACCTGTGGTGGATATAAACTTACTGGAGTGGCTTAGTAATGAAGACGGATCTGATATTTTGGTTGCCAATTTGACTCAGGATGACCCTTTGCCCAATGATATATGGGAAAAAGTACTGGCAGCAAACTTTTTGCAGAGCGTAATGGCAATTAAGAAGAATGGTAAGCCTGTAGTCTGCGTTATTGAAACGGGAGAAATTGGTCTGGCGGAGATGGAAAGATGGAAATGGAGAGCTATTGCTGAGACGAGAAGACAAATCATCGACGAAGGTTTAGCTGTTTTCCCTTCTCTGGAGAGGGCGGCACAAGCAACAAGGAGATTAGTAAATTACTGGGCATGGCGGGAAAGTGAAAACTAATCATTGTGATTATATTATAGTTGGCAGTGGCATTGCCGGGCTTTATATTGCCTTGCTTGCTATAGAACGGGGCAGTGTTCTTGTCCTGACTAAGGGAAATATAGATGACTGCAACACCAGATATGCGCAAGGGGGCATTGCTGTGGCCATGGGCAAGGATGATTCTCCCGAGCTCCATTTCAAGGACACCGTGGCTGCCGGAGATGGCCTATGTGATGCCGAGGCGGTACGAATTTTGACAGAGGAAGCGGCTGATTGCACCGCTGATTTAATCAAATTTGGAGTGCCTTTTGACACTTTGGACGGTGAAATTAACTTGACCAGAGAGGCAGCCCATAGTGTGCCGCGCGTTATGCATGCCGGCGGAGATGCTACCGGGGAGCATATCGAGGTTACCTTAAGTCGCCAGGTGCGCTCTACTCCTATCAAAGTCTTGGAAAATTGCCTGGCTAGCGAAATTTTAGTCCGGAATGGAAAGGTAACTGGCGTGAGAGCTCTCGATTGCCGTACTGGCTCTGTAGAAGAGTATAGTTGCCAATTTCTCATCTTAGCCACTGGTGGTGCTGGGAAGTTGTTTAAATATACCACTAACTCCGATGTAGTCACTGGCGATGGGATAGCTTTAGCTTTTGAAGCCGGTGCCGAAATATGCGATATAGAATTTTTCCAATTTCATCCCACTGTTCTTCGCCTGCCGGGAGTAGCTCCTTTCCTCATCTCTGAAGCAGTCAGAGGGGAGGGTGGCATACTTAAAAATGTGGAAGGTCATCGTTTCATGCCGGATTATGCTGCTGAGGCCGAACTGGCGACCAGAGATATAGTAGCTCGCAGCATTGTCTACGAGATGAAGAAAACTCACAGCGATAGAGTTTTTCTGGACGTTACTCATTTGCCATCTCGGTTAATTACCACCCGCTTTCCCCACATATATCGCTTTTGTCGGGACCATGGCCTGGATATCACCAAGGGGCTTATTCCCGTTGCCCCAGCCGCCCATTACCTTATGGGAGGGGTGAAGGTCAATATTTGGGGAGAGACAAATACTCCAGGGTTATTTGCTGCTGGCGAGACTGCCTGCACTGGAGTGCACGGCGCTAACAGGCTGGCATCAAATTCCCTGCTTGAGTCAGTTGTTTTCAGCAAGAGAGTGATGCAGAGGACTGAAATGACTGCCCCTCCTCGTCATCGCGAAGAGCGGAGCGACGAAGCAATCTCCTATTGCCTACCACGTAGAGAAGTACTACCCAAGGTACCACGCCTTAATCTGCCCAACCTCCAGTCCCTTATGTGGGATAAAGTAGGAATCATTCGTTCTGGCAAAAGCCTTAAAGAGGCGGCAAGCATTTTGGCTACCTGGGAAAGCCTACTACCTCAACCCAGTGACCGCCCCTCCTATGAACTGAATAATTTGGTATTATGTGCCCGGCTCGTGACTGAGGCCGCTTTGCTCCGCGAAGAAAGTCGTGGCGCTCATTTCCGCACAGATTTCCCACAGACTTCGCCAGAATGGCAACGGCACAGCGTTTTTAGAAAAAGTGTCATCAAGTAAGTCTCAGATTGAAGAAATTGTCGACCGTGCCTTAGCTGAGGACCTTGGTAAGGGCGATGTCACTACCGAGGCCTTAATATCCAGCGACCAGCGAGGGACTGGCTTTATTGTGGCTAAGAAGGAAGGCATACTGGCTGGTATAGAAGTAGCTAAACAGGTTTTCCATCGAGTTGATCCAGAGTTAAAGGTGGAGATTCTTCTAGAAGATGGGGCTAGGGTTAAGCCAGGCGGTAAAGTGGCTAAAGTGTCAGGCAGCATTGCCAGCATTCTCAAGGCGGAGAGGATAGCCCTGAATTTTCTCCAGCGCTTGAGCGGGATTGCCTCGGAGACCAATCGTTACGTGGAAAGAGTGGAAGGGTTGCCGGTGCGCATTATGGATACCAGAAAAACCACCCCGGGCTTGAGGTCGCTGGAGAAGTATGCCGTCAGGGTAGGTGGTGGTGACAACCATCGTATGAGTTTAGGCGATGGCATACTCATTAAGGATAATCATCTGGCGGCGCTCCGCAGCCAGGGATTAAATATCAAGGAGATTATAGCCAAAGCAAGGCAGAATGCTCCGCAGCGGCTGCCAGTCGAGGTGGAGGTTGGGACCATGTCGGAAGCTTTAGAAGCCGTGGAAGCTGGGGCAGATATCGTCATGCTTGACAATATGAATCTCGAGGATATGCGTAAGGCGGTGAAATCTATTCATGGCCGTGCTTTAATTGAAGCCTCGGGTGGAATTACGCTGGGCAATGTTCGGGCTGTAGCTGAAACCGGCGTTGATTTTATTTCTATTGGCGCCCTTACCCACTCCGCCACGGCTTTAGACATCAGCCTTGAGCTTGAAGCTCAATAATTAAGAAGTCATAGACGACTATTATTTAAACATTAGCGTGCTCTTCTCAGCAATAACTAGATATCGTTCTGGGCTGTCCTCGAAGTGGGTTATCTTCAACCCCGCTTGTTTTATCAGCCCTCTGAGCTGAGATTCATCTGGTAGAAGGTCACTGGCAACTATTCCGCCAATGGATTGATGAAGCCGGTTAAGTATCTCTCGGCTCATGGTGTGGCAGATGACCAGCCGGCCATTATTTCTGAGCACCCTGGCTATTTCCTTTAATGCCTTGACCTTGTCGTTAAAATGAGGAAAGGCACTGTTGCATATAGCCAAGTCCACAGATTTATCAGCCAATGGAATGGCGAGAACATCAGCCTGAGCAAAACCAACTACAGGCTGGAAGTTTTTGGCTTGCGCTTGACCTAGCATCTCAGCTGAAAAATCCAGGGCTACAACTTTTCCCTCATCACCCAGCTCTGCGATTAAAAAGGGTAAAAGGACGCCCGTACCGCTGCCAATATCAAGCACATAATATCCGGGTTTAATGCCTAATTTCTTGACGATGTTGCCAAGACACTTCAACCTCTCCCGGGTAAGCTCTTTATCCCAGGTTGGGGCTAGTTGGTCGAAATATTCTTGAAGTTGCATAGCTAACCTGCCACCTGAGTTTGCTGCCATCCCTTCACCTTTCTCTTAGGGGAGAATGCCGTTGCCAGGCCGAAGATAATAGCAGAAGTTATCACTATAGCGGCACCCGAGGGAATGTCGAGCAAATATGAGGCTGCGAGTCCGGCCCAGCAAGAAATAACACCAAAAACAACAGCGATAAGGAGCATCTTCTTTAAGCTATAAGTAAGTTGATAGGCAGCGGCTGCAGGATTGAGAATAAGGCAATAGATAAGCAGACCGCCAATACTTTGCAGAGAGGCAGTTATAGTCACGCCGGTGGAAAACAACAGGCCGTAGAAAATGACTGTCGCCGGTATGCCTACGGCTAGAGCTACCTCTCGATGGCAAATCACTGCTTGAATTTCCTTATAGAAAACGGCCACCAGCCCACCTATTACGCCTGTTATAACAGCTAAAAAGATGATATCCTGTTGGCTAACCGTCAATATACTCCCCCAGAACAGGTTTAATGCTTCAGTCCTGGCCCCGGGCATCAGCCCCATGAAAAGGAAAGCCAGTCCCAGCATCAGTGAGAAAATAATACCTATGGAAGTATCGGGGTTTAATTCCCCACGGTCAGCCACGGGCCCGATAATGGCTGCTGAGGCCAGGCTGAAGAGCAGGGCTCCAATCAAGGGATTAAACCCCAGCCAGAGGCCGAGGAGCGCTCCGGCAAAAGCAGCGTGGGCAATGCATACCCCGATAAAGGAGAGGTGCATGGTAACTACGAAGACGCCCACCACAGAACAGGTTATGCCACCGAATAACCCGGCCAGAATGGCATTCTGCATGAACTGGTACTGTAAAATAGAAAAATCCATTCCGGCACCTGTCATTATGTCCGAAGTGGAGCAATCTCAGTTGGCACTGAGATTGGAGCTCCGTAAAGCTGAGTCAGCACCTCTTCCCTGAGCATTGACTCCGGGCTACCTTGCTGCCATATCTTGCCATCCTTCATTAGAATCAGTCGTTGGCAAATAGAGGGCAGCGTTCTAAGGTCATGGGTGACAAATAGAGTGGTCGTATGATACTCCTTATGAATGAGCTGTATCAGGCTTAAGATTTCGCGTTGAGCTTTTTTATCTATTGAAGCTGTCGGTTCATCGAGAAGAAATATCTCAGGCTGCTGAACTAAAGCCCGGGCAATGGCTGCTCTTTGATATTCGCCCCCGGATAGATGTCCTATTGGGCGTTGGGATAAATGAGCCATGCCTACCATTTCCAACACCCTATCTACTGTTTCCCATTGAGTCCGTGTTGGCCGGCGGAATAGTCCCAGGCGACCATAGCAGCCCACCATTACCGTCTCCCTAACATTGATGGGCAACCTGGGGTCGATATTTTCTACCTGAGCCACATAGCCTATGCTCTTTCTTAAATTAATGCTATTTCTCCCATTTAGCCGCGACCCTAATACCCAGACTTGTCCATTAACCAGTTTGCCCAGGCCATTAATCACTGTGAGCAAGGTAGTTTTGCCAGCGCCGTTAGGTCCGATAATGCCAATGAATTCTCCTTTCCTTACATCCAGAGACACGCCCTGTAAAGCCACATCTTCCCGGTAAGAAACCACAGCGTCTTGAATCTTGATGACTGTGTTATCCATATTGTTCCTCCCATTCGTTCAAAGCTTCCAGCAGTAAATCAACGTTCTTATCTATTGCCTTCTCCCAGGTTTCGGTGTTTTTGAAGCCACCGGGAAAGTTGGATATGGTCACCGGAATGGCTCCAATATCCTGTGCCATAGTTTCACTTGTCGCCGTGGCACCACTCTGGAGATTGTCGATGGCTAAAGCTACCCCGGCTTCTTTAGCGTCAGCTATCAGCTCTTCCATTTGCAACACACTTAAGTCTTCAGGCCGACCGAAGGTAGCCACGACATCGAACCCGGCCCAATTTACGAATCCTGCCTGCATCTCAGCACAGATTACCTTTACGTCTTCTATTCCGGCTTCCAATAACTTATTTCTAACTTCCTCGCCCTTAGCTAAAATAGCCTGCGCTCTTTCTGCGGCTTTCCCCTCATAATAGGCGGCGTTCTCCGGGTCTATCTCACCCAAGGCTTGAGCGATTTTGTCTACTGCCTCAGCCTGAACCGGGGGAGTCATCCAGTTGCCTGTAACATTAAGAACCGTAATAATAAGGTCGGGGTTTTCTGCAGCTGCAATCAGTCCAGTGACATTTTCGTAATTTTGCTGGTAATTGTGAATAAAAAAAGCTTGGCTATTAGCCAGCGCCACAACATCGTCTGGCTTTACATCGTAATGTCCCGGACATACACCTGGCGGTATAAAGGTACGAGGTTCCAGTTTGCCGTCAGCGACATCCTGAATAATGTTGGTGATAAACGAGCTCCCAGCTATGATATCAGCCGAAGGTTGGGCATGTTGGGCAAGAACCAATAAGGTAACCAGAACCCCCACGAGCACTGCTACCAGCACGCCTAGTAGGATCCTTCTTCTCGTAATTTTTCCCTTTAACATTTTAACACTCCATGCATGTGCAATTAATTGCAATTATTAAGCAAAAAAATTAATCCTTTTCCAGCTGTATCTGAGACTTTAAGAAGTCTATCTGCCTCACCCTGCCCTGGAAAACCTTCTTTTCGCCAAAGAGGGTCTCTACTTCTACTTGCCGGTCAGCAATTGTCAGGCGTGCGATATCCTCCAGAATTGGCTTGTCACCTTCTTTAGCCTCATAAAGTTTAGCCATGCACATCTTAATGTCCCCCCTTGCTCTTTGACAGGGCCTGTTTTGCTTTCATGAGTTCGTCGCTAACAGAAGCCATCTTAGTGGCTGCTTTTTGTAGCTGTTTTGCTACCTCAGCGGATGATGAGGCAGCTTTATCAGCCCAGTCACGGAACTCTTGCTCATGCTCGCCGTTATGTTCAATCCAGTAGTCAAGCAGAATGCGCAGTTTTTCTTGAACGTCATCCATAGCAATGCTTTTATTCACAATGGTTGGCTAGGCCTTTTTTCCTTTTCTTCTGCGGCACCCGCTACACTCTCCTGAAATGGCCAGGTGCCTTAAGTCGGCATCAAAGCCATATTTCTGAAGCAAGGTGTCTTGTAACGGATGTAGGATAGATTCCTCCAGGTCTACTACCTTGCCGCAGCTATGGCAAACGAGGTGATGGTGATGCCCTTTCTCAGCAACATGATAGCGGACATATCCTTCACCAAAGTTGGTTTCCGTAACTAAATCTAATTTTTTCAGTAGCTCTAGAGTACGATAGACAGTGGATATGTTGGCATAGGGATAACGATTGTGTAATTGCTCGTAGATTTCTTCAGCGCTGATGTGCTTGTCGGCATTATGAAGTGCCTCAATGACCAGCATGCGCTGGGGAGTTAAGCGATGTCCCTTTTCTATAAGAGTTTCGTGGCAGCTCATTTCCAGAGGGCATTATAACAAGAAAACAAAATTATTGCAACAAGTTGCTAATGCGATTATTTTCTCATCTTGCTTTCCAGCGATATGGTGACTGGTCCATCATTGTGGATCTCCACCAGCATATGCTCCTGAAAAAGCCCTGTTTCCACCTTGAGCTCTGTGAAGCGAACCTGCTCCACGAAAAACTCATATAATTCCTCAGCCAGGTCCGGCGGGGCGGCCTCGGTGAAGCTGGGTCGTCTCCCCTTGCGTGAATCAGCCAGAAGAGTAAATTGGCTTATTACTAAAATATCTCCCCTTGTTTCCAGCGCTGAGAGGGCAAACTTGCTTGCCTCGTCAGCAAAAATACGCAGGTTAACCACTTTGTTTGCCAGGTAACCGGCGTCTTCCTTCGAATCACCTTGAGCGACGCCGAGAAAAACCACCAGCCCCCGGCCAATGTTGCCCGCTATCTCGTCATTCACGCTCACTGAGGCTCTGGAAACCCGCTGCACCAATGCTTTCATCTCGATTTAGCTTATTATAATTATGCCACCTTCTCAAATTTATTTTCGCGTGATTTCTAGATGTTTCAATTTAGATTTGAGAAAATGCACCGAAACAGGGTTTTATTGGGGTTTATGCAAGGGTATGGGAGAGATTATGACTGCATTTTAAAGCTGATGGGGTGATTTTACCAGTCATTTAAAGCATAATATTTCTATTTACTTCCATGACCTATCCAACCACATCCCTTCAATTTCTCCACTTTCCGCATCAACCGCAAAAGATCCTATCTTTCCAATAGCACCACGGCCATGAGAATATTCATACGCAAAGCTTACTTTCCATTTTCCCGTAGTATTTAGTGCGTATATAAGTTGCAACTCGGAATACTCTATAACACCCACGATGTCTAGAACTTTCTGAGCTATTCTTATTAAATCTTCTGCTTGTACGCTCATAGTCTCAAACTACCCCCAGGAAGAGTTTATTGTTTATTCTACCACAAAATTAATTGTTCGTGTATATTTTTATTCCCCATTGAACAGAAAAGTATCTCGCTTGCGGTGCTCGATTTTCAAACTTTTTCAAGGTGATGGTTTGAGGCGAGTCCCGCAAAATGCTATTGTATTAGGTGGTTTCCTATCGGGGGAGTGTCGGAATTGGCAGACGAGCATGACTTAGGATCATGTGCTGAAAGGCGTGGGGGTTCGAGTCCCCCCTTCCCCACCAAGGGTAACCATAGGCAGAACTCCCAGCGACTCTCTCATCTTTCCGTCTGGTGGCATTGGCAGAATGTAATGTACCTTGGCGTTTTCTCCATCTATCTCAATTCTTTTGATAAATGATCGAAGGAACGCCTTGCTTTCAATAACGTCCGCCTCTCCAAGAAGACATTCGAGATCTCGGGCATAAGCCTTTACGGTTTTGGCATCTACGTGTTTGACTACGCGCGTGACTTTTTGGGCTTCCAGCAGAAGTCTAGCCTTGCTTAATTCATCTTGTCGGGACCTTATCTCCTTAATCCGCGGTGCTAGGTCGTCAAGGCTAAGCTTGTTTGTTTCAAGAGCATCGTACAGCTTTGATAACCTGATTTCCACGTCGTTAAGCTCAGCATCGATGGCATCCAGCCTCTCTCTCAGGATATCGTGGCTGGAGTCAAGTTGCATATTAACCAGTCCAACTAACTCCTCCAACCATTGTTGGTTCAGTACCCTGTGCCTGATTTGCCCGATGATCAGTTGTTCGAGCTTATCTTTCGGCAGCGCTCTGGAATTACAGGCATCCTTGCCTTGTTTGAAGTTCCCGTTGCACGTATAGTAGAAATATTGATGAGACTTGGCACTTCGACCTATCATAGCATGTCCACAGGAACAGAAAAGGAAGCTGCTGAGTAGGTAAGGGCTCGGTATGGTGCGGGGATGAATTATCTTGGGCCTTTTGGATGCCATTTTCTCTTGTACCTGTGTAAACGTAGCCCGGTCGATAATAGCTGGCCAGGCATTCTCCACTCTCACTGGGGGATCGTCGCTGTGAATTGCTGGATGTCCTGGCCTACCACCCCAGACAAGGGTACCGCAGTAGGCCTCATTGGTCAAGATCTTATGCACAGTGGTCTTTCCCCAGCGTTGTCCGTTCCCAGTGCGAAAGCCTTCTCTATTCATGACCTTGGCGATTTCCTTACAGCCTACATCCTGCAGTGCCATGCTAAACATTCTGGGAACCACCTTTACAGCGACAGAATCGTAGGGGTCAGGCTCTAGTTTATATCTGGTCTTGGCACCATCCTGTACAGCAACCTTATGGAGGCCATGAGGAGGTCGGCTGCCATTGAAGAAGCCACGCCTAGCGTTCTCTCTCATACCTCGCTTGATGTCCTGCCCGAGACTGGCGCTGTAAAACTCGTCAATAGACTCAATAACGCCTTCAAGCAAATGACCAGAGGGACTGTCATCCAGCGGTTCGTTAATGGAAATAACTTTGATACCTTTGCTCTTAAGCAGAGCTTTGTAGGTGATGGAGTCAACCCTGCTCCGTGCGAAGCGATTCAGCTTCCAGACCAGTATAGCCTCAAACGGCGGGGGCTTGGTCTTAGCCAGAGCAATCATCTCACGAAAAGCAGGCCTTGAGGCAGTGCGACCACTCTCCGCCTCATCCACGAATTCCTTTAGGATTTCGTGTCCCTGCTTTGCTGAATAATCTCTCAGTGCCCTGAGTTGAGCTGATATTGACAAGTCAACATCCTGACTGTCAGACGATACCCTCGCATAAACGACGATTTTCATGACACAATCCTCCTTACTTACATGCCTAAACGTCTACAGACCTTGCAAACTCCTGGGACAAGACCGAGTAGCCGGATTTCCTCTATCGCTTGCTTTGCCTTGAGCGTTGATTCCTCCAATTCTCTATGGGTATTTATAACCCGAGTAACCTCGGGCAGTATCTGCATTTTTCTGAAAGCGTTTAGCAAATTTTCCCTGCACTTATCTGCTGCACCGGGAACCTCTGCCAGAATCGAATTACGGTACTTGACGCAGCCGACACTAGTATCGACAACAATTTCATCTGTCCAGGCATCGTTCTTGCAGTCACCAAAGACGCGGCCGAGAGTCATTCGATAGAATAAATCACCAGTGGTACAGGAATAAAGAAAGGGCGGCGAAACATCGCCACCTGCTTCCAGGTTATAGCCAGTTTCCTCTTCGAGAAGGTTTGCAACCTTGCGTTGAAGAGCAATTCGAGCCAATCGATGAGAAGTATATATCTGCTCTCGCCGAGCGAGAATCTTCCACAGCTTATCGTTTCTCAAGTGTTGTCTGAGCATATCTTTAACCATATCGACATTGACATCAGAATCCTTGAGATCTTTGCTAAACTCGTCTTCCAGTATATCCTCCGTGTCGAGATCGTTTTCGCTTAGGATCGACTCTCCAGTTTCATACAAAGAGAGTACTTCCCAATCATGGGGCGGCACCGTCAAAGCCGAGAGAATTTCCCCCAGTTTATACAAGAGGCTCTCCTGATGCTTCAATACAGCTTGTTTCAGAAGGTCAATTCTGGCAGCCCGAACATCACGCTCGCGGCGTGCCTCATCAATTCCCCTCCTAACGGTTCTCAGATCGCACTTACTCTCGTTTGCAATGGAAGCTTCGGATTTGCCGCTTTCATATTTCTCTAACCACTCATTCTTGTCGGTTATTGAGAATTTTTTTGGCATTTCTCTATCACCCCTTGACAAGCATTTAAAGGCTATCAGCAGCTTTGTCAATGATATTATAAAGTATTTTGATGTCCTTGTCAAGTAGCAAAGTAGAAACTTAGTGTAATATACCGTTTGTTATAATTATTAATATTGAAGATTAGTGGATGTGGCGAACAATGACTGAGTCAAAGGAAGGGTTGAGAATCTTGGCGCGAATCATCGCCAGGGCATACCTTGCTGATAATCAGGGCAATAATACAATCGGCAAAACTGGGAAAAAAGGAAGGAAGGATGAAAGCTTACGTAGAACCATTGGAAGTAAGTCTGATGGAAAAGGCAGCCAGCAATCGCAGGGATAGGTTGTTGATTCGCCTGTTATTCCACCTCGGCTGCCGGGTCAGCGAAGCACTGCCTTTGGCGGTTGAAGACATAGACTTCAACCATGGCACGATTACCATTCAACATCTCAAGGCTAGCCTAAAGCTGTCCTGCACCGAGTGCGGACAAAGACTTGGCCGAAGACATACGTTCTGCCCTAAATGCGGGAACAAGATCAAGAAGGCTCAGGCTGAGCAGCAGGAACGTCGTCGCCAGAGGGTGCTGCCAGTGGATAGTGACACCTTAGGCACGCTTAAAGAATACATCAAGCGAGGCGGTCCGGTTTTTCGAGATGGCAAGGAACTGATTTTCGGCATCAATCGACACAGAGCCTGGCAGATTGTCAAAGAATGTGCTGAGAGAGCAAACCTGCCAAAGCTGGTTAACCCTGAAACTGGAAAAATCCACAATGTTAGCCCTCACAAGCTGAGGGATGCTTTTGCTGTACGTGCAATTAAGATGGATGACTCGGGAGATGGGCTCAGGCTCCTACAGCAACACTTGGGGCATGCCAGCTTCAACACTACGGCCAAGTACAGAAAGGTCTCCGGGGAAGAGCACAAGTCATGGTACCAGAGGTTGTGGGAGAAGGAATAGCTAGACCATATTACCTCACCCCAAGGGGATAGATAGTGATTGAAGCACTAAGGTCAACTAGAGGTGGTTTTCTGCGTCCCTTCGGCTGCAGCTGATTCATTCTTTTAATGAACAAGATGTCCTTTTATTGCGTCAGAGGTAACAATCCAAGCGAATGTGACTTCGATTGAACGAAATGCAATTTTATCACATTCAAGCGATGTGTAATAAGTGGTGAGACTATTGACATTAGTGTCACGAATGGTCTATGGTTCATAGTAAATTTGGAACAGGAAGTAACTAATGCAAGCATACTGCGTGAAGTGCCGGGCAAAAAGGGAAATAAAGGATGCCAAAGCCATCACTATGAAGAATGGCAAGCCGGCGACTCAGGGTACTTGCCCCGTATGTGGGACTAAGATGTTCAGGATAGGAAAGAGTTAAAGCTGATATAGCGGGTATCAGGGTTATCGAATTTAAAGTGTAGATTCTCTCATCCAGTTACACCAAGATACTTGGTTTTGGCTTCTTCATTGCCTCTTAATTCCTCCGGTGTAGACTGGTATACAATTGCACCGTTACTTATCAGATAGACGTAGTCAGCTACACCTAGGGCCATGGGGAGGTTCTGCTCTACCAATAGGATAGAAAAGCCACTCTGCTTAAGCTGGCTAATAATCCGGCCGACCTCCTGAACAATTAGGGGAGCTAACCCCTCAGAAGGCTCATCCATCAAAAGCAAATCAGGATTGGTCATTAGGGCACGAGCGATGGTCAGCATCTGCTGCTCGCCACCACTAAGCAGATTACCCTTGTACTTAGCTCTCTCCTTCAGGATGGGGAAGAGAGGGTATACTCTATCCAAAGACCAGGCTTCAGCCTTTCCCCTAGTCCGAGCCGCCATAGTAAGGTTCTCTTCCACACTCAACGAAGGAAAAATGCACCTCCCTTGGGGAATCAAACCGATGCCCATTTGAGCAATCTGGTATGGTTGCAGACCGGTGATATCCTTCCCCTTAAAACGTACTGTGCCCCGGCGGGGTGGAGTAAGGCCAATGATTGAGCGAATAGTGGTTGTTTTACCCATGCCATTACGTCCCAGAAGAGCTACTACAGAACCCTCCTTAACCTCTAGCGAAATGCCCTTGAGAATATAGCTTTCCCCATAGTACGTATGAATATCAGCCACTTCCAACATTTTCTGAAGACCTCCCGCTTCCTAAATAAATTTCCTGAACCCGTACATCGCATTGGATTTCATCGCATGTTCCCTCGGTTATAATTTGTCCGAAGTAGAGCACCATAATTCGATCAGCCAAACTGAATACCAGATCCATGTCATGGGCACAGAAAATAAGCGTCGTATCTTCTACTAAGTTGCGAATGGTATCAGCAAAGGCCGTAGCTTCCGCCCCTGGTAGCCCAGCAGTAGGTTCATCCAGCAACAATAGCTTTGGTTTAGATGCCAGAGCAAAGGCAATTTCCAATAGCCGCTGGTCTCCGTAGGACAAAGTCGCCACAGGATCAAATCTCTTTTCCCACAAGTCCATTGACTCCAGCAAATTCTGGGCCATAGCCAAGAGATCAGTCCGGGCATTGACCGAGCGAAACATTTGGAAATGAGGGTGCTGAGCCCCTTGAAGAGCCAGCAGCATATTATCTATTAGCGTAAGATTCAAGAAAAGGTTGTTTATCTGAAAAGAGCGGGCGAGACCCAGATGGAGGCGGCGATGTGGAGGCAAACGAGTAATCTCCTGCCCCGAAAAATATACGCTACCGGCTGTGGCAGGTAACTGCCCGCTGAGGACATTGAACAGGGTGGTTTTCCCTGCCCCATTAGGCCCAATAATGGCTAACTTGGTCCCAGCTTCCACAGTGAAAGAAAGCTCCTGTAATACCTGAAGGCCACCGAAGTTTTTCGATAAGCCCTTAACTCTCAGGACTTCCATACCGAAAGCCTCACTCTCCTCCAGAATCTAGAGAGGTAGCTGCCAAATCCACCCCGCAAAAACAAGACACATATCACAAAAACAACACCCAGAATTAAAGGCCAGCGCTCAGGAACCAAATCGCTGGCAAAGCGCTCCAAAACTAATATGAACGCCGCCCCAATAGCGGGACCAAAAAGTGTCCCGGCACCACCAATAATTACCATGAGCATTACCGAAGACGAGGTCGTAATGCCGAGGTGTCCTGGAACCATAATCCCATAAAAGGAGGCGAACAGCACGCCAGCCACTCCGGCAAAAAGTCCGCCAATAATAAAAGCGACATATTTATGTGCCCAGGTATTATAACCTAAGCTTTGCATTCGCGGCTCATTTTCACGAATGCCTACCAGAGCCCGCCCAAAGGAGGAATTTGTGATTCGATGCAACAAGAAGAAACAGATAACGAAGGCTAGAAAAACTAAATAGTAGAAACTAAAATTCGTCCAGGTGAATCCAGGAAGGCCAAGATGTGGTTTTATTATACCTACCAGACCGTTGGTGCCTCCGGTCACTGACGTCCACTTCACAGCAGCAACGGAAAGCAATTGCCCGAAGGCAAGAGTAACTAATAGAAAGTAGACCCCAGATACGCGGAGGGATATATAGCCAATGATCGCAGCGACAATCCCCGCCGCCAAGATACCCAGAGGGACCACCAGCCAAAAACTTTCAATGCCATAACGAACCATAAGAATGCCAAACGCATAGCCTGCCACCCCAAAAAAGGCAGCATGTCCAAGGGATAGAAGTCCCGTATACCCCACAATAAGGTCCAGGCTCATGGCAAAGATGGCATAGATAAGGACTTTGGTCAGTATACTCAGAGGGTAGGTAGATAGAAAGGAGGGCAAGACCAAGAGGACCAGGCCGATGCTAATATATGGAGCCAGGGAAAGCAGCCGTGCTTGCCATGGTTGTCTGTTACTACCTGCCAAGTTTGCTTTCCCCACTAGATTGTCCTCCCCATCAGACCGGAAGGCCGGAATAACAGGATGATTATCAATACTAAATACATTGTAAAGTAGGCGAGCTGGGGAAAGTAAGCTTTACCAAAGGCGACGACAAGGCCTATTACTATGCCTCCGACCAGGGCTCCCTGGACAGATCCCGTCCCACCAACAATAACTACAATCATTGCCAGAAGTAAAGCATCCCAGCCAACGCCAAGATTTACCCCTAGTAATGGTGCTCCAATGAGACCACAAAACCCAGCTACAAATGCCCCTAAGGTGAAAACACCAGTAAAAACCAGCTTAAGGTTTATGCCGAGCCCCATTGTCATTTCCTTATTATCCATCCCGGCTCGGATGATGGCACCAACTCGAGTCTTCTCCTGGAATAACCATAGACCTGCGGCGGCGGCTAGCCCGAAACCAATAATCGCCAGCCGAAACACGGGAAACGTTATCCCACCCACCGGTATAGAACCAGACAGAATAGAAGGTATATAGCCGTACTCGGGAACGGGTCCCCAAACCCATTGGGTCAGGTTGGTCAAGATGTAAATAAAACCAATGGTCAGCAATACTTGGTCCAGTTCCCGTTTATACAAGCGGCGCAAAAATCCCGTTTCCATTATCAAGCCGAGCAGACCGGCGCAGAGTCCGCCAGCCAAGACACCCAGCAAGAAGGCCAGGTCCCGTCCCACCAAATCCTCGGTAAGCCTGGCCACAGATAAACCTGCATAGCCCCCGACCATATATAGTGCACCGTGGGCTAAGTTTACAATCCTCATCAGCCCCATAGTCAGCGTTAAGCCGGTCGCCAAAAGAAACAATATGAAGCCGAGTGAAAGCCCAATTAAGAAATGAGCTGGCAAGACATCCATAGGCAATAACAAACCCTCGTACTATCTCAAGTCACTCTCGCCCGACCAGGCGACAAAATGAATAAACACGAATGCATACTACTCTTCGTCAACTTCTATAAGCGACGATGACTTACTGTGTCAACCGCCTGTACCCCTGTACGCCTCGTTGCTGGACTGAAGATCAACGTTATTTTTCTCTGGCTGCCACAGCTTGTGACTAGGGTGGTAGTCCCTCCGTATTGTAATCTCTTTCCTTTGAGTTTCTACCACCCTATCACCTTTTCTAAGACATAAGTCTATGAGCCGAAGCCGTAGCCGAACGGGGGAACGTTTTCATAAGCCTTAACCGGATCCCAGACGAATAGCGGCCCGTCCTTCGTAACCGCGCAAATATAGATTGTCTTGAGGGCACACTTCGTTCCCGCGTCAAAGACTATAGGGCCTTGCGGGCCTTCGAGTGTGACGTCCAGGAGGGCATCGCGAAGCACCTCAGGTGTGGTATCACCCCCCGTAGCCTCCAACGCTGCCAGAACTGCCAGGACGCCCTCATAAGGTCCCGTGTCGGTATCCTCCGGCACTTCACCGGTCGCGTCATACCAATCCTCGACGAACGCGTTATTGACGGCGGTGTCAAGAAGAGGAGTGTAGGGCGTTGGGCAATATTCACCTACTGTTGCATTAGCTGCCGCCTCCGGGAGTTGATACAGTATGAACGGGGCAAAGAAGGAACCGTGGAAGCAGGCCATCAGGGGCATCTTCGCACGAATGCCTAAGGTATGGAATTGGGTGAGAAACTGTATGGAAGTCGTCCCGTCGAACCATGCTACACAGGTATCGGCGTCATCTAAGCCAGCCAACCAGGAGCTGAAGTCCGTTTCATTAAACGGCGGCCATTGTTGTTGGATTATTGCTCCTCCTGTTGAGTTGAAGCCATGCAGAAAGCCATCCATGAAGCCGTGTCCTGGAGCCCAGTCCCCTGCTATCGTAGTGGCATTCCCGTAACCCAAGTCAGTGCCAGCGAAGACACCTATAGGGGACGAGGTCTGCCATTCCGTTCCACCACACATAAAGGTCCAATTATGCCCCTCGAAGATCACCCCCAGCGGGGCCGGGTTCGTAAAAATAAGAGGTTTCCCCACCCCATTCATATAGGCTGATACTGCCATCTGGCACCCGCCAGTGGTTGGGCCAATTATCAAATCCACCTCGTCCACAGTTATCAGTTCTATGGCAGCGTCAACAGCCGTAGCCGGATCAGCTGCTGAGTCCTTAACAATAACCTCTATCGTTTTACCAGCAACCTCCCAGCCAGATTGATTGAGCGCAAATTCGGCAGACCTGACCATCCTTTCACCGGTTATGGCCATGTGACCGGTCAAAGGGCGTATGTGTCCGATTTTTATAACTTCGGTTTCGCCTTCGCCTGCACAGCCGATGAGGCCCGCACCGAGAGCCAGTATCACTGCTAGTGAAATAAAAAGTATCTTTTTCAATGCATTAACCTCCTTTTTTATTAGAAAAAATAAGAGCGTTCTTCTTTTATCTTCCAGTTTCAAATCATCGGATTCACCTCCTTGTATACCTCAAAATACAGCTACGACGGCTATTTCTATCACCATCTCTGGCAAAGCCAAATGCTTTACTCCTATCAAATCTAACGTTGGTGGATTATCATCAATACACAATCGTGGGGCGTGTTCCCTGAAAAATTCCTCTCTCACTCTGACTATTGTCTGCCATGCATCAGAACGTGCCAGTCCGTCAGGAAAATCTCCTACCACGTAGTACCACATTTTCACAATATTGTCTAAAGATGAGCCCATTTCTTCCAAGTTAGCCTTGATTTTCTTAAAGCAAAGCCTGGCTTGAGCCCCGACTCCTGGTGCGACGTCTACTGGGGCGGTTTCAACTGCTAAGGCTTCAACTTTCGTATCAGGATCGATACCCTCTACACCACCCAGAAAAATCCAGCCGTTGGCGTTCTTTACTACACTTCCGCTTCCCCATGGCATAAGCTTGCCTCCGTAGTAGAGCTTGTGAGTTTTTATCTCCATTTCTAGCCTCCTAACATATAATTTGGTAGCATGTCAGAGAGGTGACATTTCCCCAACTATAAGACCGACGGAATTAGGAATAGTCTTTTTGCTGTTTGTTCCTTTCTCCTACTTATTTTAGTTTTAAGTTTACTGCACCTATTGCCAGGCAGGTTCCTTAACCGCATTTCTGCCAGCTATAATACCGAATGTCATGCACGAGGAGGTCATTACACCCAGTAAATATGTCTTCGTATTGAGACCACCGATGATTTCGCCGGCAGCATATAGCCCAGGTATAGCCTCATCATACTGGTTCAGTACCTGACTACGGCCATTTATCTTTAGCCCCCCTTTCATGGAGGTTATTGAGGTTATACATTTAATAGAACTAAATGGAGGTACATCTATTTTTACAACAGGCCGCATTTCTCCAAACTGAAACTTCCTGCCAAAGACAGTGTCATAGCCCATACTGTCTATGTCGCTATTGTATTTACCAACGGTTTCCTTTAGTCCTTTGGTATCTATGCCAGCGCTTTCAGCTAATTCTTCAATGGTATTAGCTTTATACTGCTTGCATTGTTCTATGCTCTTAATTTGCTCTGCGTTTCTTTCTGTTTTCCCTTCTTTACCAACTAAGTCAACTGTTCCAACTTGATCCTTTATCTTATCATTGTAGACTATCCAATAGACACCGTCTGGCTGTCTCATGCCGATACCGGTCAAGGGTCCATAAAAGCCTTCCATGGATGCTTCATTGTGAAATCTTTTGCCATATTTATTCACAGCGATAGCACCGTAATCTAATAACCATATTGCGTTGGAATGCGTCTCAATGCAGAGAGGCCAGGAAGGAGCCACAGCGATACCGATATCTTTTGTGGCTGCTCCCATGGCTAATGCCATCTTGAGTCCATCCCCCTGATGAGAATTGGGCATTTTGGGGAAACCCCTAACCATTTCAGGTTCATACTCAGCTATCATTTCTTTATTATGTCCAAACCCGCCAGTTGCCAGAATCACGGCCCTTTTAGCCTTGAAGTTTTTTGTCTCATCCTTAACATCAACCGTAAGGCCAATAATCTTTCCTGTCTGAGGGTCTCTAATCAACCTGGCGGCTCTATGTCTAAATAATATCTCCACACCCGTCTTCCTGGCCCTATCTTCTAAGGCTCGAACCAGCTTAGGCCCTAGTCCTTGAAGCCAACCCAGACATCTAGGTCTGCTGTGACAGGGATGTGGGACAATACCGGGGAATTTAATACCTTGTTCTTTAAGCATCTTGTAGGCATCAAGTTGATTGTCGGCAAATGCCCTCGCTACTTCTGGTAAAGCGCCACTGACATTCACCAGATCATCATAGACTAAATCAGGCCCATCCTCTATTCCCAGTTCTTTCTGCTCATCACTCCCGGCAATTGCGAAAGCTCCGGCAACCATATTAAAGCTCCCACCACAGGCTGGCTTTGTCTCCAGGACTGTTGCCTTTAAACCCGCCTCGGCAACTGTTATTGCTGCTGGAAGTCCAGCTGTTCCCCCTCCAACAATAATAACATCTGCTTCGTGATCCCATTTTCTAGGTACCTCTACTCCTGGCATTTGTAAACCTCCTTTTTGAGTTTCAGCCTTACTTTCAACCCCGGCGAAATTATGACACCTTTATTGATTTACTGGTATTTAGCATGCAATTTCGACAAGGCGTGCACAGCTCCAACTGTTATTACATTTTACTACATCGATTGCCATTTGCAAATCCCCTTTTTGAGTTTCAGCCTTGCTTTCGACCCCAGCGAAATTATAACGCCTTGCTTGATTTACTGGTATTTACCATGCAATTTCGACAAGGCGTGCACAGTTCCAACTGTTATTACATTTTACTACATCGATAACCATAGCGTATTTAGCCATTATTCTTTACACCTCCCACCTTGCGATTTCAATGAGGCAGGAGTTGGGCGCCATTCCCGGAGCATTCTTTGACATTAGACGGGAAGAAGTTAGCAAGTTCACACACCCGCCTTTGTCTACAGAATAGGGCTTGCCTGGCTCCAGCGGGTCGTATTTTCCCGAGGATGTGTAGCTGTGAATCACCCCAGGCCTGATACGCTCGGTGACTTGTGCTACACCCAACACTCCACCGCGGTCATTATAAATCTTGACGATATCTCCGTTTTTTATACCTCGTGCTTCGGCATCCTGTGGATGAATACGTATAGGCTGCCAGTGGTAGCCATCTTTAAGTATGCGATGACCTGGAATTTCTCCCAGCCAGGGAGCGTGTTTGTCATAGTGGGTATGGAAGGAATATCTTGGATGTGGTGACAAAAGCTGCAGGGGATACTTCTTAGCAAGCTCTGAGGTGTGTCCTTCCCAGCTGGGGATGTAGTGTGGCACCGGCGGTCTTTCCTCATCGTCGGGGAAGTGTTCCTTGAGACTTTGAGCAGCAAACTCTATCTTACCGCTGGGCGTTGCCAGTTCTTTAGCCTTTTCGGTGCCCCGGTAAGGATTACCCGGGTCAGGTGTATCGCACTCCCTGCCTTCGTAGAACCAGCGGAAAGCCGGTGTAGGCTTGTAATCTTCTGGAAAGGGAACCACAAAATACCCCTTCTTTTCAAATTCCTCCCAGGATATGTACTTTGGCAGGTCAGATATTCCAAACATGCCTTTAACCCAGTCCTCTTCCGACTTCCCATCGGTGAAGTCTTCCTTCACACCCAGCCTTTCAGCGATGAGCGAAAAGATCTCGTAGTCGGTCTTGGATTCATAAAGCGGCTCGATGCATCTCTTTTGAAGAACGATAACCCGGTAATTACACCCGTTGCTGTTGTGGGGGACATATCCTCCGGCATTGCTGAATTCTGATAAATCCATTCGCTCCAAGTTAGTGCAGGCGGGTAGAATGATATCGGCGAATCTTGATTCACTACCCGTCCAGCAATCCTGATTAACCACAAATTCTAACTTGGGGCTCTGGTAGGCTTTAACCCACTTGTTTGTCTCCGTCATCGTGCCAATGAAGGAGCTTCCGTACCGGTAGAACATCCTGACTTCAGAGTTACCCGGCATGGGGTAGGTATACGGCTTAAACTGCTGCTCCGCTGACATGAAGCAGAAACCTTCTCCATGCCAGCTAACCGGCGGGTTAAGGATGGCGTCAGGGAAGAGTAACCTGTAGAGACGTTGCTCCACCGGGTTATAAACCTTCTTCTTGGCCACCTGTGTCCAGCGCAACATTCCATCCGGGTCACCGTATCCGGGCACCCAGAATTCAGGCTCACAGGGTGCTCCCATACTGGTCCCCCACAGATTAACCCCTGGTTTACCCAGTCCCTGCATCGCCTGAAGTAGTACCATCAGTCTTGCCCATTCATGCCCGTAGGCGGCTCGGCAGGCACCGCCCATGGTAGCGTGCAGGCCGCAGGCTAACATGGTCCTCTTTGATGCCCACTCCTTAGCCAGAGCTGCTATAGTACGTGCGGGAACACCGGTTATCTCCTCCGCCCATTTCGGGGTCTTGGGCACACCGTCATCTTCACCCAGAACGTATTTCTGAAATTCGTCAAAACCAACGGTGCGCTTGGCTACATAGTCTTTGTCGTAAGTGTTTTCCTTTAGCCAGACGTAAGCTATGGCTAAAGCCATAGCGGCATCTGTGCCTGGTCTGGGCACTATCCATTTATCCGCCAGGACTGCGGCGGTATAATTGCAAAACGGGTCGATAAAAATCTGCTTCTTTCCTGCTTCCCTGAGCCAGAGACGCCAGATAGCATTTTCCTGTCCGGTATAGCAGCCGCGGGTGGTATCCGGGTCGTTTGACCAGTAGACAATCAAATCGGTGTTTTTCAGGGCGTCCTCAAGCAGGTCATACTGTTCCGGACCGCCCAGTCTCCAGTAGAATCCGTAGGTATGTATGGCACCCCAGTGGAAGCCTTCCCAGCTATCCGGGTTGTCAAAGATAGAGGTAAAGCCGAGCAAATCAAAGAATCTCCAGAACGGGCCCAGCTTGTAAAATATGGCTCCCCAGTTATGATGTGACGAAGTAATGCCCGTAATAGCGGCCGGGCCGTAGGTCTCTCTGATTCTCTTTATCTCATTGGCAACTATGTCCAGCGCCTCATCCCAGCTTATCCTTTCATATCTGGACCTGCCCCTGGTTTCCGGATGCCGGTCGCCCTTGGGGTCAAAGTCCACCCTTTTCATGGGGTATTTAATCCTGTCATCGGCATAAACTCTGGTTCTCTCGGTCAGGGTAAAGGGTGAAATGGTCACTTTCTTGGGAGGGGAGAATTTTTGGCCATTGGCATCAATTGTCCATGGTTTCAAGTCATTTTCGTCAATTACCAGTGGTCGGATTCTGACTATCTTACCGTCTTTAACATATACCGAAATTGGACCGCCAACAGTACAGTTGGTGAAGACTTGCTCTGACAATTAACTGCCCCTTTTCATTGATTTTACCATTAGTCTCGGACTCCTACCATTTTATCTCTCACCGTTCTTTTAGGCTAGCTCTTCCGGCTTAGCATAGGGTGAACAGTCGTTCCCATTGTGCTCGTCCTTACAGGCAATTTGACAGTTGTAACATCCATTGCACTTATTAGTTATCCATAACTGAAGCTTCATAACTGTTCACCTCTTACTAAGACTCGCTCCATACACAGACCAGCACCGGGGTGATACGGCCTGCTGAACGCCTCAGGATATTTCCTCCTCAATTCTCCTAAATCAACCCACTCAACCTCAACCAGAAATCCACTTGCAGCCATTCCTGCGGCATTTTTAGAGATTGTTTTGCCTGGAGCTATGGTGTTAATCGCCCCACCTCTATCAAGCTCTCCCGGAACTATCGGATCATACGTTGCCCCATGATCTATGGATACTACCCCGGGCATTATCCTCTCTGTCACATAGGCGCCAGCAAGGACAGCTCCCCTCTCATTGTACACCTTTACCACATCCCCATACCTTATACCCCTGTTAGCAGCATCCTGAGGGTGAATCCAGAGGGGCTGATAGAGGTATCCATCCGGACCTTTGACTTTACAGGTTGGTATTTCCCTGAACCACGTTACGTCATCTAGCTGCGCATGTACCCTCCACTTCGGGTGGTTCGACATCAAGAGCAAAGGATACTTCTTCGCCCTTGGATGCTGTTGACTCTCCTGATGCGACTCGCCATATGGGATCCAGTGCGGAACCGGCGGCCTCTCCCTATCATCGGGGAAATGCCTGGCCAAGTTCTGGGAATAGAACTCTATCTTGCCAGACGGAGTCTTCAAGGGATTCCTCTCAGGATTTTCACAAAAATCCCTCAGACCAGGTTTGTATTTCTTCCAATTTGGATCGGTTGGGACGACATAGTACCCCTTCCCCCTAAATTCTTCCCAGCTGACCATATCCGCTACACCTGAAGCTTCGAAGCCAAGCCTTATCCATTCCTCAATACTCTTGCCCTCCGTGTACTTATCCAGTAGACCCAGCTTCTCAGCTATCAGGCAAACTATCTCGTAGTCGCTCTTGGACTCCCCTATGGGTTCGATGCCTTTTTCTTCAAGGAAAATGGTGTTGAATTGCCCGCCACACCAATCTACCCCTATATCCTCCTCCTCGAATTTGGTGTTGACTGGCAGGATTACATCGGCAAACAAACAATCGTTCTCCAACCAAGGGTGCTGGGCTAAAATGAATTCTATCTTCGGGCTCTTCCATGCTTCGACCATCTTCCTCCCCTCATTCCAACATGTCAGCCAACAAGGCGAATCGGTCCACATCATGTGTATTTCAGAGCAACCCTCCGCAGGATAGGTGTATTTCTTGAATTGATTCTCAAGCGGCTCCACCATCAAAGTGGTACCGTACCAGCTAATGGGTGGATTGAGAATGGCTTCAGGGATGAGGGTTTTGGGAATAATCTGCTTTGGTGGAGCCGTAAAGAAGCGCGGCTCCGCTCCATGATATGCGGCCTTAACACTCGGCATCACCATCCCTCTAGGCCAAGGTATCCGCTCTTGATCCTCCAAGAATCCCCATCCTACCATCTGAGCCTGGTGAACTCCGGGCTTTCCCAACCCCTGCATCGCTAGCAGCAAGACCTCCAGCCTAGCGGGTTCAGTTGAATACGGTCCTCTGATGTATGGACCTCCAAGACCGTGTACTATTGACGTCCTCTTTGATGCCCACTGTCTGGCTAACTCCTTGATTATCCTCGCAGGAACACCAGTTATCTCCTCAGCCCACTCGGGCGTCTTCGGTACACCATCCTCCTTCCCCAACACATACTCCTTAAACCTGTCAAAACCAAAGGTATGCGTAGCCACGTACTCCTTGTCATACGTACCCTCGGTAATCCAAATATAAGCTATCGCGAGCTGCAATGCGGCATCCGTATTGGGCCTTATAGGAATCCATTTATCACCATGAATCGCAGCTCCATAATTCAAATCTGGACAGATATATACAGATCTTATCCCAAGCTCCTTGAACCAATAGCACAATCGGCTTGCTAACTGTCCGTGCCATCCCCAGGTTGTGGTCTCCGGGTCACATCCCCAAAACAGGAGAAGTTCAGTATTTTCCGCAACATCAGCGAAAACGTTAGTTGTAGGCACCATCAGACCCACAGGTTCCATCCCCCACGCATGCTTTGCTCCCCAATACCACCCCTCCCAACTATCCGGGTTTCTAGTCTGTAGCGTAAACCCTCCTAAGAGGTTAAGAAGGTGAGTCTGACACCCATGGGGACCATGAACAGCTTTTGTTTCGCCATGCCCGTCCGCTTGACAGAGTATCGCATACGGCCCGTATTTCTCTAATATCCTCTTTATCTCGCTTGCGATTAACTCCAAAACCTCATCCCAAGAAATCCTGACATAACCACTCTTCCCCCTGTTCTCTGGATGTCTATCACCGTTGGGATCCCAATCAGCTCTCTTCAGCGGATACAGAATTCTGTTGGGTGAGTAAACACGTTTTTTGTAGGCCAAACCGTAAGGAGATATCAACGTCTTCATCGTTGGTTCAAAGACCTTTCCACGCGCCTCCATCTTCCACGGCCTAAACTCTTCAGACCTATACTTCCAATCATAGTGTAAAGGTCTAATTCTGACTATTCTACCGTCCTTAACATCGATCGTTGCAGCATTTCCGGCTTCGCCATGAGCACAAAGGCCCAGGTCTTTTATGACTGTTTTCTCCCTCTCAGCCTCCTTTCCAAGTTTCCCCCCTTCTTTACGTATCTCTTCTACTTCCGTTTTTCCTTCATCGTTCATTTCCAAATCCCTCCTTCGCAGCATATCGCCGCCACAAGCGTTGGTTTCCTTGCGGATAATGAAGTCAAAAAAATTCTTACTCCCCCAGCACTAACCAACCCTTACCCTTCCCAACTAAAAAGAGGTAGTATCACGGACTTCTACTGGAGCGCTCTAAACCTTGGGAACCGGATATAGTCTTATTTCCCCTGCGTTTACGTCCTTTTCGGTACTGATCGATTTTATCTCCTTGGGATAATATCCTTCCTTTTCTATTGTCAGACAGTATGTACCCTCCTCTAGACCCTCCAGCCAGAAGTCCCCGAAATCATCTGTTTTAGTTGAAAACTTCTCACCGGTCTCCGAGTCGGTCAGGGTAGCCGTGGCCCCTTGGATGCACTCGTCCTCTTCCGGATCGTAAACGGCTCCAGCCACAAACCTCCTGGGTAAGCCTATGTAGTATACCCTCGGCTTAGCTTTGAACTCGGGGTGCAATACCTCAGCCTTGCTTATCAGCTCCTTCAAATCATCTTCCTCGCCGAAGTTCAATGCTTCCGTTGGGCATACCTCAACGCATCTAGGCTCTTTCCATCCTTTATCCAGTAGGTGAGCGCACATGGTGCACTTCTGGGCTATGTTCAGGTCCCAGTTAAAATAAATCACCCCATACGGACATGCATCAATGCAGTTCCTCATCCCGTTGCATTTCTCGGGATTCACGATCACTATCCCGTCGTCCCTCTTGTATATCGCCTGTTCTACACATGCTGGGATACATGGAGCATCATCACAGTGCTGGCATATATCGTGCATATACGATATTTTAACTTTTGGAACGGTTCCCCTTACCATGTCAGTGACCTTCATCCAGAACTGCCCTGTGTCTGGCTGAGGCTTAGCAATAGGAGTCCAGTCGTTCCCAACGTGCTCGTCCTTACAGGCAATTTGACAGTTGTAACATCCATTGCACTTGGAAATATCAATAACTAAAGCCTTCATACTTTTTATTCACCTCCAACTAGGACTCGTTCCATACACAGGCCGGCAGTCTGGTGGTACGGTCTCTTGAATGCTTCGGGGTACTTCTTCATCAATTCTCCTAAGTCGACCCGCTCCACCTCAACCAGGAATCCGCTTGTTACCATCCCTATGGTATTTCTAGAACTTGTTTTACGCGGACATATGGTGTTAATTGCTCCGCCTCTATCAAGCTCCCCGGGCACTATCGGGTCATACCTGGCCCCGTGATCCATGTAGACCACACCGGGCATTATCCTCTCGGTCACGTATGCACCGCCGAGGACGCCACCCCTCTCATTAAATACCTTGACCACGTCTCCGTTTTCTATACCCCTTTTTTCGGCATCCGTCGGATGAATCCAGAGCGGCTCGTACAGGTAGCCATCTGGACCTCTGACCTTACAAGTGTGGATTTCCTTGAACCAAGTCACATCATCGAGATTGGCATGCACTCGCCACCGGCCATGGTTGGAAACGATGAGCAAGGGATACTTTTTGGCTCGTTCACTGGAGAGTCTTTCATCGTGGCTTTTCCCCTTTTCAATCCAGTGGGGGACTGGCGGTCTCTCCTTATCGTCAGGGAAATGCTCGGCCAGGTTCTGGGAATAGAACTCTATCTTGCCAGACGGGGTACTCAGCAGGTGGCCGTCAGGGTCTTCATAAAACTCTCTCAGGCCGGGCGGGAATTTCTTCCATTCCGGGTGGGTGGGGACAACGTAGTACCCCTTTCCCTTAAGTTCTTCCCAGCTGATGTAGTCCTGCACACCGGAATGTTCAAAACCATGTTTTATCCATTCCTCAATACTCTTGCCTCCTGTAAACTTGTCCAATAGCCCTAGCTTCTCAGCTATCGCGCAGACTACCTCGTAATCGCTCTTGGACTCTCCTATGGGTTCGATACATTTCTCCTCATGGAAAATGGTGCTAAACTGCCCACTAAAGTTGTCTGCACAGATATCCTCTTCCTCGAATTTAGTATTGGATGGCAAGATAATATCGGCAAACAGACAATCGTTTTCCAGCCAGGGGTGCTGGGCCAGAATGAATTCTATTTTCGGGCTTCTCATCGCTTCTATCTGCCGGTTGCCGTCGTTCCAGCAGGTTATCCAGCAGGGTGAATCGGTCCATATCATATGGATTTCAGAACAGCCCTCGGCGGGATAGGTGTATTTCTTGAACTGTTCTTCAACCGGCTTGAATAAGGTGCTGCCGTACCAATTGATTGGTGGGTTGAGAATGGCCTCATGGATGAGGGTCTTGGGAATGATTTGTTTTTGTAATTTCGTAAAAGATGGGTCATACGCATGATACGCTGCCATAACGTGTGGGAAAACGACCCCTCCGGGCAAAGGTGGCATCGGGTCCGGTTTGTAGCCTGCAGGGATACAAACGCCGTTGCAGTAGAAACCCCATTCAATCATCACGGCCTGGTGAACTCCTGGTTTGCCCAGCCCCTGCATCGCCAGATTGAGGACTTCCAGCCTGGCAGGCTCAGTTGAGTATGACGATCTAATGTAGCCACCTCCGTTACCATGGGCTGTCGACGTTCTCTTGGACGCCCACTTCCGTGCCAGTGTTTTAATTGTTCTTGCTGGGACACCGGTTATCTCCTCAGCCCACTTAGGTGTCTTGGGGACTCCATCTTCCTTCCCCAACACATACTCCGCGTACTTTTCGAACCCATAGGTGTGCGTCGCCACGTACTCCTTATCATAGGTACCTTCGGTAATCCAGGTATAGGCTATCGCCAGGTGCATCGCTGCATCCGTGTTGGGTCTTATCGGTATCCATTTATCGGCATGAACCGCTGCTCCGTAGTTCAAGTCGGGACAGATATAAATAGATTCTATACCGAGCTCGGTGAACCAGTAGCACAACCGGCTCGCCATCTGCCCACCCCATCCCCAGGGCGTGGTCTCCGGGTCACATCCCCAGAACAGTATAAGCTCGGTATTTTCGGCAACATCAGGAAAAACATTGGTCTGAGGCCGCATCAGACCGTTGGGGTTCATTCCCCAGGCGTGCTTGGCGCCCCAGTGCCATCCCTCCCAGCTATCTGGATTTCTGGCTTGTAATGTAAAACCTCCCATAAGGTCAAGAAGCGAGCCAGAATACCCGTGGGGACCGTGCACCGCTTTTGACTCTCCGTGGCCATCTATCTGGCAAAGTATGGCGTATGGTCCGTATTTGGCTTGTACCCTTTTTATCTCGCTGGCGATGATATCCGTGGCTTCCTCCCAAGAAATTCTGACGAATTTGCTCTTGCCCCGGTTCTCGGGATGTCTTTCGCCATCGGGGTCCCAATCAACCCTCTTTAACGGATACATAATCCTGTTGGGAGAGTAAACACGCTTTTTGTAGCCCAAGCTGAAAGGGGGTAGCAACGACTTCATAGTTGGCTGAAAGACCTTTCCGCGCGCCTCAATCTTCCAGGGCCTAAATTCCTCAGGCTTATGCTTCCAATCATAGTGTAATGGTCTAATCCTGACTATTTTACCGTTCCTAACGTCAACGGTTGCGGGATTTGAGCCTATGCCAAAAGAGCAGAAACCAAGTCCTTTTATGAATGTTTTCTCTTCTTCGGCTTCCTTTCTGAGTTTCTCCCTTGCTTCAGTCATCTTTTTCCCATTTTTCTGTCATTGATTTTCATGTCGTCTTATGTTAGCTATTTGCTAATAGGATACTAGTCTTTCTTAACCGATGAGTGAAGTGCTATCTGTTTCTGGCCAGTGTTTTGCTTAACAATATCTCTCCCAGATACATATCGATCTTGGTCTTGACCTTCATCTTCCTAGGGCTATAGCCACTATGCTCAACCAACAGCGTATAGTCTTTGTCCGCATCCAATCCCTCAAACTCAAACTCCCCATAATTGTCTGTCTTTGTTACCTTGTCAGCGCTGCCTTTACCGGACAATGTCACCTTTACACCCACAGCACATTCATCTTTCCTATCTCGGAAAACAACTTCTCCAGCAATAAACCTCTTCGGTATTCCTATATATTTCACGTTTGGTATCAATCCATACTCAGGATGTAAAACCTCCAGCTTCCCTTTCGCAGTTGCTGTCATTTTCGATATCTCGCTATCAGGATCATTGAGATCGCCAAAAACGAGCGCCTTCGTAGGACAAGCTTCTACGCATCTCGGCTCTTTCCAGCCTTGGTCTAGCAGGTGAGCGCAAAACGTACACTTCTGGGGGATGTTTTTCTCCTCATTCCAGTATATGACCCGATAGGGGCAAGCATCCACTATCTGCTTCTGCCCCTGTGCTTTAGCTGGATCCAGAATGACTATACCGTCCGGTCTCTGATAAACCGCTTTATTCGAGGATGCCTCAACGCAACTGGGCTTTTCGCATTGCATACAGGGTATGACTGTATAAGCGACTTTTACTTTTGGATATTGCCCCCGCTCTTTCTCAATCACTTTCACCCAGAACTGTCCACTAAACGGTTGTGCAACAGAATACCCTGGATAGTCATTGCCACAAAATTCGTCCCGGCATGCCAAAAAACAGTTATAGCAGCCATTACATCTGGTGACGTCCATTATCATTCCATATTTCTTAACCATTTCTACTATGCCTCCCACTTCGTAATTTCTATCAAGCAAGAGTTAGGTGCCATCCCTGGAGCATTCTTTGACATGAGCCGGGAAGAAGTTAGCAAGTTCACACAACCACCCTTATCTACGCTGCCAACCTTGCCCGGCTCCAGCGGGTCGTATTTCCCCGAAGATGTGTAGCTGTGGACAACGCCCGGTTTGCAGCGCTCGGTTACCTGAGCTATGCACAGTACGGCTCCACGGTCATTATGCAACTCGACTATGTCGCCCTGCCTTATGCCCCGCGGCTCAGCATCGTGCGGATGTATTCTGGCTACCCAATAACCGTAGCCATCTTTCTGAATTCGATGCCCGGGTATTTCTGCTAACCACGGGCTATGGGTATCATAATGGGTGTGGTAGGAAAACCTTGTATGCGGTGATACGAGCTGCAGAGGGTATTTCTGGGCGAGCTCAGATGTAGGCCCTTCCCAACTCGGGATGTAGCGCGGCATTGGAGGTCTTTCTTCATCGTCAGGGAAGTGCTCCTTAAGGCTTTGAGAAACGAACTCTATCTTACCGCTGTATGTTCCCAGTTCTTTACCCTTTTCGGTATTCCTCTTGGGGTTATTGTCCGGTGTATCGCACTGCCTGCCTTCATAGAACCACCTCAGTGCCGGTGTGGGTTGGTAATCCTCTGGGAAGGGGACCACGAAGTAACCCTTCCTCTCAAACTCCTCCCAGGATATGTACTTTGGCAGGTCGGATATTTCAAACATGCCTTTAACCCAGTCCTCTTCCGACTTGCCGCCATCGGTGAAATCTTCCCTTAGCTCCAGCCTTTCGGCGATGAGCGAAAAGATCTCGTAATCAGACTTGGATTCATACAGGGGCTCAATGCACTTCTTTTGAAGAACTATGATTCTGTAATTACAACCGTTGCTGCCATATTTTACGTATCCTTCGGCACATCCAGTACATCCAAATTCCGCTATATCATTTCGCTCCAGGTTGGTGCACGCCGGCAGAATAATATCGGCGAATCTTGTTTCGCCCATCATCCAGCAATCCTGATTAACTACAAATTCAAGTTTGGGACTCTGATAGGCCTCTGCCCACTTGTTGGTCTCCGTCATGGTGCCAATAAAGGAGCCTCCATACCGGTAGAACATCTTGACTTCGGGGTTATTCGGCATGGGGTAGGTATACGGCTTGAACTGTTGCTCTATCGATCGCCCACAAAAACCCTCCCCCAACCAGCTAACAGGTGGGTTTAAGATGGCATCGGGTAGGAGTAGTCGATAGAGACGTTGCTCGACAGGATTGGTGACATGCTTTTTTGTGACTCTTGAGAAACTTATCATAGCATCCTTATCAGCATATCCAGGGAAAAAGAATTTAGAATAGTGCGGTCCTCCCATAGTAGCTCCCCACATGCCAATCCCGGGTTTACCCAGGCCCTGCATAGCTTGAAGTAATACCATCAATCTTGCCCATTCATGCCCGTAAGCCTGTCTCATTGCACCACCAAAGCCACCCCGATTTCCACAGCTTAACATTGTCCTCTTTGATGCCCACTCCCTGGCTAAGGCCGTTATAGTCCGTGCTCGAACGCCTGTTATCTCCTCAGCCCATTTTGGGGTCTTGGGCACTCCATCATCTTCGCCCATAACATATTTCCTAAACTGGTCAAAACCAATAGTATGCGTGGCTATATAGTCTTTATCGTAAGTGTCCTCCTCTATCCAGATATAAGCAATGGACACAGCCATAGCAGCATCGGTGCCTACTCTGGGCGCTATCCATTTATCCCCCATGATCGCTGCTGTGTAGTTGCAAAATGGGTCGATGAAGATTTGCTTCTTTCCTGATTCCCTGAGCCAGAGACGCCAGATTGCGGATTCCTGTCCGCAATATGTCCCACGGGTTGAATCGGGGTCATTTGACCAGTAGATTATCAGCTCGGTGTTTTTCAAGGCATCCTCAAGAAGGTCATATTGTTCCGGAGCACCCAGATTCCAATAGAAGCCATAGGTGTGCACGGCACCCCAGTGAAAGCCTTCCCAGCTATCCGGGTTGTCAAAGACCGATGTAAAGCCGAGCAGATTGAAAAATCTCATGAAAGTCGACAATTTATAACCTACAATACCCCAATTATGATGTGAGGCTGTCATTGCCGCGATAGCTGATGGTCCATAAGTGGCTCTGATTCTCTTTATTTCACTGGCAACTATATCTAAGGCTTCATCCCAGCCTATCCTTTCATACCTTGATTTGCCCCTGGTTTCAGGATGTCTATTGCCCTTTGGGTCGAAGTCCACTCTTTTGAGAGGATATTTAATCCTGTCATCTGCATAAACTTTTATCCTCTCAGTCAGGGTAGGGGGTGCAATTGTAATTTTCTTGGGAGGGGAGAATTTCTTGCCGTTGGCATCAATTGTCCATGGTTTCAAGTCGTCTTCGTCAATTACTAATGGTCGGATTCTGACTATCTTACCGTCTTTAACATATACTGAAATTGGACCGCCAACGGTGCAGTTTGTAAAGATTTGCTCCGACATAGATTATCCTCCTCTTGTATATTGCTCAGAAATGCCCTGCTGCACTGGCATCAACATCGCGCACGAACTAATAGTCCTCGTCAGACTTATGTAATGGTTTAGTCTTTCCAGAACTATAGCCCTGTCGCTTATACCGTATCAACTCCCGACACCTTCAAGACACTCTCTTTCAAGGCATCATTATAACCTACCAATGTTGATAACACCTAAATCCTCAAATCCAGCCAAGATTCAGGGATTCTTCTGAAAGAATCACCGAAAATGCCGGCCCGGGTTCTACTCAAGTCAGCGGGATATCGCCCAAGTTGATATCCTTTCTGGTGCTGATGTTCTCTATTGTTTTTACTCTACCGTCTTTCTCGATTTGCAGGTTATAGCCAGCGTTGTCCGGCAGGCCCTTGAACCAGAAATCGCCGAAGTTGTCGGTGGAGATGGTAAACTTTTCGCCGCTTTTGGTGTCGGTCAGGGTGCAGATAGCTCCGATAACTACCTCCTTCTGCTCTGGGTCGTAAACGGTGCCGGCAACGAAGCGCTTCATGATGTTTAAGTAATAAACTCGCGGCTTCAGGCCCAGCTCGGGACTGATAACCTCAGCCCCGGCAATCAAATCGGCAAATTCAGACTCTTCCCCGAATTTTAGGGCCTCGGTGGGACAGGCATCGGCACACCGCGGTTTGCTCCAGCCGTTATCCAGCAGATGGGCGCAACCGGTGCATTTCTGAGCGATGTTCAGGTCCTCGTTGAAGTAAATTGCACCATACGGGCAGGCATCAATGCAATTTCTATGTCCGGCGCATTTCTCCGGGTCGATGATTATTATTCCATCTTCCCTTTTGTATATTGCGTTGCGTTGACAGGCTGGGATGCATGGTGCTTCATCGCAGTGCATGCACAAATGCGGCCGGTAGGCCACCTTGACTTTGGGAACGGTGCCCCTGACTTCCTCAAAAAGCTTCACCCAAAACTGGCCGGTATCCGGCTGCGGCTTAGCATAGGGAGTCCAGTCATTGCCCACATGCTCGTCTTTGCATGCTATCTGGCAGCAGTAGCAACCGTTACATACCGACAGGTCTATAACAAATACTCTCATCTATTGCGCACCCCCTTCAACCCAGCCATCAAAACGCAGCCCGGCAGCCGGATCATACTCTCTTTCAAAAGCCTCGGGGTTTTCCTGGTGCCACTTCTCCCACTCTTCAGGCTTGACCTTCTCAACGTCAACCAGAAACCCGCTTGTCACCATCCCGACGGCGTTTCTTGAGGTTATGCCCAGCGGGGAAATGGTGTTAATGGCCCCACCGCGGTCAACCCTGCCAGGAATAATGGGGTCGTAACGTGCACCGTGATCAATGTAGGCTACACCTTCCCGGATTCGCTCCCAGACCAGGGCCCCGCCAAGCACTATGCCCCTTTCGTTGAATACCTTGACGATATCACCGGTCTTGATACCCCGCTTCTCGGCTTCTTTAGGATGGATCCAGACCGGCTCGTACTTGTAACCGTCGGCACCGGTCACCTTGCAGGTCAGTGCCTCACGCGTCCAGGAAATATCGTCTGCCTGGGAATGCACCCGCCAGCGGCCGTGGTTGGACATAAGAAGCAGCGGGAACATGCCGGCTCGGTCACTGGAAAGACTCTCGTCATGCATGATGCCCTTGTCCACCCACTTCGGATAAGGCGGCCTCTCCTGGTCACAGGGGAAGTGTTCAGCCAACCGCTCGGAGTAAATCTCGAGCTTGCCCGAGGGAGTGGGCAGCGGATTTCTCTCGGGGTCCTCGTAGAACTTGCGAAAACCTGGTGGGTCATCTTCCCAGTCCCCGGCCACCGGAAAGACATAGTACTTCTTGTCCTTAAACTCCTGCCAGCTGATGGGCAATTCCATGTCCTCAAACACCTGTTTCTGCAAATCTTCGGTGGTCTTGCCTTCGGTGAACCTGTCTTCCAGTCCCAGCTTCCTGGCTACCTCGAGCACGATCTCGTAGTCGCTTTTGGATTCACCGATCGGCTCAATGGCCTGCTCATGAATAGCCACGCTTTGAAACTGAGGACCCTGCCTGATATTGGTGACTATGTCTTCTACTTCCATGGTGGTGTTGGCAGGAAGAATGATGTCGGCCAAAAGGCAGTCGTTCTCCAACCAGGGATGCTGGGCCACCACACACTCTATCTTTGGACTGCGAAAGGCTTCCACCGTCTTGTTGCCATGGTTCCAACAGGTAATCCGGCAGGGAGTGTCCGTCCAGACCATGTGAATCTCGGTGCCGCCCTGGTCTTTCGGTATCGGATAGGTGTACTTGATGAACTGGTCTTCCACCTGGCGCTCCTGCCCTCCGCTGCCGTAGAAGGTAAGTGGCGGGTTCAAAATAGCCTCCTGGATTAGAGTTTTGGGAATTAGCTGCTTGCCCCAGGCGTCCATGGTGGTGCGGCAGGGTACCTTCAAGCGCTCGCTGAGCCGGGGGTTGAAAAAACGCGTGCTCTTGAGCCCCTCGGCCCGGGGCATGCCGAAATAGCTGATCTGCCACTGGTGAACACCGGGACCGCCGAGACCCTGCATGGCCAGCAAGACACTCTCCAGACGACCAACCTCGTGCGAATACGGTCCTCTGATCATACTGCCGCCAAAATAGTGGACTATGGATGTGGTCAGGCGGGCAAACTCCCTGGCCAAAGCCTTGATGGTCCACTCCGGCACACCACATTTCTGCGAAGCCCACTCGGGCGTCTTCGCTATACCGTCTTCTTCTCCCATGACATAAGCCGCAAGCTTCTCAAAACCAACTGTATGCGTCTCTACATACTCCTTGTCATAGGTGCCTTCGGTTATCCATAAATAGATGATCGACAACTGCAACGCGGCATCGGTGTTGGGCAACACCGGTATCCACTTGTCGGCATGAATAGCGGCACCATAGTTTAAATCAGGGCAGATGTACACCTGCTTGATGCTAACCTCTCTCCAGAAAAAACAAATACGGGTGGCATTCTGCCCGGTAAAGCCCCATGGGTTCGTCTCCGGGTCGCCACCCCAAAACAATACCATGTCACTGTTTTCTGTTATGTCTTTCAAACAGTTGGTAGCCGGAGACATCATGCCCTGAAATCCCTGACCCCAGACATGCTTCGTCCCCCAATACCAGCCTTCCCAGCTGTCCGGGTTTCTTACCTGCTGGGTAAATCCACCCATCATGTCAAATAACCTGGCAGAATGACCATGGGGCGTATGTATGGTCTTACACTCCCCGTGACCGTCCCCCTGCACTAAAATGCCCAAAGGACCATACTCCTTGTGAATCCTCCTCACCTCGGAAACAATAATCTCCAGAGCCTCTTCCCAGGAAATCCTCCTGTACTTGCTCTTGCCACGGGTCTGCGAGTTCCTCTCTCCCCTGGGGTCCCAGTCAACCCGTATGAGAGGATACCTGATTCGAGCAGGAGAATAGGTGCGCTTTTTATAAGCCAGGGAAAACGGACTGGGCAAAGACTGAAAACGAGGCTCAAGAGTCTTGCCGTTCCTTTCTATCTTCCAGGCATTCAACTTTTCACGGTCATACTTCCAATCATAACGAAACGGCCTGACACGAAGCACTTTGCCATCTTTGACGTCTACAAAACACTCCCCACCTCCTCCAAGCAAACCACCTAGAGCCAACGACTTGATGACAGTCCTGTCACCAGAAACATTCAACTTGAAGGAACCAGGTTTTCCCCTGGTCCCGTCTTGTTCTTCCAATATCTTTCCTCTCCTTCCCTATGTAATCTGCTGCTATTTTCGCTATCCCGCCAGATTCAATGCTGCGGCTGCAGACTTTTTATAAGCACTGTTACTGTATACAAGATGACAGTCGAAACTTTTCAAGGTTACAGGATTCACGTATAGTTTCACCCATTATAACCATAAGCCTGGTGAGAAACAAGGCCATGTGCTGGTTCATATGATTAGTGACACATTCTTATCAATGAGAGGAGCTTTTTCGCTTCGTCGTTGCCAGGAGCATAGCGACGAAGCTATTTGCGCACAGTTAGCAGAGCGCCCCCGCCTCTTGACTAGCAACAGGCTGCGTGATATTCTCAACAGTAACTTCGGGAAAGGAGCTATAAGATGCAGGCATTGAGAGAATTCAAGAAAGTGTCAGAGTCAGGAAGTATTTTGCATGTAATTATTGGGATTCTGGTCTTTGGTTCGGTCTGGGGCCTTGTGGAAGCTACTCTGGGCGGGGCTTTACACCTTATCCACTTCACCTACAAAGGGGCAATTACAGGGGGCATCGGCATGTCAATCATGGCGGCGTTTGTCGTCATGTATCGGCAACCCAAGCTCGCATTCTGTATTGCAGTGATCGCCGCCCTGTTCAAGCCGCTGAGCGCCCTGATTTATGGCCAACCTATCTTTGCTCCCTTTGTGGTCAACCCTGCCTCGGCAATCCTTCTGGAAGGACTGGCGTTCAGCCTGGTGGTCAGTCTGTTCTTTAAAGGTTTTGAAAGCAGTATCAAGACGCGTATTGGCGCTGGTGTTTCAGCGGGATACCTGAGCATCATCCTTTTCGGCGTTCTAGCATCAGCGGTAGGTATGGGTAACTGGGCATCCTGGGGACTTGCAGAGAGAGTCAGTTCAGTGTTTACCAATGGGACAGGTCTAGCCATTGTGGGTACTTGTCTGCTGCTCCTAGGACACCTGGTGGGTACAAAGCTCAGACCCAATTTCTGGCAACTCATGACTGTGAAGCCCAAAGCCTTCTATGCTAGCACTATAGCCATCACGGCCTTTTGCTGGATTATTGCAGCAGTTGCCTTCGCATCAGGTCTTTAGTGAGACTGCTCGTTGTAGGTGAACCAGGGTCAGGCAAGACCAGTTGGTGTAGGCAATATATTGACTGGCGGCGAAAATCTGGTTCCAGTGTCGGTGGAATCCTCTCTCCGGCGATTGAGAAGCAAGGACAACGAGTTGGCTCTAATGCACTTGA
>Ga0209979_1000767_pt1 | contig 39721 bp, 39 predicted proteins | sample AnhtaG_FD_183114 | JGI IMG/M metagenome (GOLD analysis project Ga0209979, IMG submission 183114) | Deep subsurface microbial communities from Anholt, Denmark to uncover new lineages of life (NeLLi) - Anholt_01485 metaG (SPAdes) (version 2) | ecosystem: Environmental > Aquatic > Marine > Oceanic...
CAAGCTGCCTATGAAGTCCACCAACTCTTCCTTTTTTAGCTTTCGAGAACTCTCACAAAAACGAATAAATTTTTCAAAGGCGCTTTTCTTAGTTTCAACATATGTATCAATAATCTCGATTATAGTCTTTGCCAGATTGAAATGTATTTTATTAATTATGATCTTGAGTAAGTTATCATTAAACCAATACCTATTTGTCTCTGGGCTTCTGAGAATCGGTATATAGTCACAAGTTCGAAAATACTTCTTAAACTCTTCGTTCATTCTATGATTTAAGGCGTGATTCTGTAGCTTTTGACCAAAAGGTAATTCGCGCTGCCTTTTGAAAAGATTTGTGAAAACCGCACCTTCGTATTCAGCGTATGTCCCAGTTTTGTGGAACTCTTTTGAGAGATAATCTTCGACCAATACATATACAGCGTACAGGTTTGCAAAACTACCTCGTGACTTTGATCCTTTACTTGCAGATTTGGTCTTTATGTTAAGATACTGGATGATCTCACTCTCAGAAAATACTCTATCTGATAAGCCGCCGAAGTTCTTTTCTAAAATCTCTTTGATTTTCTTAGTAAACTCATGTTCCATTTCTACCTCTCTGAGAAGTTCAGCATTCTCTGTCTTTCATCCACGCGAAGTTCAAACGAGCGATGTTCCTTTTTCAAAGGTTGCCCGTTGTATTTTGAGGCTATTTCAAGTCTTCGCAATCCTATCTTCACATATTCCTCTTGTATTTCTATGCCAATTGAGTTCCTTCCGAGCTGCTTTGCGACATACGAGGTTGTAAACGTCCCGGAAAATGGGTCAAGGACAACATCACCTCTGTTACTGCTCGCCCTAATAATTCTTTCTAATAATACTACTGGTTTTTGAGTAGGATGATTTTCATATTCATCCATACGATACCTAACCCTTGGGATTTCCCACACATTACCGGGAACTTTTTTAGAATTATAAGTTGTTGGCACAGGCTTCCGATAGTCAATAAGTTTTCTTATGGCTCCTGTTTTCGCTTCCACAAGAATATCTTCCGAGTTAAATGTGTAGTTGTTTTTATCCTTAACACAAAAAAGGATAGGTTCGTACAGAGAACCGTAATATTTTTTGGCTTGAACGCCTGAGCTATCGTAATACCATATAATCCGTGAAAGTACCGTCAGATGCTTTCGTAAATAAATGTCGAAGTATGGCATGTTTTGGGTTGATGTCATCACATAAAAACTGCCATTAGATTTGAGCTTCTTGACGCATAAATCAAGCCATTGGTGACTCCATCTAAGATAATCTTCCTCTGATTTCCATTTATCTTTCGTGCCATTAAAGTCCTTCCCAATATTATATGGAGGGTCAGCAAATATTAGATCAATAGAGTTGTCAGGTATCTCGTTAGAAAGTGCCTCAATTGCATCACCCCATATTATTATATGGCCATCTTTCTCAAAAGTTTTCATCTTATCAGTCCTTACAAATCAAAAACAAGAAGGCGAAAGCCTTAAATTATCGTTTTAGTTTTTCGATAGCAAACCTGACGACCTCGTTATGGTCGAATGCCATATCTTTCGGCAGTCTTTCTATATCGAACCATTGTGCCTCGGCTGCATCATCGCCGGCCTTTATCTCGGTTTGTTCTTCTGTCGCAATACCCATAAATACAATTGTAATCTGTCTGCCTCTTGGGTCGCGGCCCACCGTGCCGAAGGTACGCATCTGCTCTAACCGCACTCCTGCCAGCCCAGTCTCTTCCTCCAATTCTCTGACTACGGCGTCCTCCAGCTCCTCATCAATCCCAACAAATCCGCCCGGCAGTGCCCACTTGCCTTTGAACGGCTCATTTCCACGATTGATAAGCAGTACTTTGGTTTTGTCGCCGGAAAAAGTGAAAACTGCCGCATCAACAGTAACCATCGGCCTGGGCCAATCATAAATATATTTGCCTTTTTTGTTCATAGAGAGCGTACTTTACCCGGGCTGTCGTGTAATTTTAAATCATATTATGGTTTGAGCCGGAATATGTCTAACGAAAAAATGGCGGCAACCACTTTATCCAGAGGCCCCCCGCTCTTGCTTTCGCACCTGTGCCTGCGTTACCCTCTTTGCTGTCTGCGACAGCAGACAAGGGGGTGCAGGCAAGAAAGCGCGGGGGTAAGGGAGGGTTCACTGCCTCTTTTTTCAGTAATCCTTAAACCTTCTCATCCACTCCGGCCAATCGGACGGCTGGACGCCGCCGGCTGTGGTCCACGAGTTGTTTATGTCAAAGCTTCGGTGCCACTTAAACGTCCACAACTGCTTAAGGCCGATCTTCCTGATGGAGAAATCCAGAAAAACGCCGTTTGCGTACTCACCGTGTCGGTTCATACAAAAACGCTTCATTTGTAAAGCGCTTACCAGATACGTTGATATATCACCATCATATTCCGGAGGCGTATCGAAATCGTATGGCTTGCTCTCAACAAATGCGCAATCCAAAAACAGCGGTATATTACCTGCACCCTCAACATAAGCATTCCGCCAGTTATCTTTGGTTGCCTCCCGCCCATGTATAAACTCCACCTCCGGCAGTGGATTACAAAGCCAGTTATTCATTCCATAGCTTCCGGATTGGTCACCTGTCTGCCGCATAGGCCCCCAGGCTGCAAACGGATCCCTGGCTCCATCTTCCCTGAGTTTTGTAGCCGTCGGGCAGAATCGCATTTCTTTCTCGTCGCTGTAGTATGGCCGCAGCGGCCCTACCCAGGCATATTGCTCCCATCCGCCCCTGTTAAAATCCCCGCTCCAGAAGTCCCCGTCGTTCTGACCGGCGTACATCTCAAAGACAATGGCCCACTGATGCAGATTGGACTGACAGGCAACCGCCTTCGCTTGTTTTTTAACCCGCTGCAATGCGGGCATCAATATCGCCATCAATAATGCAATGATGGCAATCACCACCAAAAGCTCTATTAACGTAAAACCCGTTAGAAAACAACGTCTTACTTCTAACGGGGTAAAGCCTTTTCCTTTGCGCATACCTGTTTTCCTTCTCTCTCGAAGAAAGTTCTTCCAAGCCAAGAATTTTCGCCAGACATTATGAGTCTCGCTGATTTTCTTGTATGACATAATTATAGCACACTCAGTCATTATAATGCAAGTTATTGGCAGTAGATTTCTCGGACATACTTCTGATATAGATAGCTATAGAATACAACGGTATCTATGAAAACAGGTTTTTTTCCGGACTTTGTCACTCGATGAAAATATGTTATACTTTATATATGGGGGTTGCATTCTAAAACACTGAAGAGGCGCAAGGTAATTTGCGGGTAAAACTTCCAAAAGCAAAATCTTAAAGGAACTGAAGGGGGGAAAGATGCGAGCCTTGATAAAGATATTCTATGAAGTCGCCTTATGCCTTGGGATACTTGTTATAATGTATTTTTGGTTGGGTTTTGTTATAATTAACGTTTGGTCGGACATAATTAAAGGGTAAGAATGATATAAGAGTTAAATTTTCAGTAGTTCTTAAACTTTCTCATCCACTGGGGCCAAACCGGCGGAACAGAATTCGTATTAAAGTTTTGATGCCACTTCAACCGCCATAACTCCTTTAGTCCTACCTTTCTAACAGAACCGTCTAAGAAAACAGCGTTTACGAACCCATCGTGCCGGTTGATGCAGAAACGTCGTATCGAATCTCTACATCCGCAGGGAAAATCCGTTTTCTGACCCTCAAATTCCGGCGGTCTGTCAATATCTTTCACCCAGGCGCACCACCACCAGCTATCAAGGAAAACAGGTATATTACCTGCACCTTTGACATTACTGGTGCTCCAGAAGCAGTTTTGATGGCTCTCCTCGAACCGGCCTACTCCGACGATAAAGCTGCCCTCTTCCTGTGGCAGCGAGAGCCAGTTGTTTATACCATAGCTGCCAAGGTAAGCTGGTGTCTGACTGCCTTTGATTTTGAACGTAAGCTTACCCCAGGCTATGAATGTACTGCCTGTAACATCGGCACTTGCTGTTCGTGGAGATCTTATTATGCTGGCGCTGTCCTGGGCGATTGGATTTGCAACCTTAGTCGCCATCGGACAACAGTATATACCTTCATTGTCGGTGCTGTAATTATGTATTATATACATCCAGGGCTCAGGAGTTGCAAGGCCGAGAAACTTCTGTCTGGGGCAAAGACCATCGTTGTTGTTCGTGTACAGTGTAAAGATAGTCCCCCATTGCTTCAGGTTGGATTGACAAATAACCGCCTTTGCCTGTTTCTTAACACGCTGCAGTGTCGGCAGCAATATCGCCATCAATAAAGCAATAATGGCAATCACCACCAAAAGCTCTATTAAAGTAAACCCACTTCGTTTGTGCATTATTTTGTGTCTTCCTTCTGCGATTGTTGTTAGTAGTCCTTAAACTTTCTCATCCACTCCGGCCAATCAGACGGTTCGACAAGGCCGGCTTTCGTCCAGGGACCGTTTGTGTCGAACTCGCGATGCCATTTCAAAGTCCACATTTCTTTGAGTCCGACCTTCCTGATAGACCAGTCTAAAAACACGATATTTATGAAACCTTCGTGGCGGTTGAGGCAGAAACGGGCCATTTGCCCCCCGCTCAACACGTCCATGTAGGAAGGAGGCGAGTCTGTGTGGTGTGGATAACCTCCAATCCAGAGGCAGTCTCCGACTGCAGGTATGATGTTTGTGTCCTCGATGTCAATCGTCTTAAAGTAGTTTTCGGCGGTGTGTCGGCCAGTGCCCTCAGATTCATCACCGACCCAGTAATTCTGACCGTAGCTTCCAACATACTCCTTGCCCGCGGGGTCGATGCCACCCCAAGCATGATATGCGTCTCCACGGCCCACACTAATCCCTCTTCCTTTCTGAATAAGCCGGGTGGCTGCGGGGCAGGTAAATACTCTCTCGTCTTGGTAGTACGAGGCCATCCTATCCATCCAAAGGTAGTATCCCCGTCCCGTGCTTGCGGAAAAGCCGTCCGGGAAACGACCCTCATAGTCGCCTGCATACATCGAAAAGATGAGACTCCACTGATGCAGGTTTGCTCGGCAGGCAACTGTATTCGCCTGTTTCTTTACCCGCTGCAGCGCCGGCATCAGAATCGCCATAAGCAATACCATGATGGCAATCACCACCAAAAGCTCTATTAGTGTAAAGCCTTTTCGTTTACGCATTATGCCGGGTCTTTTTTATATAAATGGGTTGTTAGTAGTCTTTAAACCTCTTCATCCACTCCGGCCAATCAGACGGTTCGACAAAGCTGGCTTTCGTCCAGGGACCGTTTGTGTCGAACTCGCGATGCCATTTCAAAGTCCACAACTCTTTAAGCCCGACCTTTCGGACAGAAAAATCCACAAAAACAGCATTGATATTTCCCTCGTGCCGATTGAGGCAGTATCGCTGCATCATTCCGGAGCCACCAGTTCCGTTAGTAAAAGTCGGAGGTGCATTCGTGTGCATGGGCATGCCGCCGAGCCACCGCGCATCAAGGAATAGGGGGATACGATAGGCACCTCCCACATCGGGCCTCTCCCAGTACCACGGATGTTCGCCGATCACATTATTAGGAACTCTTGCTTGGGCAGGGTTGCCCACCCAGTCATTGATGCCGTAACTGCCGGCGAGGCCGGGATAGCCGTACCTGGAATCGTTCTCGGCAAAAACACCATACGCCTCAAACAGCCCGCCGTCTACGCCATTATCAGGATTTGGCTTTGTGGCCGACGGGCAGAAATTGATATCCTCATCCTGATAGTAGGGCTTGAGTGCCCCAATCCACACATGCCCCTGCTGACCGGTGGACCAGGCCCCATAGAACTGGTAGTCATTGTCGTCTGTGTATATCTTGAAGATAAGGCCCCAGTGTCTCAGATTGGACTGGCACGCCGCGGCCCTTGCCTGTTTCCTTACACGCTGAAGTGCCGGCATCAATATCGCCATTAACAGCGCAATGATGGCAATTACCACCAAAAGCTCTATCAAGGTAAATCCTCTTTGTTTATTCATAATGTCGCGTCTATTCTTTATCATTGCTAATGCTTCTTTTGCGGCACTACTGACTTACTGTTCGTCTTCATCATAGTATATTTCATTGCTTGATCGATTCTTTAGGAGTTTTACTAATGCTACTGCAATCCCACCTAACAATATAAAAACACCAATTCCTATGCCAATGGTTTTTTTGAAGCTGGATGGTTTTTCTTCCACTACTCTTGCCTGTTCCTTTTCTTCTGTTGCTTTAGCCCATTCTTCAGCAGTAACCTTGCTTTTTATTTATTTTAATGCCACGATTGCGAATCGGCGGAGATTCTCATCTTCATCTCTCAATGCGATGAGGGATTGGACTGCTCGGGGATCCCCGATTTCGCCTAAGGCCATTGCTGCAAATAGGCGAACGCGCTCGTCTTCATCTCCCAAGGCTCTGATGAGGGGTTGTACTGCTCGTGGGTCGCCGATTTTGCCTAAAGCCCTTGCTGCTTTTTTGCGAACACGCTCGTTTTCATCTCCCAAGGCTTTGATGAGAGGTTGGACTGCTTGTGGGTCGCCGATAAGGCCTAAGGCAGTTGCTGCGACGTTACGAACTCCCAAGTTTTCATCACCCAATGCTTTGATGAGGGGTTGGACTGCGGGTTGTCCGATTTTGACTAAGGCTTCGACTGCGGAACTGCGGATAGAGTCATTTTCATCTCCAAGCTGCGTTATCAATTCATCTATTTTCTTTTGTGTAGCTTCATCGGTTGTTGTCTGCGCAGTTGTAGCAGCAACAGACGCCATCAATAGTACAATGATGGAAATTACCACCAAAAGCTCTATTAAAGTAAATCCCTTTCGTTTGCACATATCGGTTCTCCTTCTCTCATAATAAAAGGTTCTTTCAAACCGACCTTTTTCACCAAACATAATGGGACTCGTTGGTATGCTAAGCTACAGTAATTATAACAAACTCAATCGCAGTAATACAATATATTTGGGGGAAAATTTCTGCATCAGGAGCTAATCAGTACAAAACCAATTGCCTTAAACCACCCCATCGCTTACAATACTCCATCGACAATTTATACCTTGTAAACCAGCAAAGAAGATATACGACATGTGCAATACGCGATACGCGATACGATACACGAGATTATGTCAGAAGGTTTTAAAAACATCCTGATTATAAAACCCAGCTCACTTGGTGACATAGTGTTGGCTTTGCCGGCCCTGACGGCCTTGCACAAAAGTTTTCCCGATGCGAAAATCAACTGGCTCATCCGGCCAGAGTTCGCGCCGCTTCTCGAAAATCATCCTCACCTGACCGAGATAATTCCTTTTGACCGAAGGTTTCTCGGCAAGGCCTGGTTCCATCCCGGTGCACTGGCCTCTCTTATTTCGCTTATTCGGCGACTCCGCCGGGCCAGATTCGATGCCGTAATCGACTTTCAGGGGCTTTTCAGGACCGCTTCTTTGGCCTGGCTTTCGGGCTGCAAAAAACGTTTCGGAATAGCAAACGCCAGAGAATTCGCCCACCTCTTTTACACGCACAAAATCACCCAGACGCAGGATTGTATTCACTTGGTTGACTTCTACCTAAAGATAATCCAAAATGTCGGTGCCTACGAGCTCAGCGTACAGTTTGTATTGCCGCACCATCCCGAGGCTGCCGACTCAGTCGGCAGGTTATTGGCAAGTTACGGCGTTACGCCGGATAATTATGTGGTTTTTGTGCCCGGCTCTGCGCACAAAGATAAATGTTGGCCTATCGAGCGCTTTGGAGTCTTGGCCGACAGGATTTCATCACAGTTCGGACTCTCAATAGTTGCCGTCGGCACTGCACCCGAAGCGGGTCTTGTTGAAAGGCTAAAAACTCTGGCAAACGTCCCGCTAACAAACCTTGCCGGGCAAACTTCCTTAAGCGAGCTGATAGTTTTACTGAAAACCGCCAAACTGGTGGTAAGCAATGACACCGGCCCGGGGCATATCGCTGCGGCTTTAGGTACACCATTGGTTCTGATGTTCAGTTGGTCCAACCCAGCCAGGATAGCTCCATACGAAAGAAGCGAATGTATTGTCGCTCGCGAACCACACAGCAGAGGACTTAAGATAAAAAGCACCGACCCAAAGCACAATGTCGACACCATAACCGTCGATGAAGTCTATCAAAAGGTCTGCGAACAATTAAGAGCTTAACAATCATATTTAGCCCAGGGTTTTTATGTTTAGCCCCCAGGCCTGCCCTGAGCCAAGTCGAAGGGTTTACCCTGGGGGTTTATGCCATTATATTTAGCCCCCAGGCCTGTCCTGAGTGTAATCGAAGGATAGGCTCCTGCCGCCTGTCCCCGCATTTTCCCATCTATGAACTAACAACTATCTCTGCGACCTCTGAACAATCTGGAGATCAATATGCCTCATTCTAAACCTTGCTGGAAAAAGATTTGACAAATCTTCTTAAATCACGCAGAATCCACTTTTGACTTTATACTATACCCAGAAGAGTGTTGAAAACACCTTAATTTCAAAGGACGCATTAAAATGATAGCAGATGTTCTGATTAGAAATTTCAAATGCTTTAAAAGCCTCACCGTGCCCGAACTTGGCCGCATAACACTAATTTCAGGCCGAAACAACGTAGGCAAAACCGCTCTGCTTGAAGCTCTTTACCTATTCTTGGATCAGCGCAATCCAGGCATGACTATACAGCAATATGGTCGGCGTGGAATTGAACAGGTTACTCTAACAACGGAGGCAATCTGGAGACCAATATTTCGCAATTATGCTGTGGATGCGGAAATTCTTATTTCTTTAACTATAAATGACAACAACGAACAAATAAAGCTTAGGTTTAATCAGGAATTTATACCTCTAACTCCAACGACGGTCCAAACTGAGGAACGGCAGATTCCTACAGATGAGGAACTTACTACTTTAGCAGTGGACACTGAATATTCCGGCAAATCAGGTGAAAAAATCATTTTACATCATTTCCTTGACCCCAATAACAATAACCGTCCCACCGTCGTATCTAAAACAAAACCTTCAAAAATTTCACTACCTTCGGCCAGTTTTTTGGCAAGCAAAAAGCATGTTCAGACAAATGAAACTGCAGAACAGTTCAGTAAATTAGCACAACAAGATCGGGAAAGCGAAGCCGTCGAGTTTCTTCAGATCATTGAGCCCCGCCTTCAAGGTCTAAAGATCATCAAGGAAGGTACAATTTCGTCGGTCCATGGCAAACTTGAAGGCTTTACACGTACCCTTCCAATTAATTTTATGGGTGAAGGCATGGAAAAACTCTTGTCTCTTATAGTTGCTATCGCACATGTGCCGAACCGTATCATTTTCCTCGATGAGATGGAAAATGGTATATTCTATGAAGCAATGCCTAAGGTATGGGAGGCTCTTGGTAAAGTACTTCGCAAATATGACTGCCAGCTTATCACCACAACTCACAGCTACGAATGCCTCCAGGCTGCACACGAAGGTCTTTCCGAAATGCCAGAGGACTTCAGATATATCCGCCTCCATCGAAAAGACGATGAAATATCCGCCAAACTTTCAAACTATGATATGATCGGCACTGCTATAAGAACAAATCTGGAGGTAAGATAATTTGTCCAGGCCTGAACCAATAACCCACAAAAAACTTCTTCTTGCTGAAGGCCGAGACGCTGAGTTATTTCTTGTATGGGCAGGTAGACACTTTCGCCATGAGATTGACTTTCAGGTAATGGACTTCGGAGGCATTAAGGAGTTGACTGATTTTCTCTTGTTGTTAGCTAACGACGAATCTTACGACGACGTCGAAACCATAGTAGTAGCTCGTGACGCCGAAACGGATGCTAAAGCTGCAACAGACAGTATTAAACATTCTATGAAGCAGGCAAATATACCGGTACCCGAAGAACCTTTTGAGTATATCAGAAACGCTACTTTGAAAACTGCATTTATGATTTTTCCAGGCCCCGAACAACAAATTGGGCGGTTAGAAGACCTCTGTCTTTCGACAGTCGAAAATGATCCTTTATTGGAATGTGTGGACGATTATTTAGAATGTGCAAAAGCCAAAGGCGAACAACTTCCTCGTATACACAAGAGCAAGCTCCATTGTTTTTTAGCGGGGAAAAAAGATTTTGCTGGTTTGCCTATCGGATTAGCATCGCGTGAAAAGGCTTGGGATTTTGACCATCCTACCTTGGAGCCATTTAAGAGGATTATCCAGGAAATGTAATACCTTGGACTAAACCACTAAACATTCCTCATATATTTTTACGGTAGTTTTGCCAAGTTCCAGCGATATTATCTGGTATTTCTCCGTTGCGGTCTATTTTTTTTGTTGGTTCTTGGTTGTCGTTTCGCTGGTTTGGCATTTGGGTCATACCTTGGGTTTGGTATGGGCACCAGTGCACCGGTTTCTTTTAAGTGCTGGTCAATGAGAGCGTCAAGCTGTTTTACCTTTTTTGGATACCTGGCTGTTAGGTTATTTGTCTCGCTGATGTCTTCGGCCAGATTGTACAATTCGTAGCGATGATTTCCAGCTTTTCCATCGTGGTACAAGCGAATCAGTTTCCAGTTGCCGCAACGGACGTATGTACTTGCAATATTGCCGGTGGCGGGAGTGTTGTGGGGAAAATGACAGAAGATGGCTTTGCGTTTGAGTTTGCCCGATTGTTTTAGTAGCGGTACAATGCTTTCGCCATCGAGGGTTTGTCCTGGTTTGGATTTCGCGCCGGTCATTTCCAGAATTGTTGGATAGAAATCGATACTACTGATAACTTCTGAGCATCGTGAGCCTGGTTCAACTACGCCCGGCCAGCGGATGATGAGGGGTTCACGTGTTCCGCCTTCATAAATAGTTGCCTTTCCGCCACGAAGAGGATAGTTGTTTGTCGGAGGCAGTTCATCCGGGCCGATGTGACTGTGGGTATTGCCGCCATTGTCGGAGAAGAAGATTACAATTGTGTTGTCGCGTAGTTTCAACTCGTCAAGCTTATCCATCACACGCCCGATACTTTCGTCGATACTCTTGAGCATCGAAGCCATGATGGGATTATTCTGTTTGCTGCGTGGGTCTTTTTTATTGAGGTAACGTTTAGTGATTTCTTCCTTGTGTCCCCATGGGCCGTGTACGCCGAAATGCCACAAGAATAATAAAAAGGGATTCTTGCGATTGGATTCAATGTATTTAAGGGCTTCGTCGGTGAGGCGGTCGGTAATGTATTCGCCTGTTGGTCCGTCCTTGAGGTTATTTAATCGGTAGGGGCTGTGATAGCTGGGAGGACCGGGGTTACCTGCTCCGCCGATATTGACGTCAAAGCCCTGGTTGTCCGGCCAGTATATCGAATCCTTACCCAGGTGCCATTTGCCAACGAAGCCGGTTTTGTAACCCACTTTTCTTAGGGCTTCCGCAATGGTGTACTCTTCCAGAGGCAGGTAACGCCGGCTGATAGGGGTAACAGTTTTTTGCCAGGGTTGTGCCTGCTTCGCAAGCAGTGGCCTATCGGCAGGGAGTTTGGGTAAGTGGCCGGCAGGAGTGGTGATTTTCAATCGAGCGGGGTATTTGCCGGTAAGAATGCTGGCGCGTGTGGGTGAGCAAAGCGGATTGGCAGCGTAGGCGTCGGTAAAGAGCATACTTTGTTTAGCGAGTTTGTTAATGTTTGGGGTCTCGTAGTATTTGCTGCCGTAACAGCCTGCATCCATCCAGCCCATATCATCAATGAGGATAAAAACAAGATTCGGTTTGTTCTTCGGCTGCGAAGTTGCTGTCGGTCGTGCAGTGCCGCCGGCACATCCCGGAACAACCAGCGATGCCGCTCCAAGCCCCATCATTTTCACGAAGTTACGTCTGTTAAAATATGTATCTGCCACAATGGTTCGCTCACAAATAATTTTTGCAGGATTTTATTTGAGTGTAATTGTGTGAATTTTTTGTTGGTTTGTCAATTTGCTTTTCGCTCGGAAAGATTATCGAGGAATCGCAGAATCAATGCGGCCAGGATAAGGGGAATGTTTCGGCGCGAGTGTGGGCCTCAACATGGCCGTCCAGGAAAGCGCAGTTGCCCTTACCTCCCAATGGGTCCTGGGATGGAGCATAATGAAAGCCGCCGATAACGTCCCAGAACGCTCCCACACCTTCTGGACCAGGTTTGATAAGTCGGTAGCTACCAGTCTGGTTAAGCCAACCTTCTATCATGGAATCAGAGCCGGGAACCATGTACGTATCGTTAAGGCCGGAGACGTTATATCTGGTATCAACCAGGGCACTTTCCTCTGTGAAGGAAAATGTTTCCGCAGGGTGTTTAACTTCGGATAGCTTTTTTACACTCGAATTCTTGACACCGCTGCTTAGGCTGCCCAGATATGCATTCATAGTATAATTGTACCAGGGCTTATAGTTTTTAAGATTGCCAGCGTCAGCTTGATAAAAATGGTCCTGGGAAGACCTTAAAGTTATGCGGACAAATGTTGGGCAGATGAATGCCTTTACGTTCTGTAAATAGGAGAAGAATGAACTGGCATATTCCGGATGGTTTTTAAGGTACAGGTCCCCATTGCACCAACGAAGGTGAATGGGACTGCTGAGTCCCGACTCTACCGGGTAAGGTGCTGTCTGTGAAAAGTAACAACTTTCCGGCTGACAGAATTTGTCGTCATTATCATCCGTGTACATCTGTATCGCAAGTGTATAATTCTTCAGGTTCGATTTACATACTATCCGTTGCCCCTGTTCTCTGGCTTTATTGAGGGCCGGCATGAGGATTGCCATCAGCACGGCAATAATGGCGATTACCACTAATAGTTCTATCAGCGTGAATCCCTTTTTACTTCGCATCGCAATAACTCCTCAATAAACTTTTTGCTCGTAAGTGGATGTGCCCATATCACTTACGCACAACCGTATTATCAAGTTTACACACCATTATTATACCTGCTTAATCTTGTTTATGCAACCAATAAGAGGACATCAATTTTTGTCGGTGCTGATGCAGTATAGGTGTTTGTCCCCTCGCAGGAAAATCTGCCCATCACTGATAGCTGGTGAAGCATAGGTGTTTTCCCCTAACTCATTGCGAGCGACGACCTCAAGTTCTGCCCCTGGTCTGACGACCGTCATAACGCCCTTGTCGGATAAGAAGTACACCAATCCGTTAGCTGATACCAGTGAAGCACTATAATGTGGTCCTAATCGTTCCCGCCAGCAGCTTTTTCCGGTCTTTGCCTCGAAGCACGTTGCTACTCCGTTGTCCGCCACGACTAAAAAGTACGGCCCAAAGGCAATCGGACTCGGCACGTATGAGCAGTCACGGTCCTTCTGCCAAAGAACATGTGTATCGGTTACGTTGCCCCGTCCGTCCGGACGGATTGCCTGAATAAAACGTTTGGGAAAACCACACGTCATAAACAGTAATTCCCCGTTATACACTATTGATGCAACGAACTGTTCCGTTGGCCCGTCTATGAGCCAATGCTGCTTGCCGGTGTCCGGGTCGTAACTGGCTACGCACTTAGTTCCGGAAAGAATCATCTGGTTGCGTCCGTCAATTTGCCGGATAATCGGTGTGCAGTAGCTTCGCGTCCTATTGGGCCGTGGTGTCTTCCAAATGGTTTGTCCCGTCGCGCGGCTCAGAGCTACGATATACGACGGCCCATCGTGGTCCCCATTGACGATGACCTTATCTTTCCAGATGACCGGACTCGAGCAGTATCCGTGCATACTTGAGAACACACCCGGCCGAACCTCCCAAACCTTATTGCCGTCGAAGTCATACGCTGCCACAAACATCTTATCACGGTCGAGAAAACTGACATACACCCTCTCGCCATCCGTCGCGGGCGTTGACGATGCATAGCTGTTCAGCCGATTAATCCGTTCCATTGGAGCTTCAAAGACTACGCGCTGCCAGAGTGTTTGCCCGTCTTTGCGGTCCAGACACAGCAGTATCCGCTGCTTTTTTTCTTTAATCGCGGTTACTACAAAGATATGCCTGCCCCAAACAATCGGCGATGCATGTTCTTTGCCGGGGATGGGAACTTTCCACATAACATTTTGCGTTTCGCTCCACCTGACCGGCACATTTTTTTCCAGGCTGGTTCCGTCTCCGCGAGGCCCGCGCCAGCCGGGCCAGTTCTCAGCTAAAACAGCATCCGAAAAGGCGAGAATAAGCGGCATCGCCGAACATAAAAAAGCAATTATCTTTCGATTGATGATTTTACTAACTCCTACAGTCAACGCGTGTTCCGCGTTGGATGAATGTACTAATATTTATTTTAGCCGTTTGCTTATTTTTCTGCAGCCAACTTTTTGGCATGGCGAATTCTTCTGACAAAACGATACCGATGATATTCGTTCTCCTCCTGGCAAATCTGCACTTTATCAAAAGTCTGTCGGTTTTAAAGATTCAAACGCCGTGAAGGACTTGTGCTCCTTTGCCCTGTTGAATCAAGGGAACGTAGCTTTCCAATTCTGCCAACACCGCCGAGTCGGTCAGGTCAATTGTCTTCTTCTTTTCGTGGGCCATATACCCAGCCATAACGAGCATCGTGATTAGCCGACCGTATTCGAAATCGAGCAGAGCGTTTCTGCCCTGTTCGAAGGCCGATGTTGCATCCCGCCACTCTGCTATATAACCATACAGGTCTGGCTCGTTGTGATGAAGAAGCAAAGCTCCGCGGCTGGCCTGTGCCTTCTCAAGGGCGAGTTCACTATCCGCAACGGCAGCAGCAGCCGCATCGCTGATAAACAGCCCCGTAGGTGACTCCAGTGAGTTGACGGTGTACGAATAACCCGGGCCGAAGGCCTCCATAAGGAGTCTCAGGCCGGGTGCATCGTACATCCAGGAATTTGTGGCCTGGGCTACACTGCAAATTCCCGTCTCGGGGTCTTTAAACTCTATGGTAACGTTTGAGTAGTCCTCGGCAGGTGTGGCCGTGTAATCCACACCTCTTTCCTTAAGTTGGTTAATCCACGGCTCCTTGCCCCACTTGAGTAGTGCCATATTGGCGGTAACTGAAACAGGCGTGAGGTAGTCAGGCGGTTTGCCGCTGGGTGTCAGCATATACATACCCACGGCTATACTGTGGCAGCCCATATCACAGCAGACACCGCCTCCCTGCCTTGTGGGGTCCCAGAACCACGGCTCGTGCGGTCCGCCGTGCTCTTCTGCGCTGCGGGCCAGATGCACAGAACCCATGCTCTGTTCCACTGCTGCAAGCTGACGCTGAGCCTCAACTACTGAGGGCATGTGAAGCTGGTTTTCGAAGTAAGCAATAGGCACACCGAGTGCCTTGGCCATCCTTGCCATTACATCAGCTTCCTGGAGGTTTCGGGCCAGAGGTTTTTCGCAGATGATTCCCTTAATTTTGGTGCCGTTTTCGATTGCCTTGGCTATGTTGCGCATTATTTCGAGTCGGGCAAAGTTAGGGGCAAAGATGCAGACTACGTCAATATCAGCACAGAGTTCGGGGATGTTCTTGAAAACCCGGGTATTGCCTAAGCCATCCTCCTGTGCACGTTTGGCAAGTGCCTCTGCGCCCTGGGGTGCGCAAACTCCGGCTAATTCGACATCGCGGACCGAACACAAAGCCCTTTCGTGGAACCCGGCCACGAAACCAGCTCCAATCATTCCTATCTTTAACATTGTCTAATTCCTTTCATATCAAAATGTTACAGGCTGTTTTCTTACTTTTTCTGAGACCACTGCGGCAGTTTGCCGAGAATTGAATCCATTTTCTTTTTTTTCGGTTGTTCTTAAATAGTTTATGTTGCGGAAACACCATTTGTTATTCCCGCGGAAGCGGGAATTCAGTTTTTTCACTCTGGACCCCTGCTTTCGCAGGGGTGATATCGTCGGTTTTCGTTTTCCGCAACAGATACTAAATAAGTTTTTGCTATTGTTAGACTTACATTTCGTTTTTCAACGGACGCCCAAACGTGACCCTGCAAAAGCAGCGGACACTTTTACAGTTAGAAAAGCTATTCTGGTACGCCAAATATTTACCCTACTTTTGATAATAGAACAACCGAAAAACCAGCGAAAATAACAGAAAATAGGCATTTCTCGATAGATGTAGATAATTTGAGCTGATAGGGCTGGGTTGGAAAGGAGCAAATGGCTCGGTCAAATAAAACCGAAGATGGGGATTTGAAGGTGAGTTTCAAGGCCGATAATGAGCTTTAGGCAAGTCAAGATAGGTAAATTAGGAGGTTTGCGAGGGCGATTTTTATTGGATGACACACCAAAGGAATGTTAAGATAGGCAAATTGGTAGAATTGGGGAGGGGAAATTTTTGGCCAAATGACCAGATTGGCTGAAAATATGGGGTAAAATGGGGTGAAAATGGGTCAAAATTCGTAAAAATTCAAAAAAATTCGTAAAAATGCACGTTTTTCGAACACATTTTTTGGGGGTAGATACGTAAATGGTCGAAAATATATGAGCCGGAGACTTTGCTGAAGATATGAGAAAATCGGCTTAGTGAGTCGGCGGTATGACAAGGAATTGGTAGAGATTTTGGATATTATTAAGCGAGAATTATGGGGGCACAGGCCCGCATAAGAAAAGTAAAAGTAAAAGGAGATAAACAATGCCAGCAACAAAAGTTGCAAAGAAACATATCGCAAAGAAACGTATGGGTATGCCCGAAATAAAAATGAAGGCTCAATCGCTTGGGATAAACTCAGGGAAAATGAAGAAGCCAGAACTTATCCACACTATCCAGGTCACAGAAGGGTACACGCCGTGTTTTGGGAGGTCGGATGGCCAGTGTTCCAACAGCGACTGCTGTTTTATACAAGATTGCCTAAAATTAAGACTGTAAATTCTGTTTGTTCGGTACTTAGCATTTCACAACTTCCTCTAAAAGGAAGGTTAGTGCGAAAGCGCGCTTTTGTTGCTCCCGGGGCAGGTTGTTAAAAGCGAAGGATTTGAGTTTTAATTTTTTTAAGTTATTTTTGTTGACGGCTGCGGATTTGTTAAGTATTTTCATTTTTGTGTCAAGGAGTATCATTCTGTCCCTCGGAGTGTACCCCTAATAAAAGACGAGGGAGAATATATTTCAGGCTCAAGAAAAGAGCCTAAGGAGAACATTGTGGATAAAGGTAAAGTAAAATGGTTTAATGAGAGGAAGGGTTACGGTTTTATTGTTCCCGACAATGGCGGTGAGGATTTGTTTGTTCACCACTCGAACATCGCGGCGGAGGGATTCCGGTCTTTGTATGACGGCCAGGCAGTGGAGTACGAAGTTGCCCAGGGTAAGAAGGGACCCGAAGCAACGGATGTGAGTCCCTGCTGATTTGGATATCGATGTGTTTGGGCATGCAAAACCACAGGCCCTACCATTCGGTGGGGCTTTTTTTATTGAGTGTTGATAATTGTTTTAAGGTTAACAGTTCAAAAGATTTTGGTTTCGCCATAGGCGGTTTTTTGATATCTATTGCCATTTCTAAAAGATCAGGTTAACATTTTAGCTTGGTTATACCAGACTTGATCCGAAATCCAGATTTTGCATTTTTTCTGGATTCCCGCTTTCGCGGGGATGACACAGAGGATCGGTCAGTTTGAGTTAGGAATTGAGAATGTGAGGTGAGATATGGATTGTCCGGCGTGTGGGAGGTCGATGGTGGAAGAAAGTTTTGGAGATGTGCGGGTTGATGTGTGTAAGAGTGGATGCAAAGGAATATGGTTTGACTGGGGAGAGTTGAAAGAGCTGGATGAGAGTCACGAAGGCGTCGGCAAGGCGCTTGAAGAGGCATTGAAAAGCCCGCGGGTCAATGATGCCAATCGTGGGCCGCTTAAGTGCCCAAAGTGCGGGATGGCAATGCATGCACACAAGTACAGCAGTGCCAAAGAAGTGAATGTGGATGAGTGTTACGGGTGTGGGGGGTTCTTCCTTGATAGCGGAGAGCTAAGAGAGATAAGAGAAAATTATATGAGTCAAGAAGAAAGAGATGCGTACGTGCAGAAACTCGTGGCTGATACACCCCTGGGGGGAGATGCTAAGAAAGCAGAGATTAGAGCAGGGGTGTGCCAGAAATTCGGCGGCCTTCTTAGCAGAAGATGGCCTTTCGTCTGGCCATGAGGCAACTTCTATTTTGTGGGTTCATTGGCAAGGAGAAAATGATGAGATGCTTAAAATTATTAATCTTAGCTGTGATTTTTGGATTAGTTCTTTGTGGATGCAAGAAAGAGGAGCTGGACACAGAAACGGCAGAAACGACAGAAACAAAGGAAAAAGAAGAAACGAGAAAGGAGGCTGCTGTGGGTATTACAATACAATGGCTGGGGCATGCGAGTTTTAAGATTTGTTACGAAGATACCGTTATATATATAGACCCGTGGAAATTGAAGGAGTCGCCTGGCGATGCGACGCTGGTGCTTGTCAGTCACAGTCACCACGACCATTATTCGCCGGAGGACATTCTTAAGGTCAGCGGGCCTGATGCGAAGCTTATCGCTTCGGCAGATATCGTTGCGAAGGAAAAAGTCGGAGAGGCAATAATGCCCGGGTCAGTGATCGAATTGGAAGGTGTTTGGGTAAGGGGTGTGGCTGCGTACAATCTTGACAAGGCGTTTCATCCGAAAGCGAACAACTGGGTCGGCTTTTTAATCGAGATAGGGTCAAAGCAGATTTATTACGCCGGTGATACGGACCTGACGGAGGAGATTAAGAATCTTAAATATATCATCAATGTGGCTTTGTTGCCTGTGGGTGGTACGTACACGATGAACGCAGAGGAGGCAGCAGAAGCAACCAAGTATTTTAAGCCCGCCCTGGCTATACCGTATCACTGGGGTGATATCATTGGCGGACGAGAAGATGCTGAAAAGTTCGCAGCCCTGGCGGGGTGCGAGGTGAAGATTTTGGAGGCCGGTGAGAGTATTAGTTTTTAGTTAGGTCTTGTTGCGGAAACAGCATTTGTCATTCCCGCGGAAGCGGGAATCCAGCTTTTTCGCTCTGGACCCCTGCTCCCCGCTTTTGCGGGGACAAGTTTACCCCTGCGGAAGCAGGGACAGGGGTGACATCGTCGGTTTTTGTTTTCCGCAGCAGATACTAGTTAGGTCCTTCGGCTTCGCTCAGGACAGGGTTTTGAGTTGTGGGCTGTAGATTGCAAGGATTCTTGTTCGGGAAAAAGGAATTGAGGCCAAGATTAGATTTGGTATGATTTGAGAAAAAGTAAAGCAGTGAGATAGAACAATTGAAGTTGTGTAAACATAGAGTCTGAGAGTTTGAAAGTTTTATTTTGGCGGATTTAATATGTTTGAAATACTTACCAATCGTGTACGCGGAAGTTGGGAAAGTCGATTAGGCCTGTGAAGAAGAAGGGTGTTTAAAAAGAAACGCTGGTCAGGACTAAATGGGGACAGTTATGTCTGCAAGGAAAACAGCATCGTGGTTTTTGTGGCCTTTTATGGCAGTGTGGGACTTGTTAGCATTGGTGCTGAACATAACCGGACGCGTATTGGCAGCGATATTGGGGGTGGGATTGATGGTAGTGGGAATTGTGCTTACTATGACGGTTGCTGGGGCGCCGGTTGGTATTCCGTTTGCCATCCTTGGGTTTTTGCTGATAATACGGAGTTTATTTTAGTTCCTGCGAAGTGAACTTGGGGGGATTACCACGTCTGCATTCTGCTGCCACGCAATAGGGATTTCAACAGATTCCTCGACTGCGCAGTGCTTCGCACCGCTCCGCTCGGAATGACAGAGGGAAGTGGGCTGTGTTCGGAATGACAGAGGGAAGTGGGTTGTGTTCGGAGTGACCCCATACAAAATTATCCCCGCTAAAGAAATGTGGGGACAGGCGGCAGGTGCCTATTTAGTGCGGGGTAAATCCAGTTTTCTCTTGCAGCGTGGGCAGGTAACCTTTTTGGATTTGAAATTCGGTGGTATCTTTAGCTTTATGCCGCAGACGCAGGTTAAAAATACAAACTGATTTACCCTTCGCATAATGTCGCCGACCTGGTGCATCTGGGTTTCTTTGCGCTGCTCTTTTTTGGTTTTAACTTCAGCTTCTCGCAGTGCAATATTCTCTTTGGTTAGGGCGGTAGGGGGGATAACCGTTTTGGTGTGCGTTACATTCGCAAAAGCATTTGAGTAGTCTTTGAAAGATGCGCCGTGGGTCATATTGCGCAAAATCCTTATCCTTTCGGAAATCGGCGGATGTGTGCTGGTCAGGTCGGATAATTTTCTCTGTTTTTTTTTCTTGAAAGGATTGGCAATATACATCGGGGCGGTAACCTTGTTGACGGCAGCTAATTGCGGTGAGGGGTCATTGGCGATTTTCTCCAGCGCGCTGGCAAGGCCTTCAGGGTAGCGAGTCAATCTGGCGCCGCCGGCGTCGGCGAGGTATTCCCGCCTTCTCGAGAGTGCAAAGTATAACAGGTATGCCATTATTGGCGCCAGGATTGCGACAACTATTGCGATTACCAGCATAATAAGCTGTGCCTGGCCGCCACCTTTGCCGCCGGAAGAATATCTTCGGCGCGAGCCCATCATCGAACTATAGAACATTCCTCGCAGAAAGACCTGTGAGAGTAAGACAATTGAGCCGAGCATTATGCCGGCGAGTGTAACGAAAAGGATGTCACGGTTAAGGATATGACTTATCTCATGTGCGATGACGCCCTGGAGCTCGTCACGGTTGAGTCGGGCTAAAAGACCTGCTGTTACGGCGACCGAAGCGGTCTCGGGTTTTCGGCCGGTCGCAAAGGCGTTAGGGGCGGGGTCGTTGATGATGTAGATTTTGGGCATCGCGGGCAGGCCTGCAGCGATTTTCATTTCTTCAACTACGTTGAATAACTGAGGATGCACATCGTGGGTAACTAATTTGGCTTTGCTTGCAGCCAGAAGGATTTGGTCGCCGCTTGAAAAACTTATCAATGTGAGCACAAGCCAAATCACCGTTGCAATCATCAGGCCGAAAAGACCACCTGCATAGGAGTTGGAGAAAACCAGGCCAATGATAAAGCCCAGAAGCAGCAACACGATGGCCATTATCACCATCAGGACGATGGAGTTTCTCTTGTTGGCTCTAATCAATTCCCACATAGTTTGTAACTCATAGCTTGGCTAAAACCACGCCCAAACAAGCCTTCGACGAACTCAGGCCAGGGTTTGAGGGTGCCACCCTTTTTAACAATACCCCCAAACAACTTTGAGGGCGTCACGCTGAGTTCGAATAAAATGCAAAGCTAAATAGTAACTGTTGCAGAAAACAAAAACCAACAATGTCACCCCTGCCCCTGCTTCCGCAGGGGTAAACTTGTCCCCGCAAAAGCGGGGAGCAGGGTCCAGAGTGAAAAAGCTGGATTCCCGCTGGAGTATATCCCGCACACGATGCGGGGCGGGAATGACAAATACTATGTCTGCAACAGGAACTAAATTATTAAAAGCTTACCTTCGGGACTTCGCGCTCGGCGGCAATTTCAATCTCGAAGAAATCGCGTTTGCCAAACTTGAACATACCGGCAACGATGTTCGAGGGGAACATCTGAATCTTGTTGTTGAAGAACAAGACCTGGTCGTTGTAGCTCTGCCTGGAAAAAGCGATTTTGTTTTCTGTGCTGGTCAGCTCTTCCTGAAGTGAGAGGAAATTCTGATTCGCCTTTAAGTCAGGATAATTCTCGACAACGAGCATGAATTTGCTGAGCGCTTCGCCGAGATTACCTTCGGCTTTTGAAGCATCAGCGACGTTTTTGGCTCCCATAGCCTGGCTTCTTGCGTTTGTTATGGCCTCAAAAGTCCCACGCTCATGCTTCATATAGCCTTTGGCGGTTTCGACAAGGTTGGGAATCAAATCGTGCCGGCGTTTTAGCTGAACGTCAATCTGAGACCAGGCATTGTCAACCTGATTGCGAAGGCGAATTAAGGCATTGTAAATGCCGATGGCAAAAATAATGAACAAAGCCGGAACAACAAGCAAGACCAAGACAAGAATAATGAGCAGCGTTGACATAGGTTTTCTCCCTTTATTGAAAGTGCTTTGCCGGTTTTACGGTCTCATTTTCTTAATTATGAATACCACAGCAAGAATAACAACGGCGGCGCCGATCAATATATAGCTCCACATACCCATAATTTTCTCCTTTCATTCAATTTGATTGTATGTTTTGTTATTTTTTTGTACTACGGTATTATACTCATTTTCTTTTTCGAGTTACCAGACTTTTCCATTCCACTTTTTTATTGCCGGAAGGTCTGGGATGCGGTAGGCGTGGTAGGCCTTGGTTCCGCTGATAAAAAGGTCGCTATGCTTCGACAGTAACGCAGCTTTAGCATCGAGCTCGGCTATTTTGAATCGGACGCTAACGATGAATGGGGCTTGGCCTTCGACCCAGTGGCCGTATGTCGTAGTAACGAAAGTGCCATCTGGCAGCAATTCGAGACCTGGATAAGCGCAGTCGGCAGCCCTGGTGTTGTCCATAAGACGCACTCGGTATTGGCCCTGGCGGCCGTTGACAATGTCCTGATAAGTACCGACCCATCCGACCCAGTCACCTTTTGTTTTGCTGATGTGCGTGGTGTCTCGGAAGGTTATGAATAGTCGGCCGTCGGGTGCGTACCGGCCGGTGTGTCGGTCGCCGGTCAGCGCGCTGGGAAGCTCCCGTGGTTCTGTCCAGGTTTGTCCTTCATCGTTGGAGAATATGACGAATGAGTTGAACTTACGGCTGTTCTCGCGGAGGAGCAGCGCTATTTGATTGCCGTCTGGCGACCGTATTAGGCCGGGTTCACAAAGATGTGCGGTCGGATGTTCAGCGATGGTAACGGGCTGCCCCCAAGTTAAGCCCCCGTCCTTTGAAATCGTTTTGAAGACCTGGAATTTAGTGCGTTTGCCCTTATTGCGTAGAAATCGGCCATCGTCGTGGAAAAGTGCCATGTAATCGCCGTTCTTGAGTCTCTCGACAGAAGCCATTGTGACGATGCCGCCGAAATTTCCGATGGGCTTCAGCGGCGTCCATGTCCAGCCGTCATCTTGTGAAACAGCCATACGGATGGGGTACAGGCCAGAGAATAGAATCAATCGCTTCACGCCCTGCTTGTCAATGACTCTGTGGATGGTCGGCACCTCTTTTGACGTGGACCAGTTGTCCGGTGTTTTGAGGCGCTTCGACCAGGTCAGTCCACCGTCAGTACTTCGTTTCATAACGATTGCGCCGCGGCCATGGCCCTTTGGATAAACCGTGATAATCGTCTTGTTGTCTTCCAGCAGAACGGTGGTCGGATGTCCCAGATATTGGCCAGGTTCTCTGTCAACTATAATCTGGCGGTCGGTTTCTTGCGAAAGATCGATGATGGGGATGGAGTAACCTTTAGACGGCGGCCCCTGGATTTTGGGCGTTTTGCCCCGGGCTGTCTGATGCCACAGAACAGGGACCAACAGGAGAATGTATATCAGCCGTAAACTGAGTTGTTTCATAGCGCGCTTCTAAATCTTAATCTTTTTGATTATGGCCAAACATATCAGCCAATAACTTTTGGATTTTATTGTCTTTGTCTAACTTTGCTCTGTCGAAGATATCGTGCAGCTCACCTTTGTCGAACCAAAGGCCATCACCTTTTCGGCATTTGTCGATGAGCAAGATCGGTTTTGAAGAGCCGACGATGACCTTTTTCATTTTTTTGTCGCAGATGGGACATTTTCTTATTTTTTCGGTGGCCTTGGAATCGATTTTGAATGAATCGAGCAATTGTCCGGCCTTTTCCGGCTCGCCGAGCAGTAGTTCGAGCTCGCCGGCGTCGAGCCAGATGCCGCCGCAGTCGGTGCAATAATCGATTTCGACATCCTGGAGCTCAAGGGTGATCATCGCATTTTTGCAAACCGGACAATCCATAATTAAAGACCCAAGACTACCCCAGCACCAAAAACGACTGAGCGCAGCTCTTTTGGTGCTGGGCTGGTTTCAACCGAGTAATTCTACTATTAAGACGCAGAACAACATAGAGAAATTCAAAAATTTAAATGCAAAATTTATTTGTTGCTCTGTTTTTCAATTTCGCAGTTTTCGATTTTTTATCTCTGCGTTCGCTGTTGGCGTAATAATAGTGCGTTATTTTATATTGTCAGGGTCGTGTCGTCAAGAAATGAATATCAAATATAAGAGGTTGAAAGGGGAGCGGAAGTCGGCAGCGGCAGACAGGTTGTGAGTTACGGATTGCGCGGTTGCCAATTGCGTTTTGGGATGTGATTTTATGATTATTATCGGGCTTTTGTAAGTTGTCGGTTGAGCCAGAGAGAACAGAGCGAGTCTTGAGGCTGTGCCCAAAGGAGTTATAATCTGGAAAGCAAGCCGGCAGTTCTGGCATGTTGAGGTTAGTTTTGTTAGGATAGTATGATAGTATAGTATTTCATATTTGTAAGAAAAAGTAGCCTTTGAGTGCCGTGAATAAAAGGAAATGGAGAAATAAGACTCAATCGAAAGATTAGCTTACTGGTTAACAATGATATGCAAGATTCTTGGGGTGGTGTGCCGAAATAATTAAATGAGGTGGGAATATTTGTCCTTGACGAGAGCAATCTAATTGATTATTGATTGATAATTATTGAAAACCAATATACTTAAGGGCGCTGGAAAATGATAGTTGATTGCCATACACATATAAATTGTGCTGCGGATGATGTTGAGATGTCTGAGCATTTAGCGGCCGCGGAGATGGTGGATGCGTGCATCGTATTAGCTAACGCAGATGGGCCGAGCGAAGAAGTCAATAAGGGATTGGCTGAGTATGTGAATAAGCATAAAGAGAAAATGGTCGGTTTTGCAGTCGTAGAGCCAATACAAGATAAAATCAGCGTTAATAATCTGAAACCTGTCAAGGATAAATTGGGACTTAACGGGGTGGTTTTGTATTGTTCAGCTTGTGGTTTGCACCCTGCTCACAGCAGGGCGATGCGGTTTTATGGATCGGCACAGGAGCTTGGTCTTCCGGTTTTCTTTCATAACGGTGATTGTACTCTTAGAGCGGATGCCGTTCTGGACTATGCACAGCCATACTTTTTGGATGAGATTGCGAGAGAGTTTGCGGCTTTGAAAATTATCATCGGAGATATGGGTATGCCGTTTGTTGAGCAGACATTGTCTGTAGTGGCTAAGCATGAAAATGTGTATGCGGATTTGACGATAAGGCCGAGCAATGTCTGGCAAACTTACAATACAGTGGTGGCGGCGTACGAGCGGGGGGTGATGGATAAACTGCTGTTCGGTAGTGGATTCCCATTAGGCAATGCGGGCCAGTGCATCGAGACGCTGCTTGGTTTTAATATGCTTTTGGCTGATACGAATCTGCCGACGGTTCCGCGAGGTAGCATTCGAAGCATCATCGAACGTAACACGCTGGAGTTGCTCGGAATAAAAGATAAGAGTATAGAGGCACAAGAAGAAAAAAGTGAAAAGACGAAAGAGCGTAAGAGCGTAAAAGCGTAAGAACACTCGTCTCGGCGAAGGCCCGAGCCGTAGCCGGGCAAGTACGAGCAATGAAAGCGGGAAGATAAGCAGCGATGGCTGAGCTTTTGGAAGAGCAAAGAGAAAGCTGGGGGACGCGTGGCGGATTTATTCTGGCGGCGATTGGCTCGGCTGTTGGCCTGGGTAATCTGTGGGGGTTTCCTTATAAACTCTACAGCTATGGGGGCGGGGCATTTCTGATTCCGTATATCATCGCTCTTCTTGTAGTTGGCATCCCCATAATGGTTCTTGAGTTCAGTATCGGCCATTATACGCAGCGGGCGGCGCCTGATGCTTTTAAGCGGGGGCATAGGCGTTTTGAGATGGTCGGATGGTAGGGGATTCTTCTGGCTTTTGTAATAGTTATTTATTACCCGGTGATTTTAGCGTATTGTTTCAGCTTCCTGTGGTACAGCATCGTCGGGATTTTTAGCGGCGGGGAACTGCCCTGGGCGGGTGAGGGGATAGAAGGTGTCGAGAACGCCAAGAGTTTCTTCAATGAGACATATCTGGGCAAGATCGAAGGCCCGAATCTGGGCGCTATTCGTTGGAATATTGTGTGGCCGCTGTTTATTACCTGGGTGGCGATGTACTTCTGTATTTTCAGGGGCGTGCGCCTGGTTGGTAAGATCGTCTGGCTCACGGTTCCGCTGCCGTGGCTGATGCTGCTGATCCTTACGGTGCGAGGCCTGACCCTCGAAGGCAGCATGCAGGGCCTGACGTATTATCTCGACCCCGTGTGGTCCGAACTGACAAAGCCTATAACGTGGCGCTACGCGTTCGGTCAGGTATTCTTTTCGTTGAGCCTTGCTTACGGTATTATGGTTACGTACGCAAGCTTCCTTCACAGGAAAAGTGATATTAATAACAATGCGGCCATCATCAGTATTGCGGATTTTGCAACGAGTTTTGTAGCGGGGCTGGCGGTGTTTGCGACGTTAGGTGGAATGGCTTTTGTGACGCAGCTCGGGGACAATCCGGTTGCGGTTGAAGAAGTAGCGGAAACGGGACCCTCACTTGCATTTGTGGCGTTTCCGTATGCACTGGCGCAACTGCCTTATTCGGCGTGGTTCAGCTTTGTTTTCTTCTTTGCACTTGTAACGTTGGGGCTTGACTCGGCCTTTTCAATGACCGAAGCAATTCTGGCCAGTATTGTCGATAAGACAGGATGGCGCAGGAGCATTGTTCTGCCCGTGATGAGCGTCGTGGGATTTCTGTTCGGTCTGATTTTTATAACGGAAGGAGGATTTAACTGGCTTGGCACAATCGACGGATTTGTCAACGGCACGTGGGGCATAGCGTTTATGGGGCTGCTGGAATGTGTGGTTTTGGGCTGGCTGTGGCGGATTGGGACGCTGCGACGCCACGCCAACAGCCGAAGCGACTGGAAACTGGGCAAATGGTGGGACTATCTGATACGCCTGGTGATTCCTGTTTTTCTCGGCACGCTTTTCTTCTGGCAGCTTTTTGACGACATCAGTGGGGAAGGATTCTTGCGGACGCCTGAGGGCGACTGGATATTGCCAAACTGCGTCGGGCTGGGAGTTGTAGCGTTGGTGCCCATCGTGGCTGTGGTTCTAAGCCTGGCCAGGGGCCGGACGGACATCAGGGAGCCGGAGCGGCCTGAGCAGAACCTGGTCGTTGGTGGCAAACGTGAAGGGGCAATCGCGTTTTTCGCGGCGTCGGGCATTGCAGTTTTGCTCGTTCTTTGGCTTAAGGTTCCAATGCCGCAGACAGTCAAACAGGTCATCCTTTGGCTGTCGCTGATCGGCGGCATGGCTGCGATGCTGCTGGCCAACTACGTTCTTGATAAGCACCATACTTCCACAAGCCAGGCGTCCTGGCTGGCGAGATGGGCGGGGATAATGGCAGCTATGGACATAAGCGCAGCTATTGCGATAATCCTGATTGGCCTGGCGGATGGGGCGGAAATTGAGGAAACGACGGCACCGATTCGCGACAAATTGAGCGGCGTTTCTTATGTCATTCTTGCGGTCGTGTTCCTAATCATTATAGGCGGCTTGGGCTGGTGTTTTTACAAGGCTTTGGCAGCGGCCGGCAGGGATACAGGAATTCAACATCCTGACGAGGTTGGTGATTGAAAAGTGCCTAAAGTGTAACTTTCGTTTAAGGTTGTCGATGCTCGTATCGATGCTTGTCATAGAAGTTCGAAACTCGCTTCTACTCGAGCATCCAATATCGAGCTTCCAGTTTCGATACCAGCTTCGACACCGATAAACAAGCTTCTACAACTGGGTAATTTTAGCTCACTTTAGTTCACTTTAGGCACTTTAGTTCACTTAATATAGCTTCGAATTTCGACCCGCCAACGGCGGGTATCGATTGGAACCCAGCGTTGCTGGGTCGGATTTCATACTATTTTGGTTTGAAGCCTTTGACGTTATTGCCGGTATATTTGGCGCAGGCCTTTTCCAGGTCAACATCGCTTATGTTCGCCAGCGTGCAGAGCCAGGCAAAGACATCGGCAAATTCCTCCTCTTTATTTTTTGGGTCATTGGATGCAAGTGCGGTGGCGAGTTCTCCGACCTCTTCGATAAACCACATAAACGTGGCGGGGATGCCTCTTTGCCGGTCTCGCTTTTCGTATTTTTTGGAAATTAAACGTTGAAATTCACTGATTTTCATTTGGTAAGTTCCTAATTTGTAGGTGTACAAGGCAAAAGCTCATAGGATTATTATGTTTTTATGTTCCAAATTGCAAGAACATTTTCATCTGAGCCGAAAAAAACAAGCAGGCTGTGTTGTTCTGTCGGCGACTTTTGTTTTGAAAATTGAGATTTCGAACATTCGATACGCCTGTTAGAAGCGTATGTATCCATATTGTTTCGGATTTAGGATTTAGTGCTTCGGATTTCCTATATAATTCGTGACAAACAGACAGAATTTTGATAATATATCGCTTGTGGATGGTTATAGACGAAGAAGCCAAAGACAAAACCCCAGGGCCAACCATGCGTATTAAACGTGTTAAACGTGGGACAGCCACCTAATAATGGCTGAGGACAGTGGACAAAAAACGGTGACTGTCCCTAATAAATTGGCTTGTGGAAGGTTACTGTCCCTAGTAGTAGTAAATGTTCGATGTACAAGATGTGTAGGATGGTCTTGGGGAGTTATATATGAAAGCACAAGAAGTATTTAAAGACTTCAAGTTGTTAATCAAAGAATATGGCGAAACCTATCATACCCTCAAGGATGAAGATTTGTTTACCCTGTGGTTTTTACGAACTTACGTGAACGACAATGAGCAGGAATCAGCTAAGTCAGTAGTAAATGGCCCCAATGATAAGGGGATAGACGCCATTCATATCGACGACAATGCCAGGGCAATCTTTTTGGTTCAATCAAAATATCGAAAGCGTCTGAATGCGGCATCAGAGAAAGCAAATGATGTTAAACAATTTGCTGAACTAAGCCATGTCTTGGGAAGGTACGATCATTCCGATTTTAAGATCTTTATAGAAAATGCAGACTCTCTGGTCAAAGATAAGCTTAACGAAGCCAGACGGAAAATCCACAAACGAGATTATAAGCTTTGGTTTTACTATGCAACTTTGGGTAAGTGCAGTTCTATTATCACAAATGAAGCTATCAGAATCGTCAGGAAATGCGGTATTGACTGTTCTCTTGAAATCTTCGATGGCAAGCGTATAATGCTATTATATCAAGATTATCTCGATGGTGTCGCTCCACCCATACCCACATTAGACTTGGAAATGGAGAAGGGGCTCGGTATCGTTGTAAAGGGAGTAATGCAGCGATATGACAAGCCTGGCGAGATTGAATCGTGGGTATTCCCCATGCGAGGTTCGGATATCGGCTCTCTCTTTGAAACATCTGGAGTTCGTCTCTTTGCACGCAATATTCGAGGATTTCTTGGGAAGTCCACTAAGGTCAACAAAAGCATGAAAGCAACGTTAATAGAAGAGCCAGAGAAGTTTTTCTATTATAATAATGGCGTCACAATCATATGCGATCACGCTAAAAAGGAAAGTGAAAAAGGTAGGGATATCTTAAGAGTCAGTAATCCCCAAATCATCAACGGACAACAGACTACAAGAACACTTTCGGCTCTTCCCGCACAGGCGAGAAAGGCCAGTGTATTGATTAAGGTAATTCAGGTTCCCAGAGATGTCCGAGAGCAGGAAGATGGTTTTGAATCACTTGTTTCTGCTATAGTTCAGGGAACAAACTGGCAGAATCCTGTCAAGCAGTCCGATTTGGTTGTAAACGATCGCAAACAAATAGAAATCGAAAGAGAATTAAGAAAGTTAGGGTATTTATATCTCCGTAAGAGGCAGAGTAAGTCTGAAGCTAAGAGAGCCGCAAATGCCAAATACTTAAAAACAATTAAGAAAGAAGAGATCGCAAGGGCTGTAGTAGCTTGTGAAATGGATCCTATATTATTACGTCTGGGTGTTGAGAATTTCTTTTCTGAAGAGCAATATCATGATGTATTTCCTAACGTAGATCCCAATTTTTATTTGCCTCGCTACTGGCTGATGTGGCATACAAATAAAGTTGCCAAAAGGCATACTCAGGGCGGATATTCAAAATGGCTCGTGTTGAACTTTATGTGGTCCCGCTTTGCATCTATTGTCAGGGCATCGAAAAGAGCAGTTATTTTTAGGAAACTCTGTGAGAGTAGAGATGACTATCTCTATAGGAATTTACACAGGGCGATTGATAAAGTATTCATTGCTGCTCGAAAATATTATTCGAAGAATAAGGGTAATATGACTTTTTTGGACTTTTTCAAAGCCAAGAAAGGTCGAGACAAAGAGTTCCAGAAGTTCTGGCAAACTCCTGCAAATAAGAGCAGAAGACTGTTTGATAAATATATTAAGAAAGTAGAAGAGAAAATCACAGAATAAAGACAAACTAGACAAACTAGGACAAACTAGGGACAGTCACACAAACTAGCACAGACAAACTAGGGACAGCCACCTATTTTCAAACTAGGGACAGCCACCTATTTTTGCTCGCCGCAGACTTGTCAGCGGCTGTGTTTTCCCCAGGTCTGCTGAGGAGAAGGCGGACATGAGGCCCCGCTTCGCGGACCAGTTCGGCCATTTCATCAACCCAGCCTCCAAAGCCAGATTCATGGATATCCAGCCGAGCCGGCTTCGATGAGTTACGACCGGGCTCTGCCGACCGTCTGGCTTCGGTTGGGGGGTGTTAATATTGGGGACGTTTACCGATTTTCGAGGTTCAAGAAGAAAACGGATGCCAAACACCGTGTAGAAACACAACAAAAAGAACTGAATGCACGAAGTTGGCAAACACGCATCCAGTGGGGAGTCTCGGAGTTTTTTTAAGAATATGCTTTACGCCCAACCTGCCGGGATGTATAATATATATTCTAATGGATTAGAATCACACTAATAAAGAGTTCATAGTTCATGGTCAATCGGCAACAGCCAATAGCAAACTTGTGCCCGCGAAGCTTGTCCTCGACTCTGATCGGGGAGCGGGTATCGAAAATCAGGAGTCGCTCCTGTTATCCTATCAGGCCGAAACAGCGGAGAAATAGAGAGTGAGTTTCACTATAGATTATGCAAAACAAACCCAATTTCCGAAAAGCCAAATGAATGTAAATCCATATAATACAACGGATTATGAAAATAAATCCAATTGGACACTTGGTGAAAACAAACCCAAAACAAACCCAAACAAACCCAATTTGCCAGAGAGTAAAATTGATGCAAAGTGTGTATTTACAAAGGATTATGAAGAAAAATGCGGATAGGGGCTATGAAAAAACAAACCCAATTCAAACCCAATTCAAACCCAAACAAACCCAATTTCAAAATCCCAGATCGGATTCGGTCTTTGAGTTCGAGTGAAAATGCTTACAACCCAAATGGCTCAACATGCAAAAGACTTGACATCTGTGGAGTTCTAACATAGGATTTTCGGACAGTTTTGTTTATGGTTTTATTAGGGAGTTTACTATGGCTGAGATTAAGCCAAGAATAAGCGTTGAGTATGCCGAGAATGCGACTATAATTAGTTTTACCGACGAAAAAATCCTCGAAGAAAGAGACATTAAGGCGCTTCAGGAATCGATTATGTCTGTTGTTGAGCAGACGGAGCGGATAAAGCTGATTTTGGATTTTGGCAATGTACAGTTTTTGTCGTCCGCTGTTTTAGGACTTTTAATAAGGCTGAGCAAAAGGATTTACGAACACGATGGCCAACTAAAACTTTGCAATATAAACCCAAAGATATTCGAGATTTTCAAAATAACACGGCTGACCAAAACTTTCGATATTTATAAAGATGTCGAAAGTGCAGTCGAAGGTTTATCTTAAGCGAATTAGGCCAAAGATTTTTGTTTCGCTTATGGTATCAAAAGCACCGAATAATTGCTCAATAGTTGTCAAAAGCAGGCCGTCTGCTGTTGTTGGGGTGTGCGGGCAGATTCTTTCTAAGCTCGAAGCCAACGGTTTCGACCAAGATGATATTTTTGCGGTTCATTTGGCCCTGGAGGAGGCTTTTCTCAATGCCGTCAAGCACGGTAATAAAATGGACCCTACCCAGGAGATTAAGATTGACTATTCTGTTGGTTTGGATAAGATTGAAATTTCCATGACGGACCAGGGGGAGGGATTTGAACCGGCATCAGTAGCGGATCCGCGATTCGGCGAGGGTCTTTACAAGCCGGGGGGCAGAGGATTGCTGCTTATGAACTCGTATATGGATATGGTTAAATTCAACGAACAAGGAAATAGTTTGTATATGGTCAGATATAAGGAAAAACCACGTTTGGCAAAAAGGGGTGACCAAACACAGGTATAATCAAAAGTGGTCCCTTACCGGCGAAATCAAGAGAAGGATGTTTAACAGAGTTTTTATTTTTTGCAGTTGTTTGTTTGTTTTAGGCGGTTGTGTATCCAATGACGAGCCGATGCCGGAGATTGTACACAGTCCCGGCTCCGAGTCCATACTTATTCCGCCGAGGGTTATAAAGCCGAAGCAAGGCTGGGGGAGTGCTTATAAAAATATACCAAGAAACTGGTTACCGCCTTCGCAGTTGGAAAAAGCGTGGGTTGCTGTGGTGGTACATCACTCAGCGACAGAATACGGGAATGCAGCTATAATTGACAAATGGCATAGGGAACGAAACCATTGGGAAGGTGTTGGCTACGATTTTGTTATAGGTAACGGCACAGACAGCGGTGACGGCCAGGTTGAGGCAACTTTTCGCTGGCGAAAGCAGATTCCCGGCGCTCATTGTGGAGGAACGGCCAACAATTGGGCCAATAGAGATGGGGTAGGAATTTGCCTTGTAGGCGATTTCAATCGCACAGCACCTACGGCACGACAGATGCAGTCCCTTTTGAAATTGATTCGCTTTCTACAAAAGCGGTATGGAATTCCGAAGAGCCGAATTTATGGTCATAAAACCACTCCTGGGGCGCGCGTAACTGACTGTCCCGGTAGAAAGTTCCCGATGGTCAGGCTGAAGTCGATGCTTAACTAATTCCTGAATTTTATGCCCATATCCACATTCAGGCGATACGCCTGTTGGTCCCATAAACTCACAACAATTCAATAGTCTCCTGTGTTGTCATAATTCTTTCCCTTCGAAGTGCCTAAAGTTTGAAGTGCCTAAAGTGCCTAAAATTCAGTGAACTCTATTCTTACAACTTTAGCTCACTTTAGGCACTTTAGCTCACTTTAGGCACTTTTAAACATCTCGATTTGTTAATGAACGCCTTTTTGGGGCTCATAACTCCATTATCAGGCTACATACGCACCCGGTTGGTACGGGATGCTTTTTGGGCAGAATTAAACCAAAAACATCATAGCTAAGAAAGTTGCCGTGTAATTATACCGAAATTGTTATTGGTGGTACTGTTCAAAAAACAAGTAAGGAGCTGACTGAATGGATATATATGAGTCGCTGTGTTCTCCTGGCTTTGTGCTAACCGAGCAGATTGCACGGCAGATTTTTGAGGTTTTGCCCGAGCGGGGGCCTATAGTAGTAATTATAGACAGGGAGGGCAACAGCCGGCCCAGCGACCCGGAAGAATTTGCCAAGCTGAATATCAGCGAGTCGTTTTTGAAAGAACTTTGCGCTAAGATTGATGACGGTGCCGAGCCGGTCGTAACCGGCGCAAATGATTGCAGTGTCATTGCTGCACAATTGGCGACGGAGCGGAGCAATTTTGGATATGTGATTATCGCTCTGCCACAATACAGCCCTGAATCAACCTTGATAAATATTGACCTGATTGAAGCGTTACTCAATCAAATCAACTTGATAGCCAAACTGATAGAGAAGAACAATCTTCTTTACGAAGTTCAAATGAAACACTATCGGGTGTGTGGTCAGAGCGAGATAGCTTTGAATTGACAATCCCAATGCGGATACGCACGCTTCTGACAGGCGTGATGTTGGTCGGTGTGTTCCGTTTATTAAATTTCAGCCGTTCAATCACAAATAGAGTTCTTTTCTGTATCCGTAATAGTGGTCTGTGACATATGATTTGAGGAATTGTCATTCCGCACTTGATGCGGAATCCAAACTCTCGATACATCTGGATTCCTGCTTCCGCAGGAATGACGTTCATCAATCGAGCATTCACAGAACAATAGCTATAATCTAAGCCACTGTTATGTGGAAAATGCAGCAGGTTTTTCAGTCCAGGGGCAATCCTACTGTTTTTGCAACGGAACGAACATGTGTGGCAGCCAGGCGGTATTCTTCTGCGTTTGGTAAGTGCTCTAACATTAGCGGGGTATGAGGGAATTTGCTCAATTCTCTCAAAAACGTAGTATAGTCCAGTGCTCCCAACCCCGGACGGACTTCATCGAGATGGGTAGTAAGTTTTGTGCTCAGAAGAATGTCTTTGGCATGACAGCTTTTGATATAAGGGCCAAGTTTTTTAAAACATTCGCGGATAAGTTGGCCGTTCTTAAAATATCTTTGTGGACTGCAAATGAGATTGACAGGGTCGAGATGGACGGCAAATCGCCTGCGGTCAATGGCTTTTAATAAGCGTAAATATGAATCAGGGGAGTCCGGATAGGCCCACGGCATAGTTTCCAATGTAAAATATGTCCTGGTTGGTCTCACATCATCAATGATGGCACGTGTTGTTTCGACAATCATATCAAAAGTTTCTTCGGTCAGGTTCTCCGGAGAGGGGCCAGCCCACTCTTTACTAACTGAACCGCTGATATTTACGCAGCAGTTGGCCCCGATTCGGTCTGCCAGAGCCAATTGCCTGCGGCATTTTGCCAGAGCTGCCCGGCGTGTTTTTTCGTCGGGGCTGATTGGATTGCTCCATGCTCCGACTTCGGCAATTATTATGTCTGCTTTTTTAGCTGCACGGGCGTAGGCATTGACGACATTGTCTTTTTCTGCGGCGCCCACGGGGCAGTAGGCGGCATTGTAGCCGAGCTTTTTTACAACATTTATCCAGGCGTCCGGGCTGTCAAATTTTTCGAACGTGGGACCTCCAAATCTCAATGAGGGAAGTTTGGTTTGTGCAGCAGGTAATTTAGTCACTGACGTATAGGCCAACGCGGTTGCGCCCATCAGAGAATTTTTTATAAATGCGCGCCGGGGCATCGAATTTTTATAGCTTAGCATTTCTGGTCCTTTCCTTAAAGTTGTAATGAGCCTTGAGAACAGTAAAGCCGACGATCAATCAAAATCTGTGGATGAAATTTTATCCTATGGAGACGATAAATTCAGCAAAAATAAGACATAAATTAGACTTTCAAAATATACCTGAACATTTGAAGGATAATCAAAATCAGTGAAAAGCAAAGTTTGGGTTGCGTTTAAGGATGCAATTGCTATAATTCGTATTGCGTATGTCGTATTGCGCAATACACATTACGCAATCCCGATATTATCGGGAGACGAAACGATTTAAGCTGAGAAAAAAAGTGAAGTTCCAGGTTTTTAAGAACGGTAAGGTTGTTGATAAATTCACATTATGCGGCGCTTATATTTTCGGTGGTGACGGAATCGGTATCCGCCGAGCTCAGATTAGCTTCAAAGACGGTTTTGTCGAGTGTAAAAGGCCAAATCTGGAAACGGCAGGACTGGCGTTGCTGTGGCCTATAGACGGTTTTGGCAGGGTGCTTTTGCCAACAACGTGCCTGCCCGAGAGAGAGCGTCCGTATAATTTGAATGTGGAGATAACACGTGCAAAGCTAATGCAAATCGTTAACAAGCGAGAGGACTGGTTATTTTTCAACAACATTGAGGGCTTAGGAGATGTTTGTAAGGAGGGCCAGGATTTATTTATTCGGGCGATTCAAAATATTTCAGATTCACCACTTGCGTCGAAACTGGCAGATGAATCACTTGAAAAAGCAATAGTTTTTTCTGAAAAGCTGGCAATAAAACAAGCGGAATCGCTTTTCGAGACAAGGAGCAAGAGCCATGGTTTTGGCCGAGGGTGTCTTGGGTGCAGAGTGGACCCTATGGAGATTGATAACCCTATATATGTTGAGAAGCTTCTGGAATTGTTCGGGTCTGTAACAATTCCAATAAACTGGGCTCAGATAGAGTCTCATAAAGGCCGTTACGATTTTTCGACGATTGATACGTGTGTTGAGGTGCTTGGTAAAGAGAAATTGACGCTCAGCGCAGGGCCGTTGCTTTGTTTCTCCAAAGAATATCTGCCTAAGTGGCTGCTTCGCAGCGGAGCGGGTTTTGAAAAGATTCGGGAGACTGCGTATCGATTCATCTCAGAGGTAGTCGCTCGTTATAGCGGGGTTGTTCGTGCGTGGTACGCGATAAGCGGTTTGAATGTGTTTAATCATTTTGGTTTCAGGTTCGAGCAGATTTTGGAAATGACCCGCGCTGCTAATATGGCAGTGAAACAGGGCAGCGACAGGGCCATGAAGATAATAGAAATCAGCAACCCGTGGGGCGAATATTATACGACGATACCCAACAGCATTCCGCCATTAGTGTATATGGATATGATTGTGCAGAGCGGGATTAATTTCGATGCGTTCGGGCTGCAAGTGCGGTTAGGCAAAAATCAGTCGGGTATGCACGTTAGGGATATAATGCAAATATCTGCAATTCTGGATTCCTTTGCGCCTATAGCCAAACCCTTGTATGTAACTGATGTGGAAGTACCGAGCCAGAATGGCGCCGGTTTACAGGATGGGAAGGTTGCCGGCGTATGGCATGAGGAGTGGAACCAGTCGCGGCAGGGACAGTGGATTGAGCAGTTCTATAAAATAGCGCTTAGCAAACCATTTGTTAACTCGGTGACATATTCGAACCTCACCGATACAGAAGATAGTGCCATAGCTAACAGCGGTCTGTTGACGGCCCAGCTCGAACCCAAAAAATCATTTCGAATGTTGAAGAAGCTGCACGATGGCATTTTCAGCCGATAAGTAAATCTTGGCTCGTGTTTTGTGTTTCGAAGGAGCGACGCAAAAAGATATGAGAGAAGCCGGGCAAAAAACGATTCAATCATTTGCGTTTGTTATTAGTGTGTGCGCGGCGGTTTGCTTTTCCTTGGGTTTTGCTTCTGAATTTGTTAGGTCTGGTCAAAGCTGTGAAATTGAATTAGAAAACCGAATAAATCCAAACGATGCGCCCATAGCGAGTTTGGTGAGATTGCCTGGCATTGGTGTGTCACGAGCCGGGGCGATAGTGGCATATCGCGAGAATTTCGGTGGAAAAGACGGTGGAAATCCAGCCTTTCAAAGTAGCAATGATTTACAAAAAGTCAGGGGCATAGGCCCCAAAACGGTACAAAATATAAGTGAATGGCTGAAATTTGAATAAGAATAGAGTACAGGATCGACCGATTCGGATACCATTACGATGGATAAGCCCAGCGACGTGTATAGATTATCCAGGAAATATTGGTTAATAAAAGTGAGAATGTTTTTCAAACGATTAACCTCTTTATTGCTGGTAGCGCTACTTATAATTTTCGCCGGCTGTTCGCAGCAGATAACCGAGCAGCAAATCATCAGCAGGGCGAAGGTGATTCATAAAAAGGCGCTAACCCTTGACACCCATGTTGACATTCTCAATGCCAAGTACGCCACGAAGGCACGCGACCCGGGGATAGACAATCCCAAGCTTAAATGCGACCTTGTCAAAATGAATAAAGGCGGTGTGGATGGTGTGTTCCTGGCTGTTTACGTTGGACAGAAAAAGCGCGATGCCAAAGGATACAAAAACGCATATAAATCTGCGATGGGTCAGTTTGAGGCAATACACCGTCTGACTGAAAAGATGTATCCCGACCGGTGTGAACTTTCCACATCGCCGGGGAAGGTTGAACGGATTGCAAAAACCGGCAAAAGAGTTATTATGATTGGTGTGGAGAATGGGTTTGCAATTGGCAAAGACCTGTCAAATGTTGAAAGGTTTTACGATCTCGGTGCCCGATATATTACGTTGAGCCATAATGGTCACAATGACATTTGCGACTCCTGCAATCCGAGGGAGAAACTTGGTGACAAGGAAACAGAACACAATGGGCTGAGTGAATTTGGAAAAAAAGTCGTTGCGGAGATGAACCGGCTTGGGATTATAGCTGATGTATCTCATATTTCTGTAAAGTCCTTCTATGATCTTATCAAGGTCTCGAAGGCGCCGATTATCGCCTCGCATTCAGGATGTCGCGCACTTGCCGACCATTCGAGGAATTTAAACGATGAGCAGCTAAAGGCGCTTGCGAGAAACGGGGGGGTTATTCAGGTTGTAGCGCTCGGCGGCTTTTTGAGATTAGGTTCGCCCGAGCGCCGCAAAGCGATAAGCGATTTGAAAAAGGAACTGGACGAGGAGAGAATTAGGATTGAGCAGTTCCTGGAAGGAATGAAAGAAGTTGATGCGAAATACCCGCCAGCGAACATATCAGATTTTGTGGACCATATAGACCATGCAGTTAAGGTTGCGGGAATCGAGCACGTTGGTATCGGCAGCGATTTTGATGGGGGTGGTGGTGTTCCGGGCTTCAATGACCACTCCGAAGCGTTGAATGTTACCGTCGAACTCGTTAGACGGGGATACTCCGAAGAGGATATTTCAAAGATATGGGGAGCTAATTTGCTCCGTGTCTGGCGCGAAGTGGAAAAAGTAGCACAAGAATTGCAAAAAGGCTCTAAAAATGGATGAGTGGGAAATCAATAAGCCATTAGGGCAGTGCTGCGGCACCGGTAGAAAAATCGACTATGGGGAAGAATACTTCGGTGCCCTGGTAGAAACCGGTGAAGGATTACAACGGCGGGATTTTTGTGCAGATTACTGGGAGAGTGAAAAGCCGGATGTGTTTTGTTACTGGAGAAGCAAGCTGCCGCATCCCGACCAGAAAAAGCAGATATTCGTTGATGATGAGATGCTGATGGCCTTTTTTGAACGGCTGGAAAAAGAAACTGAGCGAGAGAAAGTAAATTTTCGATTTGTTTTGGCGCTAATTTTAATGCGAAAAAGGCGGCTGAAATACGATGCGACCAGAGTCGAAGACGGCAAAGAAATCTGGCGTTTGAGGATAGTAGGCGAAAAGTCCGCCGCCAGGCGGATCGAGGTGATAAATCCTCATCTTGATGAGGAGCAAATCGAGCAGTTATCATCACAGATAGGTCAAATTTTGCAGACGGATTTATAGAGAATGAATTATCAGCATTACAACCTACGTTTATACTTTTATTTTGCTGCGGCAATATGGATACATACGCTTCTAACAGGCGTACTGATTTTTGTGGGCTGTGCGCCCGAGATACAAAAGCCGGTTGAGGTCGTTCCGGGCAAAGAATCTGTAGCCGAGGCGTTGTCTGTTCTGAAAGCACGCTCACAAAAGGCGGTGCCACTGTTAGCTAAGGGCCGGTGCCTGTTGCAGTATTATGATGCAGACAAGAAGAAGACTAAAAAGGAACCCCTTACGGTTCGAGTTTTGGTGAAACCGCCTGTTGAGGTTTACCTGCAGGGTGATGCGACTCTTGTCCCCAAGGCGATAGTTCTCGGCTCGAACGAACGTGAGTTTTGGCTTGCATTAAGGCCGAAGGAAATCAGCACTTATTGGTGGGGCCAATGGTCTGAACAGGTTTCTTCCGAAGGGCTTACGATAAATCCCAGAACTGTCTTAGAAGCTATTGGGGTTGTGGAAATAAAAGCGGAGGAGAATTGGTCTTTGTCGAATGAAGGCGCTTTTGATGTGCTTACAAGACGAGAGCCCCCGTTCTTGCTTTCGCAAGAAAGCACGGGGGTAGTAACCAAGAAAATATACATCTACAGCCGTGATTATCTGGTAAGAAAAATTGAGTACTTCGATTCGAATGGTCAAGCTGTGG
>Ga0209979_1000768_pt1 | contig 39707 bp, 48 predicted proteins | sample AnhtaG_FD_183114 | JGI IMG/M metagenome (GOLD analysis project Ga0209979, IMG submission 183114) | Deep subsurface microbial communities from Anholt, Denmark to uncover new lineages of life (NeLLi) - Anholt_01485 metaG (SPAdes) (version 2) | ecosystem: Environmental > Aquatic > Marine > Oceanic...
TGACGCGATGGCCTTGCGCACCGTCTTACGGGAGCACTTGAGCTCCCGAGCAATCTGCCGGATGCTCTCGTTTTGGACGAAATAGGCCCGTCGGATCTCTTCGCGTTTTTCCACGGTGATCATCTCTTCCTCCGCTATCATTTGGGTTGTTGGTACACCCCCTAATGATAGCAGAGATCCGCTCAGGTGGGGCCTTTTTCGATTGTCAAAGTTCAGCTAGGTGGTCCCCTTTTAGTTTATCAAAAACATTCCTGCGGTCTCTGCAGCCGGAGGAGATCCCTCCCGGCGTGCGGCTGCTCATCGGGCAGGTCTTTCCCGAGTGCGATGGACGGGCGCTGAACCTGAGTTGGCGGGCCGTGTCGGACGTCGTACGCGGGCTGGCCAATCCCACCGAGGAGCAGCGGACGCAGATCAGCGCTCAGGCGGAGGACACGGGCCAGGGGATCAAGCTGGTGCTGGAGATGGCACGGCCCGAGCCACAGCAGGGGCCACCCCTCACGCTACTGGAGGTCTACCACACCTTTGAACAGATCGCTGAGGTGGAGGGCCGGGGCTCAAGAGCGCGCAAAGGGGCGCTGCTGCGGGGACTGCTCCTTCGCGCTTCCCCGGTGGAGGCCAAGCACATCGCCAAGGCCGTGATCGGCGAGATGCGCCATGGGGTGAGCGAGGGGATCATGCTCCAGGCCATCGCTCAGGCGGCCGGGGTGAAGGCGACGCTGGTGCGGCGGGCCAACATGCTGTGGGGTGACCTGGGCGAGGTGGCGCAGGTGGCCCTCACCTCCGGAGAGGAGGGCCTCGGGAGTGCAACATTGAAGCTCTTCCGTCCCCTCAAGCCCATGGTGGCCCAGACGGCCGATGAGCTCTCCGAGGCCTTCCAGCGCTACGAAGGTCACGTGGCCCTGGAGTACAAGCTCGACGGGGCGCGTGTCCAGATCCACAAGCAGGGCCAGCAGGTGAAGATCTACTCCCGGCGGCTTTCAGACGTGACCGCGAGCCTGCCGGAGGTGGTGGAAAGGGTGCGGCAGGGGCTCGCAGCGGAGGAGGCCGTGGTCGAGGGGGAGGTGGTGGGGGTGGACGGGGTGGGCCGCCCGCTTCCCTTCCAGCACCTCATGCGCCGCTTCCGCCGGGTGCACAATGTGGCAGCACTGGCCCAGGAGATTCCTGTTCAACTGCACCTCTTTGACCTGCTCTACGTAGATGAAGAGAGCCTGATTGATGTGCCCAACAGGGAACGCTGGGAGCGGCTGGAGAGGGTGGCTGCTGGGCTTCTCCTGGTGCCCCGCATTGAGCCAAAGACGGTCGAGGAGGGGGAGGCTTTCGCCGAGGCGGCCCATCGGGCCGGCCACGAGGGGGCCATGGCCAAGGACCTGCGCAGCGGCTACACCCCCGGCGTGCGGGGCCGGTCGTGGCTTAAGCTAAAGCACATCATGACCCTGGACTGCGCGATCGTCGCCGCCGAATGGGGCTACGGCCGGCGGCACGGGTGGCTCTCCAACTATCACCTGGCCGTGCGGGATGATAGGAGGGGCGACTTTCACGCAGTGGGCAAGACCTTCAAGGGCCTCACCGACGAGGAGTTCCGGGAGATGACCGAGCGGCTGCTGGAGCTGGAGGTGAGGCGCACGCGGGGCACAGTGTACGTGCAACCCCGGGTGGTGGTGGAGGTTCTCTTCAACGAGGTGCAGGAGAGCTCCAGGTACCCATCCGGCTTCGCCCTCCGCTTCGCCCGCATCCACCGTATCCGTGATGACAAGTCCCCCCAAGAGGCGGACACACTCCAAACGCTGCGAGTGCTGTACGAGGAGCAGTCCCGATACAAGGGGCGGGTGACGCTGTAGTCTCCCTTTGTGCAGTAAGCCGTGCCATTCCATCGGATGGAATAGCGGGACTTGTCCCGCATCCTGGCTAACATGGACCACAAGCAAGCAGAAAGGATGAATCCCATGACCAACACCTGTGCCCGATCAGGTGCGACCATTCCAATTGCCCTTCAGATGTACACCCTCCGCGAGCAGGCCGCAGAGGACTTCGTGGGCACCATGCGCCGCGTGGCCGAGATCGGATACGCTGGCGTGGAGTTTGCTGGCTACGGGGGCCTGAGCACTGCGGCGATGAAGGTCCTGCTCGAGGAGCTGGGCCTGAACCCCGCGGGCAGCCACGTGGGCCTAGACCTGCTGGAGAACGAGCTGGACAGTGTCATTGACTACAGCCTGGAGATCGGCAACCCCTACGTGGTCTGTCCCTTCCTCCCACCGGATCGGCGGCAGGACGAGGCCAGTTTGCACGCCACGGCTCAGTCCCTCAACCGTATCGGAGCTGCCTGCAAGGAGCAGGGCCTCCAGTTCTGCTACCACAACCATGCCTTCGAGTTCCAGACCTTCGGCGGCAAATACGCCTTCGACATCCTGTACGAGGGCACCGAACCCGAACTGGTGCAGGCTGAAGTGGACACCTACTGGGTACAGTTCGCGGGCCTCGATCCGGCGGAGCTGATTCGCCGCTATAGCGAGCGCGTGACGCTGGTGCACCTCAAGGACATGGACCCCCAGGATCGGTCATTCGCTGAGGTGGGCGAGGGCACGCTCGACTGGCAGGCCATCTTCGCCGCGTCAGAAGCGGCGGGGGCCGAATGGTACATCGTCGAGCAGGACCGCTGCAAGAGGTCCCCACTGGAGAGCGTTCGCCTCAGCCTGGAGAACCTGCGAGCCATGGGCGCGGTGTAAGATAGTCCGCAGTCCATAGTCCGCAGTCCACAGCCCATAGCCCATGGACTCAGGACTGAGGACTACCCGACTCAGGACCAAGACCAGGTGGAAGTATCGTGATACACAGGCGCTTCAGACTCTTGCTCTTCCTCATACTGCTCGCCCTGTTCCTATCCCTCCTACGCGTCGGCGCTGGCCGACCCACTCCACAGAGGGCCTCGCTTCCTTCCATCGCCCTACGCTCCAACATCGAACCTCAGCTCCTCAAACAGGCCCTCTCTGCTCCAGACGAACCACTGCGCTTCGTCGTGCACCTACGGGAGCGGGCCGACCTGAGACCCTCCTCCAGGGAGCCGGATCGCCTTGCCCGGCGGCGGTGGGTGGTCCAAGCGCTGCAGGGCACAGCCCGACGCTCTCAGACCTCCATTCAGACCTACCTTTCGGCCCGTCAGGCCACGGGCCATGTGCGTTCCTTTATCCCGTGCTGGATCTTCAACGGGCTGGCGGTGATTGCCGACACGGAGACACTCCTGGAACTGGCACAGCGGCCGGAGGTGGAGATCATACGGCTGGATCGCAAGAGGCGCCTGTCACCTCTGCCTGAGCAGGTTCAACCTGTCCTGGACCAATGGACAGGGCCATCCGCCGGGGTGGAATGGAATATCCAGCGCATCGGAGCTGATTTGGTCTGGGAGGCGCTGGACATTGACGGCACGGGCGTGGTGGTGGCTAACATGGATACCGGAGTGGATTGGGAGCACCCGGCGCTCCATTCGCGCTATCGGGGCTATAATCCCAAGGGCTTTGACCAGCATCGGGGAAACTGGTTCTGCGCCACCGATGAAGGCTACCTCTACCCCGGCGATGGCCACGGCCACGGCACCCACACCATGGGCGTCATGGTGGGGCGGGAAGGGGAGTCGAGCATCGGCGTCGCCCCGGGGGCCCAATGGATCGCTGTCAAGGCCTTCGACAACGGCGGGTATTCCTACGATAGCTGGCTCCACTCCGGGTTCCAGTGGCTCCTGGCTCCGGAGGGGGATGTTACACTGGCGCCGGAGGTGGTCAACAACTCCTGGGGCACCGACGTGGGGGCCGATACCACCTTTCAGCCCGATGTACAGGCCCTTCGAGCGGCAGGGATCCTTCCTATCTTCTCCGCAGGCAACAATGGCCCCGGGGGCGGGACCGTCGGCTCGCCAGCCTCCTTCCCCGAGGCCCTGGCTGTGGGCGCCACCGATCCTGAGGATCAAATCGCCTCCTTCAGCAGCCGTGGCCCCTCCCCCTGGGCGGAGGTCAAGCCAGAGCTGGTCGCGCCAGGGGTGGACGTACGCTCCAGCGTGCCAGGCGGGGCCTATGCCCTCTCCGATGGCACCTCGATGGCCGCCCCCCATGTGGCCGGGGCAGCGGCCCTGCTCCTCCAGGCAAGGCCCTCGCTGACCGTCACCGAGACGGAGCAGATGCTCACTGACTCCGCGCTGCCGCTGGGTGAGCGCATCCCCAACAACGACTACGGCTGGGGCCTGGCAGAGGCCTATGAAGCTGTGGCGGTGGCCATGGATGCTGCCACTATCTCCGGCACAGTGAGGCAGGCAGCGGATGGCTTCCCCCTGACCGGGGCGACGGTGCGGTGCACTGCCTTTGACGGGGAGCGAAGGGCGGAGGTGGCCACCGATTATCAGGGGCACTATCAACTGCTCCTAGCTGCGGGGACCTACTCCCTCACCGCCTCAGCCTTTGCCTACTACCCTCAGATCAAACCACGACTGGTTCTGACGAGCGGGCAGGAGTTGGTGCAGGATTTTGCTTTGCACTTCAAACCAGCAGGTGTGCTTATGGGTCGGGTGACCGAGGCCGGAACGGGCTCGCCGCTGAGTGCCACCCTGGAGGTGGTGAACACCCCCGCCCAGACCCAATCGGACTCTCAGAGTGGACTCTACAGCCTGGCCCTGCCCATAGGCACCTACACCTTGAGCGTGAAAGCGCCGGGGCACCGGGTAGGGTGGGCGCGGGCCTTCACCATCACCGCCGACGAGGTGGTGAGGCGCGACTTCGCCCTCGATCCGGCCCCCACCATTCTGGTGGTGGACAGCGGCCCCTGGTACTACGGGAGCGAGATCCGCTACTTCACCCAGGCCCTGGATGAACTGGGCCAGCTCTATGACCTGTGGAGCATCCAGCAGCCCTTCGCCTATCTTCCAGACATTCCCTCCGCCGAGGACCTTATGAGCTATGACGTGGTCATCTGGTCTGCCCCCCAGGATTCGCCGGGCTACATCGGCGCTGATGGGGCCATCGTGGACTTCCTGGAGGGCGGAGGCCTGCTCTTCCTCACCGGGCAGGACATCGGCTATTGGGATGGGGGCGGGGGCATGACCTTCGCCCCCTATTTCAGGGATTACCTGAAGGCCAGGTACGTGGAGGATGATTCCGGAGTTCGGATGGTGACGGGGCTGGCGGGCGATCTCTTCGCCGGGCTCTCCTTCGGTATTCAGGACGGCGATGGGGCGGGGAATCAGTTCTACCCCGACGAGATTGAGGTGGCCAATCCCGACTATGCGGCCTCTGTGCTCCGCTATCAGGGGGACGGCTCGGCTGGCCAGCAGGTGGGCCTGTGCCGGCCTTATAGGGTGTTGTATGTGTCCTTCGGCTTCGAGGCCATTGACTCCCGCATAGCCCGGCAGCAGGTGATGGATCGGGCTTTGAGCTGGCTGGCCAGTCCGCGTCCTCCAGCCGGCGTGGAACTTCAGGTGAGCAGCCGGGAGCCACAGGTGGCGACTGCCGCCAGCATGGTGACCCACACCCTCCGCCTGCGCAACACCGGCGATGGAGGGGAGGGCGATGTCTACGAGGTGTTCCTCGGTCCTTCTGCCTGGTCCATCACCCTGACGCCGCTCATCCTCGACCTGGCCCCCTGCCAGTCCACGACGCTGACGGTAGAGGTGGCGATCCCAGCGGGGACGGAGCAGGACATCACCCAGCAGGTGACAATCACCGCCCGCTCCCAGCAGGAGGCCGGCCTCTCCCAGGCCGTGACCCTGACCACCAAGACCCCTGCTCCCGTGCTGCTGGTTGACGACGACCGATGGTACGATCAGGAGCCCCGCTACCAGGCAGCGCTGGAGGGGGCGGGAATTGCCTATGACAACTGGGAGGTAGGATGGAAAGGCAGGCCCGCGAATGGCAGCCCCTCCTCGCCGACGCTGGCCATGTACCCCATCCTGGTGTGGTTCACTGGCTACGATTGGTATGAGACCCTCACTGCCGAGGAGGAAGCGCGCCTGGCTGAGTATCTGTCTCAGGGAGGGCGGCTATTTCTCTCCTCTCAGGATTACCTCTTCACCCGAGGGCTTTCCCCTTTCGGGATAGATTATCTGGGAGTCCTGACCTACACTGAGGATCTGAGCACTATGGTGGCCCTTGGCGTGGAGGGGAGTCCCGTGGGCGACGGCCTGGGCTCGTACGAGCTTATCTACCCCTTCACTAACTGGAGCGATGCGCTGACGCCCACTTTGGCCGCTCAACCGTCTTTTCTGGGAGGACATGGATACCCCATCGCCCTTACCCTCCAACACGAGCGGGCCTCTGCTTTCCCTGGCCTGACGGCCAGGATAGGCAAGACCGCCTTTTTCGCCTTTCCCCTCGAGGCTCTGCCCCATGGCCCGATGGCGGAGGTGATGGGGCGGACGGTGGGCTGGCTGAGCTGGCTGGGGGATTCCTCGCTGGCGGTGGACAAATCCCTGGCGGGCGACGGCGAGCGGCTGACGTATACTGCCGTGCTCCAGAATGATGGTTCGGCGGAGGTGCAGGCTCGTTTCGAGGGGGCGGTCCCTACCTACACCACCTACGTGTCGGGAAGTGTTTCCGGGGGAGCGACCTACGAGGGGGGACAGGTGGTGTGGGATGGCCCATTGGAGCCCCAGAGTGCGATTACTCTCAGCTATCAGGTAGAGATCGAATTCGGCCTTCCGCCCGGGACCTGGGTGAACAATCTCAGCCGCGTGGGATACGCCGATGGCAAGCTGATCTTTCCTCGCCGGGCGCGCACCCGGGTCAACGCCCCCGACCTCTTCTCTTCCCGCATCCTCGCTGACCGAGATGAGGTCAAGTCTGGCGAAACGCTCACCTATCAAGTGTCGGTCCGAAACGAGGGGCTGGTGGATGCCCCTGCGGCCAGCCTGACGACGACCGTCCCCTCGGTCATGAAGGTTATTTCCGATTCCCTGGCCGCTGAGGGGGGAGGGCAGGCTGTGTTCCAGGCAGGGAGGGTCCTGTGGAGCGGTCCGGTGAGTGTAGGTCATTCGGTGACCATAACCTACCAGTCAGTGGCAACACAAACCGTGGTTGACCTCCGCGCGGTCACCCCGGTCGAGATCAACGATGGCCTGGGGGTGTCTCTGCAACGGGAGGCTATCGCCACCATATCCCCCTATAGGTGTTACCTCCTCCTGATTTGGAAAAGATGGGGGCCTCCGGGTGGAGGATGAGGGGGGCAAGCCTGCGGACCTGACAGCAGCTCTCGCGAGCTTGCTTATACGCCTCCTCTCTGGTATGGCGCTGGATTTGGCAAAACGGCGGAGATGGTGTAAAATGAAGATATGAAACCCCAATTTTGAAGGAGGTGAATCTCTTTGCCTAATACTGAATCTGCTAAGAAAGCCATGCGGAGCTCGGAGCGCAAGCGCCTTCGCAACAGGGTGTACCGCAGCCGCGCCAGGACCTACGTGAAGCGGGCTCGAGCGCTCATTGAGGCTGGTCGTTTGGAGGAGGCACGGCAGGCCGTGCGGATGGCTGTCAGCGCGCTGGATAGGGCGGCCCAGAAGGGAGTCATTCACCAGAACAACGCAGCTCGGCGCAAATCGCGCTTGATGCAGATGCTCAACAGAGCCTCGGCACAGTAGAGTGCTGGGCACTTATGGCTATGCTGTTGGGGCCGAAGTTGTACTCTGGTTTCAGCATCACATGATCGGACGAGCCAGAAGCGACAGCTTCTGGCTCGTCCGAGTTGTGCGCTCCGCATGGGCACTAGGCGGGCGTAGTCCGAAGACGGAGGCCCCCATCAATTTGCCGGTCAGGTGCAGCCAACGACAATTCAAGAATCACTGACCCAAACAGCCCTCACCCTCCCTTCCCCTCTGGGCATCTCCTCCGTCCCCCGATTTCCGGAGAGGGAGGGGACTCGGGGTTGGTGAGGACGACATCGGAGTCTACCACCCCCGCCAGATCGTACTCCAATGCCTCGGTGATGCGCACTGGCACCATCTTTCCTATGGGCAGTTCGTCTTCCACTAGGACCAGCCCATCGATCTCCGGCGCGTCCCGGTAGGAGCGCCCCACGCTCAATCCCTCGTTGCATCCCTCGACCAACACCTCCAGGGTCCGCCCCACCATCCCCCGATTGCGGGCCAGCGAGATACGTTGCTGCAATTCCATCACCTGCCGATACCGTTCCTCTTTCACCATCTGTGGAAGCTGCCCCGGCAGTTCCGCCGCTGGCGTGTCCTCCTCCCGGGAGTAGGTGAATACACCCACCTTATCGAATTGGATCTCCGCGACGAAGTCCAACAGGGCCTGGAACTCCTCCTGTGTCTCGCCGGGGTAGCCGACGATGAAGGAGGTGCGCAGGGCGATGTCGGGCATGGCAGAGCGCAGCTCGGTGATCAAGCGGTGCACAGCGTTCACATCCGCTGGCCGCCGCATGCGGTGCAGCACCTCCGGATGGGCGTGTTGCAGGGGCAGGTCCAGATAGTGACACACCTGGGGGTAGGAGGCCATGACCTCAATCAACCGGGGGGAGATGTGTTGCGGATAGGCGTACAAGAGCCGCAGCCAATGCAGGTGGGGCACCCTTTTGAGCATGCGCTCCATGAGGTCAGGCAACCCATCGCCTTCCCCCTGATCCCATCCGTAGGCAGTGGTGTCCTGGGCGATGAGGATGATTTCCTGCACCCCCTGGCGCACGAGCTGTTCGGCATCGGCGACGACATCGGCCCGGGGACGGCTGCGGGCGGGCCCTTTGATGGCCGGGATGGTGCAGAAAGCGCAGGAAGCGCTACACCCATCGGCGATCTTCAGGTAGGCGCTGGGCCCCTGAACCGCCACCCGTTGGGTGCGGACCAGGGGATCATCCAGCCGGTCCCGGGGCTCGCGCATGACCACCGGACGTTGCCCCATCCGCTCCACTCGATCCAGCAGTCGCAGGATGTCCACCCAGCAGCGGGTGCCCAGTATACCATCCAGGGCCGGCACAGAATCGGCCAGCGCCGGGCCCCACCGCTGGGAGAGGCATCCTGCCGCGATCAAGAGCTGCCCCGGGCACTTCCGAGCTGCCAACTCGCGCAGGGCTGCTATCGACTGAGCGCGGGCGGCTTCAATGAAGCCGCAGGTGTTGACGATGAGCACGTCTGCCTGTGCCAGATTGGGGGTGCCTGCGTAGCCTGCCTGGGCCAACAAGCGAGCTATCCCCTTGGCGTCCACCATATTCTTGGGACAGCCCAGGGTTTCGAGGTAGTAATATCTTGACATAAATATAGACCCCTGAGATGATGGGGAGATGCTCAAGGGGAGAAAGGGGTAGCGATGGTGATTTGCTCTTCCTGAACGATCCAGGTCTGATCTACCACCTGACCTCGCTCGCCCAGGGTGCCGAGCTCTTCACCGTTGATGGTGATCAGCACCCCGCCTGCGTTGCCGCAGCGGAAGCCAATGCTATGCTCAGCCCGCCATGTCCGTTCCTCTCCCGCCTCCAGGATACCCTGGAGATCCACCTCGCCATCCGCTGTGACCAGCACCCAGGCTCTTTCGATGACCCAGGCTTTCAACTGAATGCCCTGGCCCTCAGAGGGGGCGGGTGGTGGAGTGGGTGTGGGGGTTGGTGTAGCCGTCGGAATTGGAGTTGGTGTGGGCAGGGGCAACACCGCTGATGTGGCAACCGGTTTAGGGGTTGGTGTCACTGTAGGCGGCGAAGGGGTTGGTGTCATTGTGGCCGATAGAGGGATCAGTGTGCTGGTGGGCACAGGGGGTATGGAGGTAGGGAGACTCTGTAAGGAGGTCGCTGTGGGCGGTAGTACATCTATGCGGGGGGGCCACCAGGCCGGAGGTTGGGGGAGTGGACAGCCGCACCAGTACCACGCGCCTACACCTGTCGCCCCGACCAGAAACAGAAGGATGAGGGCTATGCGCGTCACCAGCGTGCTGATCGGCCGGCTGGGACGTTCCAGGGCTGCATCAATGGGCTTGAATCCGCTCCCGCTCTGAGCGTGCTGCTGCAGCCCCTGGTTCAGCATCCCCTCATTGTAGCGGCGGCGCACCTCTTCGGGGTCAAGCCCCAGATACAGTGCGTAGTTGCGCAGGAACCCACGGACATAGACCTCACCAGGCAGCACACCGTAGTCTCCTTCCTCGAGGGCCTGGAGGAATATCCGTCGGATGCGCGTTTGAGCCTCTATCTCTTCCAGCGAAAGGTCCTGCGCCTCACGTGTCTCTCGCAGCCAGGTGCCCAGTTCTCCCATCAGTCCCCCCTCTCTGGGTTTTTGGTTGGGGTGAACCTCTCAGCAGGGTGATGCAATCTTCCTCAAAGCCCTCCAGAAAACGGTGCATATCCAGCACGTCATCGGTAGTGATGGGCTCCGACTTGCCTCTTTCCTCTGCCTGCCTAGCCCTCCTCGGCTCTGGCCTCTGCTCCTGCACAAAGGCTACCAGCAGGCCCTGGTCTTGGCAATGGGTGCAGGTCATGAGGAGTACCAGCACAGTGGCTCCCTCGTCTAGCACCTCGAAATCGTCAGGGCTGTATTGGTGGTGGCAGACGGCACATTTCAGGTGGGCCACCAGATATCTGATCAACTGTTCAATATCCGCATCCATGCTCTCCTCCCTCCGCGATGGCGATTATCAGTCTGCGGATGCAGCGCCAGGGGCGGGGGTCTATTCCTCCTGCCGCTGGACAACCACGCCGATGTGGGGCACCAAACTATCACCCAGTCGGATGCGCACCCGATAGCTGCCCAGCCGACGGATGGGCTCCTCCAGCTCGATCTTCCGCCGATCTATTGCCCTGCCTACTTGCTCCTCCAATGTCTCTGCGATGTCCGCATTGGTGATGGAGCCGTACAGTTGCTCATTCTCCCCCGCCCTCACGTGGAAGGTCAGGGTCATCCCCCTGAGGGCGGTGGCCAACTCTTGGGCCTCCTGCTGAAGCCGGGCCTGGCGCCGCGCCTCCATCTGCTGTTTCAGTTTCGCCTGCTTGAGAGCTCCCCGAGCGGCTATCACAGCCATTCCCCGTGGGATGAGGTAGTTGCGGGCATAGCCATCGGCGACGGTCTTCACCTCGCCTGCCTTTCCCAGGTTGGGAACATCCTGTTTCAGCAAAATCTTCACCATTCACCCCCATGCCATTTGAGCTTTGAATGCCTTGAACCTTTATGATACACCAAAAGTGGGAAAAACTCAAATCGAGCTCAGGGTGCCAGTCGAGATTGACAGACCGCACATAACGATGTAAAATACTGCCTAGAGTTCACCCCTATACCTCGATGATGAAAGGAGCAACTACATATGATGAAGATCGTGGCCACTTTCAACGTCCCCTTCTATGGAGTGGACAGCTACCAAGCCAAGCAAGTTGTGGCGCAGCTCAAGAATGTGGAGGGAGTGGAAGCCGTTCGTTTATTACAGGCTACGGAGGGAGAGCCTCGCTACGCTCTGGAGATAGAGTGTGGAGATGAGGCGGTGGATTCCGTCACCTCCCGGACCAAGATGATGACGGGCCAGTACTCAGCCTACATCTCCGATCTCGCGATCCGAACCTTTCGGCAATTAGCTTAGCCTCCAGTACGCTGTGTTTTGCTGCGCTCCTTACGCCCTGCCTACAAGGAGGAGCAGCGTGTCTGGGGTGCGTCATATGAGTAGTTGTGCAGGGGGCCGGGGGTGTCTCTCGGCCGGAGGTAGGTGCCTCCGGCTCTATGCGGCACCGCGGTCGAATGATCGCCACCGCGGGTCATCCGATTCCCCTCCGCCAAATCCATTGGACTCCATGATGAGGGGCAGCAGCCACAGGAGCACGGATTTTGGGCTGGGAATCTCAAGAACCTGGCTTCTCAGCGTGCTGGCGGCCAAAGGCGGATCTCAACTTGGCCGGGGATCAAGAAAGTAGGCTTGCCTCTGGTACCAGAGGCCGGGTTTCTCCGTGATTGTGCTCCGGCAGGATCGAGCAAATTGGATTTGACAAATCCAACGCTTTGTGGTATACTATAATTCGCAGTTTGTTTCAGCTTCTTGTGTAACTTCATTCAGGCTTTGATCAGCCTCCTTTGCCCTCTGCTTTTGGAGGCCACCTACCGGGTGGTCAGTGCCTGTCAGATGGGGCTATCTGAATCCTCTTGTTAAGCATCTCCGGAGCACGAGGCCCCACAGGCCGTAGAGGGCTTTCTCCAATCCGCTTTGGTCAACATCATGTGGTTGGGCATATGTGACCATGCATTTGCCCTCACTCGCTTCATATCCCGTCTGAGGCTGTGCTCATAGCTGCCCTGGCCCCATCCTCGGCGGGCGTGAGGGAATGCTGTGCCTCCGCTGCTTCCTGCCTCGCCAGCGTGGCAGGCTGGGCAGGCAATCCTGTGGGGAGGAATAAGACTGTGATGATGAGCAATCATGCTTTGACTGCCGCAAAGTCATACGGGCGGATTCCGGATGTACAGCCCCTACCGGATCTGATTGAGATACAGTTGCAATCGTACCAACAGTTCATCAACGTTACCCTGGGCGAGTTGTTCGATGAGATCTCGCCTATCCGCAGCTTCAACGGTAACTTGGAACTTTATCTGGGTGGCTATCGCCTTGCGGAGCCGAAGCATAGTGAGGAGGAGTGCTGGGACATGGACCTCACCTATGCTAGCCCCTTGTGGGTGACTGCCCGGTTGATCAATCGCGAGACGGGCGAGATACAGGAGTCAGAGGTCTTCTTTGGCGATTTCCCACGCATGACCCCCAGTGGGACCTTCATCATCAATGGCACAGAGCGGGTTATCGTCAGCCAGTTGATCCGCTCCCCAGGGGTATATTTCGAGGCTGAGGAGGAGTGGACTACGGGGGTAATTCTCAGCCAGGCCAAACTGATCCCCGATCGGGGGGCCTGGTTGGAGTTCGAGACCCGCAAGCGCGGTGATATCGCGGTCAAGGTCAACCGCAAGCGCAAGATCCCAGTAACCATCTTCCTGCGAGCGTTAGCCGCAGTGGATGACGGCCAGGATTCTGGACTCCTGGTAGAGGGAAGCGACCGGGAGCTTTCGGCACTCTTCGAAGAAGAAGTGGATACCATGCCCGACCGCTCCCACATCGAGGCTACCATGCGGCTGGAGCCCCCCTGGGAGCTCAAGGGGGAGCGCGCTATCGCTCAAGAGGCACTGGTGGAATTCTTCCGGCTCATGCGGCCCGGCGATCCACCCACCCTGGATAATGCCCTGGAGTATGTGCAGAGCCGGTTCTTCGACCGCCGACGCTACGACCTGGGTGAGGTGGGGCGCTACAAAGTCAACCAGCGGCTGGACCTCGACACTTCGCTGGATGTCCGCGTGCTGACCAAAGCCGATGTAGTGGAGCTGGTCAGGCACATGATCCGCATCAATAACGGCTTGGTGGGGCCTGATGATATTGACCATCTGGGCAATCGGCGCGTCCGCACAGTGGGGGAGTTGTTGCGCAACCAGTTGCGGGTGGGGCTGCTGCGGATGGAACGCGTGGTACGGCAGCGGATGAGCATCCGCGACCCGGAGCAAATGACCCCTGTGTCGCTGGTTAACATCCGACCTTTCGTGGCTGCCGCCGGCGAGTTCTTTGGCAGCAGCCAACTTTCACAGTTCATGGAGCAGATCAATCCTCTGACCGAGCTAACCAACAAGCGCACGCTCTCCTCCCTGGGGCCGGGTGGCCTTAACCGCCGACGCGCGGGTTTCGATGTGCGCGATGTGCACCCCAGCCACTATGGGCGTATCTGCCCCATTGAAAGCCCCGAGGGCCCTAACATTGGCCTTATTGGACGCCTGGCCACTTATGCGCGCATCAATGACTACGGCTTCATCGAGACCCCCTATCGCAAGGTGAAGCGAACCGCATCCCCCACTGTGGAGGCCCTTGCGGGCCGCACCTTGCGTGAGGACGTGGTGGCTCCCGGCAATGGCCAGGTCGTGGCTGAGGCGGGCACTAAAGTGGATGAGGAACTGGCACAGACCATTGCCGGGTTGGGGCTCAGCCGTGAGAGCGCTGTGATCCCCTATGTGACCGACGAGATCGAGTATCTTTCGGCGGATGAAGAGGAACGCTACACTATTGCCCAGGTGAACGCGGAGCTGGATGAACGAGGGCAGTTTGTCCATGAGCGAGTCTCCGCCCGTAGGGGAGAGGGGTTCCTCTTCGAGCACGTAGAGCGCATTGAGTATATGGATGTCTCCGCCAAACAGATTGTGGGGGTCTCAGCTTCGCTGATCCCTTTCCTGGAGCATGATGATGCTAACCGGGCGCTGATGGGGGCTAACCAACAGCGTCAGGCGGTGCCCCTCTTGCGCCCTGAGGCTCCCAGGGTGATGACTGGCATGGAGGTGGTGGCCGCCCTTGGCTCTGGTCAGGTGGTGCTGGCCCAGGCCCCGGGTGAGGTGGTGAGTGTGACCAGTCGGCGGATCGTGGTGCGGGAGGTGGATGGCGCTGAGCGCACCTGCACCCTGCGCAAGTTCAATCGCTCTAATCAGGGTACCTGTATTGACCAGCATCCGATCGTGGAGAAGGGCGATTGGGTTGAGGAAGGCGACGTGCTGGCTGATGGCTCCTCCACCGATCACGGCCAACTGGCCCTGGGACAGAATGTGCTGATAGCCTTTCTATCCTGGAAGGGAGGCAACTACGAGGACGCTATCCTGGTCAGCGAAGAAGTGGTCCGGCAGGATAAATACACTTCAATCCACATCATCAAGCATGAGGTGCAGGCCCGCGATACCAAGCTGGGGCCTGAGGAGATCACCCATGACATCCCCAATGTGGGCGAGGAGGCGCTGAGGGACCTGGATCAGGATGGCATCATCCGCATCGGCGCCGAGGTGAAGCAGGGCGACATCTTGGTGGGCAAGATCACCCCCAAGGGGGAGAAGGAGCTTATTACTCCGGAGGAGAGACTGCTGCGGGCCATCTTTGGTGAGAAGGCGCGAGAGGTGAAGGACTCCAGCCTGCGCCTGCCCCACGGCGAGCGGGGCAAGGTGGTGGACATCAAGGTCTTCGACCGCTCAGATCACCCGAGCCTGCCCACCGGAGTCAACCAAGCGGTGCGGGTCAGTATCGCTCAGACCCGAAAGCTGGCCGAAGGGGACAAGATGGCCGGCCGCCATGGGAACAAGGGCGTCATCTCCAAAGTGGTGCCGGTGGAGGATATGCCCTTCCTGGCTGACGGCACGCCCGTGGAACTGATCCTGGACCCCCTGGGGGTGCCAGGGCGCATGAACATCGGCCAGATCCTGGAGACTCACCTGGGCTGGGCTGCGGAGCGGCTGGGGTTCCGGGCCATCTCCCCCGTGTTCGATGGGGCCAGAGAGGATGAGATCGCAGCGGAGCTGGCCCGGGCCTGGATGATGGATCAGGCCTGGCGGGAGGTGGGCCAGCGGGCGTGGAGCTGGCTGCGAGAGATGGAATATGACAGCGAGTTGCTGCGCGATGACGAGGAGGCCCGCCTGCTCTACCTGGCCCATTGGCTGGCCGATCAGGGCTACGATAGGGAGCGGTTCTTCCAGGACCGCATCTACGCCCAGCGGTCGGCCCTGGAAGGGTGGCTACGAGAGTTGGGCTACGAGCCCCAGGATCTACTCGTATGGGAGGGGGATGATCGGCCCTGGGCTGATCGCCAGGTAGCCGACCAGAAGGCCTGCGACCTGTGCCTGAGGCTGTGGCTGGAAACGCAGGGGCAGGATACATCGGGTCTCGATTCGGAGGGCCTGTCAGCAGCGGCGGTGAGCTACAGCAAGAGGAGTGGAGTGCCCATGCCCACCACGGGCAAGGTCATTCTATACGATGGCGAGACTGGCGAGCCCTTCGACCAGCCGGTCACCGTGGGAGTGATCAACATGATGAAGCTCCTCCACCTGGTGGAGGACAAGATCCACGCCCGATCCACCGGCCCTTACTCCCTGGTTACTCAGCAGCCGCTAGGGGGCAAGGCCCAGATGGGCGGCCAGCGCTTCGGCGAAATGGAGGTTTGGGCTCTGCAGGCCTACGGCGCGGCCTACACCCTGCGGGAGATGCTCACCATTAAGTCGGATGATACGACCGGCCGGGTGCAGGCCTACGAGGCCATCATCAAGGGGGGGGAGATCCAGGAGCCGAGCATTCCCGAGTCCTTCCGGGTCCTGGTTAAGGAACTGCAAAGCCTGGGGCTTTCCATCGAGGTGATCGGTGACAGTGGAGAAGTCATCCGCTTTGGCAAGGAAGAGCAGGAAGAGAAAGTGCCGACATTGGGCCTCGACCTGCGCGCGCCAGGCTTTGGATGGCGCATTTGACACCTTTTGGACTTCATAGTATAATCACTTCTCATGCGAAATGCCCTTTGACAGAGCAACAGGTGTCCTGCATCCCAGATTGGCCTACCGAGCCGAATTCGATCCTGAGCAGTAGTTGGAGGATATATCTTGCCTACCATTAATCAGTTGGTGCGGAAGGGGCGTAAGAGACAGCGGCGTAAGAGCAAAGCGCCAGCGCTGAGTTACTCCTACAATGCCTACAAGCAACGGCGGTTCAAGGTCAAAGGGGGGAACCCGCAGAAGCGGGGAGTGTGTACCCAGGTGCGCACCATGACCCCCAAGAAGCCCAATTCCGCACTGCGTAAAATCACCCGGGTTCGCCTTACCAATGGCCTCGAGGTCACAGCTTACATTCCCGGCGAAGGACATAACCTGCAGGAGCACTCGGTGGTGTTGCTGCGTGGCGGCCGAGTGAAGGACCTGCCAGGAGTGCGCTACCATGTAATCCGTGGCGCTCTGGACGCCAGTGGCGTGGAAGGACGGCAGCAGCAGCGGTCCAAGTATGGCACCCGGCAGGCACGGACTGAGCGCTGAATCCTGACAGCACGTCCCTTCGGAGAGAATCTACATCTTGGCCATTCGGAAGAGGCAGTACCGTAGGTCCTACATTTGTGTCAAGGATGGTTACACGGGAGCTTGGCGGTGCTGCCTGTTCCAGGGGGTGGCTCTGAGTGAGGGCAGGATACAAGATGAGTTTGGAGTATCTTGTATCCTGTCTGTGTGCAGGCGGATCGCAAGTACGATTATAGCTCCAGAGACGTGAGGAGAGGGGAATGCCCAGACGCAATCGGCCTCCGAAGCGAGAGATCCAACCTGATATCCGATACAACAGCGTCACCGTAGCCCGGCTCATCAACAAGGTCATGAGGCGAGGGAAGAAAAGCCTGGCTATGCGCATTGTGTATGACGCCATGGACATCATCGAGGAACGGGCCAAGAGCAACCCACTGGAGGTGTTTGAGCAGGCGGTGGAGAACGCCACGCCAGTGCTGGAGGTGCGACCCCGCCGGGTGGGCGGGTCAACCTATCAGGTGCCCATGGAGGTGCCCAGCTACCGGCGCCTGTCGCTGGGACTGCGCTGGCTGGTTGAGTCGGCTCGTCAGCGGCCGGACAAGTCAATGGCCCAGAAACTGGCCGCTGAGTTGATGGATGCTGCCCAGGGCGAGGGGGCCACCATAGGCCGCAAGGAGAATGTCCACCGCATGGCCGAGGCTAATAAGGCTTTTGCTCACTTCCGCTGGTAGAAATACAGTGTAGGATTATCAGGGCTCCGATACCCACTGGTCAATGAGCCCTAATCCCAAAGGGCTTTTGATCCAGGAGCACCATGGTTCCCATGGATGGTACCATGCCTCGTGAGTATCCGCTGGAGCGGACCCGGAATATCGGAATTATTGCCCACATAGACGCGGGCAAGACCACGACCACTGAGCGGGTGCTCTTCTACACAGGGCGTACCTATCGCCTGGGCAATGTGGACGATGGAACCACAGTCACCGACTGGATGGAGCAGGAGCGGGAGCGGGGGATCACTATCACCGCGGCAGCCATTACCTGCTACTGGCAGGACTATCAGATCAATATCATTGACACGCCAGGCCACATTGATTTCACCGCTGAGGTGCAGAGAAGTCTCCGCGTGCTCGATGGAGGAGTGGTCATTTTTGATGCCGTAGCCGGAGTGGAGCCCCAGTCGGAGACGGTGTGGCGACAGGCTGACCTCTATCGTGTGCCCCGCATTTGCTTTGTCAACAAGATGGACCGGGTGGGGGCCGATTTCTGGCGCACTATCACCATGATCGAGGAGCGATTGGAGGCTCATCCCTTGGCCATTCAGGTACCCATGGGGGTGGAGGATACCTTCCAAGGCGCAGTCGATCTCATCACTCAGGAAGCCTGGATCTACGCCGATGAGCTGGGCGCAAAGCTGGAAAGGGTCCCGGTGCCACCTGAACTGGTGGACCTGGTAGCCGAGAAACGCGAGCTCCTCATCGAGCGCGTCGCGGAGACGGAAGATGAGCTCACCGTCAAGTACCTGGAGGGAGAGGAGATCACCCCTCAGGAGCTAAAGGCTGCTCTGCGTCAGGCGACTCTAGCCAGCCAATTGGTTCCGGTGCTGTGCGGCAGTGCCCTGCGAAACAAGGGGGTTCAGCCAGTTCTGGACGCGGTGGTGGATTACCTTCCCTCACCCCTGGAAGTGCCTCCCATCATAGGGCAGGATCCCGATACGAAGAGTGAGGTGATCTGCCAGGCAGATGTGGAGGAACCCTTGGTAGGATTGGTCTTTAAAATTGCGTCGGATCCCTATATTGGGCGTTTGGCCTACCTGCGAGTGTACTCCGGCTCCCTGACTGGCGGCGCCCGAGTATTGAATTCCACCAAGGGGCGGATGGAACGGGTGGGACGGCTGGTGCGCATGCACGCCAACGATCGGCAGGGTATCGAGGCCGTGTACGCCGGAGACATCGCAGCCGTGGTGGGGTTCAAAGACACCTTCACCGGCGAGACAGTGTGTGACCCCCAGCGGCCAGTGATCCTGGAATCCATCACCTTTGCCGAGCCAGTGATCTCCGTGGCCATCGAGCCCCGGACTCAGGCCGATCAGTCTAAAATGGCCGATGCCCTGCGAAAACTGGGGGAGGAGGATCCCACCTTCCAGGTGCGAATGAATGAGGAGACGGGCCAGACGCTCATCTCTGGAATGGGGGAACTGCACCTGGAAGTGCTGGTAGACCGGATGCTGCGTGAGTTCCGGGTGGGGGCCAATGTAGGCAAGCCTCAGGTAGCCTATCGGGAGACCATCACCCGCAAGGTGCGCGCGGAGGGCCGGTTTATCCACCAGACGGGGGGGCGCGGCCAGTATGGGCATGTCTGGCTGGAAGTGGGGCCTGCGGGCCCCGGGAAGGGCTTTGTCTTCGAGGAACGGATCGCCGGGGGTCTCATCCCCAGAGAGTTCATCTCCGCTGTTCGGGGGGGGGTGGAGGAGGCTATGGAGGAAGGTGTATTGGCCGGCTATCCCCTGGTGGACATCAAGGCCACCCTGGTGGATGGTTCATATCACGAGGTAGATTCCTCGCGGTTGGCTTTTAGAATCGCGGGCTCCATGGCCCTGCGAGAGGCAGTGCGCCGGGCTGATCCTGTCCTGTTGGAGCCAGTGATGGACCTGGAGGTGGTAGTACCGGAGGATTTCATCGGCGAGGTGTTGGGCAATCTCAATTCTCGTCGAGCTCAGATCGCGGGGACCCAATCGCGGTCGGGTGGCATTCAGGCCATTCGCGCTTATGTCCCTCTGGCTGAGATGTTCGGCTATGCCACTCAGCTTCGTTCCATGACCCAGGGTCGCGGAACCTTCACCATGGAGTTCGATCACTACGCTCAAGTGCCGCCAGAGCGGGCAGAGGCTATCATTGGCGGCTGGCGGCGGTGAATGGCCCAGACTTGTTTTTTGGCCCCGGCGTGCTCTTGCAGGTTGGGGCTGGTGGGATATACTCTGGTTCTGATCTGAAAGGACCATCAGCTTTGTCTAAGCAAAAGGAGGGCTAGATGGCTAAGGAGCGATATGAGCGGACAAAGCCGCATGTGAATGTCGGCACTATCGGACACATTGATCACGGCAAGACCACCTTGACGGCGGCCATTACGAAGGTGTTAGCCATGAAAGGGCTAGCCACCTACCAACCCTATGAGGTGGTGGCCAAGGCAGACGTCAAGACCTTCCGACGCGATGAGACCAAGATCCTGACGGTGGCCATTGCCCATGTGGAGTACGAGACGGAGAACCGACATTACGCCCACATCGACTGTCCCGGGCACCGGGACTACATCAAGAACATGATCACCGGAGCGGCCCAGATGGATGGGGCCATTTTGGTGGTGGCGGCCGACGATGGGCCTATGCCTCAGACACGGGAGCACATACTGCTGGCCTTCCAGGTGGAGGTGCCCAGCATGGTGGTCTTCCTCAACAAGGTGGACCTGATGGATGACCCCGAGCTCCTGGAGTTGGTGGAGCTGGAGGTGCGGGAGTTGTTGACAGAGTACGGGTATCCGGGCGATGAGATACCCATTGTGGGGGGCAGCGCCCTGCAGGCCCTGCACAGCGAGAGCACCGACCCGGAGGCCCCGGAGCACGCACCGATTTGGCAGCTCCTGCAGGCGGTGGATGATTACATCCCCACGCCCGTGCGGGATGTGGACAGGCCCTTCCTCATGCCCATTGAGGATGTGTTCTCCATCAAGGGGCGGGGCACAGTGGTGACTGGCCGGGTGGACCGGGGCACGATCCACATCGGCGATGAGGTGGAGATTGTCGGGCTGCACGACACCCAGCCGACGGTGTGCACCGGGGTGGAAATGTTCCACAAAACGATGGATGAGGGGCAGGCAGGGGATAACATCGGCTGCCTCCTGCGGGGCATCGGCCGCGACGAAGTGCAGCGAGGGCAGGTGCTGGCTAAACCCGGCTCCATCACCCCTCACACCAAGTTCCTGGCCGAGGTCTATGTGCTCGCCAAGGAAGAGGGGGGACGCCATACCCCTTTCTTCGATGGCTACCGTCCCCAGTTCTACGTTCGGACCCTGGATGTGACAGGCACGGCTCACCTGCCCAGCGGGGTGGAGATGGTTATGCCGGGGGACAATGTGAACCTTGAAGTGGAGTTGATCGTGCCGGTGGGGCTGGAGGTGGGAAGCCGCTTCGCCATCCGGGAGGGTGGACGTACGGTGGGCGCTGGCGTGATCACTGAGACACGGGAGTAAATGGGCGAAGGCAGCCATGGCCAGACAGAAGATTCGCATCCGGCTCAAGGCATACGACCACCGCTTGCTTGACCAGTCGGCGCAACAGATTGTGCAGACGGCTGAGCGGACCGGGGCCGAGGTGGTCGGCCCCGTGCCACTGCCGACCAAGATCGAACGTTTCACCGTGGGGCGCTCACCCTTCGTAGACAAGGATTCGCAGGAGCACTTCGAGATCCGCACCCACAAGCGCCTCATAGACATCATTGACCCAGGGTCGGAGACGATAGATACTCTGATGCGGCTGAATCTGCCAGCTGGGGTGGACATAGAGATCAAGCTGTAGATACCAGGCGGAACGCAGAGATTCGGAAGGCAGAAAAGTGTTGCTGCATTCTGCATTCTGCACTCTGCATTCTGCACTCTACCGAGGGAGTAACATGAGAGGCATCCTGGGCAAAAAGGTGAGTATGACCCGGATCTTCAATGAACAGGGCGAAGTGGTGCCAGTCACCGTCATCCAGGCTGGTCCCTGCTTCGTAACCCAGTGCAAAAATGAGGATACTGACGGGTATCGAGCGGTGCAACTGGGTTTCGAGGAGAGGAAGGAGAAGCACCTGAGCGGTGGGCAGTGGGGGCACCTTCGCCAGAGCAACCTTCCGCCCCTGCGCTATCTGCGGGAGCTCCCTGTGAGCGACGGGGAGGAGTATGAGGTGGGGCAGAAGATCAACGTGGGCATCTTCAGGGTGGGCGAGCGAGTGGATGTCACCGGCGTCTCCAAGGGAAAGGGCTTCGCCGGTGTTGTCAAACGCCACGGCTTCCGCGGTGGGCCTAAGACCCATGGTCAGTCCGATCGGCGCCGACACCCCGGGTCCATTGGGGGGAGCGCCAGCCCGGGCAAGGTCTTCAAGGGGCAGCGCATGGCAGGCCGCATGGGAGGGAAGCAGGTCACGGTGCAGAATCTGGAAGTGATAGTGGTGGACCCCAGGCGCAATCTCCTGGCCGTCCAGGGCGGTGTGCCGGGCGGCAGGGGCGGGCTATTGGTGATCAAGGAAGCAAGAAAACAGGGGTGAAATATCAAATGTCAAGATCCAAATCGCAAGCCATCCTCAAGACGATCTGACATTTGGAGTTTGAGCGGAGCGATGGAATGCAGGTTCCGGTGCGAAATGTCGCTGGTGAGGTCGTTGACCACATCCAATTGAATGAGGCGATCTTCGGCATCCAGCCCCACGAGCCGATCATGCACCAGGCCCTGGTGCGGCAGTTATCCAATGCCCGGCTGGGGACTGCCAAGACCAAGACCCGGGGCGAGGTAAGCGGAGGGGGGCGCAAGCCCTGGCGGCAGAAGGGCACCGGCCGCGCCCGGCATGGCTCCATTCGGGAACCACAGTGGCGCGGCGGAGGCGTTGCATTCGGGCCACGGCCAGGACGCAACTACAAGAAGCGGATGCTCCGTAAGATGCGCCGCTTGGCCCTGCGTTCAGCATTGTCAGTGAAGGCCGCCGAGGGCCGGATCGTGGTGCTGGACGAGCTACGTGTGCCAGCGGCCAAAACACGGGAGATGGTCGCCCTGCTGGATCGGCTGGCGGTGGACTCCAGCGCGTTGATCCTCCTGCCCCAGCGAGATGAGGCCATCGAGCGCGCAGCGCGCAATCTGCCTCAGGTCAAGACGCTGCGTGCCAGCTACCTGAACATCCGCGATCTGTTCACCTATGACTACCTGCTGATGCCATTGACGGCTCTGGCAGCGATTGACGGTTTTCTGGGGTAGTGGGGACGGGAGCATGAACGCTTACCAGATCATCAAACGGCCGGTCATCACTGAGAAAAGCGATAAGCTGGCCCGGCTGTACAATCAGTACACCTTCGAAGTGGATCGGCTGGCCAATAAGCTTCAGATCAAGCAGGCAGTGGAGGAAGTCTTCGCTGTGGATGTGCTGATGGTGAACACTTCAAACATGCCTGGCAAACGACGGCGCGCGGGCCGGCGCATCATCCGCAAGCCCTCCTGGAAGAAAGCTGTGGTCACCATCTACCCGGGCCAGAAGATCGAAGGGTTCGAGGTATAGCCAGCGGGTCAAGGGGAGAGGAAGGTTTCATGCCCATCAAGGTGTACAAGCCCACATCGCCCGGACGCCGGGGGATGACCGCTTCTACCTTTGAGGAGATCACCGAAAGGGAACCGGAGAAGTCGTTGTTGGCCCCCTGGAGGCAGAAGGGGGGGCGGAACGTCCAGGGCCGGATCACAATCCGCTATCGGGGGGGAGGCCACAAGCGCCGTTACCGGATCCTGGACTTCAAGCGCGAAAAGGTCGAAATTCCCGCCCGCGTGGTTTCCATCGAGTATGATCCCAACCGTTCGGCCCGGATTGCCCTGCTGGCCTACGCCGACGGGGAGAAGCGGTACATCATCGCCCCCCTGGGCCTGATGGTTGGGCATACGGTTATGTCGGGCCCGCAGGCCGATATCCGGGTCGGGAACACCCTCCCCCTGGGTGCTATTCCGGTGGGCACAGCGGTTCACAACATCGAACTCCATGCTGGACACGGGGGGCAACTGGTGCGGGCGGCGGGGACGTCAGCGCGGGTGATGGCCAAGGAGGGGAACTATGTGCATCTGCGCCTGCCCAGCGGTGAGGTGCGCCTGATCCATCGGCAGTGCATGGCCACCATTGGCCAGGTGGGCAATGTGGAACATGGCAGCATCAAGCTGGGGAAGGCCGGTCGCAAGCGGTGGCTGGGCCGGCGGGGACGTGTGCGGGGCTCGGCCATGTCGCCCGAGGCCCATCCCCACGGCGGTGGAGAGGGGCGCTCGCCGATCGGGATGCCCTCGCCCAAGAGCCCCTGGGGCAAGCCGACGATGGGCAAGAAGACGCGCAAGCGGAAGGACACGGACAAGTACATCGTCCGGCCGCGGCGGAAGAAGCGAAGATAGTCAGTCTATTGCAGATTGCAGATTGTTGTTCCCCAATCTGAAATCTGCGATCTGAAATCTGCAATCCGAAATGGGAGGATTTGGGGTGCCACGATCGCTGAAGAAGGGCCCGTACATAGACTCTAAGCTGTTGGCCAAGATTGAGGACATGAATCGCCGGGGGGAGAAACGGGTGATCCGCACCTGGTCACGAGCTTCAACTATATTCCCTCAAATGGTGGGGCACACCATCGCTGTGCACGATGGACGACGCCATGTGCCTATCTACATAACGGAGAACATGGTGGGCCACAAGCTGGGCGAGTTCGCCCCCACGCGCACCTTCAGGGGCCACACGCAGGCGGAGAGGAGGACCCGGGTGAGGCGATATGGGAGAGGAAGATGATGGAACTGGATTACAGTGTGCGGGCTGAGGCCCGATATGTGCGCATCTCCCCTCAGAAGGTTCGGCTGGTGCTCGATCAGGTGCGGGGCAAAGGGATCGAGGAGGCGCTAGCCCTCCTGCGTTTCATGCCCCAACGGGCGGCCCGGCCGGTAGCCAAGCTGATCCGTTCGGCGGCGGCCAACGCAGAGGATCGCTATGGCTTGGGTCCGGATGAGCTGTACATTGCCCAGATCTACGCCGACGATGGCCCTCGCACGCGACGATATCGCATTGGGGCTCGAGGCCGGATCAAACCCCGAATTAGGCGAACTACGCATATCACCGTTGTCCTGGGCTTCCGCCAGGCGGCGTAGGACCCTGAATCAGAGGAGACTGGCAAGGAGGAGTTCTTGGGACGCAAGGTACATCCCAGAGGTTTCCGATTGGGGTACATCTACGATTGGGACTCCCGCTGGTACGCAGAGGGGGAGGAATATAGCCGACTTTTGGAGGAGGATCTGGCACTGCGCCAGAAAATCCGAGAGCTGGCCGCGGATGCGGGTATCTCCCGTATCGAGATCGAGCGTTTTCCGCACCAGGTGCATATCACCATTCACACCGCCAGGCCGGGCATCGTCATAGGCCGACGAGGAGCCAATGTCAAGGCCCTGCGGAACGCGCTGGACCAGATCACCTCCAGCCGGGTGAGGGTGGATGTGGAGGGGGTGGAACGGCCTGAACTGGATGCCCGGCTGGTAGCTGAAAACATTGCCGGTCAGTTGGAGAGGCGGATCTCGCAGGGGCGGGCCATGCGCCGTGCTGTGAGCCGCGCCATGCAGGCCGGGGCCGAGGGGGTGCGCATCTGTTGCAGCGGCCGGCTGAGGGGGGCGGAGATGGCTCGACGGGAGTGGGTGCTTGAGGGGCGGGTGCCCCTTCACACCCTGCGCGCCGAGATTGACTTCGCCAGGGCTAAGGCGCTCACCACCTTCGGCTATATTGGGGTCAAGGTCTGGATTCATAAAGGCGAGGTACTGCCAGGAGTTGAAAGTTGAAAGTTGCAAGTCAAAAGTCCTCATGTGCCAACTTGGAACTTGTGACCTGTAATCGAGGAAGATTATGTTGATGCCGAAACGGGTGAAATATCGAAAGCATCATCGGGGACGCATGAAGGGCCGGGCGTCGCGGGGGACGGAACTGGCTTTCGGCGACTATGGCCTGCAAGCCCTGGAGCCCTGCTGGATGACCAGCCGGCAGATCGAGGCTGCACGACGGGCCATTGTCCACCGTGTGCGCCGCAGTGGAAAGCTGTGGATTCGGATCTTTCCTGATAAGTCGGTGACGGCCAAACCGGCTGAGACCCGGATGGGTAAGGGCAAGGGTGCGGTGGACCACTGGGTGGCGGTGGTCAAACCGGGGCGGATCCTCTTCGAGATCACCGGGGTGAGCGAGCAGGAGGCCCGGCACGCCATGCGCCTGGCTTCACATAAGCTTCCTATCAGAACGCGCTTTGTGACCCGGCAGGGAATATCCTGAGGAGGGTACAGAGGGCATGAAGGCCAGCGAGATCCGGGCGAAGAGTTCGGAGCAGACCCAAAGGGAAATCCAGGATGCTCAGGAGGAATTGATGAACCTGCGTTTCCAGAAGGAGAGCGGGCAACTGGTGGATTCATCCTTACTGAGGAAACTGAGACGAGATATCGCTCGCATGAAGACCATCCTGCGCGAGCGTGAGCTGTTGGGGCAGTCATAGGAGGCAAGGGATATGGGCCGGCGAAAGACCTTGACCGGGCGGGTGGTCAGCAACAAGATGGACAAGACGGTGGTGGTGGAAGTCCAACGATTGCGTCGCCATCCCTTGTATGAGAAGGTGATGAAGAAAAACACCAGGCTGATGGCTCACGACGAGGATAACGCCTGCCAGGTTGGTGATGTGGTACGTATCATCGAAACGCGCCCCCTGAGCAGGCGCAAAAGGTGGGCTGTGATGGAGATTCTGCGCTAGGAGAGCTATGATTCAGAAAGAGACCAGGCTGAAAGTTGCGGATAACACTGGTGCGCGAGAACTGCTCTGCATTGGCATTTTGGGCAGCTCCAAGCGGCGGTATGCCTCTGTGGGCGACATAATTGTAGGCACGGTCAAGCAGGCTGCGCCCTCCAGCTCAGTGCGCAAGGGGGAGGTAGTGCGGGCAGTTGTAGTGCGGACGGCGAAGGAGTATGGCCGCAAGGATGGGTCCTACATCAGGTTCGATGACAACGCGGCGGTCATCCTGACGGACGACCAGAACCCTCGCGGCACCCGCATATTTGGCCCGGTAGCGCGGGAACTGCGCGACAAAGGCTTTCTGCGCATCGTGTCCCTGGCCCCGGAAGTGCTTTGAAGGAGCGATGGGTGAAGATCAAGGCGGGGGATACAGTTGAGGTGATCAGTGGCAATGACCGGGGGTTCACAGGCCGGGTGCGGATCGCTCTGCCCAAGGGGAATCGCGTGATCGTTGAGGGGATCAACATCGTCCGGAAGCACCAGCGCCCCATGCCCAGCGGAGCACGGGGGGGGCGAACAGAGGGGGGCATCATCGAACTGGAAGCCTCAATCCATGTCTCCAACGTGATGCTAATCTGCCCCTCCTGCGATCAGCGCACTCGGGTGGGCAACAAGTTCCTGGAGAGCGGCGAGAAGGCACGCGTCTGCAAGAAGTGCGGCGCAGTCTTGGATTAAGGTGCACGCTTCTGGCCCTGGAGGGGTAGGGAAAAGTGTCTCAGCTCAAACCCTGGCCTGACGGCCTGGACAGGCAACACTACCGCGAGAATGTGGTGCCCCAGATGATGCAGGAACGGGGATATAAGAATGTAATGGAAGTGCCCCGGCTGGAGAAGATCGTGGTCAATGTGGGGGTGGGCGAAGCGCTGCAGAATGCCAAGGCACTGGACCATGCGGTGCAGGACATCGCCACTATCACTGGCCAGCGCCCAGTCATCACCCGGGCCAAGAGGTCCATTGCCAGCTTCAAGGTGCGGGCCGGCGACCCCATCGGGGTCAAGGTTACACTGCGCGGCGGGAGAATGTACGATTTTCTGGACCGGTTGTGCAATATCGCCTTGCCCCGGCGGCGGGACTTCCGCGGGGTGTCGCCTGACTCCTTCGATGGACGAGGCAACTACACGATGGGGCTAAGTGAACAGTTGATGTGGCCGGAGATTGACTACGACTCCATTGACCGGGCGCGGGGGATGGAGATCAGTATCGTGACCACCGCTAAGAGTGATGAGGAGGGCCGTCGGTTGTTGGAGCTATTGGGTATGCCCTTCGCCAGAAGATAGCATCAATAGTATCAGAGGAAAGGATAAGGCTGTGGCCAGGAAATGCCTGATCGAGCGGGAGAAGAAGAGAAAGTACAAGGTGCGCGTGCGCAACCGCTGCGTGCGGTGTGGGCGTCCAAGGGGCTACTTGCGACGTTTCCGCCTTTGTCGTATCTGCTTCCGCGAGCTGGCACTGGAAGGGCAAATCCCCGGTGTACTCAAGGCGAGCTGGTAATGCAGGTTTCGAGTTCAAACTGGATTAGGGGGAGAGAATGAGTGTCACAGATCCTATCGCCGACATGCTGACCCGCATCCGCAACGCTTTGATGAGGGGCCATAGCCAAGTCGCAGTGCCAGCCTCCAAGCTCAAGCTGGCCGTCGCCCGGGTCATGAAAGATGAGGGGTTTGTAGAGGATGTCGAACTGAGCGATGAGCGCCCCCAACCTTTCATCCGCATTGCGCTGAAGTATATGGGGGGTAGGAGGGAACGTAAGCCCCTGATCGTTGGACTAAAGCGAGTGAGTAAGCCAGGTCGTCGGGTTTACGTCGGCTGGGAGGAGATTCCATGGGTGTTAAGCGGCATGGGAATAGCTGTGCTGTCCACTTCGAAAGGGGTCATGAGCGATCGCCAGGCCCGGCGGATGGGGGTGGGCGGTGAGGTTCTGTGCCATATTTGGTGATGCGGAGGGAATTGGATGTCACGCATTGGACGGATGCCGGTGCCTAAGCCGGACAACGTCACGGTTGACATCAGGGGCAATCGGGTCACGGTGAAGGGTCCCAGAGGGGAGCTCAGCCGTGAGTTCCATCCCGATATGATGATTGAGCTCCAGGATGATCAGATCGTGGTTAAGAGGCCCAGCGATGAGCGGCAGCACAGAGCGCTGCATGGTCTGACCCGTGCCCTCCTGGCCAATATGGTGGAGGGGGTGACCAAGGGATATGCCAAGCGGATGCAGGTGGAGGGTGTGGGTTATCGAGCTGAGAAGCGGGGCGAGAACCTGGCGCTGAATGTGGGCTTCTCTCACCCCGTGGAGGTAGAGCCTCCCCCAGGGATCACCTTCACCGTTGAACGGGGCTACCGCACCTTTGTGGTGGAGGGGATTGACAAGGAACTAGTGGGAAACACCGCCGCTCATATTCGGGCCATCAGGCCCCCTGAACCCTACAAGGGTAAGGGCATTCGTTACCAGGGCGAGCGGATCCGGCGCAAGCCGGGTAAGGCCGGCAAGGTCAGCGTAGGTACGTAGACCGGCCTTGAGTGGAAACGTAGTGAGGAGTTATTAAGAGGCGCATGGGCGAAAGAAATAGGGGGATTCGGCGACAGCGCCGTCATCGGCGGCTGCGCAAGCGAGTGGTTGGCACTGCCGAGCGTCCCCGGCTGAATGTCTTCCGCAGCCTGAAGCACATCTACGCTCAGATCATTGACGATGAGCGAGGCCATACCCTTGTCGCCGCCTCGACAGTGGAGCCTGAGGTGCGAGATCAGATTGCCGGGATGAACGAGAGGGCGCAGGCAGGAGTGGTGGGACGGGTGCTGGCCCAACGCGCAGGTGCCGCTGGCCTTACCAAAGTGGTCTTCGACCGAGGTGGGTACAAGTATCACGGTCGCGTCAAGGCGCTGGCTGAGGCGGCCCGCGAAGGGGGATTAGTATTCTAGGAGATTTCAGATTTGAGATCTCAGATTTCAGATCCGCAATCTACAATCTGCAATCTGCAATCTACTGATGAGGAGGATCAATGGCACGCAGGGGGTTTGAGGACCGGGAGGAACTCGATGAGCGAGTGGTGCACCTCACTCGGGTAGCTAAAGTGGTCAAGGGGGGGCGTCGTTTTGGATTCCGGGTTGTGGTGGTGGTCGGGGACAACAAGGGCCGCGTGGGGATGGGCATCGGAAAGGCCCGGGGTGTACCCGATGCCATCCGGAAGGCTACGGAGCGAGCGCGCCGTGACATGCAGAAGGTGGTCATAGTGGGCACCACCATCCCTCATGAGATCACAGCCAAGTTCGGGGCTGCGAAAGTTCTGCTCAAACCCGCCTCGCCGGGCACGGGGGTCATAGCCGGGGGAGGTGTGCGGGCGGTGGTGGAAGCCGCGGGCATCGGGGATATCCTCTCCAAATCCCTGGGCAGCGACAACGTGCTCAACGTGGTGCGGGCCACGGTGAAAGGGCTACGCCAGTTGAGGGATGTGGAAGAGGTGGCGCACCATCGCGGCAAACCTGTTCAGGAGCTCAAGCCCTTCTGGGGGAGGAGCCGTGGCCAGGCCAACTAGATTGCGGATCAGGTGGGTTAAGAGTGCCATCGGCTACTCTGAGCGCCAGAAGGCCACCATCCGGGCCCTGGGCCTGCGCCGTCTGGGCGATGAGGTAGAAAAGGAGGATCATGCTTCCATTCGGGGGATGATCGCCAAGGTAAGCCATCTGGTTGAAGTTGAGGAAATCCGATGAAACTGCACGAGTTGCGCCCTGCGAAGGGGTCGCACAAGAGAAGGAAGCGGGTGGGAAGGGGCAATGCCGGCCGGGGAGGTACCTATGCCGGACGGGGCCGCAAGGGTCAGAATGCCCGGTCCGGAGGAGGGGTCAAGCCCTGGTTCGAGGGAGGACAGACTCCACTGGTGCAAAGGTTGCCCCGCATCGGCGGGTTCACCAACATCTTCAAGGTGCACTACAAGCCGGTGAACTTGGATCGACTGGACCGATTTGAGGCCCGGGCGGAGGTCTCCCCGGCGACGTTGGCCGAGGCAGGCATCATCAAGTCGCCCCGGGAGCCGGTGGTCATCCTGGGACGCGGTGGGCTCGATCGCCCCCTTCAGGTTAAAGGCCATCGTTTTTCGAAGAGTGCTCGGGCCAAGATCTTGGCAGCAGGTGGTTCGGTGGAGATATTGCCCTTCGGGGCCCCTCAGGACAGGCCCTTGGGGCAATGACAAAATGACCGAGATCCAATGGGTCGTTGGGCCATTGGTCACTGGAAGTTGAGGGAAGAAGGATGCTGCAGGCGGTTCGTAATGCCTTCAATCTGCCCGATCTGCGTCGCAAGCTGATCTTCACCCTGGCGATCCTGACCATCTACCGGCTGGCATCCCATGTGCCGGTGCCCAACGTTGATCCGGTAGCCCTGCGTCAGGTGTTTGAGGCCAGCCAGTTGCTGGGCTTTCTGGACATGTTTTCCGGCGGGGCGATGTCCAGCTTCTCGGTCATGGCCCTGGGGGTCTACCCCTACATCACGGCCTCTATCGTTGTGCAGCTCTTGATGCCCATCTTCCCCCGACTGGAGGCCCTGGCCAAGGAGGGCGGCGAGGCAGGCCGTCGGAAGATCAGCCAATACACCCATTATCTGGCCATCCCGCTGGCGCTGCTCCAGGGGTTTGGGCAGGCGACCCTTCTGCAGCGAGAGGGAGTCATCGCCAACTTCGGACTCTCGCCGGCGACGCTGCTGCCCACCTTATCCACGCTGACCACCCTGACCGCAGGCACAATGTTTGCCATCTGGCTGGGGGAGTTGATAGATCGAGATGGCATCGGCAACGGGATGTCCCTCATCATCTTTGGCGGGATTGTGGCCCGCGTGCCGCAGCGGATGGGACAGATGCTGGCGACGGACGTGCGGGGGCTGCTCCTGTTCGTGATCATCACTGTCATCACCGTAGCGGTCATCGTCTTCGTGCAGGAGGGGGAGAGGCGCATCCCGGTACAGTATGGCAAGCGGGTGGTGGCCATGCGTGGCCGGCGGCTGCAGGTCCGAGGTGGACAGAGCACCCACATCCCCCTGAAGGTGAACTCTGTAGGGATGATTCCCCTCATCTTCGCCCAGTCCATCATGATCTTTCCCGGCGTGATCGCCAGCTACCTGCTCATTTCGCCGATGGGATGGCTATCGCAGATAGCCAATGGGGTCTATAGCCTCTTCGATAGTCAGGGCAATCTCTACTGGATCATGTACTTCCTGATGGTCGTGGGGTTCACATATTTCTACACGGACGTAATGTTCCAGCAGCAGAACCTATCGGAGAACCTCAAACGACAGGGGGGCTTCATCCCCGGCATCCGACCCGGCCGTCGTACAGCAGAGTACCTCAACACCGTTCTGCAGCGCATCACCCTGGCTGGTGCGGTCTTCCTGGGGCTGGTGGCCGTTCTTCCCTGGCTGGCACGGGGCGTGAGCGAGACCAGCACCATGCTCATCACCAGTTCGGGACTCCTCATCGTGGTGGGAGTGGTCCTGGATACCATGAGGAACCTGGAGGCCCAGCTTCTCATGCGCCGCTACGAGGGGTTCATCCGCTAGTCCGTAGTCAAGACCAAGGACCAAGGACCAAGGACTAATGTCGTACATCATTCTCCTGGGCCCACCCGGAGCGGGCAAGGGCACACAGGCCCGACTGCTGGCCGGGGCTCTGGGCATTCCACAGGTCTCCTCAGGGGATCTGTTCCGTGAAAACTTGCGGGAGGAGACGGAGTTGGGCCTCCTGGCCAAGTCCCTTATGGACCGGGGTGAACTGGTGCCCGATGATGTGACAGTGCGCATGGTCATAGAACGGCTGAGCCACGCCGACTGCGAGGGAGGGGCCATCTTGGACGGCTTCCCCCGTACGCTGGCCCAGGCAGCGGCGCTGGATGGGGCATTGGCTCAGGAGGGGCACGAGATATCGGCGGCACTCCTCATCCAGGTCTCCGATGAGACGGTGATTAAACGGCTGTCTGGGCGGTGGATCTGCCGGGATTGTCAGGCCATGTATCACATCCCCTTCAATCCTCCCCGCGAGCCGGGCCGCTGCGACCAGTGTGGGGGCCCGCTCTACCAGCGGCAGGATGACCAGCCCGATACGGTGCGCAATCGGCTGCTGGTCTACTACAAACAGACGGCGCCCCTGGTGGGATACTACTTCGCTCGCGGAATCTTGGTGGAGATTGATGGCGAACAGGAGATTGAGGCGGTGCAGGCGGATCTCCTGGCTGCTGTGAGAGACGATGATCATTCTTAAATCTCCGTCAGCCCTGGCCTGCATGCGTGATGCAGGCCGCATTGTGGCCCGGGTCCTGGAAAGGTTGCGAGAGATTGTCCGGCCAGGGAGCACAACGGCGCAATTGGAGGAGGAGGCCTGCGCACTCATCGCCCGTGAAGGGGGCCGACCCTCTTTTAAGGGATACCGTGGCTTCCCAGCCGCGATCTGTGTCTCCATCAATGAGGAGGTAGTGCACGGCATTCCCAGCCCCTGTCGGGTGCTGGCCGAGGGAGACATAGTCAGCCTGGATGTGGGAGTGATCTATCGCGGCTACCAGGGAGACGCGGCCATTACCCTGCCGGTGGGGAGGGTGGGCCCCGAAGCGCAGCGACTGCTGGCTGTGACGGAGAGAGCCCTGTGGGAGGGGATTGCTCAGTCACGGCGGGGCAGTTGGACGGGTGACATCTCGGCGGGGATTCAACGCTACGTGGAATCCCAGGGGTTCAATGTGGTGCGGGAATACACGGGTCACGGTATTGGCCACTCCATGCATGAGGATCCGCAGATTCCCAACTTCGGACGACCGGGCACGGGTTGTCGTCTGCGCCCCGGCATGACCTTCGCCCTGGAGCCTATGGTCATCGCAGGGGACTGGAAGACCCGAGCCCTGGGTGATGGTTGGACAGTGGTGGCGGCCGACGGAGCACTGTCGGCCCACTTTGAACATACCATAGCCGTGACGGAGGGCCAGCCGGAGATCCTCACCAGGCTGTGAGTGGCTGTAGCCTGTCCTGGCCAGAGAAGGAAGGTGAGCAGGGATGAAAGTTTCATCATCGGTGAAGAAGCGATGCCCCAAGTGTAAGATTGTGCGGCGCAAAGGAAGGGTGTACGTCATCTGCGAGAACCCCAAGCACAAGCAGCGGCAAGGATAAGGGAATTGTAGATTGCTGATTGCAGATTGTAGATTGCAGACCTCAAATCTGACATCTCAAATCTGAAATCACAAATGTAAGAGGAGAGAGGGAGATGGCACGCATCGCAGGGGTTAACCTGCCACGGGGTAAGCGGGTCGAGATTGCCTTGACCTATATCTATGGCATCGGGCGCAGCCGCAGCCGGGAGATCCTCGGCAAGACAGAGGTTAATCGTGACACCCAAGTCAAGGATCTGACCGAGGCAGAGGTGGTGCGCCTCCGCGAGTTCATTAATTCCGGCTATCGGGTGGAGGGAGACCTCCGTCGCCAGGTGAGCCAGGATCTCAAGCGGCTGATGGACATTGGCTGCTACCGCGGCCTCCGCCATCGGCGGGGATTGCCGGTGCGTGGGCAGCGGACCCGCACCAATGCCCGCACGAGCAAAGGCCCCCGCAAGACGGTGCCGGGCCGTGGCCGACGGCGTGGCGTGACCAAGAAGTAGCGCATGGCGTATGGCGGATACCTCACAGAGGTCAAGCTCTCTCAGCTATCCGTCGTTAGCCGTTTGCTAACCAGGAGGGAATATGGCACAACGAAGTCGGAGAGCAACCGGACGGGCGCGTACCCGACGAAAGAATGTGCCTGTAGGGCAGGCACACATCCACGCTACCTTCAACAACACCATTATCACCATGACCGACCCGGAGGGCAACGCTGTCGTCTGGGGTAGTTGTGGGACGGTGGGATTCAAGGGCTCCCGTAAGAGCACGCCCTACGCGGCCCAGATGGCAGCGCGCGCGGTGGCGGAAAAGGCGATGGACAATGGCATGAGAGAGGTGGATGTCTTCGTCAAGGGTCCGGGGCCGGGCCGAGAAGCAGCCATCCGGGCTCTGCAGGGAGTGGGGCTCAAAGTGCGTTCCATTACCGATGTAACCCCCATTCCTCACAATGGATGCCGGCCGCCCAAGAAGCGACGGCTGTAAAGAATCGCGATCAGCGAATCATGATCCCCAATTCGTGAGTGGCGGGAGGTAAGATGGCGAGATATATCGGGCCGGTCTGCAAGTTGTGCCGGCGCGAAGGAGAGAAGTTGTTTCTCAAAGGGGAGCGTTGCTACAGCCCGAAGTGCGCCATGGAGCGACGGGCCTACGCACCTGGACAGCATGGGCAGTTGCGCCGGTATCGTCGCCGTGAGACAGAATACGCGAAGCAACTTCGAGAGAAGCAGAAGGCGCGCCGTTTCTATGGGGTGCTGGAACGACAGTTCCGACGCTACTTCCGCGAGGCGGGGCGGCGCCCAGGTCTGATGCGGGAGAACCTGGTCATCATCCTGGAGACACGGCTGGACAATGTGGTCTACCGGCTGGGGTTCGCCGACTCCCGGGCTCAGGCGCGCCAACTGGTGCAGCATGGCCACTTCGACATCAACGGGAAACGCACAGATATCCCTTCCTATCTGGTGGAGCCGGGCGATGTGCTCAGCGTGCATCCCACTAGCCGCCGCCTGTCCTATTTCCGAAGCGTCCGGGAGAGCCTGCTGGATGTGACTGCTCCGGATTGGCTCTCCTTCCGCCCGGAGGCCATGGAAGCTCGGGTGCTGGCTCTGCCCTCCCGCGAGATGCTGCAGGTACCCTTCAATGAGCAGTTGATCGTGGAGTACTACAGCCGCTGAAATGCCTGTCCTAGCCGTCAGGCCAGGGGGCGAATGGACGAATAGCGAGGATACCATTCGCCATTCGGAGGAATGATCTTTGGTTAGCTTAGTACTGCCCAAAGTGGAATGCGATATCAGCACCCGTGAGTACGGGCACTTCATTATCAGCCCCTTTCAGCGGGGGTATGGGACCACTATTGGAAACACGCTGCGACGGGCTCTGCTCTCTTCACTACCTGGCGCGGCAGTGACCTCAATTCGAGTCAGCGATGTGTATCATGAGTACTCCGATATTCCCCAGGTCAAGGAGGACATGATTGAGCTGACTCTCAACGTGAAGCGCCTGCGCTTTGAGATGGAGGATGAATCGCCCGCCCGATTGCACGTCAGCGTGCAGGGCCAGGGTGTCGTGACCGCAGCGGATGTGGAATGTCCGCCCGGCGTGGAGATCGTGAATCCCGAGCTATACCTCTTCACCGTGGATTCAGATGACGCAGAAGTGTACGTGGAAATGGTCGTGGAGAAGGGCATAGGGTATTCGCCCGTGGAGGAGCGGAACTACAATCCCTCCATCGGCGAGATACTGGTAGACGCGGTTTTCAGTCCTATCCGCAAAGTGAACTACGATGTGGGACAGGCCCGGGTGGGACAATCAACGAACTACGATTCCCTGACCCTGGAGATCTGGACCGATGGCACCATTGGCCCCCAGGAGGCGCTCGATGAGGCTGTGGAGATATTGATGCGCCATTTTGCTGTTGTCGGCGGCGAGGTGGTGTCGGTGTTGGAGCTGGAGGTGCCCGAGGAGAAGGCAGAGGCCGAGGCGGAGTTGAAAAGGCGGGCCATGCCCATTGAGGATCTGGGGCTCAGCGTCCGCGTCTACAACTGCCTAAAACGGACGGGCATTTCTGAAGTGGGGGAAGTGCTGGATAGGCTGGCCCGTGGAGACGAGGAAATGCTCGCCATCCGTAACTTGGGCGAGAAGTCCCTGGCCGAGTTGAAGGAGAAGTTGGTAGCTCAGGGCTTGTCCCTCCCTACGGCTCAGGGGCGGGAGGAGGAGTGAGATATGAGGCATCGGGTAGCGGGCTACAGGCTGAACCGGTCCCACGGCCATCGGCGGGCCCTGCGCCGAAATCTGATCACTGCGCTGTTCCGCCATGAGCGGATCAGGACCACCAAGGCCAAGGCGCGGAGCATCCGGGCCGAGGCGGAGAAGCTGATCACCAAGGGCAAGCGGGGGGACCTGCACGCCCGACGCCAGGTGGCGGCCGTGCTCACCGATCCGGGAGTGACGCGCAAAGTGTTCGAAGAACTGGCTCCCCGCTACACGACCCGGGAAGGGGGCTACACGCGGATGCTGAAACTGGGCCCGCGGCAGGGCGATGGGGCCGAAATGGTGATCCTAGAGCTGGTGTAAAGCCAGCGATGGGGGGCGCTGTCGGGATGCGGTATCGAGCCCTGCTGGCCTACGAGGGGACGGCCTATCAGGGGTTCCAGTGGCAGCCCCGAGCCCCGACTGTTCAGGGGGAGGTGGAAGGGACGCTGGCGGAGGTGACCCAGCAGAGAGTGCGGCTCCTGGCCGCAGGGCGGACGGATGCCGGGGTACACGCCACGGGACAGGTGATCGCCTTTGATGTGGTATGGCAGCACGAGGTGCTTGACCTCCACCGGGCACTCAATGCCCTGTTGCCGGCCGATATCGTGGTGCGAAGATTGGAGCCCGCACCCTCGGACTTCCATCCCCGCTACGACGCCCGAAGCCGGATATACCGCTATACTATTCTGAATCAGCCCTGGCGGGACCCGCTACTGAGACGGGTCACCTACCACCTGCGCGAGCCACTCGACGTGACGACGATGGACGAAGCGGCTCAGACGTTGATCGGCCTCCACGACTTCGGCGCCGTTGGGCAGCCCACACAGGATGGTGGCCACACCATGCGCCATGTGCTTGCAGCTCGTTGCTGGGGTGAGGGTTCGCTGGTCCACTTTGAGATCGAGGCCAATGCCTTTCTGCGCCGGATGGTACGGCGGCTGATGGGCACTTTGCTGTGGGTGGGCCGGGGGCGCTGTTCCGTCGCTGATTTCGCGACCATCCTGTCTGCGGGGGTGGATGGCCAGGCAGGACCTGCAGCGCCTCCGCAGGGCCTGTGTCTGCGGCAGGTGGTCTACGAATGGCAGTGGGGGCCAGCCTGTCGCCTGGCCTGACGCCAGGACAGGCAGTCCAGGGGATGTGAAAGCATAGGGAGTGCAGTTGGAGTGAAAACATATGTGGTGAAACCGGAGGATATCCAGCGGGAGTGGTGGGTGGTGAATGCCAGGGGGAAGAACCTGGGGCGTCTGGCCTCTCGCATTGCGCACATCCTGCGGGGCAAACACAAACCCATCTACAGCCCCCACCTGGACACTGGCGATTTTGTCATTGTGACCAACGCTGGTCAGGTGGTGGTCACAGGGCGCAAGCTGGATCAGAAGATATACTACCGTCACAGCGGCTATCCAGGGGGCCTCAGGGCCGTGACCTTGCGTCAGCAGTTAAAGCGACACCCCACGCGGGTGCTGCGTGCCGCAGTGCGGGGGATGCTGCCCAAGAACCGGCTGGGGCGGAAGATGCTCAAGAAGCTGAAGATCTACGCTGGTCCAGAGCACCCTCATCAGGCCCAGCAGCCCCAACCATTGGAGCTTTAGGAGGAGATGGTGGAAGGACACTATTTTGAGGCCGTGGGACGACGAAAGACAGCCACTGCTCGGGTACGCCTCTTCACCGGAGAGGGGCGGATAATGGTCAATGATCGGTCTGTGGAGGAACATTTTGATCGAGAGATAGATATCCTGCATCTGCGGGAGCCGCTGGAGGCCACTGGCACGGCGGGGGACTTCGATATCTCAGTGCTGGTCAAGGGAGGAGGCTTCAGCGGTCAGGCGGGGGCCATCCGATATGGAATCGCCCGGGCACTGCTTGTGGGCGATCCGAACCTGCGTCCCAAGCTGCGCCAGGCGGGCTTTCTCACCCGCGATGCGCGGGCGAAGGAACGCAAGAAGCCCGGCCTGAAGCGTGCGCGCAAGGCCCCTCAGTACACCAAGCGATAGCCCTGCGTTCGAGGCAGCAACGACATTGTGCGAGGCGGAACATCCCTGAGGTGTTCTGCCTTTCTTGTTGACGATCCACTGGTGGTCTCCTCCCTAACGGTTGGCAAGGAGCCGAGGGAGACGACAGTCGTGAGCAACTCTTGAGTAGTCCAGATGTGATCTGTCAACCTGGACCTTCTGCTTCATGCCCTGTGTTGGCCAGACCGCTGAGGGTTGTGCAGTCAGTGTGGAGCCAATCTCAACGAGGCCCAGTGTGATTGTTCACAGGAGGAAATAGACCCCCGGTTAGCTGTGCTCAAGGAACTGCTTTGATACAATGCAGGAGGGAATGGCATTGGGCTATCAGAAGGAAGTCCTGCCACCGTCTGATCGAAGCCTGGGCCAACTGCGTTATTATCTGTGAGATTGGGTACCCCTTTGCTCCCCCCTCTCCTGAGGGGGGACTTTTGGTTTTGGGCATTTGACAAAGTAGTGACGTGATGTTATGATATTTGTGAATCAGGCGAAAAGTATACACCAATGCGCAAGACCGAACGAGCGGAGGAAAGCCGTGTTAGCTGAGGAGAGACAGGCCAGAATTCTTGAGGTGCTCAGTGAGAGCGAGAATGGGATCCTGGCCGTCTCCGCCCTGAGTGAACTCTTCGGCGTCTCGGGCATGACCATTCGAGTTTCAAGAAGGCGTTGAGCATAGCGGTCACTTCTTGAGGGTCGCGGTTAGTCATTGATCTGCCTCCTGGGCTGAGGTGAGTGGCTGATCATAGTGTACCACATTGACCCCCTGGGGCCAAGCGGGATCGCAGACCTTGCCCGCCAGGCCTGCAGTTGCACAGTATCGAGTTCAGCTGGACATAATTCGCATAATCCTGCGAAATGATAGGTGAAGGATGAAAGTAACCCTTCGAAAGGTAAGAAAAACTCTTCGAACCAAAGAAGAATTTTCCGAAATCGAAGAATGGACAGTCGAGAGTCTTACTCCCGGCAAGGTCTCCAAGCAAGCATATCGGTTTTCCTCACATGGGGAAAGCTATTTTGTTAAGGAAACAAAGAATAATGAAAGGCGTATCCTGCAATTATTGACATCCCTCAAACTCCAGATTTGCCCCCTGGTAGTCTATCGGGACTTACTTGAGCAGAACCTTCTCGTGGCAGAGTATATCCCCGGAGGCCATATCAAGAGCAAGAAGCTGGATCCTGGGTTGGTTGAGAACTTCGCTGTAATGCACAATGTTCTGAATAGTGAGAGCCTTTTGAGACAGCATAGTGCATTCAGTGGTTGCAAGTTCAATGATAAAGACGATGGCTTTTACAGAGGAAGTATAACTGGTGGATTGGATGAAGGATATGAGAACATACTGAGATTGAGGGGATATGACCTTCCAATTGTTGAGGAGTATCTGTTTACCGGAATTTCCCCTGATTGTAACCGAAGTCAGCTTCCACCTTCAATAGCAAACAATTGCTATTGACAAGGTAAGTCGTTTGATGTATCCTATAGGTGTGATGGATATAGATCT